>Ga0315912_10001485_pt1 | contig 28455 bp, 25 predicted proteins | sample VfabasoilMG_FD_204469 | JGI IMG/M metagenome (GOLD analysis project Ga0315912, IMG submission 204469) | Garden soil microbial communities collected in Santa Monica, California, United States - V. faba soil | ecosystem: Environmental > Terrestrial > Soil > Garden | place: USA: California...
GGTTACCGATTTTTCTTTCGTTTCGACCGAGCCATCGCTCCTGACCTTTTCAGTCTCGGTCTTGGAAACCGTTTTATCGCACCCCATCGCCAAAAGTGATAACGTCAAAGCTGACGCCATCGCCATCAGAGATTTCCTCAATGTTTTCATGGTTTTCCTTTCAATGCTGCACATGTTTTTCCGTTGCCACGCTCCACCGCGCGGACTTCCAACGAACAAAACTTAGGGTAGAAAGTGATTTATTGCTATGGGGTGAAGGCCCTAGTGCGTTCAGGGTCAAGCGGGGCGATATTTTCCAACCGGTTACCGTGGCGTCGCCCGCGCACCGAACCGACGGCAGCGTTGGAACATCCGGTCAAATCAGATTTTCCCGTATCACCATCCACCGTCTGCGACTGGTCCTGCGCACCCAATTCGCGCCCCGGCGGCTCCGCTATTTTGGAATCTTAGCAGAAAACTGCTCGCGCGAACCGCTAGCGCGCAAGCATCCCGGTCCACGCGGCGATGGCGATGGGAATCAACGCCCAGCCCAAAACGGTGTGGATGCGCCGCCAGACGTGACCCAGCACGTAATCTTCCTTCGGCTTCCAGATCTCGGCGTCGTGCAGTTTGATGATCGGCAGATAAACGTCCACGCTGTACCAGAACGCACTGTATTTGCGGGCGCAATGTTCGGACTGTTGCGGCTCCATGCGATCGGCCCGAAACACCAGGCAACCGATGCCGACAATGGCCACGCTCCAAAGAATCGCGCGTTGCGGACTGCGGCCATATCCAACAAACCAATCGAGGAAGTAACTCCAGGCCCACGCGAAACCGGTGAGAACTTCTTCGCGTTCGCGCTGTTTTTGGGCGCGGAAAAACATGTTGGCCTGCCCCGGATACCCGAGGCGCCGGTAGTAGTCCTCCAGGCTCGCGTAGATATCCGCGGAGTAGGCCGACTTGTGCGCCGTGCGTTGCACCAGTTCGTAGAGGTTGTTCCACGAATCCTTTTCGGATCCGGCGGTGATGCGCTGGTAGGTCATGCCATTAAGCCAAAGCCAGGGATGGTCGAGATGCGTGACCGGCCATTTGACGTTGGCGAATCCAAGCGCGGCGAACCGGGCGTCCTTGAATGACACATAGCCCGCGAAAGTGCCGTCGGCAAAGCTCGTCGTGGCGCCGACCTGCACGGCTTCGAAGTTTGCAAAAGCCTTGGCATTGGTAAATGCGCTCCCCTCGCACCGCCAGTTCTCGGCGAAGCGCGCATATTGAAACGTCACCGGTCCCGCAAACGTGGCGCGCGTGAAAAAGGCATCGCCGATGACCTTCAAGCTCGTGAAATCCACTGCGCCCTTGGAGCTGTTAAAGTGGGATTCCCGCGCGTTGAGCACGCCGACCACCTCCATCTGAGAAGCGTTCACCTCGTCCCAGAAGCTCGCGTGGTCGAAAGTGATGGCGCGACCGATTTTCATCGCGGAAAAATTCGCCGGCCCCTGAAACGTGCTCCCGGCGACCGAGAGGGTGTTTTCAAAAACGCTTTTGGAGAAGTCCACCTCAGCCTGGAAACGGCATTGTAGAAAGCTGACTTCGTAGCGTACCGCCGCATTCCGCAAATCGACCGCATCGAGAATGACCGCGCGTTCAATCGAAATGCCGTTGCGATGAACGTTGGTGCCGGGTTGGGATAGGAGGGCCTCGAGAAATGCGCCCCGCAAGACGGCATTCGTGTCGGCACTGAACTGGCTCTTCAAGTCGGCGGATTTCCCGGCGGCGAGTTGTTCGAGCACAAACTTCTCGGCATCCGTAAGTCCGGGACCATCAAGCGAGAATCTTGCGGCGGACCGGCCGGTTGCGCCCAGGCAAAGTGGCAGGCACACCAACATCGCGACGAGGCATGGGATGCGACTTGATTTCATGAGCCAGGCGGCATTTTGCGACATGAACGATCGCGACGCCAGTTTTACGGGTGGGTCGGTGAGCGGCAGCACGTTGCACACTCGGCACGTTCGCGGAACACTTCCATCACGGATGCGATGAGGGCGACCGGCTGTAAGCTTTGCTTGCGGCCGGCCAACATCGATCCATTACGCGGGGCGGATCCGATTCACGCGGCGTTACCCGAGCGGTTCATCAATTGAATTTTGAATTCGCGCAGCTGGTCGTCGTAATAATCGATGGCATTGGCGGTGGTGGTCACGGTGGAATCGAAGTTCACAAGCGTGACCATGGTGCTGTAGCTGGCCATGTCGTGGACTGGCAGCACGGCGCGGATGCCGCCTTTAGGGCCAAGGCGGGCATAGCAATCATTCTCGTGGATTTGCGGCACCACGACGACGCGATAACCGACCTTGCCCAAAAACATTTGGTAGGAGTTCGTGGTGATGATTGCCCCCAGCATCAATGGGATGGCAATGCCAAGATTGTCCAACACGCCTTTCAGGGGTTTGAATTGGGGACGCAATAGAACGCGCGCGAACCGTTGGGGTTCGGTTTCGCTGGCGGCGGACGGATTTGCCGCCGGGGTGGTGGATTCAGGATTGATCATTGTGCTTTTCGCCGGAAACAAATTCTTGAAATCGCCCGGCGGGAACGCCGTTATTGTCGTACATCCGCGGTGAAGAGTCCATGAATCGTTTGCGGCAGTTTGCGCCTTTACGATGAATCCCGCGCGCTTCATTCCGAATCGGTGAACGGTTGTCCTCGGAAACGGTCCCCCCTACAAATTGCCCGTGAACATCCAGGCTCGAGGTCATCATTGCCGGAATGGTGATGGCATGGTTTATTTCTGCTGATGGAATGGTTTGGACCAGTTTGAATTTCGTGGTGGTGACGAACCGGCGCTATTTCCGCAATCCGTGCGGAAAAACCAGCGGATGCGGCCTCTGCACGAGGTTGGCGCTGCGGCTGCTTAAGAAACAAATAGTCCTTTGCGGACTCGTTTTCCAAACCAAACGAAAGGTCTAATATGAACAGGAAAATCTCAATCGGCCTGGTAGGCCTGAGCATCGTGGCCACCCCGGTCTGGATGATCGCATCACCCGCCGGGGCAGCGGATCAGGCCATGCTGCTCCAAGAGAAGAGCCCTGCGTTCCACGGCAAAGTCGAAGCGGTGGACACCGCCGCCAATACGTTGACCGTGAATGGTAAGGTGATTAACATCACGTCCAGTTCGAAACTGTCGAAAGCTGACAAAGTCATCGCGCTCGGCGACATCAAGGTCGGTGACAGCGTGCATGGAACAACCAAACAAACGGTTGATGGAAGAACCGAAGCTTTGACGGTAAGAGTTGGCCCACCACCGGAGGCCAAGCCCAAGAACTAGTATCGGCAACGCCAATCTAAAAGTGTGATCGCGAACGGAAATGGAACGCGAGCGATTCTCCCTTATTTGCTCTTCATTCCGTTTCTGGCCGCGGCCCAGATTGATCCCGTGCCACGGCGCATGGTTCAAATGGGTTATAACCAGCCATTGGAAGGCAAAGGTCCGATCGCGGGGTACGGATTCTATTACCAAAACCAGCCGGATTTTCCCTCGACCAACCTGACGCTACGCCTTGCCGTGGCGCCGGTTTATCTGGATACCGAACTCGGCGCTCGCAGCCTGCTGGGGCCGAACACCGATCTGGCCTTTGGCCTGGCTGGCGGCGGTTTTGCGCAAAGTTATTCGGAAGTTCGGGGCGGGCATTATTACGAGGAAGAATCATTCGTCGGCCACGGCGGCGACTTCACCACCAGCTTGTATCATCGGTTTAATCCCGACGGCAAAATCCCAGTCTCCCTGATCGTACGCGGCGGCGCGGGCCTGTCCTACTACGATGCAGATTCCGAAACCGACCCGGATTTTGAACTGCCGCAGGATCACGCAACCTTCTACGCGCGCACGGGGCTGCGATGCGGCGGGCAGGAGCCGAGCCTCACTTCGCCGCTGGCAATGGAATTGTCGGTGTGGAACGAATCGCAATTCCGGCAGCATGCGGGGAGCTACGGCTTCGACAACGACCGCGTGATGGAGCCCGCATCGTATCTGTTTTGGGCGCGAGCCTTGTTGAAATACATGTTCACAAACGAGCATCTCCTTGAGCTCACTGTGACCGGCGGCGGCAGTCTGGACGCGGATCGTTTCAGCGCCTACCGCTTGGGCGGCGTGCTGCCGTTTGTCTCTGAATTTCCTCTCAACCTTCCCGGTTACTATTACCAGGAACTATCCGCCGTGCGATTTGGGCTGATCAACGGTCAATATTCCTTTCCCATCACGTCCGGCAAAAATCTGCGGTTCACCTTGTTCGGCGCGGCGGCGCGAGTGGATTATCTGGAGGGTTTGGAACAGCCGGAGCAATGGCATTACGGCGTGGGCGGTGGTTTGACCTATATCTCGCCCAAGGGCACCTGGCTGGTTTCGTTGCTCTATGCCCACGGCTTCAATGCCATCCGGGATGACGACACGGGGGCGAATCAGATTGGGTTCATGTTGCAATTGGACTTGGAAGCCAAGAAGCGCGGGAAGACGCGATTCTATTCTCCGGACATCAGTCCCTACCGTTCGCGCGGCGGGGAACGCTTGTTCCGGCAATAACGGCAGCGTTTGTCTGAAAAGCCGGGCAGATGACAAACCTCGCACCAACCTTGAGCGATTGCTCACCAAGTCTTGGTTTACACCAGAGCTGAACTCAGAGCAGATCAAGGCTTGGGCACCAGGTAGCCACGGGTCCATTCCGGCGCCGGCGGGATGATGTTGTTGGTAACCTGAGATTTCCATTCCGCATCGGTGAGACGCGTGTTGGGGCCAAGCTCGAATTCGTAATGGCTCAATACTGGACCGGCGTAAACCGCGAGATCACCCGGCCCGTTATCCACTGCCACGAACAGCATCTGCACATTGCCCACCGCCTGATGCAATATGCTGCCTGGATCACCAAGGACCACATCGGGTGGGTCCGTGTGAACCGTGGTCACCAGTGCGTCCCAATAATCCGAGCCCTTCTCGTCTCCCGTATCCTGCGTGCCGCCATTTGGATCGAATCTTGGCGGAACGTATTCGCGGCCAGGTTGATAAAACAAATTCGGATACCACCCCGTGTAGGTGCGTTTGCCGACATAATCGAATTCCACCAGGCGCTGGAGAAAGAGGTTGTCGGTGGCGGAAAACGGGGTCTTGCTCAATTCCTTTTCCGAAATGGAACGCAGCGTTTCCATGGTGGCAACGAAATGATCAACCAACGCGAGCCGGTTAGAATGCATGGTCGCGCCGCTCACAGTCACGAAGTAGTTAACCGGCTGGCCCATAGTGTTGTTGGTCGTGTGCGTGTAGCGGAAAACGCCGTTGGTGGGCAGGGTGGCGAGAACCGACCGCGTAGCGAGCGCCATTTCATTGATGCGCGACCATAGGCCCGGAAGCGGCTCAACATAGCCCTCCGGATACAGACACAGAACAATCGGCGTGTAAGATTCCTTCACGTAGAGTGCCGTGGTGTAGCGGAGATGAGTCCAGGACGCTAGCTGGGTATTCAACGACTTCATCGCCCACGCCCGAGTGCGTATCGGTTCAGGAAATTGAGCGCCGGTGGTGGGTTGGGAAAGCAGACGCAGGCAGGCGAGCCAGTGATTGTAAATGCTGTTGGTCCAGGCGGAAGGATTCTGACCGTCGATGACTCTGCGCACGGTTGCGAGGTTGTGCTGATACTTGTGTCCGTCCCGCCAGAACACGCGGCCATCAGCCGAAGTAAGATTGGTCCGAGCGATGCGCGCCGCAATCTCAGGCACAATCTGGTTGTTGCCCAGCACCGCAAAAGCCACGTCAAGGGCGCTGGGAACGCGGCGCCGCACCTTGTCGTTGAACTCTGGGATGCCGTTGTCGTCCCAGATGATCTGATCAAAAGTGCATTTGCTGAATGCCCAGCTATCCATGACAAAGCGTTGGCCCATGAAGGTGAACGAACGCGGGAGCTTCACCTGCGTTGCGCTCAATGGCGTATAGTAATAGCCGCTAGGGATCTGTTGCATCCCGAGCTGGCCGGTCATGAGCTGATTCTGAAGGTTGGTCAGTGCGACCTGATTGGGCAGATTGGCCGGAGAATTGATGCCCGCCGCCACCAGCAGCCCGTTCAACTGGGCAAACGTGAGCGAGTCCGGTGTGCCCACGAACATCTCCAAGGCACGATTGAATTGAAACCAGTTACTGAACCCGCCGGAATTGCGCAGCAACAGTTCGAGCGCCACGGCGCCGGAGAGTTCTCGCAGCGTGTTTGTTCCACCCGGCGCCGCGCCGGTCGATAGGCCGGCGTAGCGGAAGTCGGCAATCCCACACCAGATCATGGCCCGAAAGTAACGAGTCAGCGTAGTGGAAAGGGTATAGTGCCCGCGGACCGTGAATTGAGAAAAATCCACATCGCGCGGCTCGCCAAACAGATTGAACAGGGCAGCCTGCTGGCTGTTGATAGCGGTCAATGTCCCGTCAATTCGCGTTGATTGACCGAGGGAGCCGTAATTGTTCGCTCCGGTGATGAGTGAGCGGGCGACGGCCAGGAAGTAGTCAGCATCGAGCACGCCGTTGGTCATCGGCGTGCCCGCGGCTTGCGCCCAGAGCGCGGGCACTTGCGCGGACATGGAAACCAGTAGATTGGACAATGTGGGTTGAAAGCAGGTTTCCTCGATCTCGGACAGCATGGTCACGAGCGACCGATGCCACGCCTGAAGAATGGAATCGGCGGTGACGAACACCGGGAGATCGTCGGTGTAGAGGTCATAATAAGCATCGGCAAAACTGCGGCGCTCGAGGCGTTGGCTCACGACGAAACCGTTGGTCTGGAAGAATGCCCGTTCCGTGGGATTGAGGCGGAAATCAAAGAGCCGCCGGTTCTGAAACGAGTTGGTGCTGTTCCACACAGCGGGATCCATGTTGAACAAATTCCAAAACTCGCCGGCGGTGGGATCAAAGGTGATTTGTGGCAGGTATTGGTTCGTGGGTTGGTAGGTTGAAACAAAATCGCCGAGCGAGAGTTGGCCGAGTTGCCAGAGGTGTTTACCGAATTCGGTCCCATACCCAAAGATTGCGTCACCAATGCCACCCCCGCCCGTAGCCAGTTTCACACTCGCGATAGCGCGGTAGTAGTTATGGTTACCTGCTGCGGGCACGGCGATCCGCAAGAACTCATCCGACACCCCGACGCCACCGGCAACCGGACCGGCCACCGTTGTCCAATTCACGAGATTACTGCTCTGCTGGATAATATACTCGGGGTACATCGCGCTCACCGGGAGCTGCATCTGCCCGTGTAGCCCAATCTCGCCCTGGCCAGCGGCCTTTTTGAGTTGAAGCTGGATCTGGTCTCCCCCGAAAATCGACTGGCCGACGAGAACGAACGCCGCCAGAAGGTGGATAATGCGTTTGCTGGAGCACCTCATAGACTTGTGACCCGAGCTTACCGCGATCGGCCAATCTGTAAACGCCCAAAGTGAGATAGGTTGGACCCCGCGGCAGTAGTTTCCGAGCACCATGATTGACCAACTTGGTCGTCGGGTACGCGCCCCTTAAGGCCCACAGAATGAGCATGCAAAATTCGCAAAATACGCGCAGCTTACGGCATTGCATTCAATACCGTTGCGACTCAAGATTACAGCGCTTGATTATGTTGAAACCAAAATTAATTTCCTTTCGGCGGCGGTTGTTTGCAGGAGTGATTTCGCTCGCCAGCGCAGCCGGCGCATTGGCTGACGGGTTCACAGGCAAAGTGACCGAAACCATGAATGCCGCCAGCTACACCTACGTCCAGGTGGACACCGGCACAAACAAGATTTGGGCGGCCGCCAATCGGTTCCCGGTTAAAGTCGGCGATGTGGTTACCGTGCCTCAGTCCGAACCAATGGTCAATTTTCACAGCCCGACGTTGAACCGCGACTTTCCGGTGATTTATTTTGCGGGCAGCGTCCGGGTGGCCGGCACCAAGGCTGAGACAGGTCAACTACCGGACGGTCACCCACCACTCGGCAGCGCGTCAGGCCGCCTGCCGGAAGGTCATCCCGCTGTGAATCCCAAGGAAAAGTCGGCGGCAAAGATTGATTTCACGGGCATCAAACCCGTCAAGGATGGCAAGACGGTGGAGCAGATTTACGTCAGCAGCGCTAAGCTCGCGGGCAAGTCCGTCAAGATCCGGGGAAAGGTGGTGAAGTATAACGCCAACATCCTGGGCAAAAACTGGCTGCACATCCAAGACGGCACCGGCGGACCGGCGACCAATGACATCCTCGTCACTTCTGCAGCTGAAGCGAAAGTCGGCGACACCGTGCTGATCGAAGGCAAAGTGGCCTTGAACAAGGATTTTGGCGCTGGTTACAAGTACGACTTGTTGATCGAAGATGCGCAAGTCGCCGTTGAGTGACAGGCATCCGCCCGCTAGAAGTCCAGGGTAAGATGAAATTACTCCGCAGCCTCAGCGCTGTGATCTTCATTCTCAGTGCGGCGCATTCATTCGCCCAGCCGGGCACATCGCGCTACAACGAAGCGTACCCTGCCGCCGCCTCGAAAAAGGGATTGCAGGTGGAAGTGGTGGGAGACGCGCTTACGCTCGGCGTGAAACAGGCGGCGCTGAACTTCAATCTCGCTCAACTGATTGATCTTCGCAGCGACACAAATAACCCAACCTGGGAATCTGCGGGCCGACAGTTCCATTTTCACCGGAGTTATCTCGCGGCCATGGACCGGCAGATCAAGGCCTTGTCGGATCAGGGCGTGGTGGTGACGTTGATCGTGCTCACGTATCAGTCGGGCGACCCGACGGTGAATCGCATCCTCATCCATCCCCAATGTGCGACCAATGCTCCGAACCGGCTGGGAAACTTTAACACGATGACCGAGGAAGGACGGCGCTGGTTGGCTGCAACGCTGGAGTTTTGTGCGGAACGATGGGCACGGCCGGATCGGCAGTTTGGGCGCGTGGCCGGTTACATCATGGGCAACGAGGTGAATTCACACTGGTGGTGGGCAAACATGGGCCGGGTCAGCATGGAGGAATTCGCCGACGATTATCTCCGCACGGTCCGTCTCGCTCATGTCGCGATTCGCCGACAATCAAGCTGGGCGCGCGTTTACGTTTCACTGGAACATCATTGGAACATTCGCAATGCCGGCGACGCGAATCAGACGTTCCCGGCCCGGGCCTTTCTCGATTACTTCGCCCGACAGGCGCGCACCGGTGGTGACTTCGACTGGCACGTCGCCTTCCACCCTTATCCGGAGAACCTGTTTGAGCCCCGGTTTTGGAACGACAAAACCGCCACGACCAATGTGCTGACCACACCGCGGCTCACTTTCAAGAACATTGAGCTGTTGCCCGTCTATCTGCGCCGGGACGAGCTTTTGTTCAACGGCCAGCCACGCCGCGTCATTCTGAGCGAACAAGGTTTTCACACGCCCAAGGGCATCGATGGTGAACTGGTCCAAGCGGCCGCGTATTGCTACGCGTACAAAAAGATCGAGCGGATCGATGGCATTGACGCGTTTATCCTGCACCGGCACGTGGACCACCCGGACGAGGGCGGGCTGCTCCTGGGGCTGCGCGGACTGAAGCCCAAGGACGGCGATCCACGCCCCAAAAAGCGCATCTACGAATGCTTTCGCCTCGCGGATACACCAGACTGGCAACCGGCGTTTGACTTCGCCCTCCCTGTAATCGGCCTCCGCAATTGGGAAGCGGCCGCCCGTTGACGGCCAGCGCGCGCTACGCAAACTTTGCGTCCAAGGTGATCTCCGCCTTGAGCAGGCGCGAAATCGGGCAGCCTGCCTTGGCCGCGTTGGCAATCTCCAGTGCCTTGGCGGGATCCGCGCCGGGAATCTTGGCGGTCATCTCCAAATGCGATGCCGTGACGGTGAATCCGGCATCCGTCTTCTCCATCGTGATCGTCGCGGTCGTGGCGATGGATTCGGGAGTAAGCCCGGCTTTGCCGAGTTCCGCTGAAAACGCCATGGAGAAACAACCCGCATGTGCTGCGGCGATAAGCTCCTCGGGATTTGTGCCCACGCCATTCTCGAACCGCGTACCAAAGGAGTATTGTGATTCCTTAAGCACCCCACTCTCGGTGGAAATGCTGCCCTTGCCATCCTTTAGACCGCCACGCCAGACCGCCGATGCTTTGCGTTTCATGTTCGCCTTTTTTAGTTGGGAAGAAGCGGGGATTCGCTTCCTTGCCGGAAACGCTAGTGCCGGTTGCCCAGAATCTCAAGCGCGACTGCCAGGCCCGGAACGCGCGCTCACCGGGCGCTGTAATCCATCGCCACCGCGCGAACTGCGACCTACCGCGCTACAGTCTTGAACCAAGCTTGCGCCTCTGCTTCCAGCTTCGCCAAATCGGGCCGCTGGTTTGCGATCGCCTGTGACTCAGCCCATTCCTTGCGCAAATCACCCAAGGCGAGAGGCGAGCCTTCGCGGATGAAGATTGGAATCTGGTGCAGCTCGGCTTTGATGCTGAAAGTCTGACCTCCATCGTAAACCTGCGATGGATTCCACGCGTCCCGCCACTTCGCGCCCGCAGGCAGATAGATCTCCACGCTCCGTTTGTTCTTCTCCCAAATTGCCGAGACGAGCAGGTCCGGGCCGTACTGGAACGTCCACCAGTTGGTCCAGGCGTCGGGTGCCTTGGGATCGACAAGGAAAAGCGGGCGCACAATTGGCGTGCCGGTCTGGTGCGCGAGCTTCGCCTGTTCGTAACCATAATCCATCAGCCGGTGATGCAGCCGCGCGTAAAGTCGCCAAATGGCGATCAGGGTGGCGTCGTATTGCGGTTCGCGCGGAAGATTCCAGAACGCGACGTTGCGCGTCGGGCCAACTTCCATGATGGGATTGAAGCAACTGAACGCCAGCCAACGCGCGCAGACTTCCTGTTCCATCAATTGCTTGTTGTAGCCGCACGTGTCGGCGCCCCAATTGGGATAACCCATGACCGCCGAGCGCTGCATGGCGATGATCGAGGCGCGCAAGCCCTCCTGCGTGCCGCCAACATCGCCGCCCCAGAAGACTGCTTTGCTCGAAGTGCCGGTGTAGGCGGCGCGCGGCATCAGCACATGATCGTCGCCGCGATGCTTGCGCGTAATTTCCGAGGTGGCATCCACATACATTGCGGGATAAGCATTGCGATTTTCGCGGATGCTGCGGCCGTCGTGTATCTGGTACGGCCCTTTCTCCGGAATGTCTTCCTCCGCGCGATCGAGTTTGAAACCGGCCACGCCAAGCTTGAGCAGTTTCTCCACCCCGCTTTGCCAGTAAGCGCGGGCTTCGGGATTCGAGAAGTCTACCATCGGATAATTGTTTCCGTTGCGGGGGCGAACCTGGCCGGCAAGATTCCATCCCTTGGCGAGTGCGTTGGTCGCCATTTGACCTTGGAAAAAAGGCCCGATCCAGAGCACGAGTTGTGTCTCCTCCGAGTTCAACCATTTGACCATTCGAGCGAAGTTCGGCAGGCGCTCCTCATCAATGTCAAAGTCATCGTAGCCCCACGGCTTGCCCATCCCCCACGGCCGATCAATCCAATACACGCCGCACGGAATGCCAAAGGCCTTCATCATCAGCATGTCTTCCATGACTTCGGAATTGAACGGCCCGCCGGCGGGCGTGCCGTCATAGTAGGTTGTGCGCTGTGTGTGTTCATCGCGCCAGCGCCATGGACTGAACATCCACTTGGGCGGCAATACGGGTGGCCCCGCGTCCAATGCGTGCGCCCTCACCAAATCAACCGGCTGCGCCGCCGTGTAAAATTTCAATGTGAGCGATGGCCCTTCGAACTCAATTTTCACCCGCTTTGGATCGCTGGCACAAAAGTCGTAGAATCCGGGCCAGTCAGTTTTCGCCAGCACGCCGTAGCCACGTGAGGAAATATAGAAAGGCGCATACACCGAAGTTGTCGGCTTGAGAATCATATCCACCTTTTGGCCGCGGAGATTCATCGCTTCCTTGATGCCGGGCGCCCAGGACGCCTCCTGCTTGCCGTCCACCACGCGTTCCATCAGACCGGTGAAATATTCATCGCTGCCCGCGTCCACCGCCAGCCCCCACTTGATGATGTCCGTGGCCGGCGTGGCCGACATTTGTAGGGTGAAACTGCCGTTCTCCTTCTTCAGGCTCACTTTCACCCGCCGACCGTCCGGCATTGGAAACTCGCCCTTACCCTCCGCGCTGCCGCCGTTGCCATTGGCCACGAGATTGAGCGTATTGGGTAGGTGGACGCGCCCGCCCGCGGTTTCAAAGAAGAGTCCGTCGAGCCGCAACACGCCGTTCTCCGCTCCCGGACCAGCGCCGTTGAGATGGCCTGAGCGCAATGTGACCGTGGCGGATTCAGTGCGATGAAAGCGGGCGCAACCGGTCGCGAAAGTGAGCGCGACTACCACCGTGGCCAACAGGAATGTCAGTTTGGTCTTCAAATAAATCTACTCCCCGTCACTGGAGACGAGTTGATTCAACTATGGGTACGCATCGCCTCCAACTCAGGCTGAAACTTACTCAAAAACTGGCGATGCGGTCAAACGCGTGCAAGCAAAGGTAGTGTCCTAATTTGACTGCTTCTTTTCGCCTGACTGCCAGAACCAGACGGCAAGCAAAAGCAAAAGAAAAGTAGATTGTGCCGCCGTGGGGCCGCGTGGGTTGCCTTGAAGCTTCACCTGGATGAGATAAGCGACATAAATAAAAGCAATGGTCAGCGCGATAGACCGTTTGACATTGAGTTTCAATTGGCTGGTAGCTCCATGCGTTTTGCAGAAGTTGTAATACGCGAAGTTGAGCGCAACCGCAGCCTCAAAGTTTTCCAGCTTCTTGCTGAACGCATTCGTGAGTCGGGTACCCTCCTGGCGGGACAAGTATTCAAGGGTAAGGCACGTCGCTCAATCAGCCGCGCATTCTTCGCGCCCAAGGTCAATCCACGACCCAACTAAAAAAGGCGTCCTTGCGGACGCCTTTGCAAAAGTTTGTCAACTTGCTTAAATGGCTTCGCCAACCTGGAAGCGCACGAAGCGCCGGATGGTGATTTCGTCACCCAACTGCTTGCCGATTTGCGCGACGTGTTCCTTTACACTCACCTCGGAATTGCGCTTCACGAAGCCTTGATCCACGAGGCAATAGCCCTGGTAGAATTTCTCGATGATGCCTTGAAGGATCTTCTCGATGGCCTGCGGGGGCTTGTCTTTGAAACGGTCCGACTGCGCGGCAATCTCGCGTTCCTTCGTAATGACTTCCGCCGGCACCTCTTCGCGCGACACGGCGAACGGACTGCCCGCCGCGATTTGCAGCGTGATGTCCTTCACCAGTTGTTTGAAGTCTTCCGTGCCAGTGGTTTCCGGCTTGCCGGCGCCCACTTCGACGAGCACGCCCACCTTCGCGCCGGTGTGAATGTAAGCGGCGATCAGGCCGCTGCCGTTCACTTCCATGCGATGGTTGCGGCTGATCTTGATGTTCTCACCGATCTTGGCGACAGCGGCAACGCGGTCCGCTTCCAAATCCGCGCCGGCATTCATGGCGAGCTTCTTGGCAATGTCGTCGCAAAACGCGCGAAAGCCTTCGTTGCGCGCCACAAAGTCGGTCTCGCAGTTCACTTCCACGAGGACGCCGGACTTGCCGCCGGGCACAATATGCTGGGCGATGACACCTTCCTTGGCGTCGCGCGTGGCCTTCTTGGCCGCGCTGGCCGCACCGGACTTGCGGAGAATCTCGACCGCCTTGTCGAGATCGCCAGCCGCTTCGGTGAGCGCCTTTTTGCAATCCATCATGCCTGCGCCGGTCATTTCGCGCAGTTTGCCTACGGTTGATGCAGTAATTTCAGCCATGGTAAATGGTCGGGAGTTGAGCGTTGAGATTGTGCGGAATCCGCCGATTACTCGGGAACGGACTCAACCACAGATTCAACCGGCGCCGCTTCCGTCGCGGGCGCGGGTTCAGCGAAATCTTTCCGGCGGCTGGACTTCGATTCATACTCCGCCTGGCCGCGCGTGACGGACTGGCCGACGGTCGCGAGAATCATGCGCACGGAGCGGATCGCGTCGTCATTGCCGGCGATCGGATAATCCACGAGGTCCGGATCACAGTTGGTGTCCACGATGGCGACAACGGGAATGCCGAGCTTACGGGCTTCGGCCACGGCGTTGTGCTCGCGCTTCACGTCCACGACAAACATCGCGCCGGGCATCTGGTCCATGGCGCGGATGCCATCAAAATACTTGTGCAACCGGGAGGCCTCGCGGCGGATGACCGATTGCTCCTGCTTGACGTAGGCGTTGATCGAGCCGTCGGCTTCCATCTTCTCAATTTCCTTGAGGCGCTTGATGGATTGTTTGACGGTTGCAAAATTCGTGAGCGTGCCGCCAAGCCAACGTTCGACGACGAAAAACTGCCCGGCGTCGCGGGCCGTTTCCTTGACGGTGAGTTGCGCCTGCTTCTTGGTGCCGACAAACAGAACCTTGCGGCCCTTGGCGACGGTGGTGGCGAGGTAGTCGCACGCGGCTTCAAGCTGCGCGAGGGACTTGCTGAGGTCGATGATGTGAATGCCATTGCGCGCGTCGAAGATGAACGGCTTCATCTTGGGATTCCAACGCCGCGTCTGGTGTCCGAAGTGGACGCCTGCTTCCAACAATTCCTTCAAGCCAATACTGATCACTTTGTTTCCTTTGGTTAAGACCCCGGACTTGGCCGAGGCATCCCGCGGAACACGGGATTAGGTTCGATGTTATTATGGCCGCCGCACCCAATCGGGCTTGGCTGATTTAAGGCCGTTTCCCCTCTCGCCTCGCGGCGAAAGGGAGCGGGAGAATAGCACAGTACGGAGGGGTGGCAACTGGGAAGTTTTGGGGCAATAGCATCGCTGATTTGCCCCCGTCCCGGCCTATTCTCCAGGCCTCTGCCACGCTGCGGAAGCTCGCCTAAATCACTGAAATGATGCGCCCGGGCTGCTTTCGGCCGGCAAGCACCAGTTGGGGGCGGTCACCCTGCTTCTTTTCCATCAATTGCGCGCCCAGCGGTGATTGCGGAGTAATCACACAAATCTGCCGCTTGTCTTGCGCCACTTCCACACCGCCCGCCCGGGGACCGATAAAGTAAAGCTCACGATCGCCGTTCGTCTCCAACTCCACCAGGGCGCCAATGTCAATGGCCTCGCCGACCGCAAATGCGCGCCCGTCAAGCTTGCCGAACTCCTCAATGGCCGCTTCCAACTCCGCCGCCTGGCGGGATTGGCCCCGAGCGAGATACGAAGCCTCGAGTCCGCGCGTGTCGTATTTGCTTTCGGGCTTGCTTTGTTCGTGCGTGGCTTCGGCGCGGGCATTTTGGGCAGCGCGGAAATACACCTCCAACTCGCTGGTGAGATTGGCGATGATCTTCTGAATAAGCGCGCGTTTGTCCATAGCCATTTCTGACAGGTCAGCGACAGGCATCCATCCGCCAACCCTCCCTTCTCACGCCGTGGGGAAATTTTCGCGTTCCGTCCCGCTTGGTTCACGGAAATCGATAAGCCGCCCCTTCTTGATCGAGCCGTCTTTCAACTTCAACGTAATCTGCGGCGGCCAACCCGCCTTGCCCTCCACCACGCCCTCGACGACGCCGATGGCGCGGCTCAGGCGGTGCACCATGATCTCACCGAGATAACCTTCCCCGGTGGCAGGGACTTTGGCTTTGCTCATGCAAATGAGTGTGCAGGAAAAATCCGCGACTTCAAAGCTCGAATACTCTCCTACCCCGCCGACCGAAGTGACCAAGCGACCGGAAGCGGTCAAAGATATTTCGCCAGAATCGGCTTGAGCGCGGTGATTGTCTTTTTCGGCCAGAGCTTGCGCTCAGTCATAATGGCGTTCTCTAACGCCGAATGACACGGCCAATTGGGTTCAGCCGGAATCTCGGCAATTGTCCGGGCCACGACCGCTTTGGCCGTGGCCGCGTTCTTCATCAGGTTCGCGACCACCATTTCCACGGTCACGTGATCGTGCTCCGAATTCCAGCAATCGTAATCCGTGATCATCGCCATTGTGGCATACGCAATTTCGGCTTCGCGCGCACACTTCGCCTCGCCGAGATTCGTCATGCCGATCACATCGTGGCCGGCGTGGTGATTGGCAAGCGATTCAGCGCGCGTGCTGAAGGCCGGACCTTCCATGTTCACATAGGTGCCGCCATCGTGCGCCCGCGCATTCAGCTCGCGCGCCGATTTGAGAAGCAATCGCCGCAATTCCTCGCAGATCGGATCGGCAAAGGCGATGTGTCCCACGATGCCTCGCCCAAAGTACGTGTGCTCGAAGTCGCGCTTCGTCCGGTCAATGAACTGATTCACCAATACGATGTCACAGGGCCAGTATTTTTTCTGGAGCGATCCCACGGCGCTGACACTGATGATCCACGCGACCCCCAGCTTTTTCATCGCCCAGATGTTGGCGCGATGATTCAGCTCGCTGGGCAGGATTCGATGTCCACGCGCATGGCGCGGCAGAAAGACGACTTCACGATTGGCCAGCTTGCCAGTAAGCAACGCGTCCGAAGGTGAGCCGAAGGGCGTCTTGACCTTTATCCATTTCTGGTTGGTGAAGCCTTCAATGTTGTAAAGTCCGCTGCCGCCGATGATGCCGATTCTGGGTTGAGCCATGCGCAGTGTTTAACCATGAACGCCGCGAAAGACACGAAAAATCCCGAGTGTAACGCTTACTGCATTTTCACAAACACCGCGCAGACGGGCGAACCAACGGTGGCGGTCTGGCCGGTCGGCTGCAACTTGCCGGTGGTGGGGTCAATTGAGAACACGACCACGGAATCCGAGTTCTGATTCTCGGCAAGCAGCCAGCGCCCGGTGGGATCGATTGCAAAATGCCGCGGCGTCCGGCCCTGCGTGGACTCGTGCTGCACCAAAGTCAGGGCCCCAGATTTGGATTGAACGGCGAAAACCGCGATACTGTCGTGCCCACGATTCGAACCGTAAACAAACTTGCCATTCGGATGCATCGCAATCTCTGAGCACGAATCCTTGTCAGTGGCGGTGTAACCGCTCGGAAGCGTCGAGAGGGTTTGCAGTTCTGTCATCGCGCCCGTCTTTGCCTCGTAGCCAAAAATCGTAATGGTGAGCTTCATTTCGTTGATGACGTAGATAAATTTGCCGTCTGGCGAGAAGACGAAGTGCCGTGGGCCGGCGCCGGGTGCGACCGAGGCAAAAGGCGGATGGTTGGTTGATAGCTTTGCGTTGGCGGCTTCGAGTTGATAGACCAGCACTTGGTCCAAACCAAGGTCGCAAGCGAGGGCGAGACGATTGTCGGGTGATGGCGTGATGAAATGCGCATGCGGCCCCGCCTGACGTTTTGGATTCACGCTCGCACCGGCGTGCTGGATCACGCTGGTTGCTTCACCCAGACTGCCGTCCGCACGAATCGGGAGTGCAGCGATACTGCCGGAGCCGTAGTTGGCTACGAGCGCACACTTGCCGGTGGCATCCACCGAAATGTGACATGGGCCGGTGCCGCCGGACGTTTGCTGGTTCAGCGGAGTAAGCTTGCCGGAGCTGCTCTCAATCGCGAACGCATTCACCGCCCCCGCGCGCTGGCCCTGCGTATCGTTGACTTCGCCAACCGCGTAAAGAAAACGTACATTCGGATGCACCGCCAGGAAGCTCGGGTTGCGCGTTTCGGCAGCGAGTTCGGGCCGCGAAAGCTTTCCCGTCACAGAATCAAACTGGGCGACGTAGATGCCCTTGCTCTTGGCGCCGGTGTAAGTGCCGAAATAAACCCGGAATGATTCGGCCATCGTCCCGCCCGAGACGCACAGCCACAAACACAGGATGGCGAGAATTCTCATTGCGCCCAGTGAAACCGAAGTGCGCGTGGAAGCAAGCCTGGTTCTTAATGACAGCAGCCCGTGTTGTTGCTGGAAATTACGGGACTGACAAACGGAATGGCCAGCTCCAGGCCGCGCAGAATCAGCAGCGTCGCAACGAGAAAGACCGCCACCGGAACCGCCCGAAGCAATTTCAGCCGGAGCGAGAAGGGAACGAGTTTTCCGGAAAGCGAGATTGCGAGCATCATCGGCACGGTGCCGATACCGAACGCCAGCATGTAAAGCGCCCCCTGAATGAGGCCGCCGGTTGCAGTCGCCCCGGCGCAGGCGACATAAACCAGGCCGCAGGGCAGCAGTCCATTCAGCAAGCCTAGAATCAACAGTGCATCGGCCGAACGCCGGCGCAACAGAAACCCCATGCCCACTTTCACCCACTCCACGAGTGCGGTCACCGGCCGCCAGAGTGCCAATTTGCGGGAGCTGAACAAGCCGGCCAGCAACGCCACGCCCAATGTAATCGAGAGCCAGCGTTGAACGCCGGCGAGCAGAAGTGTTTTGCCCAACAAGCCGGCCCCAAGCCCAAGCGCACAATAAGTCAGGGTGCGGCCGAGATTGTACGCGACGCGTCCGGCAAAGTAGCTCAGCGGGCGATTCACTCCCTGTGGCAAGGCGAGCGCCAACGGGCCGCACATACCGGCGCAGTGCAGGCTGCCCACCAAACCCAGCATGAAGGCCGTCCAGAGTTCCATGGTTTTAGGCGCCGCGTTTCACGACGATGTTTTTGTCGGCAAAATAATCCTGGCGCCGAGCCGACCATTCGACTCGAACCTTCCACAAACCCGGCAGCAACGCGGCGGTGTCGATAGTTTGCGAGCCAACTGTGTCGAGCTGCAAGCGCACCATTACGTCCCGGTCCGTGGCTGAGGGGCGGTACAATTGAATTCTTCCGCTGGTTTCGGGCGTGACGAGGGCGGACGGCAGCGAAAGAACCATGCGCTGACTCGTGGCGTCAAAGGACACGTGCACTTGCTCGCTGAGCGCTGCGGTCCGGTTGAGCTGGTCGAGACGCTTCTGAAATCCCAGTTCGTCCGCGTAGTAGTCCGCGGTGATGAGGTCGGTCTTGTGCGTGCAGGCAACGACGATAAGCGCGATCGTGCCGCTGATGAACAGCACGAAGGCGGCGACTATGCCGAGGGGCCACAGACTTTTCTGAGTTTGCATTTTATTACTTCGGGATGGAGTCATCGCGCGGACCGACGAAAGCGGTTTTCAACGTTTCAACCTTTTTGCCGTCCGCATAAACGCCGATGACAAGGTCCGCGTGGCCGTGCTTGACCAATGCCGGCTCGAGGTCAATGAGGACGGAATTTTCCGCGAGCAGCTGGGGCAGGACGACGATCTCTCCGCCCATCAGTTGCAGGTCGCCGGGCAGGTTTTCCAGCTTGAGTTGGACGGGAACCCGGCGCGAAGTTTTGTTCACAACCTTCACCGTGTAGAGGTTGCTCAAATGACCATCCGGCATGATCTGAAACAGCGAGCCCGGGGCGCGCAAGATAGTCACCTCGACATCCGAACGCGTGAACACGAGCACCGTCCAGAGTCCAATCAGTCCTAGCAAAACGACCGCGTAACCCAGCAGCCGCGGCGTGACCTGGAGACGCTCACCTCGTTCGATGCCATTGAGTGACGCGTAGCGGATAAGGCCGCGCGGGCGCTTGATCTTGTCCATCACGCTATCGCACGCGTCGATGCAGGCGGTGCAGTTCACGCATTCCATCTGCGTGCCGTTGCGGATATCAATGCCGGTCGGGCAGACCGTCACGCATTGATGGCAATCAATGCAATCGCCGTAGCCCTCATACTTGCGCTTCATTGGCGGGACGGTGCGTTTGAGCGTGCCGCGCTTCTCGCCACGTTTGTAGTCGTAAGCGACCACGATCGTATTCTCATCAAGCAGGGTGGATTGCAGGCGGCCATACGGACAGATGAACGTGCAGGCCTGTTCGCGGAAGCGCGCGAAGATGCCGTAGAACAGCAGCGTGAACAGGACCATAAACGTCAACCCGGTCAGATGATTCAGCGGATTGTCGGTGACGATCTTGAACAACTCCTCCGTGCCGATGATGTAAGCGAGAAGCGTGTTGCCGATGAAGAAAGACAGCGCGAGGAAGACACCGTGTTTGCCGACTTTCCTGACCAACTTGCCGGCGGTCCACGGCGCTTTGGCGAGCGCTCGTTGCTGATGTGCGTCGCCTTCGATAAAATACTCGATCTTGCGAAAGACCATTTCCATGAGCACGGTCTGCGGACACGTCCAACCGCACCAAAGCCGACCGAACGCCGTCGTGAAAATGACGATGCCGACCAGAAACACGAGCATCGTCACCGTCGAAATGATCATATCCTGCGGCCAGAAAATCTGGCCGAGAATTGAGAACCGCCGCTCGACCACGTTGACGAGCAGAAGCGGGTTGCCGTTGATGCGGATAAACGGTCCGGCGAACATGAGACCGAGCAACACCCAACTCACCCAGGTGCGCGCGCGGGTGTATCGCCCGTGCGGTTTGCGCGGATAAATCCACAGGCGATGCCCTTCCCGGTCAGCCGTCGCGAGATGTTCGCGATAGTCCTTCCAATCCACTGGCTTCACGGGGCCTTCGGACTGAAGCGCTTTCTTTTCTTTGTCTGGCAGTTCCGTCGACATCAAATCTTTCGCCACGCAATTCTGGACTTCATCGCATCGTCTGGGAGTTCGGCGTTTTATTCGTATTCACTCGGCCCGGTCTTCACGGGTGCGAGGTTTTCCGCCGGCTTCGGATTCGGTGGTTTCGTGCCGCGGAATGATTGGAGGTAACTGGCGACCTCGTGAATCTGTTTGGGGTTCAGCGTGGTCTTCCAGGTGATCATTCCCTTCTCCGGCACGCCGTTCCAAATCACTTTCACATTGTCCACGAAGTTTGAACCGTGAATCCAATAATCATCACACAGGTTCGGCCCGACGAGGCCGCCACCGTCGGGGCGATGACACGGCGCACAGAGGTTGTTGAAGGTCGAACGCCCGGAGTTCATCGCGGCTGGGTCTTTAGCTGGCTCAAGTGTGCCGATGGCGGATTCAAACTTCGCCATGGTCGCGGCCTTGATCTTTTCTCCCGCGGCGTGTTCCAAGTCGTATTCCGCCGCCGTCGTCTTTTCTTTGGCGAATACGTGGTAGTAACCCATATAAATCACTGAAAAAATGATGGTGAGATAGAACAACCATACCCACCACCGCGGTAGTTTGTTGTCCAGTTCGCGAATGCCGTCGACTTCGTGGTCGAGCAGCAGCGGATCGTTTTGGTCGTTCATATTCAGTTGGGCTTCGAGGTTTCGGAAGGGTTGTCAGGCGTGCTGTCTTCCAGCGGCAGGGTGCTGACCGATTTCAAATGGGATTGCTTGAGGCGCGCGGCCCAGAGCAACACCCCGCCGAAGAACGCAAAGAAGATGCAAATCGAGAGCACCCCGTAGATACCCACGCCGCCGATGTGTTCGAGAACGGATTTGATCATAGACTGGAAAAGTTTCTAACCACGGATGGATACGGATAAACACGGATGAGCAGATGGAGCGCAGCTGTGTGCGAAGCACCAGCCGCAGCGAGCCAGAATGTTGGGAGTACTGCGGCTGAGTCTGCGACCACAGCCGCGCTCCAACCAAATCCGTGTCCCTCTGTATTCAATCGTGGTTTCATCTTGGTTCAGTTCGTTGCCACAGGTTTTAGCGCGGGCGCCGGCGCAGTCGGAGCGGATTTGATGTCCTTGCCAAGGCGTTGCAGGTACGCGATGAGCGCCACGATTTCGCGGTTCGTTTCGGTGTTTACCATGCCGACCTTGAGGCCAAGCACGACTTGATTCGCCTGCGCCGCCAGGTCTTTTTGGGCATCACCGTTCTCGAAACCTTCGGGGTACGGGACCCCGATTTTTCGCAAAGCCTTAATGCGCGAAGCCAGTGCGCTGGTATCGAGCTTCTGCGTCAGCAACCACGAGTATCGCGGCATGATCGAACCGGGCGAAACATCCGCCGGTTTGTCCATGTGATTGTAATGCCACGCGTCGGGATACTTGCCGCCAGTGCGGTGCAGGTCCGGTCCAGTGCGTTTTGAGCCCCAAAGGAACGGGTGATCATAAATGTATTCGCCGGACTTTGAATATTCCCCGTAACGCTCGGTCTCGGACCGGAACGGGCGCACCATCTGGGAGTGACACCCCACGCAGCCTTCGCGGATGTAAATGTCGCGGCCCAGCACTTCGAGTGGCGTGTAAGGCTTCACCGACGAAATGGTCGGCACGTTTTCCTTGATGAGATACAGCGGAACGATTTCGATCAGACCCCCAATGAGAATCGCCACAATGGACAGCGCCGTGAATAGCAGAGGCTTGGCTTCGAGGAAACGATGACCCTTGTACGGCCCGTGCTCCGCCCCGGGATTTTTCACGAGCGCCGGAGCCTGAGCTTCTTGTTCTTCGACAAACTTCCCGCTCTTGGCGGTGCGATACAGATTTATCGCCATCATGATCGCGCCGATGATGTAAAGCGCTCCGCCGATGGCGCGCAGGCGATAGAGCGGCACAATCTGCAGCACGGTTTCGAGGAAGTTCGGGTATTGCAGGAAGCCGTCCTGGTTGAACTGTTTCCACATCAGGCCTTGCGTCACCCCGCTGGCGTACATCGGCACGACGTAGAAAATCATACCCAGGATCGCGATCCAAAAATGGTAATTCGCGAGCTTCACGGAATAGAGCTTCGTGTTGTAGAGCCGCGGGAACAGCCAGTAGAGCAGCGAGAAAGTAAGGAAGCCATTCCAGCCGAGCGCACCCGTATGCACGTGGGCAATGGTCCAATCGGTGTAGTGGGACAGCGAATTAATGCTCTTGATCGCGAGCGTCGGACCTTCCAAGGTCGCCATGCCATAAGCGGTGACGGCGACCACCATGAATTTCAACATCGGCTCGGTGCGCAGCTTGTCCCAAGCCCCGCGCAAGGTGAGCAGGCCATTCAACATGCCGCCCCAGCTGGGCGCGATGAGCATCAGCGAGAACACCATGCCGAGGGATTGCGCCCAATCAGGCAGCGCCGTGTAAAGCAGGTGATGCGGCCCCGCCCAGATGTAGAGAAAGATCAGCGCCCAGAAATGGATGATCGAAAGCCGGTAGCTGAAGACCGGCCGCTCCGCCGCCTTCGGCAGGAAGTAATACATCAGGCCGAGGTAGGGCGTGGTGAGGAAGAACGCGACGGCGTTGTGGCCGTACCACCATTGCACCAACGCGTCCTGTACCCCGGCATACATCGAGTAGCTCTTGAACAGGCCGGCGGGCATTTCGAGCGAATTGAAGATGTGCAGCACCGCCACCGTGAAGGCCGTGGCAATGTAGAACCAGATGGCTACATACATGTGCTTCTCGCGGCGCTTGATGATCGTGCCCATCAAGTTCACGGTGAACGCGACCCAGACGATGGCGATGGCGATATCAATCGGCCATTCGAGTTCCGCATATTCCTTGCTCGTCGTCAGGCCGAGCGGCAGCGTGATCGCAGCCGCCACGATGATGAGCTGCCAGCCCCAGAAATTAAACCAGCTCAGAAAATCGCTGAACATCCGTGCCTTGCACAGTCGTTGCAGCGAATAATAGATGCCCATGAACATGCCGTTGCCGACGAAGGCAAAGATGACCGCGTTGGTGTGCAACGGGCGCAGCCGGCCGAAGGTTGTGTACTGGAAGTTTAAGTTAAGATCCGGCCAGAACAACTGGCACGCGATCAGGAGCCCGGCGCTAAAGCCCACGATGCCCCAGATGACGGTGGCAATCGCAAACGCGCGGACAATCCTATTGTCGTACTTGAATGTTTCGATATTCGAGTTCATGTGTTGCTAGTTAGAAATATCTTCGCGGCTGGGCTTCCCCTTTAGTTTGTCAGTTGATGGATTGCGGCCATCGCCATCCATCAGAACACGCATTGAAGGTGTCGTCGTGTCGTCGTATTGACCCGAACGAACCGACCAGATGAAGCCCACGAGGAAAACTGTGGCCATCACCAGGCTGGCGATGATGAGAATCAGAATGACACTCATACGGCCGCCTCCGGCAGTTGGCTGCTTGTCAACAGTCCGCCGCGCTTGGCTGCCCAGGTTGTCATGCCACAGGCAAACAACATCACGCTCGCCGAACTGAGCGGCATCAACACCGCACAAGTCAGCGGCGATAGTAATCCCGCCGCGGCGATACCCACGCCCACGACGTTGTAGAGCGATGAAATACCGAAGCTCAGCCGCACGATTCCCGCGCTCCGCCGGGCCAAAGTCAGCAATTCAGAAAGTTGCGGCACGCGCGCGGCGTCGAGGATTACGTCGCTCGCCGGTGAGAACGCACCGATCTTTTCCACCACCGCCACCCCGACGTCCGCCTGCTGGAGCGCCCCGGCGTCGTTCAGACCGTCGCCTACCATCATCACCACGCGCCCAGAAGTTTGCAGTCGCTGGATGAAGCCCAGCTTGTCGAGGGGGCTCTGATTAAAATTCAGATTCGCCTTCGCCCCGAATAAGTCTCGAAAGCGTTGGCGGTCGCGCTCGTGGTCGCCGGAGAGTAGCGCCAACTCATAGCACCCGGCCAGCCGCGCGATGAGCAGGTCAGCCTCCGGCCGCAAGGCGCTCGACAACCTAAATACACCGCGGTGGCGACCATTGATGGCCAGATGCACCACGCTTCCCCTTGCCGCTTCGTTCGGCAGGTTTGCCGCCACGGCGCCGCGGCCCGCCAGCCAATCCCGGGAACCAAGCCAGATCTCCTGGCCGTTCACCTGCCCTTCAATGCCACAACCCGGAGTTTCCAGGAACGAACGCATTGGCGCGGGGAATTGTTCGCCGATGGATTCGCAGATACTCACCGAGTGCGGATGCGTGGAATGGCGGGCAAGCGAGAAAACCCACTCTTGTTCGGCCTGACTGAGTTCCCCGCCATAAAACCTAACCGCGCTGGCTCCCACGGAAGTGAGCGTGCCGGTTTTATCGAATACGATGGCGTCCACCTGGGCGAGTCGTTCCAGCACCAGCGCGTTCTTGAGGAAAATCTTGATGTGCGCGAGCCAGCGTTGCGCCGTGCCGAGCGTGAACGGCGCGGCCAGTGCCAGCGCGCAGGGACAAGCCACGATCAGGACGGAAGCAAACGCCTTGAGCCCACGCGGGACGTTGCCCGCAATCACCCACGCCACCCCCGCAAGAATGGCCGTGCCGATCACGATGAGCGTGAACCGTCGGCTATAGCGATTGGTGAGCGTGTTGAGATCGGCCTGACGATCCTTGCGGAATGTTTCGTGATTCCACAGCGACGTGAGATAACCCTGCGAGACGGCCTTTACTGTCTGCACTTCAATCGCCGCGCCGGTCTGCTGGCCGCCGGCGTAAAGGTGATCGCCCATCTGTTTTTCAACCGGCTCGGATTCACCGGTTACGAAGCTGTAATCAATCAAAGCCGGACCGCTAAGTAGCTTGGCGTCCGCGGGAATCAATTCCCCGTGGCGGATGACGATATGATCACCGACTTCGAGCCCGGAAAGCGCGATACGCTGCTCCGTTTGGTCCGGCCCTTTGCGAGCCACCGACAACGGGAAGAAGGCCTTGTAATCACGATCAAACGCCAACCGCTCGTGGGTCTTGACCTGAAAAATCCGCCCGCATAACAGGAAAAAAATCAAACCAGTGAGTGAATCGCAGTAGCCCTCGCCGGTGCGGGAAACGATCTCATAAATGCTTTGTCCATAAATCGCCGCGAGGCCGAGGGCAATCGGCACGTCGAGGGTCAACAGATGTTGGCGCAGCGAGAGCAGCGCGGACTTCCAGTAATCCGCCCCACTAAACACCACCACGGGCAGCGCCAACACCAGACTGGCCCAGCCGAAAATGGTCCTGAACGCACCCCCATGCACCGCATCCAGGCCAAAGTATTGCGGGATGCTGAAGAGCATGATGTTGCCGAAAGCGAAACCCGCAACGCCCAACTGCAGCCACGCGCGTCGGCGGCCGGGATTTGCCTTGGTTTTTTCCAGTTCGCCAAAATTCAGCGCGGGTTCGTAGCCGATGGAGGTGAGCAGTGCGACGAGTTCACTGAGTTTGATTTTGTCGGGCGCCAAGGTGAAGGCGGCTTCGCGCTTGGCGAAATTAACCTGCGAACGCCCGATCCCGGAATGCAACCGGAACAGATTCTCCAGCAACCAAACGCACGCAAGGCAGTGAATCGCGGGAATGTGGAAAGTGATCTTGGTTTGCTGGCCGTCGGTGAAATCGATCAATTGCTGCGTCAGCGCCGGTTCATCGAGGTAGGCCCATTGTGCGAGCGATGCGGCGGACTTGATGCGCGAGCCGGGAGTGGGGCGCAGGTCGTAGTAATGGCCCAGGCCGGTTTCGGTGAACAATTGATGAACGACCAGACAACCCTGACAACAGAAGGACTTCTCTGCACCGGCAAATGCGTCCTGCGGGCAAGGCTGGCCACAATGGAAGCAGGTCGGGCGCGCGTCCGGTTGCGCTCCCGTTAAATGCGCCAAAGTTTTTCGTGGGGTTGCCATCGATGTGATTGGTTCCAAAAAACAGGCGGTCGCCCACTTCCCCGCGAGCGACCGGCCCGTTTCCAAATCCAAAATTGATCGTCAGAAATGCCAGACCACCTTCACCACCCGGCGGTCAAAGGCATGCGCCAAGGTCAGCCGCCCGAAACTCAAACCGGGTGATCGCCTACTGCCACCATTAGTAATCATTGTCATGCCTCTCATCGTGAAGACTGCAGGCCGGCATGGACTTCCCCGAATTTGGCTTTCACACCACCGAAATTGGCCCGTCCGCCGACAGCAAAAGACGGTGAATGGTGCATCGGCGCTTGCCACCTTGCAGAACGGTGTTTACAAGTAGGTCAAGACCAGCAAAGGAAACCCCTATGGCGCTCAACATCCGACAGTCGCTCAACACCAGCAACGTCCTCTGCGTCATCATGGGGGGCGGACAAGGAACCCGGCTTTTCCCCCTAACCAAGGAACGGTCCAAGCCCGCCGTGCCACTTGCCGGCAAGTACCGGCTGGTGGACGTGCCGATCTCCAACTGTATCAACTCCCATTTCCGGCGGATCTATGTCCTGACGCAGTTCAATTCCGCCTCGCTGCACCGGCACATCTCGCAATCCTACAAGTTCGACCAGTTTTCCGCCGGGTTCGTGGAAGTGCTCGCGGCCCAACAGACCTTCACTGATACCTCCTGGTATGAAGGTACCGCCGATGCCGTGCGGAAAAACCTGATCCATTTTCTCAACCACGACTTTGAGTACCTCGTCATCCTCAGCGGTGACCAACTTTACCGAATGGATTTCCGCGCCATGATCGAGGAGCACAAGGAGAACAATGCGGACATAACCATCGCCACGATTCCCGTGGGCCGCGCCGAGGCCTCTTCTCTGGGCATCTTGCAGATCAACGAGGAACGCCGGATCACGCGCTTTGTGGAGAAGCCCAAAGAACCGGCGGTGCAAGACACCTTGCAGCTGCCAGCGGATTGGTATCCCAAGCTCGGCATCGCGGGAGACCGCGAATTGTTCCTCGCCTCCATGGGCATTTACGTTTTCAACCGCAAGGTTGTCACCGCCTTGCTCGACAACACATTCACAGATTTTGGCAAACACATCATCCCCGGCGCCATCCAAACCCACCGGGTATTCTCGCATGTGTTCCAAGGCTACTGGGAAGACGTCGGAACCATCCGTTCGTTCTTCGAGGCCAATCTGGATGCTGCCGCTGAATTGCCGCGGTTCAACTTCTTCGACATGAGCGCGCCTATTTTCAGTCGCCCGCGTTTCCTTCCAGGCTCGAAAGTCAACGGCGCCCAGATTGACCACGCGGTCATCAGCGATGGCTGCATCATCAACCATGCGCGCATTGCGCACAGCGTGGTGGGTTTGCGCACCATCGTCGGCCCGGGCACAGAACTCACCCGGGTGGTGGCCTTGGGATGCGATTTCTACGAATCAGAGGCCTCCATCGTCGATCACGAGCGCGCCGAAAAACCCCGCATCGGCATCGGGGCCGGTTGCCGCATTGACAACGCCATCATCGACAAGAACGCCCGCATAGGAAACAACGTCGTCTTGTCCCCGGCTGGCAAGCCGGAAAATTTTGACCACCCGCTCTACTATATCCGGGATGGAATCGTGATTATTCCGCGCGGGGGCTCAATTCCCCACGGAATGAAGATCTGAGTGCGGCTACTCAAGCCGACACCGGCTTGATCGATACGTTTACTGACATTTTCCGATCGGTCGTTCCCCGGTAATTGCCAGTCACCGGGGCCACATCGGCATAATCCCGGCCAACCGCGATCTTCACGTAGGTTTCGCCGGGCTGACAGTTGTGGGTCGGGTCCACCGCGAGCCACCCAACGCCGGGCATCAACACCTCGACCCACGCGTGCGTGGCCATGGCGGATTCAGTCGCCAGATAACCACTGACATAGAGGGCCGGAATCTTCAGCGAGCGACACACGCTCAACATCACGTGGGCAAAGTCCTGGCAAACGCCGCGCCGGTCACGCAGCACATCGCGCGCGTGCGTATGAACACCCGTGGAATTCGACTCGTACGTAAGCGTGCTGTGGACATATTTCATAACCGCCAGCGTGGCCTGCCAGGTG
>Ga0315912_10001486_pt1 | contig 28436 bp, 23 predicted proteins | sample VfabasoilMG_FD_204469 | JGI IMG/M metagenome (GOLD analysis project Ga0315912, IMG submission 204469) | Garden soil microbial communities collected in Santa Monica, California, United States - V. faba soil | ecosystem: Environmental > Terrestrial > Soil > Garden | place: USA: California...
CGTCGATGCTCTCGCGCTTGAGCGCCACCATGTCGCGCAGGTCGAGGTGGACGTCCTGGAGCTGCAGCATGAAGCGCTGCACCACCTTCTGGTCCTGCTCGAGCACGGCGGTCTGGGTGGGCTCCGCGTTCGGCGGCAGCAGCGCGATGTCGAGCGTGGAGAGGATGCCGCGCAGCGCGCCGCGCAGGCTGAGCCACAGTTCGCGCCGGTAGGCGCGCTCGCGAGAGGTCTGCAGCAGGCTCAGCAGGCCCACCATGAAGAAGCCTTCGAGGCAGAACCCGATCAGCTCGGGCACCATGTTGTCGTGGAACGGACCCTCGAGCCCGGGCAGGGAGAAGTAGAAGCCGAGCCCGATCACGCCGGCGCCGAACAGCACCAGCGGCGCGATCACGCCGAACTGGCTAGCCCGCATCGGCGTTGCCCGCGGGCGCCGGCTGCGCCAGGGCCTCGACCACCTTCGCGATCCGGCGCGCCTCGGGCTCGGTGAGGTCCAGCGGCAGGTTCGCCACGTATACCGTCACGTTCGGGCGCAGCGGGACCGCGATCAGATCGGTCCTGCGCTCGCTCGTGGACAGCGCGATCTCCTCGAGCGCGTTCGCCTCCAGCGACCGCTCCCGGTCCGAGAGCGCGTGGCGCCGCTTGCCGCGCACGGCGTCGCCGCCGATCGAGGTGAACGCCTTGGGATCCGCGACCCAGGCCAGGTAGTCCGCAAGCGCGGCCTGAACGCGCGTCTTGTACAGCTCCACCACCTCGGGACGGATGGTGCTGCCCTCGATCTTGTGCAGGCGCGAGCACACGCTGTCGACGTCGATCAGCCGGATGTCGCGCCGCTCCGTCGCGTTCAGTTCGGTGAACACCTGCTCGACGGCGGCGAACCGGCTCTTGGCCACGGCGGAGTTCAACAGCCCCTGCTCCGGCGCCTGCCGGAGGAACTCCACCAGGCGCGTGGCCCTGTACATCTCATCCGACATCTTCGGGTCCTCGAACGTGCCGACCAGGAAAGGGCGCCGGCATCGCCATGATCGTGCCGCAACGTCGCGGACGACCAGTACAGGAAGTACCGGTGCGCACGCGTGCGAGCTTACGCGGCGTGTGGGGACAGTCAATCGATACGACGCTGCCCGTGGCATCCTGCCGGCGGGACAGCGAGGGGTGTAGCGCCCGACCGCGACGGTCCGGCTGTCGTAGGAGCGCGCTTCAGCGCGCGATCTTCTCAACCCCGGTCGAGCGTACGGAGCACCGAAAGGATCGCGCGCTGAAGCGCGCTCCTACAGCGGTGGCGGAGGGCCGTCGGGCCTGGCGCTGTCGTGGACCTGCGGCACGAATCCCGCGCGCAGCACGCGCAACGTCGAGGGTGGGGTCAGCACGTGCACGTCGGTGCCGTCGGGCATGGGCGGCAGGGGCGCCGCATAGCCGGTGAACGACCAGGGCCACGCGCGACCGCCGTGGACGAGATGGGGCCGGCCGTCGAGGTCGATCATGGTGCCGGAAGGCAAGCTGCCGAACGCCGCGACATACCTGCGCTTGGTGCCGTCGTCGGCGAGGCGCTCGGCGTGCAGCACCGCGTCGACGTCGTCGACGCGCACGCGTGCACCGGGGGCCAGGCGCGGCTGCGTCGCGATCCAGTGCGCGCGGAACGCGTGGTAGCGCTCGCGCTGGCATTCCGCGCAAGGGCGGTGGCCGGCCGCGAGCGCGGTCGCCTCGTCGAGGAAGAACAGTTCGGTGTACAGCCCCGGCGTGAACACCGCGCGACGCCGGTCCTTGAAACGCAGCGTGCAGATCAGCCAGCGCCGCACGCGCCACGGGCGCACGATGCGCTGCCGCTCGTCGTGGATCAGTCCGCGATTGCCGAGCCAGGCACCACGCGCGCAGACCGCGTGGAGCTGGCCGTACGGATCGACACGATTCTGGAACGGCATGGCGCGGAAGACCCGCGCGTCAGCCCGCGGGCAGCGTCAGTTCCGTGCCGTTGCACCACAGCGTGTTCGTCGATTCCTTGCGTTCCAGCCACAGGGTCGCGACGCCGTGCCGCGTCCAGAACACGCGCGGATGGCGGGCGGACGCGTCCTTGTTCGACACCGACTCCGGTTCCGACCAGGTCTTGCCGCCGTCCCGCGAATGCGCGCGCTGCACCTCGGACTTCGTGTCCCAAACCGCGGTCAGGCGGCCGTTCGAGGCGAGCGCGAGGTCGGCGTGCGTGGCCTCGTCGCCCCCCAGGCGCGCCGGGGCGCTCCAGCGCGCGCCGGCATCGTCGGACGAGAGGTAGTACAGGCCGGCCTTGCCTTCCATGCCGGTCCACACCAGCGCGTGCAGGGCCTTGAATCCGGGCGCGGCGGCGAGCGCGCCACCGACGTGCGGGCAGCCTTCGAACGGCCAGATGAAGCCGCCGACCGGCACGCCCGCGCTCCACTGGCCATCGAGGCTGGCCGCGAACTTCATGTCGCGCGGGGCGCCGCCGCGATACAGCACGCCGACGCGGTTGCCGTCCGCCACCACGCGGTTCCAGCAGCAGTCGCAGGTCGATTCGTCCACGCGCGCCTGCGCGCGCCAGGTCTTTCCGTCCGCGGAAGCCGCATGGTGCAGCGCCTGCTTGGCGCCGTCCTTGCCGCGACCATGCAGCCACACGGCGTGGAAGTCGCTGCTGCTCGCGCCCAGCTCCACCAGCGCGTGGTAGGTCTGCGTGCCGTCGCTGGCCGGATTGCCGGCCGGCTGCCAGGTCTTGCCGCCGTCGTGCGAGACCGCGCTCGCCAGGGGGCCGGGCTTGCCGCGGCTCGCCTCATGTTCGTTCCACACCGCCAGCACGTGCTCGCCGCGCGCGGCGATCTGCGGATTCTCGCCCGGGTGCGGGGAGAACAGGTTCCGGCCCTCGCCGTTCACGCGCACCGGCGCGCTCCAGTTGCTGCCGCCGTCCGTCGAGCGCCGATGCCACAGGGCCACGCCGGGCACGTCCGCGCTGCGATAGCCGGTGAGCAGGTGCAACGTGTCGCCGTCGGCGTACACGTCGAAGTGCGCCAGGCCCGCGGTCTTGCCCGGGCCGTGCTCGGCGGCCATCCCCACGCCGCTCGCGAACAGGCCAGCGACGCACATCAGGGCACCGGCGAGGGTGCAGGCGAGGGTTCGGGTCGGGGTGCTCATGGTGATGCGCATGGAGGGGCTCGGTCGGTGGGCAGCAGCGAAGTATCCGGACTTGGACTCGGGAAGCAAACTGTCGTGCCCACGGGAGGGGGTCTCCATTCGCCTCCCATTCAGGTCCTCGCAACGGATCGCATGCCGCTGCCGCCCGGCCGATGCCGGCGACCGTTCGCCGGGCCGCGACCGCGGCACGCTCGACCCGGCAGCGCCCGATATGCGAAATTCGACGGGTTTGCGCGTGCAAAGGACTGTCCCGATGATCGTTCGACCGATGCGCCTGCGTGCGCCAGGCCTGGTGCTGCTAGCCCTGGGCATGGCGGCCTGCGGCCAATCCGAAACCAGTCCCCCGCCCGCCGGTTCGGCGGCGACGACCGAGGCCAGCCTCGCCGTGACGCTCGCGCGGGCCGAGGAGCGCCTGCTGCGGCGTACCGTGGTCGCCTCGGGTCCGGTTGCGCCCTGGCAGGAGATGCAGCTCGGCGTGGAGTTGAGCGGCATGCGCGTGATGGAACTCAGGGTCGACGTGGGCCAGCGCGTGCGCGCGGGCGACGTGCTGCTGGAACTCGACCACCGCACCTTCGACAACGACGTGCGCGAGGCGAACGCGGCCGTGGAGGAGGCGCGCGCGGGCGTCACGCTCGCCGAGGCGAACCTCAAGCGCGCCCAGGCGATGGCGGAGCGCCAGCTGATGAGCGGCAGCGACATGGACCAGCTGCGCGCACGCCGCGAACAGGCGCAGGCGCAGCTCGGCACCAAGATCGCCGCGCGCGACAGCGCGGTGGTGCGGCGTCAGATCTGCGATCTGCGCGCGCCCGACGACGGCGTCATCTCCGCGCGCCTGGTGCAACCGGGCCAGGTCGTGATGGCCGGTGCGGAACTGCTGCGGCTCACGCGCCAGGGGCGGCTGGAGTGGCGCGCGGAGCTGGCCGAATCGGAACTGGCGCAGGTGACGGTGGGCGCCGAGATCGAGATCACCGATGCGCTTGGAAAGGTCGTGCATGGCAAGGTGCGCGCCGTCTCGCCCGGGCTGAATCCCACCACGCGCACCGGCACGCTGTACGCCGACCTGCCCGAACCGGGCTCGCTCGCCTCGGGCGCGCTGGTCGAGGGCCGCGTGCTGCTGGGCGAGGCCACGGGCATCAGCGTGCCAGCCGCCTCCGTGGTGCGGCGCGATGGCTATCCGTACGTTTTCACCGTGGATCCGAAAGGCGTGGTCGCTCGCGTGCGCGTGCGCGTCGGCGCCACCGACGGCGACCGCATCGAGGTGCTCGAGGGCGTGAAGGCCGGCGATGCCGTCGTGCTGCGCGGCGCGGGCTTCCTGGGCGAGGGCGATCGCGTGCGCGTGGTGCCGGACACCAAGCCGTGAACTTCTCCGCCTGGTCGATCGAGCGCCCGCTGCCGGCGCTGCTGCTGTTCTTCGTGCTGTGCGTGGCGGGCCTGTACAGCTTCCACGCGCTGCCGATCGCGCGCTTCCCCGACGTGACCTTTCCCATGGTCACCGTGACGGTGGCGCTGCCCGGCGCCTCGCCGAGCCAGCTCGAGACCGAGGTCACGCGCCGGGTCGAGGATTCGGTGGCGACCATCTCGGGCGTCAAGCGCATCGTCTCGACGGTGAACGAGGGCGTCAGCACGAGCATGATCGAGTTCCACCTCGACACCGACCTGCCCTCCGCGCTGGACGAGGTGCGCGACGCGGTCACGCGCATGCGCATCGAGATGCCGCAGGACATCCAGGAGCCGATCGTGTCCAAGGTGAACATCGGCGGCTCCCTGCTCACCTACGCGGTGGAATCGGACCGCTGGCAGACCGACGAGTTGAGCTGGTTCGTCGATCGCGAGGTGAGCAAGGCGCTCTACGGCGTGCCCGGCGTGGCGCTGGTCACGCGCGAGGGCGGGCTGGACCGGCAGATCCGCGTCGATCTCGATCCGCAGAAGCTGCTCGCCTACGGCGTGACGGCGGGCGAGGTGTCCCAGCAGCTCGCGCGCATCCAGCTCGAGAGCCCCAGCGGCAAGTCGCGGCTCGCGGGCGGGCAGCAGGTGATCCGCACAGTCGGCACGGTGGACGACGTCTCGGGACTGAAGGACTACTCGATCGCCCTCGCCGATGGCCGGTCCCTGCGCCTGTCCGCGCTCGCGCGCGTCACCGATGCCGCCGCCGACCGGAGCCAGGCCGCGCTGCTCGACGGCGTGCCGGTGGTGGGCTTCTCGCTCTCGCGCACGCGCGGCAGCGGCGAGATCGAGGTGGCGAAGAACGTGCAGAAGGCGCTCGCCGGGCTCGAGGCCGCGCATCCCGGCGTGCACTTCCGGCTCGCGAACTCCATGGTGGACGAGGCGCAGCGCTCGTTCAATTCCTCCATGACCATGCTGTGGGAAGGCGCGCTGCTCGCGGTGTTCGTGGTCTGGCTGTTCCTGCGCGACTGGCGCGCCACGTGGATCTCCGCGGTGGCGCTGCCGCTCTCGGTGATCCCCACGTTCGCGGTGATGCATGCGCTGGGCTACACGCTGAACCTGATCACGCTGCTCGCGCTCTCCGTGGTCGTGGGCATCCTGGTGGACGATGCCATCGTGGAGGTGGAGAACATCGTGCGCCACCTGCGCATGGGCAAGAGCGCGAAGCAGGCGGCGCGCGAGGCGGCGGACGAGATCGGCGTCGCGGTGATCGCGACCTCGCTCACCATCGCGGCCGTGTTCGTGCCCGTCGCCTTCATGCCCGGCATCGCCGGCAAGTTCTTCCAGCAGTTCGGCTGGACGGCGGCCACGGCGGTGATGTTCTCGCTCCTGGTCGCGCGCCTGCTCACCCCGATGATGTGCGCGCACCTGATGAAGGCGCTGCCCGAGGAGCCGGTCGAGGGTGCGCTGATGCGCCGCTACCTCGGCTGGGTGGACGCGGCGCTGCGCCACCGCGCGCGCACGCTGTGGATCGCGCTCGGGCTGTTCCTCGCCTCGCTCGCGATCGTGCCGTTCATCCCCGCGACCTTCATCCCGACCTCCGACCTCGGCCGCAGCAACCTCAGCCTGGAGCTGCCGCCGGGCACGCCGATCGAGGACACCATCGCGCTCACCGAACAGGCGCGCGCGATGCTGGAACCGATCCCTGAACTCAAGCAGGTGTACGCGACCGTCGGCAGCGTGCTCGACATCGGCGACCCGAGCAAGACCGGCGTGGGCGAGACGCGCAAGGCCACGCTCGTGCTCGACTGGGGCGTGCCCGGCGGACGCGAGCGCAGCCAGAAGGAACTCGAGCGCGACGCACGCGCGCGGCTTGCCGACCTGCCCGGCGCGCGCGTGAGCTACCTCAGCAGCGAACCGGGCGAGCTGATGCAGCTGGTGCTGGCCGGCGACGACCCCCAGCAGCTGCTCGACGCCGCGCAGGCGCTGGAGCGCGACCTGCGGTCGCTGAAGGGGCTGGGCAGCATCACCTCGTCGGCGTCCTTGCTCCGGCCCGAGCGCGTGATCGTGCCCAACGCGGCGCGCGCGGCCGAGCTCGGCGTCTCCACGGTGGAGATCGCGGAAGCCGCGCGCATCGCGACCAGCGGCGACTACACGCAGCGCCTCGCGAAGCTGAACCTGCCCGAACGCCAGGTGCCGATCCGCGTGGGCTTCGACCAGGACACGCTGTCCGATCCCGCGCTGATCGGGAGCCTGCGGGTGCGCGGCCGGCACGGGCCGGTGCCGCTCGACGCCGTCGCGGACATCGTGGAGACGAGCGGTCCCTCCCAGGTCGCGCGCTACCAGCGCCAGCGCAACATCAGCCTCACCGCGGAGTTGAACGGCCGCCCGCTGGGCGAGGTCATGGCGGAGGTCGAGCGGCTGCCGAGCATGCGCACGCTCCCGCCGGGCGTGCAGTTCCTCAACACCGGCGATGCCGAGGTGTTCGTGGAACTGTTCGTGGGCTTCCTGGCCGCGATGGTGGCCGGCATCGCGTGCATCTACATGGTGCTGCTGCTGCTGTTCAACAACGCGCTGCAGCCGCTGACCATCCTCACCGCGGTGCCGTTGAGCGCCGGCGGCGCATTCGGTGCGCTGCTGGTGACGCAGAACTACCTTTCGCTGCCGGCGCTGATCGGGCTGCTGATGCTGATCGGCATCGCGGTGAAGAATTCCATCCTGCTGGTGGACTACGCCGTGATGGCGGAGGACGAGCAGGGCATGAGCCAGCACGATGCCGTGGTCGATGCCTGCCGCAAGCGCGCGCGGCCCGTCGTGATGACCACGCTCGCCATGGGAGCGGGCATGCTGCCGATCGCCGCGGGATTCAGCGACGACTCGAGTTTCCGCGCGCCGATGGCGGTGGCCGTGATCGGGGGGCTGATCACCTCCACGCTGCTGAGCCTGATCGTGATCCCGGCGGCGTACACCGTGCTCGACGATCTGGGCGCCTGGATCAGGCGCAAGCGGCCGCGACCGGGGCACTAGGCGAATCCCGCTCGCCGTCGGAGCGCGCGTAAGCGCGCGATACGTATTGGATCAGCGCCGGATAGCTTCGCGCGCTTACGCGCGCTCCTACGACGGCGCGGTACACGTCCCGCGCGCCATTGGCCGCATCGAATCCCCGCGCAGTGTTCGGTCGCGAACGGACCGACGCCGTGCTTGCGTTCTACCGTGCCTGTCCTGTCCCTCATCGGCGGCACGACGGCCATGCATCGCTTCCCGCGTTCCCCGGAGTTCCGGCGCGTTCCCGGCTCGTACTCCGTGCCATGAGCGGCAACCTGCCGGTGCGCCTGCTGGAGATCGCCTGCTGGGTGGTCGGTTCGGGCCTGATGGCGCTGTACGCGGTCGCGCGCGTGGGTGGGGAGTTCGAGCGCGACACGGCGATCTCCGACTTCGAGCGCGCGCGCAGCGCGTCGATCGCCAGCGCGCATGGCCGCCTTCCCGATCGGGCGGCACCGCTTCCCGTGGCCGTGGCGACAACGCCGGCGATCGGACCTGGTTCGAAGTCGGTGGAACCGGTCGATCGCGACAACCTGCCCATCGCCCTGCTGCGCATCCCGCGCGTGGCGCTCGACGTGCCGGTGTTCTCCGACACTTCCGAGCGCAACCTCAATCGCGGCGCCGGCTGGATCGTCGGGACTGCGACACCCGAAGGCGACGGCAACATGGCGATCGCTGCGCATCGCGACGGCTATTTCGGCGCACTCGAATACGTCGAGGTCAACGACGTGCTGGAGCTCCAGAGCCTGACGCAGTCGCGCACCTATCGCGTCACCGCGATCTCGGTGGTGCAACCCGAGGACCTCTCGCCGTTGCATCCGACGGACTCCGCCGCGATCACCCTGGTGACCTGCTACCCCTTCCATTTCGTCGGCCACGCGGCTCAGCGCTACATCGTGCGCGCCGTCGCCACGCCTTGATCCACGCAGGCCAGGAATGGGCCTGCGCCATCTGACAGGGACGACATCGTCCAGGGAAGGACGGCCATGAACCAACGGACCAGGAGATACGCCATGAACACGAACACACGCGCCACGAAACGCATCGGAACCGCCCTGATGATCGCCGGACTCGCCATCGCCGGCAGCGCCGGCGCCCAGCAGGCCACGCTCAAGACGGCAGCCATCCCCAGCCCCGACGTCAACCGCCAGAGCTGCGAGCGCATGAACTGGAACAAGGACATGCTCGGCAGGTACCCCTGGGTGGTCGGGGCCTGCCATGAAGTGGTGGAGGTCAACGGCGAGAAATGGGCGCGCTTCCAGGGCAAGTACGAACGCCGCAATGCCAACGGCTCGTTCCGCACCGGGTTCGTGGATCGACAGAACAAGGCCGCGGGCGACGTGATCCTGATGCCCGCGCCGGGCCAGCAGGTGCTGCTCAGCGGCAATCGGGTTCCGTTCTCCGAACTGCGCGAGGGGCAGGTCCTGAGCTTCTACGTCCCCGAGGGCACGTTCGGCTTCGCGATCGAGCCGGGTGCGAAGCGCGAGCAGTTCGCAAGCGTGGTCGAGACCACCGAAACGAGCGGCACGGCATCCTCCGGCACGCTCGAGCCGACGCCGACGCCGGCGCCGGTCGTCGACTCGTCCAGCCTCGCGATGGCCGACCCGGCACCGTCCCGCTCCGATGACACGCTGCCGCAGACCGCAGGTCCGTTGCCGCTGATCGCGCTCGGCGGACTGGTCTCGATGCTCGGCGCCCTGGGCCTGGGCCTGCGTCGCCGATCCTCGAACCGCCTGCGCTGATCCGCGCCGCGTGCCCATCGCCGTGGCCCACGCGTGGCCACGGCGAGACCGGTGCCGGCTCCTGCGCAGCATGAAGGGCGCTCGCGACGCGAGCGCCTCGGTTTCCCCATCCCGCCGTTCAAGTCGACGGCAAGCCACAGCGAGGCACAGCCATGTCCATTGCCAAGATCATCGAGATCTCGTCGGAGTCCAAGACCAGTTTCCAGGACGCGATCGAGTCGGGCATCACGCGTGCGGAGAAGACGCTCAAGAACGTCAAGGGCGCCTGGATCGCGGAGCAGAAGCTCAGCGTCGAGAAGGGGCGCATCACCAAGTACCGCGTGGTCATGCGCATCACCTTCGTGATCGATTGATTCGCCGGGGTCCGGCGCGTCCGCGCACGAACGCGGTAGCACCGGAACCCTTCCTTCACGCATGGCGCCTCCCGCGCATCGCGGCGGGTGCCACGCCCCTCCCCAGAGGTTGCCATGCACGCCCTTACCGGCCTTCGATCCGCCGTCGCCCTGCTGATGCTGCTCGCATCGGCGCAGGTGTTCGCAGCCAACGTCACGTTCGTCGGGCAGGTGGGCTATGCCGTGGACGGCAACACCGTGGACCTCGCCGCCGACCGCGCGCAGAACAACGATGCGGGGGGCGTCTCGGGCGCGCTGCGCATGGAGTTGTGGGCGTATCCCGCGCCCTACTCGGGAACCGCACAAACGGGATACCGCACGGCCGTGCGCGACCTTGGCCAGCTCGCCGGTGGCGCTTCCATCAGCAACATCTCCGGTCCGGTGCCGTTCACCCAGCCACCGGCCGGAACCTGGTACTTCACGCTGTTCCTCACCGAATTCACCGGCGCGAGCGGCAACGACGGATACAGCGCGCGTGTCTACGCGACGTTCCCCACGCCCGTGGTCTTCGGCCCGGGCGGAACCGCCTTCGTGCCCTCGCCGGGCATCTGGTGGAATCCCGCGGAGTCCGGCACCGGATACGCCGTGCAGGTGCGCCACGGCGTGCTCGTGATGATCTTCTACTCGTTCAAGACCAGCGGCGACTCCGAGTGGTACCTGGTCTCGGGCACGCTGACGGAGAACGGCACCACGCTGGCCTCGACGCTGGACAAGTACCGCGGCGGCCAATGCGCGGGTTGCGCCTACACCGGTGCGCCGGTGTCGGGCGGCAACGACGGCCCGGTGACGATCCGGTTCTCCTCGTCCACGGCGGGCACGATCACCTATCCGGGCGGCCGCGTCGTGCCGATCCAGCCGTACCTGTTCTGAACGGGAAGCTACCGACGGCGCGACGGGGCCGGTCGTGTGCGCGACGGCGCACCGAGCCCGGAACCGGTGCGAGTTACGGTGCACGGGTGGTCGACAGCCTTCGGGCTGCGCCAGGTCGCATTGATCCGATGCGTTCGACTGGACGCGTGTCGCAAGGCGCGCACCAGCACTTTTCCCCGGAGCCACCCATGACCATGCACCGAAACCTGTTCAAGCTGACCATCCTCGCGGTAGCCGTTGCCGCCTCGCTGCCGGCGATGGCCGACAGCACCGCCACCATGACGACCAGCACCAAGCACAACTACACCTACTACCGCGACCACGAGATCTACTACGGTCCGGAGACCAAGACCTACTACTGGAAGGTCGACGGCAAGTGGCAGGCGGGTACCGTGCTCCCGAGCGCGCACCAGGCCTACGTCAAGACCGGCGGCGTCACCGTGGAACTGGATACCGAGGTTCCGTACGAGCGTCATGACTACGTCCTGTCGCGCTACAATGACGGCACGCCGGACGGCGGCACCACCACGACCGAGAAGACCGTGGCCATGAACGCCGACGGTTCCTCCACCACCACCACCACCACCACGAAGCAGAACTACGTCTACTACGGCGACCACGAGATCTACTACGCGCCCGAGCGCAAGACGTACTACTGGAAGGCCGATGGCAAGTGGCAGTCCGGCCCGGAACTGCCGATGGCCAGTCGCTCCTTCATCACCAGCGGTGGCGTGACCATCGAACTCGACACCAATCGCCCCTACACGCGGCATGAGTACGTGCTCGCGAACCACAAGCACAAGCACGATCGCAAGAACGACTGACCTCGCCGCGCCGTCGGCACACGCCGGCGGCTCGCGCGGACCACGATTCCGACGGCACTGCCAGGCAGGAACGGGACACACCAAGAGCTGCACCCTGCCGACGCCCGCTGCTTACCCAGCGGGCGTTTTTCTGTCATGGATCGGGCGACGACGGCCCGACACGCCGTGCCGAATGCACGTAGGGCGGAACCCGCAGCGGTTACGCCGCCATCTCGCCTCAGCCCGTGGTGGACTCGACGCCCGGCGCAGGTACCTCGGGGTTCAGCGCATTGCGCAGGTCCTTGATCCGCTGGTGCGACGCGCGCAGCTTCGGGATCTCGGTCAGCAGCACGGCGCGCACGGCCATGGAATCGGTGTTGACCAGGGCCAGGTCGAAATGGCCGAGCAACCGGTCCTCGGCATCCTCGAGTTCGCTCGCGTAGGTGAACATCGCCGCGGGTTTCGTGCTCAGCGATGCGAGCACGCAGGCATAGGCCTGGCGCAGGCTGCCGACCAGCGTTCCGCCCGCGTCGGGCTGCTCGCCGCGCGCGGTGATGTGCTGCGAGAGTTCCGTGACCAGCACGTCCTTGGCATCCGCCATGGCCGCGAACTCGTTCTTCAGGAACGGCAGCTCCACCGCCTCGCTCGCGCTGCGATAGAAGTTCCGGCTGTCCGAGGCGGTTTCCAGCAGGTCCTGCAGCATTTCGATCTTGGGGTCGCTCATGGCCGGTTCCTCGGTCGTGGGTCTGGTCGCGCGATCAGGGGCGGGCCGTATCGGCGACTCTCATGCACGTCGGACGGCGCGGGGCATCCGGGGGCGGGCGGGACGGTCAGGCGAGGGTCCCGCGCAGCGAATCGAACGCGCTGGGCGCGAATCCCGCCAGCAGCGTGCCGAGGTCCTCGGCGTGTTCCTCCTTGGACGCGAGGATGGTTTCCAGCACGTCGCGCGTCGTGGCGTCGTCGTCGGCCAGGTACCGGATGAGCTCGCGATAGGCGTCGATCGCGATGCGTTCGGCGACCAGGTCCTCGCGCAGCATGGAGGCCACGCTGTCGCCCTCGCCGTACTCGGGATGGCTGCTCGCCGCGAGCGTATCGGGTGCGAAATCCGGTTCGCCCCCCAGTTGCACGATGCGCGTCGCGATCAGGTCGGCGTGCGTCTGTCCCTCGACCGCGTGTTCCCCGGACTCCGCGGCGACGCTCCTGGCGTGGATGCCGCTGGCCATGAAGACGTGGCGCTTGCAGCGCAGCACGCAGACGATCTCGGTCGCGAGCGCCGCGTTCAGCACCGTCAGCACCCGGGCACGCTCGGCCCCGTAGCGCCCGGTGTCGGTGCCCTGGTCCGGACGCACTCGGGCGCGCTGGCGCAGGGCGAGCGTGTCGGTCATGGCGGGTCTGGATGGCATGGTCGCGCCCTCGCTGCTGTCGTTGGAACTCGTGCCGACGCGAACGCGAGCACGCACCCGTCAGGCGGCGCTCAGCTGCGACCGCGTCGCCCGAACAGCAGCGACACCACGAACAGCACGAGGAAGACGAGGAACAGGACCTTCGCGATGCCCACGGCCGACCCTGCGATCCCGCCGAATCCGAGCACACCCGCGATCAGGGCGATCACGAGGAAGATGACGGCGTAGTGCAACATGGCGAGTGCTCCGGGGTTGGGGTCGCCGGCATGGAGGCTGGCTGGCGACGACAGGGCAAGGGGCTGCTGGTGCGCGCGTGCGCAGCCGCGCAAGCCGGCGCATGCGCCTTGCATCATGCGAATGCGCTGCACCGGTACCGAAAGCCTATCGACACGGTGCCTCGCAGTCGGTACGGCAGCGCACACATGGCGGACGGGCTCGGGCGGAGGCAATGCGTCCCCGGGCTGCGGTCCGTACCGGCATGGCGCCGCGTGCCACGCACCCGATCAACGTCATCGACGCCGGTAGGTGGCGCGCCGTTCACGATCCACGCGTCGCGTGGAGCGGGATGGTTCGGCGATGGCGCAGTCCTTCCATGCGTGGGCCGACCGGGCTCCGGGTACTACGCGCGCCGATCGATATACTCCGTCCGTCTCCGGCAAGGACGGCATGGTCGCCAAGCGCCGCCGGATCGGAAGCAATCCAGGCAGGATCGGCCTCGACCAGGAAAGAGTTGTCCCATGGGACTCCCGACCGCAGTCTCCGAGTGGGTGCCTGCACCGTCCTGGACGCGAGCCGGATCCCGGTCGATTCCGATACTGCATGCGGCGATCGCGACCGGTCGACGCGGCATTGTCCAATGCGTCCTTGTGCTGATGGGTTTGCTCGCGCTGGCCATGCCGGCTCGATCGATAGCGAGCCCATATCGGGTCGTGGTCGAAAGTGACCAGGATTCCGACAAGGCGTCCACCTGGGGTGCACGCCTGGCGGCTTCGGGCGATGCGCTTGCGGTCGTGACGAAGGGTTACGACAACATCCCGTCCCACCTCGGCATGTTCCAGCGCCTCACCGTCGGTTCGGCGCGACGCTACGACGAGCTGCGGCAGTTCCGTGGCGACGGTGGGCTGGAGGAGGCGTACGGTGCATCCGTCGTGATCGACGACGACAGCGTTCTCGTGGCTGCACCCGACGCAACCGTCGATGGACTGGCGGGTGCCGGTGCGATCTACGTCTATCGTCGCGCGTCGTCCGGGAACGGATGGTGGCGGACGCAGCGACTCACGGCACCCACACCTGTCGCCGGCGCGCGCTTCGGCTACGTCCTGTCGGCCTACCTGGGTGTGGCCTGGGCATCCGAGCGCGCGAATGGCGAGGGCGCGGTCTACCGGATGCAGCGGACGATCGACGGTTCGCTCCAGGATCCTTGGCGCATCCGGGAGCGGATCGTGCTCCCGGAGGATGTCGTGGGCTCGGGATTCGGGAGTGCCGTGCAGGCGAACCTCGAGGGGGCATATGTCGCGTATGACGCGAGTCCCGACCACAGGTCGGTAGCGATTTTTCGCACCGGACTCGCCGAAACCACGACCTACCAGGCTTCGATCGCCTCTCCGCTTGCCCAGCCCGGGGATGGCTTTGGCGACGTACTCGCGTTGACGCCCGATGGACTGCTGGTCGGCGCACCCGCGCGAGGGCGCGGCGCCGTGGACCGGTTCGCGTGGACCTTGCAGGGCGTGCTCGAGCATGTCGGTGAGATCCATGCCCGCGCGGGCACCGATTGCATTCGGTTCGGCGCACACATCCGCCCGGCCTGGCCGTCCGTCGTCATCGCGGCACCGGGCTCGTTGGACGAACAGGCGGCGTGCATCGATTGGTACGAGGACATCGACGAGGACCTCGTGTTCCGCGATTCGATCGCGGTTCCTGCCGACCGGGTCATGGACGTGGTGGCGACGCGTGATCACCTGGGCTGCGTGATCGTGTATTCGAACTCGCAGAACGGGCTGTACCACTACCGATGCCGGGACGACGGAACGCTGGTGCAGGAGGAGTTCGTCTCGCAATCCATCGAATCGGGATCCTTCGGACAACGCGTCGCGCGATCCGGGGACTGGCTTGCGGTGTCGCGCCCGACCGGGGTCAGTGGAGGCGGAAATCCGGACGGTGCCGTCTACGTCTACCGCCGCGTCGAGGGGGAATGGCATTACTTCCAGCGCATCCTGTCCGACCTGGCGGACGGTCCCCGCAATGGAGGCTTCGGAGCGGTTCTGGCCTGGTCGGGCACGCAGTTGCTGATACTCGGTCCGGGTGGGATCGGGGTCTATGCGCCGCCCGGATCGGGTCCCCAGCGCTTCGTCCTGCAGCAACGCATCGGACGCCCCGATCCCGGCGACGGCGGGTATGGCAACGTGGTCGCCGATGGGTCGCGTTTGTACGCTTACGGCGGCGACGGCGTGATCGATGCCTATGCCTACGACTGCTGCGGAATTCCGATATGGAGCTTTCGACAGCGCGTCGTGGCAGGTGGACTCGACCGGTTGACCGGACCGATGTCACTGGACGGCGATCAGCTCCTGGCGATCGGTGCGTCGTTCTCCGACACCGGCCGACTGTTCGAGTACTCGGCAGCGGCGACGGCTGAACTCACCCCGAGCGCGGCCGTCCTCGCACTGCCCGGTGCCCGCACGCCGACCTATTTCCTCAGGTCGGGCGAAGAGATCATCGTCGGAACTCCCAAAGAGGGTCTTGGCACGGACGTCCGTGTGCTCCAACGGTCAGGCGGCGGATGGGCGCAAGCGGCGATCCTGTTGCCACTGGGCCCCGAGGTCACTGCCGACCATGGTGCGTCGGCCCTGCACCTGGGCAACCGGATCCTGGTGCAATCCACGGCACTGGACGGCGCCCCGATCGTGCTGGACTACCGGCGCCAGCAGGTGACCTGGTCCATGCACGGCGCGCTGCACGCGCCGGATGGCGAAGGGTCATTCGGACGGATCCTGGCTGCGGTGGACGGCGAACCGCATTTCGGGACGCCTCGCATCGGGGCAGAGGTTTCCAGGATCTACGCGCTGTCGGCGGATCCCGTGTTCCGCGATGGATTCGAGTAGGCCGGCCTTCCGTCGCGGCCCGATGCTGGGCTAGGTGTGGCGGCGACGCACGTCGTGGCGCAAGCGGACCAGGGCGATGAGCAGTATCCCCGCCATCAGCACGAGTCGAAATGGTGGCGAGGTCAGTGGCACGGCCTGAGGAGGCGGTTCGCCTATCAATTGCAGTGACCTCGGGTTGGCGATTCCCCATCCGGGAATCGGCGAGACCAGTTGCGCTTGCGCATCCGGAAGGAACAGCCCGCCGTTAGTGCTCATGAAACAGCCGACCGCACACCAGATCTCGGTGATCTCGAGAAAGGCGTCGTGATGGCTGTTCGCGAGCTCCAGGCCGTGCAGCGGGTAGCCGACGTGGCTGCCGAGCACGGTTTCGCTGAAGTCGTCGAGCGAGCGCGCAACGAGGTCGGAGCGGTACTGAAACCGTAGGGGTGGGTCCAGCAGCGTGTGGCGCATCATCAGCAAGCGTCCCCGTCGATCGAAACTCGCGACATAGGGCAGGTGGTCATCGATGCGCTGCTCGATGAGCGCACCGCTCGTGGCGTCGATGACGAGCAGCGCACGCACCGTGCCATAGCGGTTCACGTAGACCCGGTCGCCGATTGCGTAGGCCACCGAGTAGGTGTCGCCTGGCGTCGCGGCGAGCTCCAGGGTCCTGGTCACGCGCAATTCGTCCACGTCGATCAGGTCGATCCGGAGCTTCTCCGCCGTGTGATACAGCAGCGGCAAGGTCGTACCCCGGTTCGAGAGGTTCGGATACGTGTGCTCGCGGTTGAGGCTCGACCGGATTCGAAACCGGGTGCCGTCAAACGACAACCGAACGAGTTGGAGCCCTTGCGTTTCGTAGGGCGCGACCATGGCTACCAGCAGCTCGCCCGGTGCCAGCACCCGCAACCATAAGACCCGGCCGTCCAATGGCGTAGAGAATTCCAGGCGTGCTTGCACGGCCTCCGTCACGAGGTCCAGATGCACGACCTCGAATCGCTGGTAGCTTCCAATGCCTCGACTTCGCGCGACGCCGTACGCATATCCGGGTTCGGCGGCTGCGATGGCATCCAGGCACACGGTCGGGTTCACGTATGTCTGCACGAACCTGCCGCGCAGGTCCCACACCGCGATGGACATGCAGTCCCCGACGTTTCCGTAGGGCGCGAACCGCAACAGCGGCACGAGCACGACCTGGGCCGAGGCCATTCCGGGCAGGAGGACGAGCAGGCAGAGCGTGCGGCGTAGCGACGAGACGATCGACATCAGGGGATTAACTCTGCGCGTCGGCTGGTGAGATATCGGGACACTGGACCGCGGCTGGAGCACAGTCAATACGAAGTCCGTTCGGGATGCCGCAAGCTCGGTCCTCCAGGCCACGGTCTCCCGGACCGCTCCGTCTTTTCCGTGGAGAGGGCGGAATGGCCGCAAAGGCCTTCACCGCCGCCGAACGGTATGGCGCGCTTTCATGTCGCGAAGATTGCTAGGGCGCATTCGGGCCGCACGGCATCGATCCCCATCAACAGACCCCCTCTCCCCCAAGGGGAGAGGGTGGGGGTGAGGGGGTGGCCTCGGTCCCGCACGCCTGCATGAGCGAACGAATCGAATGGTGACCGCTACCCCCTCACCCTAGCCCTCCTCGCGCATCCTGCGCTCGCTAGTCTGGCCGGCGCATCCATGCGCCGTCGTTCGTGGGCGCGTGCCTGTGGCACGCCAACTCCCCACTCGCCCCCACTGGGGAGAGGGGACACGTCGAGGGGAGTGGTTGCGCCTTGACTTGAATACATGCCCATGCATGTCATGTTTAAGTGTCTATAACGGGTGCTCCGCAGTATCGACAACGGAGCGATCACCATGAACACCCCGTCTACCGATGTGCAACGCCGCCTCCTGCTGCAATCCGCCGCCGCCCTGTCGGCGGGCCTCGCGCTCGGGGAGTCGCGCATCGCGCATGCCGACGCCACGCCCGGTGCGGGCGCCGCGCCTCCACCCGGCCGCCCCGGCGATTTCGATTTCCTCACGGGCGAGTGGCGCATCCGCCATCGCCGCTTGAAGGACGAGAAGACCGATGCCTGGGACGAGTTCGACGGCGAAGCGACGTGCTGGGGCATCCTCGGCGGCGTGGGCAGCGTGGAGGAACTGCGCATCCCCGCGCGCGATTTCTCCGGGATGGGGTTGCGCCTGCTCGACGTCGAACGCAAGGTCTGGAACGACTTCTGGGTGAATGGCAAGAGCGGCGCGCTCGCCACGCCCGGCATGACGGGGCACTTCATCGATGGCGCCGGCATCTTCGCCGCCGACGAGGTCGATGCCGGCAGCCCGATCAAGGTGCGCGGCGTGTGGGACCGCATCACGCCACGCGCCTGCCGCTGGCACCAGTCGGTCTCGCGTGACGGCGGCAAGACCTGGACCGGCAACTGGTTCATGGACTGGCGGCGGCACGGCTGAGCCCGCTCCGCGCCAGGGTCCCGCGTCGCGGCGCTCAGTCGCCGCGGCGCCGGAACTGCATGGTCCAGTTCGTCTCCCAGGTCGCGCCCGCGTCGGTCGAGAACGCCTGTTGCCACTGGCAGCGGTCCGCGCCGATGTCCGACCACTGGAAGCGCACGCGGATCGGCCGGCCTTCGAAAACGTCGTCGGCGAAGAACGTGCCGATGCCATCCCGGAATCCGCCGCGCACCGGGATGTCGAGGTTGTCGGGATGGCGGCCGTCCAGCCACCAGATCGACCACAGGCCCGACCTCGCGTCGAAGCTGCGCAGGGTCACGGCACGATATCGCCCCGAAGGCAGGTCCAGCACGTTGTCGTCCACGTTCGCCTGCCCGCCCATCAACGGCCACGCGCGGCAGCTGCCCTCGAAGTCGTCCCAGTCCGTGCACCCGGCGAGCCGGACGCGCAGGCGGCGGTGGCGCACCTGCCAGTCGCCGGTGAGGAAGTCGAAGTCGTGCCGGGGTGGAACGGATGGCGTGTCCAAGGTCGTTGCTCCGCGATGGGGAAAGGGGATCCGCTCGCGCAGGCGCGCTGGCGGGGGTCCGGCCACGCTAGCGCCCGATACACGACATCGTTGGTCATGATTCAATGACGCCATGTCCGCCAGCCGCCTGCTCTCGCTGCTGATGCTGCTCCAGGCGCACGCGCGCATGAGCGCGCCGGCGCTGGCGCGCGTGCTCGAGGTCTCGGTGCGCACCGTGCTGCGCGACATCGATCGGCTCTCCGCCGCGGGCGTGCCGGTGTGGGGCGAACGCGGCCGCAACGGCGGCTTCCAGCTGCGCGCGGGCTGGAGTACCCGACTCACCGGGCTGACCGAGGCCGAGGCGGGGGCGCTCGCGTTCTCCGGCGTGCCCGCGGCCGCCGCGGACCTGGGCCTGGGTGCGGCCGCCACCTCGGCGCGCCTGAAGGTGATCGCGGGGCTGCCCGGGGAGTGGCGCGAGCAGGCATCGCTCGTCGCGGAGCGGCTGCACATCGATCCGCACGACTGGTATCGCGAGCACGAGTCGGCGCCGTTCCTGCACGACCTGGCGCAGGCTACCTGGCAGTCGCACCGCGTGCGCGTGCGCTACCAGGGCTGGAACCAGACGCGCGAGCGCGAGCTGGAGCCGCTCGGGCTGGTGCTCAAGGCGGGCGCCTGGTACCTGGTCGCGCGCTCGCGCGGCAGCGGCCGCACGGCGATGTACCGGTTGTCGAACGTGCAGGCGCTCGCGGTGCAGCGCGAGCGCTTCCGCCGCCCCGCGGATTTCGAGCTCGCGCGCTGGTGGGCCGCGTCCGTCGCGCGCTTCGAATCCGAGCTCGCACGCGTGCAGGCGCGCGTACGGGTGTCGCCGCGCGCCATGACCTGGCTCGCGAACGCGCGCATCCGCAGCGTGGCGGTGGATCGCGCGACGCGCGTGAAGGAATCCCGTCGAGGTTGGCAGCAGCGCCTGGTCGCGCTGGAGTCGATCGAGCACGGCGCCCGGCAGCTGCTCGCGTTCGGAGCCGAGATCGAGGTGCTGGCGCCGCTCGAACTGCGCCGCGTGCTGGCGGAGACGGCAGCGGCCGTGCACGACCGGCACGCCGCACGATCAGTCGGCGCGTAGCGCCGCGCGCGCCGCCGCGTGCCTGGGATGCCGATCTGGCCGGATTCGAGTCGCGTCCCGGCCTTGGGTTTCCAAGGTGCGTCCGCATGTCCGATCCTCTCCAGGCGCCCTTGCGCCGTCCCCGGAACCGCTGCCGATGCCGAATCCCCGCCACCTCGCCCAGGCGAACATCGCGCGCATGCGCGCACCGATCGACGATCCGGTCATGGACGGATTCCGGAACCGGCTCGAGGAGATCAACGCGCTGGCCGAGCGCAGTCCCGGCTTCGTCTGGCGGTTGAAGACCGAGGCCGGTGACGCGACCTCGATCCAGGCGTTCGAGGATCCGTTCCTGCTCATCAACCTGTCGGTCTGGGAATCGGTGGACGCGCTGCGCGCGTACGTGTACCGCAGCGACCACGTCGAACTCCTGCGCGGTCGCCGCGAATGGTTCGAATCGCTCGCGAGTCCCGCGCTGGTGTTGTGGTGGGTCGAGCCCGGCGTGGTGCCGACCATCGAGCAGGCGAAGGAAAAGCTCGCGCTGCTCGAACGTATCGGTCCCACGCCGGAGGCGTTCACGTTCCGCACGGTGCCGCCCGAGGCGGAGTAGCGACACCACGCTCCGATCGCGCGGCGGCCGCGGCCCTGTCGGCTCCGTGCGCGCCGACCCGGCACTCGTCGCCGAAGATGGTGCCCCGCCCGCCACTGGTGCACCATGGCGCCATGACGCGCGAGCCCCGTGCCGCAATCCGCTTCGATCTCCATGTGCTGGACCTCGATCGCCACGAGCTGCGCCGTGACGGTGCGAGGATCGCGCTGCAGCCCAAGCCGTTCGCGTTGCTCGCCTACTTCTGCGCGCACCCGGGCCGGATGATCGGCAAGGACGAACTGCTCGCCGCGCTCTGGCCCGGCGTCATCGTCACCGAGAACTCGCTCACGCGCTGCGTGAAGGACCTGCGCAAGGCGCTCGGCGACGAGGTGGAGCGGCCGCGCTACATCGAGACGGTGCCGCGCCTGGGGTATCGCTTCCTCGCCCAGCCGGTGGCCGAACCACTCGCCGTGGCGCCCGCATCCGATGTCGAGGTCGACCGCGTCGATCGGCACGCACGACCACCGGCGGTGCGGCCCGCGCTGTGGCCCGTGGCCCTGGTCCTCCCGCTGGTCGCCGCGATGCTGCTCTGGCGGTCGTGGTCGGATCCGGCGCGTCCATCGCCGGCCAACGTCGTCGTCGCGCCGGCGGTGGTGGCCGTGCTGCCGTTCACCATCGATGCGGGCGAGGGCAGCGGCGAGGATGCCGCGCTCGGTGCCGGGCTCGCCGAGGACCTGCTCGATCGCCTGCGGCGCGACCCCGGGCTGCGCGTGCTCGCACGCGGCACCTCGTTCGCGTTCGCCGGGCGCGATCGCAGCGCGAGCGACGTGGGACGCGCCTTGTCCGTGGACTGGGTGCTGGGCGGGCGGGTGCGCCGGATCGGCGCGGACCTCGCGCTCGAGGTGCGCCTGCACGAGGTGGCCGGCAGCGGCGAGGACTGGTCGCGCGACTATCGCCGCGCGGCGAACCTGTGGCCGCGGCTGCAGGCCGAGATCGCCGCCGACGCGCGCGAGCGCATGCTCGGCCAGCCGGGACCCGCGGCCGCCGCCAGCGCGGCACCGGGCTCGGCCGGGTTCGATGCGCACCTGGCCTACCTGGTCGGACGCGAGCACCTGGAGCGGCGTCGGCACGGGTGGCGCGAACAGGCGCTCGCGGCTTTCGAGCGCGCGATCGCGCTCGACGCGGACAACGCGCCCGCGCACGCGGGACTCGCGATCGTGCTCGCCGTGCGCGCGCGCGGCACCGACGATCCCGGACGCGACCTCGCGCGCGCCGAGGCTGCCATCGCGCGCGCGCTGGCGCTCGATCCGCGCTGCGCCTCGGCGCATGCCGCGCAGGGCGTGCTCGATCTCCAGCGCGGTCGCGACCGCGAAGCCGAGGCGGCGCTCGGACGCGCCCTGGCGCTGGATCCGGGCCAGGTGTGGGCCTACAGCTGGCTCAGCATCGCGCTCGCGCGCCAGGGCCGCATGGACGAAAGCCTGGCGCAGCTCGAGCGTGCGATCGCGCTCGATCCGATCAATCCGCGCCTGCTGGAGAACTACGGCGCGCAGCTGCAGGCGCGTGGCGAGCCCGACGCCGCGCAGCGCATGTACGCGCGCATGCTGCAGATCCCCGATCCGCCGCCGGCGGCCGCCATCCGCCTCGCAAGCCTGGCCCTGGGCCGTGGTCGGCTGGTCGAGGCACTGGAGCACGCGGAGGCCATCGAGCGCTACGCCGATCCGGCGCGGCCGGCGTCGAGCCTGATCCCCTCGGCCGTCGTGTACGCGCGCCTGGGCCTGTGCACGCAGGCGCAGGCGCGCTTGCGCGCGGCGCGCGCCGGTCCGCTGGAGAGTGCTTGGCGCCCGCAGCTCGAACTCGCCTACCGCGCACTGGGGCGCAACGACGAACTGGCGGCCCTCGTGGGCACGTCCCGGAACGGCAAGGCGACCTTGCCCGCCCTGCGTCGCTTCCTCGGGCAGGCGGCCGTGCTCGAGGGCAGGTTCGCGGCCGGGCTCGAGCACCTCACGGCCGTGGAATCAGCGAGTCCGACGGCCGAGCCCAGCGACACCGCGGCCATCGACACCACCCTGGTGCATACGTATGCATTCCAGGGCGTCGGCAAGCGCGACGAGGCCCGCGCGCGGCTTGCGGGCTATTTCGAGGCGCACGCCCGAAACGCGGCCCAGGGCCTGACGAACACGCCCGACGAGCACTATCTGCACGCGCTCGCCCTGCACCTGGACGGCCGGCGCGACGACGCGCTCGCGGCGCTGGACCGGGCGCAGGCGCTGGGCTGGAACGACGTCTACACGGCCTGGTACGACCGCCGCTGGCGGGACCTGCGCGAGGATCCGGGGTTCCTGCAGCGCCTGGGCCAGGGCTGCGGGTCGGTCGCCATTGAACGGCGCAAGCTCGCCGCGCAGCGCTCGCTCGTGCTGCCCGATCCGGCCTGTCCGCCGCCGATCGACGAGCCGCCTTGCCCGGTGGCGACCACGGCGGGCTGACTCGCGCGCGCCGCCCGGCTCGGAGTCGGGTTCGCGATTTCACGCGGATTCCACGGGATTCCCACGCCGCCGGGCCCGGTCACGCATTGGTCATTGATCGATCAGCCCAGGCGCAGGACGCCCGAGGGCGTCCCGGGGTCCACTGTCGCCGGCATGCGCGAGTGCATGCGCGACGAGGCCCGACCCGATGCGAGACCCCGACCCCATTCCCTGGACCGTCCTGATCGTCCTCCTGGCAGCCTGCCTGCTCGCACCCGCGGCCCACGCGGCGACCTTCACCGGCGCCATGTCCGGCACCTGGTGGAACGCCGGGCGAGGCGGCGAGGGACAGCTGATCAACTTCGAGTCGGCAGGCGCGCGCAACGTCGCGTTCGTTGCGTACTTCACCTACGACGACCAGCGCCGCGCCACCTGGCTGGTCGGCAGCGCCGACTTCCAGGCCGACGCGCCCTCGATCACCGTCCCGCTGGTGCGCGGGTCCGGCGCCCGCTTCGGCGCGAACTTCCAGAGCACCGAGGTGGTGACCGCGCCCGCCGGCACCGCGACGCTGGAATTCGTCTCCTGCCGCGAGATGCGCCTGCGCTACTCGGGCGAGGTCACCTTCAGCGTCACGCTCACCCGCACCATCGGTCCGCTGGTCGGCGATGCCTCCTGTCCGCCGGCGACCGCCGCCCCGACGCCCTCGGCCACCGACCAGCAGCTGCGCACGCTGATCGAGCGCGAGGGCCTGCGCGGCGACGCCGGTGCCGGCCGCGTGATCCCGGGCATCGACGCGCCGCTCGCGCAGCTGGGCAAGCGCTTGTTCTTCAGCAAGGCGCTCAGCGCCGACCTCGACGTGGCCTGCGCGAGCTGCCACCACCCGCGCTTCGGCGGCGGCGACGCGCTCGCGCTCTCGATCGGCGCCGATGCCGTGGATCCCGACGTCGTGGGCCCCGGCCGCCGCCTGCAGGACAACACCATCGCCGTCGCGCGCAACGCGAACAGCTACTTCAACAGCGCGCTGTTCGACAGCGGCCTGTTCTGGGACTCGCGCATCGAAAGCCTGGCGAAGGACGCGCGCCGGAACGGCGCCGGCGGCGGCATCCGCACGCCCGACAGTCCCTTCGGCAGCGCCGATCCGAAGGCCGGCCCGAACCTGGTCGCGGCGCAGGCGCGCTTCCCCATCGTGGGTGCGGCCGAGATGCGGGGCAAAGGCTTCGCCGGGCTGGACGACGAGCAGGTGCGCGCCCACGTCGCCGCGCGCCTGGGCAACTACGGCAGCGGCGCGGGCCAGCTCGCGCCCAGCGCCTGGCTCCCGCAGTTCCGCGCCGGATTCGGCAGCACCGCCGGCGCCGAGGCGCTGATCACCTTCGACAACATCATGATCGCGATCGCCGAGTACGAGCGCTCCGCGCTGTTCGTGGACTCGCCCTGGGCGCGCTACGTGCGCGGCGACCTCTCGGCGATCAGCGAGGACGCGAAGGCCGGCGCGCTCGTGTTCTACAAGCGCGTGGACGAGGGCGGCGCCGCCTGTTCGCAATGCCACAAGGGCGACTTCTTCACCGACGAGAAGCACCACGTCCTGGGATTCCCGCAGGTCGGCCCGGGCGCGGGCGATGCGAATGCCGACGACCTGGGGCGCGAGCGCGAGAGCGGATCGCCGCACGACCGTTACCGGCACCGCACGCCCTCGCTCCTGAACGTGGACCTGACCGCACCCTACGGCCACGCCGGCGCTTACGCGAGCCTCGAGGCGGTGTTCTCGCACTACGTCGTGCCCGAGCAGACCGTGAACGACTTCCTGCGCCGCCGGCCCTGGTGCAGCATCGCCCCGTTCGACACCACGGCGAACTGCACCGGCGCCGCCGCCGTCGTCTCCACGAACACGAACGCCGCGCTGTCGCGGATGACGGCCGTGCGCCTGTCCTCGCCGACCGACGCCATGCCCGTCGTGGACGTGTTCGAGGTGCCGGCCGCGGCCATCCCGCAGATGACCCGGTTCCTGCAGTCGCTGACCGATCCCTGCCTGCTCGACCGCGCCTGCTACGGCCGCTGGATCCCCACGCCGGCCGAGGCGCCCGACGCGCACCAGCTCAACGCCCGTTCCGCGAGCGGGGCGGTGCTGTAGCAGGACGGCACCCATTTCTTCAGTAGGAGCGCGCGTAAGCGCGCGATCGCACCCCCTCACGCCCCGCCACGGCCGCCCATGCGGCCGATGTCACGGACGCTCACGCCGCCCCCGGTTCCCGTATGCAACACTTCGCGGACCGACGGAGCTCTGCATGCGCGCGTTCACCCTCCCTTCCCGGCCGATGCTGGCGCTCGCCGCACTGATCGCGTGCCTGGGCATCGGTCCGCTGCAAGCCTCCCCGCTCGCCACCATGCGCATCGATTACCACCACGGCGGCGATGCCAAGGCCGAGCACTACGCGCTCGCGCGGGTGCTGGTCGAGCCGCTGCCCTGGTCCGGCAATCCCGCACGCTCGGTCGACACCTCCAATCGCGGCCAGAACAAGTTCGAGATCGTCGACGTCGCCACCGGCACGCTGCTGTACTCGCGCGGCTACGGCACGATCTTCAGCGAATGGCGCACGACGGAGGAGGCCGCAAAGCTCTCGCGCGGGTTCGAGGAGTCGCTGCGGTTCCCCGCACCGACCGCGCCGTTCGAGGTGCGCGTGTACAAGCGCGACGGGGCGAACGCGTTCGTGCCGGCGTGGAGCTTCACGGTCGATCCGAACGGCATCGAGGTCGAACGCAAGGCCATGCCGGCGCCCGCGAAGCCGATCGCGATCCGCGACAACGGTCCCCCGGCGAACAAGGTCGACCTGCTGATCCTCGGCGACGGCTACACGGCGGCGCAGGCCGGCAAGTTCGAGGCCGATGCGCGCCGGCTCAGCGACCGGCTGTTCGCCACGTCCCCGTTCAAGGAACGCGCGGCCGACTTCAACGTCTGGGGCTTGATGGTGCCCACGCCCGAAGCGGGCGTCTCGCGGCCCTCCACCGGCACCTTCCACGCCACGGCCCTGGGCACGCGCTACGACATCTTCGGCAGCGAACGCTACGTGCTCACGCTCGACAACCGCGCGCTGCGCGACCTCGCGCAGCATGCGCCGAACGAGTTCATCGAGATCCTGGTGAACAACGAGACCTACGGCGGCGGCGGGATTTTCGGCCAGTTCAGCACGGCCGCGGTCGACAGCGGCTGGTCCGATTACCTGTTCGTGCACGAGTTCGGCCACCACTTCGCCGGCCTCGCGGACGAGTACTACACCTCGCCCGTGGCCTATGCGCCGGCCACGTCGCGGGTCGAGCCCTGGGAGCCGAACGTGACCGCGGCGCGCGACCGCGCTTCGCTCAAATGGCGGGATCGCGTGGACGCGAAGACGGCCATACCGACGCCCTGGCGCAAGGCGAAGTTCGAGACGCAGTCGCGCGCGATCCAGAAGCGCCGCGCCGCGCTGCGCGCCTCGAACCAGCCCGAGTCGAAGATGAATGCGTTGTTCCGCGAGGAACTCGCGGCTGAAAAGCGCCTGTTCGCGCGCGATCCCAACCTCCACCGCGTGGGCCTGTTCGAGGGCGCGAACTACGAGGCCACGGGGTACTTCCGCCCGCAGATGCAATGCCTGATGTTCGATCGCAGCGACGCCTTCTGCCAGGTCTGTCGCGACGCGATCGGTGAGATCATCGACCTGTATTCCCGGCCCTAGTCGGAGCGTCGCCCCATGGAAAGCCAGCAACCCGTCAGCCGTGCGAAGCACGCGCCCAACGCCCGCGCCGATTTCCCCAACGTGGCCACGCGCGCCATGGAGGAACGCCAGACCCTGCCGGGCATGCTGGTGGCCGCCTGCGAGCGCCATGCCGCGCGCCCGGCGTTCACCAACATGGAGAGCACGCTCACCTACGGCGACGTCGACCGGCTGAGCGCCGACCTCGCCGCCTTCCTGCGCCACGGGCTCAAGCTCGCCGCCGGCGATCGCGTCGCGATCATGCTGCCGAACCTGCTGCAATATCCCGTCGCGCTGCTCGCCGTGCAGCGCGCCGACCTCGTGCTCGTGCCGGTGAACCCGATGTACACGGTGCGCGAACTGCGCCACCAGCTGAAGGACTCGGGCGCGAGCGTGCTCATCGTGCTCGACAACTTCGGCGCGGTCGCGGCCGAATCGCTGCCGGGCACGGCCGTCAAGCACGTGATCACCACGCGCGTGGGCGACATGCTGCGGTTCCCCAAGTCCCTGGTCGTGGACTTCACGCTGAAGTACGTGAAAAAGCTGATCCCGGCCTTCGACATCCCCGGCGCCGTGCGCTGGCCTACCGCGCTGTCGCGCGGGCGCGCGCTGCCGCGCGTGCAGTCCACCGCGAAGGTCGGCGACACCGCGCAGCTGCAGTACACCGGCGGCACCACGGGCCTGTCGAAGGGCGCGGTGCTGCCGCACAGCGCGCTGGTGGCGAACGTCGCCTCGGGCGAGCAGTGCATCGGGCACTCGCTCGACTCCAACACCGACATCTCGCTGATCTGCCTGCCGATCTACCACATCGCCGCGTACACGAACGTCCTGTACTGCATGGCGCACGGCTTCCATTCCGTGCTGATCAGCAACGCGCGCGACACGGGCTCCCTGATCGCGGCGTTCAAGGCCTACCAGCCCTCGCTGTATTCGGGCGTGAACACGCTGTACGACGCGCTGCTGAACGCGCCCGAGTTCGCCAGCCTGGACTTCTCGCGATTGAAGCTCTGCGTGCAGGGCGGTACCGCGCTGCGCCGCGCGACGGCCGAACGCTGGAAGGAAGTCACCGGCCTCACCGTGATCGAGGGCTACGGCCTGTCCGAGACCACCTCTGCGATCACCTACAACCGCTGGGATGCGCCGAACCCCCCCGGCTCGATCGGCCTCGCGCTCGCGAACGTGGAGATCACCGTGCGCAACGAGCAGGGCGAGGAGGTGCCGACCGGCGAACCGGGCGAGCTGTGCACGCGAGGCCCGCAGGTGACCAGCGGCTACTGGCAGCAGCCCGAGGAGACGCGCAACGCGTTCTTCGAGGGCGGCTGGTTCCGCACCGGCGACATCGCGCGCGTCGACGAGCAGGGCTACTACTTCCTGCTCGACCGCCGCAAGGACATGATCCTGGTCTCGGGCTTCAACGTGTTTCCCAACGAGATCGAGGACGTGATCGCCATGCACCCGGGCGTGCTCGAGGCCGCCGCCGTGGGCGTGCCCGACGAGAAGACCGGCGAGGCCGTGCGCCTGGTCGTGGTGCGCAAGGATCCCGCGCTCACCGAAGCCGACGTGCGCGCGCACTGCCGCAAGAACCTCACCGGCTACAAGCAGCCCAAGGTCGTGGAGTTCCGCGATTCGCTGCCGAAGTCGGCCGTGGGCAAGGTGCTGCGGCGGGAGTTGCGGGACAAGCCGGCGGCGTAGGTCGCTCGTATCACGACGCGTTGCCTGCGGCGTTGTAGGAGCGCGCTTCAGCGCGCGATCTTGTCGCCC
>Ga0315912_10001487_pt1 | contig 28427 bp, 29 predicted proteins | sample VfabasoilMG_FD_204469 | JGI IMG/M metagenome (GOLD analysis project Ga0315912, IMG submission 204469) | Garden soil microbial communities collected in Santa Monica, California, United States - V. faba soil | ecosystem: Environmental > Terrestrial > Soil > Garden | place: USA: California...
CAAAGGCACGCATCGCGCATGCGCATCATGCGCAGCGGCGTGTAGACCAGCACCGTCTTGCCGTGCTGGTTGATCACCGCATTGCGCGTGCGCACCAGGCCGCGGTCGGGCTTCGAGGTGGCGCGCTGCTCGATCACCTCGCACTCGACCCGGATCGTGTCGCCGACGAAGCTCGGCGCCTGCATGTCCAGCTCGGCGTTCAGGAAAGCCAGCCCGGCTGCCTGGAACGATGGCGCGACCAGCCCTTCGGCGAAGGTGTAGACCAGCCCGCCCGGCACCACGCGCCCGGCGATGCCCATCGCCGCACGGTCGGCCGGGTCGGCGTTGGCGAACAGCTCCTCGGTCAACCACGTGAGGTTGACAAAGTTCACCAGGTCGGTCTCGGTGATCGTGCGCTTCTTGCTGACGAAGCGCGTGCCCGGCGGCAGGTCGTCCCAGTGGATGCCGGTGTCCAGCGACAGCGTGTGCGTCATCGCCTCTCCTCAGTACGACTTCGGCAGCCCCAGCACCTTCTCGGCGATGAAGCACAGGATCATCTGCGGGCTCACCGGCGCGATGCGCGGGATCAGGCTTTCGCGCAGGTAGCGCTCGACGTGGTATTCCTTCGCGTAGCCATAGCCGCCATGCGTCATCACCGCCGTCGTGCAGGCCTTGTGGCCGGCCTCGGCCGCCAGGTACTTGGCGGCGTTGGCCTGCGCGCCGCAGGCTTCGTCGCGGTCGAAGCGCGCCGCGGCGTCGAAGGTCATCAGGTTCGCGGCCTCCAGCTCCATCCAGCATTCGGCCAGCGGATGCTGCACGCCCTGGTTCATGCCGATCGGCCGGTTGAAGACCTCGCGCTCCTTCGCGTACTGCACCGCGCGCTTCAGTGCCGCGCGGCCCAGGCCCACCGCCTCGCCCGCCACCAGGATGCGCTCGGCGTTCATGCCGTGCAGGATGTAGTGGAAGCCCTTGCCTTCCTCGCCGATGCGGTCCTCGACCGGCACCCTCAGCGCGTCGATGAACACCTGGTTGGTGTCCACCGCCTTGCGGCCCATCTTGTCGATCTCGCGCACCTCGATGCGGCGGCGGTCGAAGTCGGTGTAGAACAGGCTCAGGCCCTCGGTCTTGTGCTTCACCTGCTCCAGCGGCGTGGTGCGCGCCAGGATCAGCATCTTCTCGGCGATGCTGGCGGTGGAGATGAAGGTCTTGACGCCGCTCATCAGGTAGTGCTCGCCCTGTGCGTCATGACCCCGCACCGCGCGCGTCTTCAGCTGCGTGGTGTTCAGCCCGGTGTTCGGCTCGGTCACCGCGAAGCAGGTGCGCTCCTTGCCGGCGATCAGCGGCGGCAGCATGCGCCGTTTCTGCGCCTCGGTGCCGAACACCACCACCGGGTTCAGGCCGAAGATGTTCATGTGCACCGCCGACGCGCCGCTCATGCCGGCGCCGGACTCGGAGATCGCCTGCATCATCAGCGTGGCCTCGGTGATGCCCAGCCCCGAGCCGCCATAGGCCTGCGGGATGCAGATGCCCAGCCAGCCGGCCTCGGCCAGCGCCTGGTGGAAGTCCACCGGGAAGCCGCCGGCGCGGTCCTTCTCGAGCCAGTAGTCGGCATCGAAGCGCTCGCAGATCTTCAGGATCGCTTCGCGGATCTCGCGGTGCTCGGGGGAAAGATTCGTCTCCATGCTCGGGTCTCCGTGGTTCTCAGGCCGGCTGCGCGGCGCGGCGCTGCAGCGGCCACACGCGTTGTACCGCTTCGCCGTCGCTGCGGTAGGCATGGCAGGTGTCGATCACCCACGGCCGCGGCAGCGGAGCGTCCGGCTCGGCCGTGCGCCGGCGCGCATTCTCCGCCCGGCGCAGCGAGAACATCGTCTGCATCGCGGTGTTGCCGAGCGTGTTCACCAGCTCGGTCAGGTGCGTGCAGCCCTTGACGCCGCCGACGCGCTGCTTCACCTGCTGCTTGAAGCCGGGCCCGATGCGCAGCCCCTGCAGCGACGCGTAGGCGGCGTTGATCTCGGCGCAGTAGGGCGTGGCACCGGTGGCGGTGACGGCGCGCATCTCGCGGATCAGCATCTCGCGGTCCAGCGTCATCACCAGACGCATGTCGTCATGCCCGCCAGGTGGCTAATCGGCAGCGTCACCAGCTCGGTGTTGTGCAGCTGCTCGTCGAGCCACAGCGCGCGCTGCGCCGAGGCGTGCGCGAAGTTGCGATGCGTCAGCATCGCGCCCTTCGGCTTGTCGGTGGTGCCCGAGGATGCCGGCGGCGGCGATGTAGTGCTTCCACTTCGCCTGGTCTTCGATGATGGTCTTCCTTCCCGGTGGCGTGGCACGTCGATGCGCAGCGGGCCGTCCTCGGTCAACACGGTCTTGCCGCTCGTGCCGTTGCGCTGGTTGCTCACGGCCTCGGGCTTGACCGCGCCACTCGAGTAGCCGAGGTGGTGGCCGAGTTCGGCGCCGAGAGCGCGCTCGTTCGTGGCTTGCCCGTGCGTACGTCGTCGTACAGGCCGGGGATGCGCCGCTCGATGAACCGCGTGCGCCACTTGCCTACCGTAGCCTTGGTCAGCCTCAATCGCTCGGCGATCGCCTTGTTGGGTTCGACGTCGGCACTGTTCAGAACAATGCGGGCCCGATTGCTCAACGCAGCAGGCAGCGAACGGCTGCGAGCAAAGGACTGAAGCTGCGATCGCTCCTCGTCCGTCAGCAGCAACTCGACCTTCGGCCTGCCCGTTCTCATCGCGGTACGTCCGTTCCCAAGATACCGCACTGGCATGCACAATTAATGCCAGAAACTAACGGGACAGAACACTAAATCATCGGCCAGCAGGCGTTGGTTGACCGGCTGCTGCTCGGGCTGCTGGCCAACGGCCACCTGCTGGTGACGATGTGGCGGTGATCTTTGCCCCGCTGCAGCGGCTCAACCCTTCAGCGCTAGGCTGAACAGCGGCATTCACCCCAGGTCTGGAGGCGCATCAACGCGGCGGGCTGTCGGCTTCAGTTGAGCTGGAAACTCCTGGGTATTCCGAACTGTGATGGTGGGTCGCCTGCGCTGCACTGACTCACCAAGTTGCCACCTCCGACGGTCTACCCTGCCAGGCTGCCCGGCGCTCCAGCCTACGCTCTTTTTGCCACGTCCGCCAACCTTGGAGTATGGTGAAGCCGACCATTCCCAGTGGAACAAGCGCAAGGTAGTAGTAGTTGTTGTAGCCACTGGACGGCAACGCAACCTCGTGCGAGATGCTTGCTGTTTCGCGGTCTTGGTCAAGGCTATCCACGTGCATGTCGCTGATGTCGTGAGACAGGTAGGCCGGATCGTCATTTCCGATCGGCTCATCGATGTCATTCAACATAGCAGTGCTCAACAGCTCCTTGACCTCCATCACCTCGACACTGAACGCCGGCTCGATAGCCGCCGTGTCGACCGGGTCATGTCCATCCCAGGCGATAGTGGTATCGACCGGGGTCGCATGGACATTGAAGGCCCACGCATGCGCGAGGACAATCGTCGCAGCATTGAATCGCATGACACATTGGCGATCATCAGCGCGGGTGGTGTTGTAGGACAACGTAGCGCGCCGTTGTAGGAACAGCCCGCAAACAGTCGAAGGCACCGCGCCCTTGCTGATCGGTCACTCTGGACCTGCACGCGGGCAGGAACTCGACCGTCATCGATCGCGTGCCAAGGAGGCGTTCCGGTCACAGATGTCCGCACCCGCTTATTCAGGGTGTTCACGTCCATTCCGAAAGAACGCAAACTTGTGCTGTCCGAGCGAGAGGCTCTCCCGCAGACGTCTTCCGGCTCCTCAGTCTGGAGAACCAGGGGCTGATCTCAATCGCAGCGAGGCGCTACGTATGTCTTCACCAGAGAAGCACCCTGCCAGGCGGCGTGTTTGGCGCATCACGAAAAGTGACCCCAAGGGCACGTATGTTGATGCCGGCGCCACGCGCCCAGCGGAGCCCAAGGCGGAGGACGAGCGGCATTCAGGATGGGCGATGTCTTCATTCGAGTTGAAGTACGGGCTCGACATCAGTGAAGCGGAAGACACCGTGCCATCGGAGTTGCTTGACAAGTTGTTCAATGGGCCCCGCTCCTAAGCTGCCCTCGAGCTTGATACGCAAGCCTTCTCGCCACCCTTGGTCACGCTGGCGCTGGCGGGCCGAGCACCGCATGGCCTAGGCCGCGGCCCAAGCCGCAAAGCAAAGCCCGCTGAGCTGGCGCGCGGCTGCCCAAGCGCTGCAAGCACCCAATGAGTTGAGCGCCTCGGCAACGGGCAGGCGCGTGATCGAACCGACCCTTTGAGCCCGCTATCGCGGGCACCACAATGGGCCGCCGTGCTGGGACTGCACCAGCGGCGCGCTGCGTCAACCCGTGAAGCGCTTGCCCTCGCTGGCCACCTGCCGCAGCAGCGGCGCGATGACGAAGTCCGGCCCGAGCTTGGGCAGATGCTTTTCCAGCGCCGCGACAACCTCTGCCGCGCCCACCGTGTCGGCATAGAACATCGGCCCGCCGCGATACACCGGCCAGCCGTAGCCGTAGATCCACACCACGTCGATGTCGCTGGCGCGCTGCGCGATGCCCTCGGCCAGGATCTTCGCGCCCTCATTGATCATCGGGTAGACCAGCCGCTCGAGGATCTCGGGGTCGTCGATCTTGCGGCGCTGGATGCCCTTTTCGGCAGCGAAGTCGAGGATCAGCTTTTCCACCAGCGTCGAGTTGCTGCGGTTGCGCTTGGCGTCGTAGTCGTAGAAGCCCGCGCCGGTCTTCTGGCCGCGGCGGTCCAGCTCGCACAGGCGCTCGCGGACGGTCGCCCCCTTGCTCGTCTCCTTTGCCCAGCCGATGTCCAGCCCGGCCAGGTCGGACATCTGGAACGGGCCCATCGGCCAGCCGAAATCGAAGGCCACGCGATCCACGTCCCAGGGCATCGCGCCTTCCAGGATCAACGCCGTCGCCTGCGCCTGGCGCTGCGCCAGCATGCGGTTGCCGATGAAGCCGTGGCACACGCCCGACACCACCGCCACCTTGCCGATGGTCTTGCCGATATCCATCGCGGTGGCCAGCACTTCGGGCGCGGTCTTCGCGCCGCGCACCACTTCCAGCAGCTTCATCACGTTGGCCGGACTGAAGAAATGCATGCCGACCACATCCTGCGGGCGGCTGGTGGCCGAGGCGATCTCGTCGACGTTCAGGTAGCTGGTGTTGCTGGCCAGGATCGCACCGGCCTTGGCGATCTTGTCGAGCTTGGCGAACAACTCCTTCTTGATCGCCATGTTCTCGAACACCGCCTCGATGATCAGGTCGCAGTCGGCCAGCGCGCTCAAGTCCAGCGTGGATGACAGCGCGGCCATGCGCTTTTCCACATCGTCCTGCGTCATGCGGCCCTTGGCGGCGGTGTTCTCGTAGTTCTTGCGGATCGTCGCCTGGCCGCGGTCGAGTGCGGCCTGCTGCGTCTCAACGATGGTCACCGGGATGCCCTTGTTCAGGAAGTTCATCGCGATGCCGCCGCCCATCGTGCCGGCGCCGATCATGCCCACCTTGGCGATCCTGCGCGTGGCCGTGCCCTCGGGCAGACCGTCGATCTTGGCGGCCTGGCGTTCGGCGAAGAACATGTAGCGCTGTGCCTGCGACTGCACGCCGCTGACCAGCTTCACGAACTCGTCGCGCTCGAACTTCTTGCCCTCGTCGAAAGGCAGGCTTGCCGCCGCCTCGATGCACTTGATGCTGGCTTCCGGCGCCTCGAAGCCGCGGAAGGCCTTGGCATTCTTTGCGCGGAACTCGGCAAACAGTTCCGGCGTCGCGCCTGTCACCTGCAGGTCACGCACCTTCTTCAGCGGACGCCGCTCAGCCAGCAGCTTGCGCGCGAAGGCGATGGCCGTGGCGCGCAGTTCGCCCTCGGGCGCGAGTTCGTCGACCAGTCCTGCGGCCAACGCCGCCTTGCCGCCGATCGGCGCACCGGAGGTCACCATCTCCAGCGCCTTGGCCGCGCCGACGATGCGCGGCAGCCGCTGCGTGCCGCCGGCGCCGGCCAGCAGCCCCAGCTTGACCTCGGGCAGGCCGACACGCGCCGAAGGCACGGCCACGCGGTAGTGGCACACCAGCGCAGTTTCGAAACCACCACCGAGCGACGTACCGTGGATCGCCGCGACCAGAGGCTTGGTCGCGGCCTCCATCTTGTCGAACAGCGCATGCAGCGATGCGCCCTTCGGCGGTTTGCCGAACTCGCTGATGTCGGCGCCGGCAATGAAGGTGCGGCCCTCGCAGATCAGCACGACGGCCTTGGCCGAATCGTCGGCCAGCGCCTTGTCGAAGGCGGCGGTCAGGCCGTCGCGCACCTTCGCCGACAGCGCATTCACCGGCGGCGAGTTCAAGCTCACCACCGCCACGCCGTCTTCGACGCTCAGGTCCACCACTTCATTGATCGCGGCCATCGTGCTTGTCTCCTCGTGTTTGCAATGAATTCAGGCCGCGGGCTTCGGCGCATAGCCCAATACCGCCTTGACCTCCAGGAACTCGGCAAAGGCATGGTCGCCCCACTCGCGCCCGTTGCCCGACTGCTTGAAGCCGCCGAAAGGCGCCATCAGGTCGGTGGCCGCGCTGTTGATGTTGACCTGCCCGGCACGCAGTCTGGATGCCACCTTGCGCGTGGCTTCGAGGTCGGTGCCCGACACATAGGCCGCCAGGCCGTACGGTGTGTCGTTGGCGATGGCCACCGCTTCGTCCACCGTGTCGTAGCCGATGATCGTGAGCACCGGGCCGAAGATCTCCTCGCGCGCCACGGTCTTGTCGTTGCTCACCGGGCCCAGCACCGTGGGCTTGACGTAGTAGCCGGTTTCCAGCCCCGCGGGCTTGCCCGGGCCGCCGGCCACCACCTTGGCGCCTTCTTCGATGCCCTTGTGGATCAAGGTCTGGATCTTGTCCCACTGCGTGGCCGAGATCACCGGGCCGAGCGCGGCGCCGCTGTCCGGGGCGCCCACGGTGGTGGCTTCGGCGACTTCCTTGGCCACGGCCAGCGCTTCGGCCATCTTCGCGTTCGGCACCAGCATGCGGGTCGGTGCGTTGCACGATTGGCCGGAGTTCTGCATCACGCCGCGCACGCCGGCGGTCACGGCGCGCTTGATGTCGGCATCCGGCAGGATGATGTTGGGCGACTTGCCGCCCAGTTCCTGGTGCACGCGCTTGACCGTCGGTGCGGCATTGCGCGCCACCTCGACGCCGGCACGCGTGCTGCCGGTGAAGGAAACCATGTCCACGCCGGGGTGGCTGGAGATCGCCGCACCCACCGTCGGACCGTCGCCGTTGACCAGGTTGAACACGCCGGCCGGCACGCCGGCGGCATGCATCACCTCGGTCCAGACCTGCGCCGAGAAGGGCGCGATCTCGGACGGCTTGAGCACCATCGTGCAGCCCACGGCGAGCGCCGGCGCCACCTTGCAGGCGATCTGGTTCACCGGCCAGTTCCAAGGCGTGATCAACCCGCACACGCCGATCGGCTCCTTGACGATCAGCGTCGTGCCACGCGGCTCCTGGAAGTGGTAGTTCTTCAGCACGCCCAGCGCCGACTGCAGATGGCCGATGCCCATCGCCGCCTGCGCCTTCTGCGACAGCACGGCCGGCGCGCCCATCTCCTCGGTAATGGCGGCAGCCATGTCGGCGTAGCGCTTCTTGTATTCCTCGATCAGGCGCTCGAACAGCGCGATGCGCTCCTCCACGCTGGTCTGCGACCAGCTGACGAAGGCGGCGCGCGCGGCCTTCACCGCCTTGTCCACGTCGGCGGCCGAGCCCATCGAGATGCGGCCGGCCACGGCTTCGGTGGCCGGGTTGATGACATCCAGGACCTTGGGCGTGACCGGGTCGACCCAGGCACCGTTGATATAGAACTTCAGGTAGTCGCGCATGTGACAGTCTCCAGAACAGGTGCGGCCTGCAGGCCGGGGGAGAAGCATTCTAGGCACCGGGCCGCATTCCGGTAAGCTGGCTTCAATGCGCTCCCGCGACGTGATCGAACTGTTGCTGCTCAGCGTGCTGTGGGGAGGCGCCTACCTGTTCACGCGCGCGGCGGTGCCGGCCTTCGGCCCGGCGCCGCTGGTGTCGATGCGCCTGGGCATTGCCGCGCTGCTGCTGCTGCCCATCGTCGTCTACCGCGGCGGCTGGCCGCAGCTGCGCGCCAACCCGCGCGCGCTGTTCATGGTCGGCGTGCCCTTCACCGCGGCGCCCTTCATGCTGATGACCTGGGGCGCGCTGCACATCACCGCCGGCCTGTCGGCCGTGCTCAACGCGACGGCGCCGATGTTCGGCGCGCTGGTCGCGCACTTCGTGTTGAAGGAACGGCTGGGCAGCTGGCGCGCGGCGGGCCTTGCGCTCGGCTTCTTCGGCGTGCTCATCCTGATGAGCAGCGGCAGCGTGTCGCTGAAGACCGGCGAAGGCCCGCTGGCCGTGCTGGCCGTGCTGGGCACCGCGATGATCTGGAGCGTCGGCGCCAACTACACACGGCGCAAGATGGCCGGCATCGACCCGATGGTCACCACCGCCGGCAGCCTGGCGCTGGCCAGCCTGTGCCTGGTACCGCTGGCCTGGGCCACTTGGCCGGCGACGCCGCCGAGCACGCGGGCCTGGGCGGAAATGGCCTTTCTCGGCATCGCCAGTTCGGGTCTGGGCATGTGGATGTACTTCCGCCTGCTCGACCGCATCGGCGCGGTGCGTGCGATGTCGGTCACCTTCCTCAGCCCGCTGGTCGCCATGGTGTCCGGTGCGATCTACCTGGGCGAAGCGTTAACGCTGCAGATGCTGGCCGGCTGCGCCGTGGTGCTGCTGGGCACGGCCATGAGCCTGGGGCTGATCGGCACCACCAAAACGCAGCGCTGAGACGCACAATCGCCAGCGGCCCCTGCGTAGGGTCAGACCTCGCGAAAAGCTGAACGCCGATGTCGATTGCCACGAGTTGCATCTCCACCGGCCACCTGCCGCCGGCGCAGCGCGTGCAAGCGCTGGTGGCCGACGCCCATGCGCGCTTTCAGGCCATCGACGGGGGCCGGGTGGCCGACTACATCCCCGCGCTGGCGGCCGTGCCGCGCGGCCTGTTTGGGGTGTGCGTGGTCGAATGTTCCGGCACCGCCCACGAGGCCGGTGACACCACCCATGCCTTCTCGATTCAGAGCCTGTCCAAGCCCTTCGTGTTCGCGCTGGTGTGCGAGGCGCTGGGCGAAGAGGTGGCGCGCGCCAAGCTCGGCGTCAACAGTACCGGCCTGCCCTTCAACTCGGTGCTGGCCATCGAGCGCACGCCCGACGGCACCACCAACCCGATGGTCAACGCCGGCGCCGTCGCCGCGGCCAGCCTGGCGCCCGGTGCCACGGCCGACGCGAAGTGGCAGTTCATCCGCGAGGGCTTGTCGCGCTTCGCCGGCCGAAGCCTGGAGCTCGATCAAGTTGTCTACGAATCCGAGGCCGCGAGCAACCAGCACAACCGGGGCATCGCGAAGCTGCTGCAGGAGCAATAGCGAACTGGGGCGCAGCGGCGCCTGGGGCTTCCACTTCTTCAGCTTCACGCCCTTCGGCCTGCCGATTCTGCTGCTCGGCATCCTGAAACAGCAGCCCGCGGCCGGCGCGGCGCAGCGCCCCAGCCTGCGCGGCTGGATCCAGAGCTACCAGCTCGCGGCTCGTGAATACCGGCTGCGCATCAGCGACGGCTCGCCGCTGGCCGGCAAGAAGTTGGAGGCCCTCGATCTGCGCCACAGCTCGGGCGCGAGGGGCGCTTTGCCGATGAAATCATCGCGCCGGCAGCGAAGACCGAACTGCGTTCGGACGACATCCTGATGTCGCTGATCGGCGGTGCCGGCACGCACGCGGTGCTGGCGAGCCTGTTCGTCGTCACGGCCGTGCTGATGGCGCCGGTCGCGCGGGCCATCGCCACGGAGCTTGAGGTCGGGCCGGGCAACTACGGCTTTGGCGATTTCATGAAGGTCGGCGTGCCGTTCACGATCATCGTCATGATCGTCAGCGTGGGGCTCGTGCCCTTGTTGCGGCCGCTGCACAAGCCGGCGTGGAAGGCGCCGCTCAGCCACCCTTGCCTGCAGCACGCTCGCGGCAGGTCTGCCGTGCCAGCGCCTCGCTGTCACTGCGATCTTCCGGCGTCTGGTAGGGCTCGTTGCGATTCACGATGTCCCGAACGCACTTGTAGGTCTGCCACTGGCCGCAGCCGGTGAGGACCAGCACGACACACGCGACGGCAAGGATTCTCTTCACTGGATAGCTTCGTTGGGCCCCGACGGGGTGCGGGCATGTGGACGATGTTGTACCGCCTGCGGCCGGGCCGCAGGGGCGCAATGTAGCTGACCCGGCGTTGCCGTGGCCGGCGGGCGCGTGCCGCAGAAGCGCGTCGATATACTGGTCATCGCTCTTACTCTGCTCGAGCACCCGGGCGCCGCCACCCTACCCCTTCTGGGAAGGATCTCCATGCACAGGATTCTCACGATGGCAGCAGCTGCCACGCGCCATTCGCTTTGGCTTGCCGCGGCCCTGGTCGTCTCTGGATGTGCGTCGTTCGAGTTCGCAGGCTCCGACCGCGTTCAGTCGGCAACGGGGTCCCGGGGCACATCGCCTGCCGTGGTCGGCTCGACGCTGACACGCGTGCCGGCCGGCGAAAGCCTGACCGTGCTGAGCAATCGCTCCGGCGCCGGACTGCGCCTGTTCATCACTGCGATCGACGATGCGGCCGCCGACATCAGCGCGGTCGCATTGTCCGGCTCGCAGGCAAGCTGCGCTGCGACCGGTACATCCAGCCTGGCGCTGAGCGGCCAGTCGGTGTTGCTGCTGCTCGAAGACGGTTGTGCGCTGCGCATCAATGCACGCGGCACCGCCGTCGCGCTGTTGCGCCTGCAGGTGGAAGCGGCGCCGTTCGGCCGCTGAGTGCCCAAAGCGCCGTGTGGCGAGGCAGGCCCGGATGCGCTGACTCTGCCGCCGTCCGTCAATCAAAACTCAGCAGCACCTTCATCGCTTGCGTCCGGTCCGCTGCAAGCGCGAAGGCGCGCCCGGCATCACGGAAGGGCAGCGTCGCCGAGATCAGCGGCTTCAAGTCCACCAAGCGCTGGTTCAGCAGTTGCACCGCCACCGCGAACTCGGCATGGAAGCGGAAGGTGCCGCGCAGCTCGAACTCCTTGGCGACGATGGTGTTGATCGGCAGCGTCATCTCGCCGCCCAGCCCCATCTGCACGATGATGCCGCGCGGGCGCAGCGCATCGAAGGCGCCGACCAGCGCGCGCGCATTGCCGCTGGCCTCGAACAACACGTCGAACCGGCCCTTGTCGGCGCTGAATGCCGCCAGCGCGTCCGGCTGATCCTTGACATTCAGCGCCTGGTCGGCGCCCACCTTCAGCGCGGCGCGCAGCGGCTGCCCCGCCATGTCGGTGGCGACGATCTGCGTGGCGCCGGCACGTCGCGCGGCGATCACCGCCAGCGCGCCGATCGGCCCGCAGCCGGTGACCAGCACGCTCTTGCCCAGCAGCGGCCCGGCGCGATTCACCGCATGCAGCGCTACCGACAACGGCTCGGCCATCGCGCCTTCACCGTCGCTGACGTGGTCGGCCAGCTTGTATGCCTGGCTGGCGTCGCAGACGATGCGCTGGCGGAACGCGCCTTGCACGTGCGGCATGCGCATCGCACTGCCGTAGTAGCGCATGTCCAGGCAGTGGTTGTGCAGTCCCTGCTGGCAGTAGTGGCACTGGCCGCAAGGCCGGCTCGGGCTGATGGCAACGCGTTCGCCGACGGCAAAGCCCGTCACGGCGCTGCCCACGGCTTCGATGCTGCCCGCCACCTCGTGGCCCAGCACCATCGGCTGCTGGATGCGCACGGTGCCAAAGCCGCCATGCTGGTAGTAGTGCAGGTCCGAACCGCAGATGCCGCCGGCACGCACGCGCACCTGCAGCTGCTGCGGCTGCAGCTCGGGCGTGGCTACGGTCTCGACACGCAGGTCGCCGGGGGCGTGAATGACGAGGGCTTCCATGCTGGATTCCTTCACAGCGTGGCGGTGACGCCGCCGTCGACATACAGGATGTGGCCGTTGACGAAGCGCGAGGCATCGCTGGCCAGGAACACCGCCGCGCCGACCAGGTCTTCGACGTCGCCCCAGCGCCGCGACGGTGTGCGGCCGATGAGCCAGGCACTGAACTCCGCGTTGTCGACCAGCGCCTGGTTCAGCTCGGTCTTGAAATAGCCCGGCCCCAGGCCGTTGACCTGCAGCCCGTGCGGCCCCCAGTCGATGGCCATGCCCTTGGTCAGCATCTTCACCGCCCCCTTGCTGGCGGTGTAGGGCGCGATGTTGGGCCGGCCCAGCTCGCTCTGCACCGAACAGATGTTGATGATCTTGCCGCGGCCGCGCGGGATCATGTGGCGCGCCACCGCCTGGCCGACGACGAACACGCTGTCGAGGTTGGTGCGCATCAACAACTGCCAGTCGGCCTGCGCGAATTCCTGCAGCGGTGCGCGCTTTTGCATGCCGGCGTTGTTGACCAGAATGTCGATGGGTGCGATCTCGGCCTCGATGCGGGCCACCGCCTCGGCCACCGCCGTCGCGTCGGTGACATCGAAGGCCATCGCATGCACCGTGGCGCCCTGCGCGCGCAAGGCCTGGGCCGCGGCCTGCAGCTTGGAGGCATTGCGCGCGTTCAGCACCACCGTAGCGCCGGCGCCGGCCAGGCCCTGCGCCAAGGCCAGGCCGATGCCGGCGCTGGAGCCGGTGACGAGAGCGGTCCTGCCGCTCAGCTCGAACTGTCGTAGCACGGATGTCATGCGCAGCCTTTGCAGCCAAGGATGGCGCAGCATAGTGCCAGCCTGCCACCTTGGGGACAACCCGAACGCTTGCTCTCTGCTACTGTCGCGCATCGCCACGGTGGCGTGGCAGCCAGGAGACGCAGCATGAATTTCACGATGTCCGAAAAGCAGACCTACTGGCGTGACCGCGTGGTCGCGTTCATGAAGGAACACGTCTATCCCGCCGAGGCGACCTACGACGCGCAGATGGAGGCCTTCGGCACCCAGCGTTGGCAAGTGGTGCCGGTGCTCGAGGAGTTGAAGGCCAAGGCCAAGAAGGCCGGACTGTGGAACCTGTTCCTGCCGCACGACTCGCTGCCGCCGGACAGCCCCTACAAGGGCGCCGGGCTGACGAACCTGGAATATGCGCTGTGCGCCGAGGAGATGGGCAAGGTCGGCTTCGGTTCCGAGGTCTTCAACTGCTCCGCACCCGACACCGGCAACATGGAAGTGCTGGCGCGCTACGCCAACGACGAACAGAAGAAGCGCTGGCTGGAGCCGCTGCTGGCCGGCGAGATCCGCTCCGCCTTCCTGATGACCGAACCGGCGGTGGCCTCGTCGGACGCCACCAACATCGAGACATCGATCCAGCGCGACGGCGACCACTACGTCATCAACGGCCGCAAGTGGTGGTCCTCCGGCGTCGGCGACCCGCGCTGCAAGATCGCCATCGTGATGGGCAAGACCGACCCCGACGCGCCGCGCCATTCGGCGCAGTCGCAGATCCTGGTGCCGCTCGATGCGCCGGGCATCGAGGTGTTGCGCATGCTGCCGGTGTTCGGCTTCGACGACGCGCCGCACGGCCATGCCGAAGTCATCCTGAAGAACGTGCGCGTGCCGGCATCGAACCTGCTGCTGGGCGAGGGCCGCGGCTTCGAGATCGCGCAAGGCCGCCTCGGCCCTGGCCGCATCCACCACTGCATGCGCACCATCGGTACCGCCGAGGTGGCGCTGGAGAAGATGGTCAAGCGGTTGCAGTCGCGCGTGGCTTTCGGCAAGCGCGTGTCCGAGCAGTCGGTGTGGGACGAGCGCATTGCCAACGCGCGCATCGACATCGAGATGACGCGCCTGCTGTGCCTGAAGGCGGCCGACATGATGGACAAGGTGGGCAACAAGGTCGCGCAGCTCGAGATCGCGATGATCAAGGTGCAGGCGCCGAACATGGCGCTGCGCATCATCGACGACGCGATCCAGGCCTGGGGCGGCGCCGGCGTGACCAGCGATCCGGGCCTGGCCAAGGCCTATGCGCACCAGCGCACGCTGCGCCTGGCCGATGGCCCGGACGAGGTGCACCGGCGCGCCATCGCACGCCTGGAGTACGGCCGCTACAAGGCAGCACCGGCCGCACATTGATTCGACCCCGTCGCGCCCACCGGGCGTCGGGTGTCGGTCGAACCTTAGACGACGCCTGGCTTCAGCGCGCGGGCCGCATCCGCAGCAGCTTACTGCCTGCCCGATGCGGCCGGCTCGGTGATCACCGGTTCGCGCAGGATGCCGCCGCCGAGGCTGCCGCTGCTAGCCGCGGCCTCCTCGCGCAGGCAGTTGCTGAGATCCTGCATCGACGGATTGCCGAAGCAAGCGGCGCGCTCGCGCTGGTGGCGCGCCGCCGCATCGCTGGCCGCTTCGTCGCCTTGCGCCGTCGCCGGTGCACAAGCCCAAGCCATCGCGCTAAGGTACAGGATCTGCATCGGGTGGCTACGGTGAATCGAATGGGTCTTCATGCGGGACTCCGCGTCTTGGATCGACATGCATCGAATCTACGCAGCCACCGGCGACGCGGATGTCGGCCGGTCCCCCCACAGGCGCCGGCAGCTCATCCGATAGCCATGTAGGACAGGTCCTCGGCCAGCCGCTGCGCATAATCTTCCACTGAGCAGCCATCTCCGACACGACCCAAAAAGGGGCAACTGATGAAGCTCTCTGCGTTCCTTGGGCTCGCCGGCGCGCTCGCCGTGTTGTTCGGGCTCGAATTCCTGCTGATTCCGGACATGGCGCTGGCGCAATACGGCGTACCCACCGAGCCGCACAACCTGATGCAGTCGCGCTACTTCGGTAGCACGCTGCTGGCCTTCGGCCTGCTGCTGTGGTTGGCGCGCGGTGCGCAGGACGCGGCAGTGCAGCGTGCGCTGCTGCTGTCCTCCGCCGTCGGCAACCTGCTCGGCCTGTTGCTGAGCCTGTGGTCGCGCTTCAGCGGCCTGCAGGGGCTGCTGGCCTGGTTGTCGGTGGCAATCTACGGCGCGCTGCTGCTGGGCTCGCTGTACTTCCTGCTGCGCCCGGGCCGGCGCGGTTGATCGCTCAGGCTGCCGCGTGCCGCCGGCCGAGCAGCACAACGAAGATGGAGGACACGACCAGCAGGCCGAGCGCACCCAGCGCCAGAAAACGGCTCGCGCCGATCGTGCCCACCGACAGCCCGCCCAGCGACACGCCGGCCGACTGACCCAGGAAGAAGCAGGCCGCGAAGGCCGAGACCGCGGCGCCGCGCCGGTCGGGTGCCATCTGCGTGGCGTTGACCTGCAGCGTGTTGTGCATCATGTAGAAGCCCAGGCCGAGCACGAAGCAACCGACCACCACCCAGCCCCAGGCCGGCGCATAGCCGATGATCAGCAGCGATGCGCACATCAGCGCGCCGCCCCAGCGCGCCAGGCCGCCTTCGCCGAGGCGCGACACCAGGTGGCGCGAGGCCAGCGCAAACAGCAGCCCGCCCAGGCCGAACAACATCACCAGTGCACCGGCGCTGGACAGCGACAGCGCAAAGGTCTCGTGCAGGTGCGAGGCCACGAAGGCAAAGGGCCCGTACAGGAACAAACCTTCGAAGAACACCAGCGCCAGCAGCGCACGCGCCCAAGGCCGCTCGAGCACGCCGGCAAACTCCGACAGCACGCGGCGCCAGGCCGGGCCGCTGGCGCGCTGCGTCGCACGCGCGGCGAGGGGCAGCCGCCGATACAGCATGAACAGCGCCGCGCTGGCGCCGGCAAAGAGCAACGCGATCAGCAGGTAGGGCGCGCGCCAGGACAGATGGTCGGCGGCGAAGCCGCCCAGCCAAACACCCGAAGACAAGCCGACGATCTGCCCGATGAGAAAGCGCGCCAGCACCGGCTGCCGCTGCCCGTAGGGCACGACATCGCCGATCCACGCCATGGCCAGCGGAATGATCGCCGCCGCGGTGGCGCCGGCCAGGGCACGCGCGAGGCGCAGCGCCAGGAAGTCCGGCGCGAAGGCGCAAGCCAGTGCGGTAGCCGCACAGGCAGCGGTGGCCCAGGCGATGACGCGGTACTTGCCGAAGCGATCGCCCAGCGGGCCGAAGAACAGCTGCGACACACCGTAGGCGATGGCGAACAGGCTGATCACCTGCGAGGCCTGGCCCAGCGACACGCCGAACTCGCGCGCCAGCTGCGGCAGCAGCGCATCGTTGACGCGCAGTGACATGCCGCTGCCGAAGGCGGTCAGTGCCAGACAGGCGATGGCGCCACGCGGCAGGGCTTCGGCTGGGGTGGCAGGCGGGGGCAACATCGACGGACCGCATGGTGGCATGCTCCGGTCTGCACCGCCCGAAGACACCGCAATGACCTTGCCCGGACACTTCAGCCCCAGCGGCGGCTTCGAAGCGCCGCTGGAGATGCTGGCCGCCTGCCACGATCGCATCCAGCGTCAATGCGACACGCTGCGCCGGCTGGTGACGCATGTCGACGCACAGGGCGTCGATGCGCAGGCCATCGAGGCCGCACGGGCGGTGATGCGCTACTTCGACCAAGCTGCACTCGACCACCACGCCGACGAGGAACAGGACCTGTTCCCGGCGCTGCTCGAAGCCATGGCCGGCTCGGACGCGGTGTGCCTGCGCGAAATGGTCGAGCAGCTGACGCGCCAGCACCGCGAGCTCGAGGACCATTGGCAGGTGCTGCGCCGCGTGCTGGTGTGCATCGCCGCCGGCGAGGCCGTGGCGCTGGACGCCGTGCTGGTGCAGCGGCTGGTCACGGCCTACGAACAGCACCTGGCGCGCGAGGACGCCGAGCTACTGCCGATGGCGGCGCGGCTGATCGGCGACGCGCCGCTGCAGCAGATCGGCCGCGCGATGCGGCAACGCCGCGGCATCACGGGCATCGACTGAAGTCACCTAAGTGACAAGGCTGTTGCCGATGGTGCGCGGCCGGCCTGTCTGCTATGTTCGTCGCAGCACCCACGGAGACTGACCATGAATCTGTTTTCCCTCGCCGGCAAGGTGGCCCTCATCACCGGCTCGTCGCGCGGCATCGGCAAGGCCATCGCCGAACGTCTGGCCGAACATGGCGCGAAGGTGGTGATCTCCTCGCGCAAGCTCCAACCCTGCGAGCACGTGGCCGCGGCCATCAATGCCAGGCACGGCACCGGCTCGGCCATCGCGGTGGCCGCCAACATCTCGTCGAAGGAGGCGCTGCAAGAGCTGGTGGACGAGACCCTCCAGCGCCTCGGCCCGGTGGACGTGCTGGTGTGCAATGCCGCATCGAACCCCTACTACGGGCCGATGGCCGGCATCAGCGACGAGCAGTTCCGCAAGGTGCTGGACAACAACATCCTGTCGAACCACTGGCTGATCAACAGCGTGGCGCCGGGCATGATGGAGCGCAGGAACGGCTCGATCATCATCGTCTCGTCGATCGGCGGGTTGCGCGGCTCGCCGATCCTCGGCGCCTACTGCATCAGCAAGGCCGCCGACCTGCAGCTGGCGCGCAACCTGGCGGTGGAATACGGCCCGCACAACGTGCGCGTCAACTGCATCGCGCCGGGGTTGATTCGCACCGACTTCGCCCGCGCGCTCTGGGAAGACCCCAAGGCGCTGGCCGAGCGCAGTGCCGAAACGCCGCTGCGCCGCATCGGCGAGCCCGACGAGATTGCCGGCGCCGCGGTGTTCCTGGCCTCGCCGGCCAGCGCGTTCATGACCGGCCAGGCCATCGTCATCGATGGCGGCGTCACCATCTGAAGCCATGAGCGAGACCACGACTCTGGAAGCTTTCCGCGCCGAGGTGCGCACCTGGCTGGAAGCGAACTGCCCGCCCGAGATGCGCCGGCCCGTGGCCAGCGAGGATGACATCTGTTGGGGCGGGCGCAACGCCCAGCTCAGCGAGCCGCAGCGCGTCTGGCTGCAGCGCATGGGCGAGCGCGGCTGGACCGTGCCCACCTGGCCGCGCGAATACGGCGGCGGCGGCCTGTCGGCCGACGAGGCCAGGGTCCTGGCGCGGGAGATGCGGCGAGCGAACTGCCGCAGCCCGCTGGCCAGCTTCGGCATCTGGATGCTGGGCCCGGCGCTGCTGAAGTTCGGCAGCGAGGCGCAGAAGCGCGAGCACCTGCCGAAGATCGCGCGCGGTGAGATCCGCTGGTGCCAGGGCTATTCCGAACCCAATGCCGGCTCGGACCTGGCCGCGCTGGCCACGCGCGCCGAGGACCGCGGCGACCACTACCTCGTCAACGGCCAGAAGATCTGGACCAGCTATGCCGACAAGGCCGACTGGATTTTCTGCCTGGTGCGCACCGACAGCGCGGCGAAGAAGCACACCGGCATCAGCTTCGTGCTCTTCGACATGGCCACGCCCGGTGTCAGCACCCGGCCGATCGCGCTGATCTCCGGCAAGTCGCCGTTCTGCGAGACCTTCTTCGACAACGTGCGCGTCGACAAGCGCAACCTCGTCGGCCATGCCGGCGGCGGCTGGGACGTGGCCAAGTACCTGCTGACGCACGAGCGCGAGATGATCGGCGCCATCGGCGAACGCAGCGCCGCCAAGCCGCTGGGCCAGCAGGCGGCCGAACTGGTCGGGCGCGATGCGAACGGCCGTCTGGACGACCCGATGCTGCGCGCGCGCATCGCCGAGTTCGAGGTCGACGAGAGCGCGTTCCGGCTGCTGATGGAACGCTTCGGCGACCTGGCCAAGGCCAAGCAGGCGCACCCGGCTTTCTCATCGGCGCTCAAGTACTACGGCGCCGAACTCAACAAGCGGCGCCACGAGCTGCTGATGTCGGCCGGCGGCAGCAATGCGCTCGAATGGGAAGGCGCGGCCGCACGCGACTGGTTGCGCAGCAAGGCCAATTCCATCGAGGGCGGGACCAGCGAAGTGCAATTGAACGTGATCTCGAAGCGAATCCTCGAATTGCCCGGAGCCTGACGATGCCGTTGCTGCTGAACGAAGAACAGGAAATGCTGCGCGACAGCGCGCGCGACTTCCTGCGCGAGAACGCACCGGTGGCGCAACTGCGCCAGCTGCGCGACAGCCATGACCCGGCAGGCTTTTCCGGCCCGTTGTGGTCGCGTTTTGCCGACATGGGCTACACCGGCTTGCTGGTCCCCGAAGCGCTGGGCGGTGCCGGCTTGGGCATGGTCGAGGCCGGCGTTCTGATGGAGCAGATCGGCCGCCACCTCAGCGCCACGCCCTTCCTGGCCAGCGGCGTACTGGCGGTGAGTGCGCTGCGCCAGGCCGGCTCGCCGGCCCAGCAGCAGCACTGGCTGCCGCGGCTGGCCCGCGGCGAGGCCATCGCCACGCTGGCGGTGGACGAACAGGCCAAGCACCGCCCCGAGCAGATCGCGCTGCAGGCTACGCGACAAGGCGAAGGCTGGTGCCTGAACGGCGCCAAGTGCTTCGTGCTCGACGGCCACATGGCCTCGCTGCTGATCGTCGTCGCACGCAGCGGCGGCGCGGCCGGCGATCAACAGGGTCTGTCGCTGTTTGCGCTGCCGCGCGACAGCGCGGGCGTGACGGTCACGCGCACGGTCATGGTCGATGCGCACAACGCGGCACGCGTGACGCTGTCCGAGGTGCGGCTGCCGGCCGACGCCCTGCTGGGCGCGGCCGATGCTGCCTGGCCCGTACTGCAGGCGGTGCTGGACGCCGGCCGCGCCGCGGCGGCGGCCGAGTTGCTGGGCATCGCCGAAGAGGTCTTCGAGCGCACCCTCGGCTATCTGAAGGAACGCAAGCAGTTCGGCCGCGCCATCGGTGAGTTCCAGGGCCTGCAGCACCGGGCTGCGATGCTCTACGTGGACATCGAACTCGCGCGTGCAGCGCTGATGAACGCGCTGCAGACGCTGGACGTCGAGCGCGAGCGAGCGGTCGAGGCGGTGGCCATCGCCAAGGCCAAGTGCGGCAGCGCGGCGACGCTGGCGGTGCAGGAAGGCGTGCAGATGCACGGCGGCATGGGCATGACCGACCAGTTCGAGATCGGCTTCTTCATGAAGCGCGCGCGCGTGCTGCAGGAGCTGTTCGGCGACAGTGCCTTCCAGCAGGAGCGGCTGTCGCGGCTGCGCGGCTACTGATATCCCACTCGCGTTCAAACGCAAAGGACCCGATAGCCGTTCTCGCCGCGCATTGTGGCCGCTCGCTGCGCTCGGCAAGGCCGGCGTTCGAGTGTTCAGCGTAGCGGGCACTCCGGGCCCGCGTTCTCCGGCCCGCGCTCGCGGCGCACGGCTTGGGTTCGCCGGCGTTGCCTCACCATCACCGACCAGGCAGGTACGGGTTCCGCGTGCCGCGAATGAGCCCTGCGCAAGCGAACCCGAAGCACCCGCCCTGCCGGCACCGCGGTGTTCGTGCAGGCGCACCGCCAGCGCCCGTTGTAGTGCGATGGCGGTGCCTGCGGGCGCAGGCCTCATTCGCGGCACGCTGATGGGTGGCAAGCCTGGCCGCTGGCAACACGGTGATGATGGCGAACCCAAGCCGTGCGCCCGCGAGCGTGGGCCGGAGAACGCAGGTGCCGCCAGCGCGCTACCGCAGCCGCCTGGGCACGCCGGCCTGTGCAATGGCAACCGACTTCGCGAGAGACCGCAATGCCAACCGCAGCCACACTTTCTATATTTTTGATGGCGAGTCCGCGTGAAGCGACCGGCCCATCACTTTGTCGCGCAGCCGGCGCATGCCACGCAGCCAGCGCTCGTAGTCGGTCGCCTTGCGCTGGAAGAAGCCCAGCACCTCGGCGTGCGGCAGGATCAGGAACTCTTCCTTGCGCAGGCCTTCGATCACCGCCTCGGCCACCTGCTGTGCCGACAGCGCACCATCGGCCAGGAAGCTGGGCCGGTTGCCGCCGTCGGCGGTGCGCAGCATCGGCGTGCGCACGCCCTGCGGACACAGGCAGCTGACGCGGATGCCGCGCTCGCCGTAGGCGATGGACAGCCATTCGGCGAAGGCCACCGCCGCATGCTTGGTCACCGAATAGGGGGCGGCATTCACCTGGCTCAGCAAGCCCGCGGCCGAGGCGGTTTGCAGCAGGTAGCCCTCGCCGCGCGCCAGCATCTGCGGCAGCACCGCTCGCGCGGCGTACACATGGGCCATCACATTGACGTCCCAGTGACGCTGCCAGTGTTCGTTCGACGCGTCCTCGTCGGCACGCAAGATCACGCCGGCATTGCTGCAGAACAGGTCCACCCGGCTGAAGCCTTCTGTGGTGGCCTGCACCAGGCGCTGCACGTCGGCCTCGTCGGCGACGTTGACGCCCTGCGCCACGGCGCCGATGGCGCCGGCCACCTGCGCAGCGCCGGCCTGGTCCAGATCGGCGACGACCACAGCGCGTGCACCCTGCTTCGCGAAGGCTTCACACAGTGCGCGGCCGATGCCCGAAGCGCCCCCCGTGACGATCACGACCTTGTCGCGAATCTCCATGTTCAGTCCCCTCCCCACGGCCATCTTAGCGAGCCATGCCGACGCCGCACAATGCGCGCGCATGACACCGCCGCTGTCCACCTGGAGCTCGCTGCGCCACGCGCCCTTTCGCGGGCTGTGGCAAAGCGGCGCGCTGTACTTCATCGCCAACGCGATGCAGACCATGGCCGCGGCCTGGATGATGGTGGAGCTGACGGGCTCGTCCTTCCTGGCCGCGCTGGTGCAGACGGCCGTGTTCCTGCCGATGTTCCTGCTGTCGCTGCCGGCCGGCGTGCTCGCCGACATCACCGACCGCAAGCGGCTGATCCTGGTGGCGCTGGCGCTGCAGGCGATCACCGGCACGGCGCTGGCGGCGCTGCTGTTCGCCGGCATCGGCGGGCCGGCGACCCTGCTGTTCTTCGTCTTCGTGTCCGGTGCCTGCACCGCGATGCTGTCGCCGGCCTGGAACTCCACCGTCGCCGACTCGATCCCGCGCGACGAGCTGCCCAATGCCATCACCGCGGTGGCCATCGCCTACAACGGCGCGCGCGCCGTCGGCCCGGCGCTGGCCGGCGCGGTGTTCACGCTGGCCGGTGGCGCCTGGAACTTCGTCATCGCCGTGGCCGGCGCGCTGGTCATGCTGCAGAGCATCCGGCGCTGGCCGCCGCGGCCGCACCCGCCGTCGCGGCTGCCGGCCGAGCGGCTGTGGGGCGGCATGGTGGCCGGGCTGCGTTTCGCGCGCCACTCGCAGACGGTGCTGGCGCAGCTGGTGCGCACCGTGGCCTACAGCGGTGCCGGCTCGGCGCTGTGGGCGCTGCTGCCGGTGATCGGTCAGCGCCAGCTGTCGCTGGGCGCGGCCGGCGTCGGCCTGCTGATGGGCTGCATGGGCGGCGGCGCGGTGGTCGCGGGGCTGGTGATCGGGCGGCTGCGCGCCCGCGCCGGGCTCGAAGGCCTGGTCGCCGGCGGCTGCGTGCTCTATGCCGCAGTGATGCTTGTGGCCGCCTTCTCCACGCAGAAGACGCTGGTCTATCCGGCGCTGGGGCTGGGCGGCGCGGCCTGGATGGCGGTGATGTCGACCTTCAACACCGCCACGCAGACCAGCGTGCCGATGTGGGTGCGCGCGCGGGCGCTGGCCATGCACACGCTGTGCGCGCTGGGCTCCTTTGCCATCTGCTCGGCCTTCTGGGGCGCGCTGTCGGACATCACCAGCCTGAGCTTCGCGCTCAGCGCGGCTGCGGTCTGCATGGCCGCCGGGCTGCTGCTGGCGAAGCCCTTCCCGCTGCGCATGGGCGAGGCGGAGGAGGTGACCCTGGCCACGCGCTGGGACGACTACTTCGTTGCCGCCGAGCCCGACCCCGAGGACGGTCCGGTGGCCGTTGAGCTGGGCTACCGCGTGCGCGCCGCGCACAGCGAGGCCTTTCTCGACGCGCTGAGCCAGCTGCGCGCGCCGCGCAGGCGCGACGGCGCCACCTTCTGGCGCGCCTACCGCGACCTGTCGGACCCATCGCGCTATGTCGAGCGCTTCATCGTCACCTCGTGGGCCGACTACCTGCACCAGCGCTCGCGCGCGACGCTGGCCGACCAGGAACTGGAGCAGCGCGTGCGCAGCTACCTGCTGCCGGGCGAGACGGTCAGCATGCAGCATTTCATCGCGGAGCGCTGATTCAGCCGATGGCCAGGAACTCGACCCAGTTGCCGTCCGGGTCCTCGACGATGCCGATGCGCACGCCGGGGCGGATCTCGCGTTCGGGCACCACCACCTTGCGGCCGGCATCGGCGCAGTCCTGCATCATCTGCGCGAGGTTGCCGACGGTGATGGTGAAGTAGCGAAAGCCGCTGGCCCCCTGGATGCCCCCCGGCGCGGCCTGCGCCGGCACGGCCGGCAGCACCACCACCTTGAGCACGCTGTCGCCGCAGGCCAGCTGGACCATCTCGCCCTGGCCACCGGGCATCGGCATCTCGCGCAGCAGCTTCAGGCCTAGAACATCCCGGTAGAAGGCCAGCATCGGCTCGCCGTGGGTGGTGACCAGGCCCAGGTCGATGGCCGCCTTCTTCAGTTCGATGCCCATGTCTCGCTTTCGTCAAGTGGTGCGAAAAGCCTAGCACAGGCTACCCCCGGGCGAGCCACGATGCGTTCGTCGCCGCTTGGTGCTTCAATCGCTGAACTTGTTACCGGAGTGCACGCCAGTGGAATCCGTCAAGGCCCAGGCCAGCCCGCTGTACCTGCTCGAACGCTCCGAGGTCGGCCTGGTGCAGCTCGACCGCGAACTCAAGGTCAGCGCGATGAACAGCTTCGCGCGCCGCGTGCTGCCGGTGGAGGACAAGCAGCCCTTCGAGAAGATGGTGCTGTCCTTCCACCCCGAGCGCTCGCAGGCCAAGGTCAAGTTCCTGATCGACCAGACCGAATGCCCGGTCAGCAACCCGCCGCCGATGACGATGATCATCAACATCCCCGAGCGGGTGCTGCTGATCAAGGTGGCGCGCATGTCCGACCTGCGCGGCGACACCGCCGGCTACACGCTGGTGTTCTACGACATCACCGACGCTGTCAGCGGCGACGAGCCCAATGCGCAGCGCCCCGATGCCAAGCGCCAGCTGCAGAAGATCCCCACGGTGTCGGGCAACCGCATCGTGCTGGTCGACACCGACAGCGTGCACTACTTCCGCGCCGAGGGCCACTACACCTGGGTGACGACGCACGAGGGTTCGAGCTTCTGCAACCTGACCATCGGCGACCTGGAAGGCCGGCTCGACGCCGCGTCCTTCCTGCGCATCCACCGCAGCTACCTGGTCAACCTGGACCATGTCGAGCAGATCGTGCGCGACGACGGCCGCGTCACGCTGAAGCTGCGCCACGAGGAGACGGTGCTGCCGGTGTCGCGCACCAGCGTGCCCAGGCTGTTGCAGCGCCTGGGCCTCAGCGAAAGCTGACGCGGGTTTTCCCTGGACTTCTACGCTGCGGCGCAGCAGCGCTGTCGTTCATGCAGTCGCAGCGCCGCTCATGAACGGCGGCCGGTGATTCGTGCATCCCTTGCTGCGGCGCCGCCGCGGCTGCCCTAAGTTCCGCAATGTCGCAGCGCTCCGCCGCGCGTCCACGAAGGAGACAGCCCGATGATCCCACCGGCATTCGAATACCACGCGCCGCGATCGGTGGCCGACGCGCTCAAGCTGCTCGGCGACCTCGGCCCCGAGGCCAAGCTGCTGGCCGGCGGCCACAGCCTGCTGCCGATGATGAAGCTGCGCTTCGCCGAGCCGCGCCACCTGATCGATCTGGGCCGCATCCCCGCGCTGCGCGGCATCGAGCAGGTCGGCAACGCCGTGCACATCGGCGCGATGACCACCGAGCACCAGCTGCTGCACTCGCCGCTGCTGGCCGACAAGCTGCCGCTGCTGGTGGAGGGTGCCGGCTGGATTGCCGACCCACAGGTGCGCTACAAGGGCACGATCGGCGGCGACATCTCGCACGGCGACCCCGGCAACGACCACCCGGCGCTGATGCTGGCGCTGGACGCGTCCTTCGTGCTCAAGGGGCCGAAGGGCGAGCGCATGGTCGCGGCCGACGGCTTCTTCCTCAGCCTGTACACCACGCTGCTGGAGCCGGACGAGATCCTGACGCAGATCCGCATCCCCATTCCGGCGGCCGGCAGCGGCGGCGCCTACATCAAGCTCAAGCGCAAGACCGGCGACTTCGCCACCGCCGCCACCGCGGTGATGCTGCGAGCGCAAGGCGGCGTGGTGGCCGAGGCGCGCATCGCGCTGACCAACGCCGCATCCACGCCGCTGCGCGCCCGCGCGGCCGAGGACGCGCTGCGCGGCAAGGCGGTGGATGCCGCCAGTCTGCGCGAAGCCGCGCGCCTGGCGATGGACATCTGCGAGCCCTCCGCCGACCAGCGCGGCGACGCCGACTACAAGCGTGCGATGTGCGGCGAGATGACGCGCCGCGCCATCGAAACCGCGCATGCGCGCGCCCTGAAAGCCTAGGAGCAACCATGTCGACCACGCACAAGGTGCATTTCAAGCTCAACGGCAAGGCCGTCAGCGCCGAAGTCGAGCCGCGTGAACTGCTGATCCACACGCTGCGCGAGAAGCTCGCGCACACCGGGCCGCACATCGGCTGCGAGACCAGCCACTGCGGCGCCTGCACGGTGGACGTGGACGGCATGTCGCTCAAGTCCTGCACCGTGCTGACGGTGCAGTGCGAAGGCGCGGACATGGTCACGATCGAGGGCCTGGAACAAGGCGGCGTACTGCACGCGCTGCAGCAGGCCTTCCACGAGGAACACGGGCTGCAATGCGGCTACTGCACGCCGGGCATGATCACCCGCGCCTGGCGGCTGCTGCAGGAGAACCCGAACCCCAGCGAGCAGGACATCCGCTTTGGGCTCGCCGGCAACCTGTGCCGCTGCACCGGCTACCAGAACATCATCAAGGCGGTGCAGTCGGCGGCGCGCAAGCTGGCCGCCGCGCCGGCCACGGCCTGAACCCAACGAAAGACACACGCCATGGGCAACATGTCAGAACTCCAGGAACGCGAAGACAAGCTGCAGGGCATGGGCAGCTCGTTGCTGCGCAAGGAAGACGCCAAGTTCATCCGCGGCTTGGGGCAATATGTCGACGACATCCAGCTGCCGGGCATGCTCTTCGGCGCGCTGGTGCGCAGCCCCTATGCGCACGCGCGCATCAAGAGCATCAACAAGACGGCCGCGCTGGCCTGCCCGGGCGTGGTAGCGGTGCTCACCGCCGACGACCTGAAGCCGGTGAACCTGCACTGGATGCCCACGCTGGGCAGCGACGTGCAGGCGGTGCTGGCCGACAAGAAGGTGTGCTTCCAGATGCAGGAGGTGGCGATGGTGCTGGCCACCGACCGCTACACGGCCGCCGACGGCGCCGCACTGGTGGAGGTGGACTACGAGGAACTGCCCGCCATCGTCGACCCGAAGCGCGCGATGGACAAGGACGCGGTGGTGATCCGCGAGGACATCGCCGACAAGACCGAGGTCGGCCACGGCCCGCGCACCCACCCGAACCACATCTTCACCTGGGAGGCCGGCGACAAGGCCGCGGCCGACGCCGCCTTCGCCGGCGCCGAGGTGACGGTGCGCGAAGAGATCCTGAACCCGCGCGTGCATCCCTGCCCGCTGGAGACCTGCGGCTGCGTCGCCAGCTTCAACAAGGCCACCGGCTACCTCACCGTCTACATGACGACACAGGCGCCGCACTTGGTGCGCACCGTGCTGGCCATGCTGTCGGGCGTGGCGGAAAGCAAGATCCGCGTGGTCGGCGGCGACATCGGCGGCGGCTTCGGCAACAAGGTGCCGGTGTACCCGGGCTACGTGGTGGCCATCGTCGCCAGCATCGTCACCGGCGTGCCGGTGAAGTGGATCGAAACGCGCATGGAGAACATAGCCACCACCGGTTTCGCGCGCGACTACCACGGCGTGGGCGAACTGGCGGCCGACCGCAACGGCGTCATCAAGGGCCTGCGCTTCAGCGCGCTGGCCGACCATGGCGCCTTCAACTCGCATGTCTCGGCCACCAAGTTCCCGGCAGGACTGTTCAGCATCTGCACCGGCAGCTATGCGATCCCCAACGCCTACTGCCGCGTCGATGCGGTCTACACCAACAAGGCGCCGGGCGGCGTGGCCTACCGCTGCTCGCTGCGCGTCACCGAGGCGATCTACCTGATCGAACGCATGATCGACGTGCTGGCGCAGAAACTCGGCATCGACAAGGCCGAGATCCGGCGCCGCAACTTTGTCAAGGCCGAACAGTTCCCCTACACCACGCCCTTCGGCTGGACGCTGGACAGCGGCGCCTACCACGCGGCGCTGGACAAGGTGCTGAAGGCGGTGGACTACGAGGGCCTGAAGCGCGAACAGGCGGCCAAGCGCGCCGACCCCAACTGCCCCACGCTGATGGGCATCGGCATCGCCACCTTCACCGAGATCGTCGGCGCCGGGCCGACCAAGGTCTGCGACATCCTCGGCATCGGCCTGTTCGACAGCTGCGAGATCCGCGTGCACCCCACTGGTGGCGTGATCGCGCGGCTGGGCACGATGACGCAGGGCCAGGGCCATGCCACCACCTATGCGCAGATCATCGCCACCGAGCTGGGCCTGCCGGCCAGCGACATCGTCGTCGAAGAGGGCGACACCGACAAGGCGCCGTATGGCGCCGGCACCTGGGGCAGCCGCTCCACGCCGGTGTCGGGCGCAGCCACCGCCACCGCCGCGCGCAAGATCAAGGACAAGGCGAAGAAGATCGCCGCCCACCTGCTGGAGGTGGCCGAGGGCGATCTGGAATGGGAGATAGACCGCTTCAAGGTGCGCGGCAACCCGGAACAGGCCAAGACCATGAAGGAGATCTGCATGGTCAGCCACACCGGCAACCTGCCCGAGGGCATGGAGCAGGGGCTGAACGCGGTGGCCTACTACGACCCGCCGAACATGACCTACCCCTTCGGCGCCTATCTCTGCGTGGTCGACATCGACAAATTCACCGGCGAGGTCAAGGTGCGGCGCTTCTACGCGCTGGACGACTGCGGCACGCGCATCAACCCGATGGTCATCGAAGGCCAGATCCACGGCGGGCTGACCGAGGCCTTCGCGGTGGCGATGGGCCAGCAGATCCCCTTCGACGAAAACGGCAACCACCTGGGCAACAGCCTGATGGACTACTTCCTGCCCACGTCGATGGAAACGCCGCACTGGGAGACCGACCACACGGTGACGCCCTGCCCGCACCACCCGATCGGCGCCAAGGGCGTGGCCGAGAGCCCGCACGTCGGCGGCATCCCCTGCTTCAGCAACGCGGTGATCGACGCCTTCGCGCACCTGGGCGTGACGCACATGGACATGCCGCACAACGCCTGGCGCGTGTGGCAGCAATGCAATGCGCTGGGCGTGAACCAGCGTTAGCCGATGGCGGAGCGCAGCCAGGCCATCGCCGAGCTGCAGCAGCAACTGGCAGCGGCCGGCTACATCGCCGAGCCGGCGCTGGCCGCGGCGCTGCTGCTGATGCAGGACCTGGGCCGCCCGCTGCTGCTGGAAGGCGATGCCGGCGTC
>Ga0315912_10001488_pt1 | contig 28422 bp, 20 predicted proteins | sample VfabasoilMG_FD_204469 | JGI IMG/M metagenome (GOLD analysis project Ga0315912, IMG submission 204469) | Garden soil microbial communities collected in Santa Monica, California, United States - V. faba soil | ecosystem: Environmental > Terrestrial > Soil > Garden | place: USA: California...
TGCGCTAGCAAAAGCAGACGCGGAAGCACGTGAGCGCGCAGAAGCACAGGCCAAGGCTGAAGCAGAAGCTAAAGAAAAAGCAGAGGCGAAAGCCAAAGCAAAAGCTTTGGCTAGAGCAGAGGCGCTCGCTAAGGCTGAAGCACAAGAAAAAGCAAGAGAAGAAGCAATCGCAAAAGAAAAAGCAGAGGCAGCTGCCAAGAAAAGGGCTGAGGAAGAAGCTAAAGCCGTAGCAGAGGCACTAATAAAAGCAGAAGCAATCGCAAAAGAAAAAGCAGAGGCAGCTGCCAGAGCCAAAGCAGAAGCACTTGCTAAAGCTGAGGCAAGGGCAAAAAAGAAAGCTGCTGCAAAAGCAAAAATAGACAAATTTAAGCGTAGTGCCGCATTACAAATGCAAAAACTAGGCAATATTTCTATAGAAAAATTTCAACTTTTACGTAGCAAAATTGGCTCAATTAAAATTAAAAAGGTCAGCAAACAATGGCTGCCCAGTTTTTACATTTCCATTAAAGCAATATTTATATATTCAGCTGCGCTTATTATTTTGTTAATAATTGCCGCGCAATTTATTAATATGCAAATGCTTATTAAACCCATTGAAAATGTTGCTTCTGAAAATATTCAGGAGCCAGTAAAAATCGAAGCTGTTTATATATCTGTGTACCCTACACCGCATTTAACGTTAAAAAACATGAGCATTGGTAATTCAACCACAGCGAGTGCACAAACCGTTCGTGTTTTTCCTGTTTTGCCATCATTAAAAGAAAAAATGGCTGCATCAACAATGCCTTTGGAAATTAAATCTATTCAGATTGAAAATCTCAATCTCTCTCAAAATGACCTACCACGTCCCATTGCGTGGGTAACAGCAACTTCTAAACTTAACCAATTGAAAATTAAGGATATTATTCTAAAAGAGACATTCATTCATCTCAACGGAATGGAGTTACCCGCTATTAATGGCGAAATCCAACTTAACCCTATTGGGCAGTTTGATAATGCAATCTTAAGGACTGAGGATAAAAGCTTAGTAATAGAAATTAAAGATGCTCGGAACAATTATCAAATTAATATTAAAGCTAACAAATGGCGCTCACCTATGCCACCCAATCTCGTATTTGCTGAACTTGTTGCAAACGGCATTTTGGAAAATAACATTTTAACTTTGTCACCTATTAAAGGGGTTTTATATGAGGGAAATGTAAAAGCGAACATGGTTATTGATTTAGATGCATGGACAGCTAAAGGTGATTTCGAAATAAACGAGGCCAATTTAACGGATATGGCACTGGAACTTAAGTTAAATTCGGCTATAGACGGTACTTTAAACACTAATGCCAGTTTTTCTTTTAGTTTTGATAAATCTTCGAATGAAATTCTGAATCCGAATGTTAATGCTCATTTTAAGATAAATAATGGTTTTATCAGAAAAATCGATTTGATTGAAGCAATGCGCACGAACAATCTTGGTGGTTCAACTCATTTTACTGAATTTTCTGGGGATCTTTTACTTAGCAACCAAAACTATCAATTTAAAAATCTGTCGCTGCAAGATAACCAGTTATACGCAAATGGGACGTTTACTATCTCGCCACAAAAAACCGTTGCCGGTGATATTTCTTCAAAGATAATGCTTAAATCTAATCCGATTAAATCTCGTTTAATTATTACTGGTACTACCGATAGCTTAATTTTAAAAAAATAATTTAAACTTGGGGAATTTGACGACAAATAGTTACAGGCTTATAGTTATAAAAGAGATTAAAAGCTTCATGGTAAAAAATGGGGGAGAATAGTATGGCTGGCAAATTTGAAGTAAAAACCGCAAAAAGCGGCCAAGTACATTTTAATCTTCTGGCAAGTAACGGTCAGGTTATATTACAAAGTGAAATGTATGAAACCAAATCTAGCGCTATGAGCGGCATCGAATCTATTAAAAAAAATGCAGGTATGGACGAGCGTTATGATCGCTTAATGTCTAAGTCAGGAAAACCTTATTTTGTAATTAAAGCAGGCAATCATCAGATTATCGGACAAAGCCAACAATATGAATCCGAGTCTGGTCGCGATAATGGGATTGATTCCGTCAAGAAAAATGCGCCTAGTGCGGAAGTTATAGATCTAACCTAATTTCAATAATAAATAAAAGGCGCATTCTGCGCCTTTTCTATTTTTATAGTGTTATTTCCCTATACAAAATTTACTAAAAATTTCGCTCAATAAATCGTCTGGCGTAAATTCGCCTGTAATTGAACTCAACCTTTCTTGAGCTGAACGTAATTCTTCGGCAACCAATTCTGCAGATTTTATTTGCAAACATGCATTATCCAAATGTTGCTCAACCAGCTTAAGCGCTTCCAAATGTCTGCTGCGCGCCATAAAAATACCTTCACTATTTTGTTGATATCCTACCAGCTTCAATAAATGCTGTTTTAGTAAATCTAGACCCTCGCCTGTCTTCGCTGAAAGATAAATATGTGTATCCCCTCCTTTGTCTATTATCTGCGCGCTTTCATTCGTGATATCAATTTTATTATGTACCCAGATTTTGATGATTTCTTGCGGTAATCGCTTTAGAATCGATTTTTCAACATCGCCAATACCATGAGTTGTATCTACTAATAATATTGCGATTTGCGCTGTTTCTGTGGCTCGATATGTTCGTGCAATCCCAATTTTTTCTACTTCATCGTCTGTATCGCGCAAACCGGCAGTATCTACAATATGTAACGGTACGCCATTAATTTGAATTGCATTTTTAATCGTATCACGTGTTGTACCAGCAATTGGTGTCACAATAGCAACATCGTCTCCGGCAAGCATATTCATCAAACTAGATTTACCTACATTGGGTTGACCAATCAAAACAACTTGTATACCTTCGCGCAATAATGCACCCTGCTGTGCCTTACTAAAAATTACTTGTAGTAGTTTCCGAACTTTGTTGATTTTTTCTGCAACATCGCCTTGGGTAATAAAATCAATTTCTTCTTCTGGAAAATCCAAGCAAGCTTCTACATCCATGCGTAAATCTATCAGTTGATGAAGCAATGAATTAATAGATTGTGAAAACTCACCCGAGAGTGAACGGATTGCGCTTTGTGCGGCCTCTACCGTGGCAGCATTTATAACATCAGCTACTGCTTCTGCTTGCGCCAAATCAATTTTTTCATTTAAATAGGCGCGACGTGTAAATTCACCTGGTTCAGCTTGGCGCGCGCCAAGCTCAAGACAGCGCGTTAACAAAATTTGCATCAAGGCTGTACCACCATGGGCTTGTAACTCAAGCACATCTTCACCAGTGTAAGAATGTGGATCCTGATAAAAAATCGCAATGCCCTTGTCGATTAAACTGCCATCTTTCTTTTTGAAATCAAGATAAGCGGCATAGCGCGGAGCAGGGCAACAACCAAGAACATGTGCAGCAATTTCTTTACACAAAGGCCCTGACAGCCGCACAACACCTATACCGCCAGCGCCACTCGAAGTGGCGATAGCAGCAATTGTGTCTACTAAATTAGCGTTTACCACCTGATTTTTTGGCGAGCGTTTCTGCGTGTATGGTTTTATTGATATACCATTGTTGTGCAATAGATAAGATATTATTCACTAACCAATACAACACTAAACCTGCTGGGAAGAAGAAAAAGAAGACACTAAACACGATTGGCATCACCTTCATTACTTTTGCTTGGATTGGATCGGTTGGCGCAGGATTTAAATAAGTTTGAATAATCATAGTAGCGCCCATCAACACCGGCAAAATATAGTAGGGATCAATCGCCGATAAGTCTTTAATCCAACCAAAAAACGGCGCATTACGCAGTTCGACTGAAGCTAACAATACCCAATATAATGCAATAAAAACAGGTATTTGTACTAAAATCGGGAGGCATCCGCCTAATGGATTTATTTTTTCAGTACGATACATCTCCATCATCGCCTGTTGCATTTTTTGCTTATCATCGCCAAATTTTTCTTTCATACTTTGCAGACGAGGTGCCAGCTCTCGCATTTGTGCCATACTACGGTAACTAGAAGCGGAAAGCCGAAAGAAGGCCGCCTTAATAAGTATAGTGAGCAATATAATTGCCGTACCCCAATTGCCAACCAATTCATGAATTTTTGAAAGTAACCAAAATAATGGTTTTGCAACAACCGTCAACCATCCATAATCTACTGTGTATTCAAGGCCTGGTGCAGCTGCCTTAAGATCTTTCTCAATTTGTGGTCCTGCAAATAATTTTGCCGAAACTTCTGCTTTTGTACCTGCAGCAATATTACCTATTGGATTTATAACCCCAATCGCAAATACATTTTCAGTTAATTGCTTAGTATAAAACTCTCGCTCTACCCCCTTCTTAGGGATCCACGCACTTGCAAAATAGTGTTGTACCAAACCTACCCAGCCATCTTTGCTTTCTTTAGAAAGATTTTCTTTTGCCATATCTGCAAATTTAATCTTTTTAAACTTATCTACCTCTGTGTAATAAGCACCGCCCGTAAAGGTTGGCATCATGGCAGACCCTTGGTTTGATTCACTATCATGTGTAATTTGATAGTAGACGGATGATGTAATTGTATTTGCACTTGCGTTATTAATTTGATAGCTAACATCAATTACATAACTGCCTCGATGAAAGGTATATATTTTATCTACCGAGATGCCATTTTCTGACCAGTTTAAACGTACTTCTTGGTCTGGAGCATTACCCTCTTCTAAATTATATATATCCGAAGTGCTGGTAAATTGTGATTTATGGTTAGGTAAATCTGATCCAATTAAACCTGTTTGTGCAACATATAACATGGGCTTAACTGCATCGTCCATCAGTACAAAATTACCATCTTTTGCTTTAGTAGCACGATGTTTATTCAAGGATAAATGACGTAAATCACCACCATTTGTGTCAATTTCTGCCTGATATAAATCGGTTATCACTTTAATGCGTCGACCGCGCTCCAGCTTGAATTGTCCATTCTCGATTTCTTTGCTTTTTTGAGTCAGATCTGTACTAGCTGTCGGAATTGAACCTACTGTTTGCTCAACTGCTTGAATTGGTGCTTCTTTACGTTGCCAAGCATCCCACAACATCATGATTGAAAAAGAAAATATAACAAATAAAACTAAACGTCTGGTGTCCATACAGGTCTTTATAAAATATAAAAAATTGCTAATGAATGAAAATACTATGGAACGGGGTCATGCCCCCCCAAACACCAGGGGTGACAACGCATTATTCTTCTTATACCTAAACAACAGCCTTTAACCACGCCATATTTATTAATGGCTTCTATAACATACTGTGAACATGTAGGATTAAATCTACAATTCACACCTAAAAATGGACTCAATATCCATTGATAGGTTTTAATTAAACCAATAAAAATTCTACGCATGTTCAATTTAATCGTTTGCTAATTTTTTATGAATCTTAGCAAACAAACTAACAAACTCTTGTTTTATTGTTAAAAAATCATTGTTTTTAAACGGCTTTTTTACTTGCATTACTATATCAACATCGCTCAACAAACATACGTCCTGTCTACACAACTCACGCAACACTCGACGCATATAGTTTCTATCTACTGCTAATTTAGCCACTTTTTTTGCCACCACCAATCCGATTCGCAATTGGGATTCTACATTTGGTTTATAGTACGCTATCAAAAAACTTGATGAGAAACGTTTTTTGAAACTAAAAACGGATGAGAATTCATCCGTTTTTCTTAACATTACTAACTTGGGCATTACTGATATTGTATCAGCAATAGAAAAATTACAGGCCTAGACGTTTACGACCCCTAGCACGACGAGCAGCAATAACTGCACGCCCGCCTTTGGTTTTCATACGCACCAAAAAGCCATGTGTACGAGCACGACGTGTTTTAGAAGGTTGGTAAGTACGTTTCATTTAAATCTCCAAATTGCATATGCTACAAAGCCCTCCATTAGACTCGATTTTTGGCCATTTTGTCAATGGATATTTAATAATTAAAATATAATTTGCCTGTGGATAAGTCTAGTCAAACAAGTTAGAATAACCGTATAAATTATTAATGTTTATACAACCTACAAAAAATTATTTATCCGTTTTTTTAAATAAATATTAATATAATCATTTACTTAATCATTCATTTTGAGGTATTGGTATCCGATGGAAAATTTTTGGCCTACCTGCCTTAGCCGTTTCAAACAAGAGCTATCTGCCCAACAATTTAATACCTGGATAAAACCATTAGAAACAGAATTTGGCGAGAATGCTGTGCGTGTATTAGCGCCTAATAAATTTGTACAACAATGGGTTAAAGAACGCTTTTTGAGTAAAATTGAAATTATTGCTGCTGAATTATTGCCACAAAACACGTCCGTTGAAATCTCAATCAGCAAGAAAACAAACCTCTCGAATTCCACGAAACCAACCACCAAAAAAATCGTTGATTTGAATGGGCTCTCAAATCAATTACCTAAAGATACGCATTTGGATGGAATTAGTGGTAATAAAAATAATGGTATAAAAACAAATACTAGCCACCGTATCGGAGAGCGTGCCTGTGGTTTAAACACAAGTTTCAATTTTAATAATTACGTCACGGGGCGCGCCAATCAGCTGGCGCGCGCTGCAGCCATACAAGTAGCAGAAAACCCCGGTCAAGCATATAACCCTTTATTTATTTACGGGGGTGTGGGTTTAGGCAAAACGCATTTGTTACAAGCAATTGGTAATCATTTAAAACAACAAAATCCTGAAGCGAAAATTCGCTATTTACATGCTGAGCGCTATGTATCAGATGTAGTCAAAGCTTACGAAAATAAAGCTTTTGATGAGTTTAAACAACATTATCATTCGTTAGACTTATTGTTAATCGATGATATTCAATTTTTTGCAAAAAAACCGCGCTGCCAAGAAGAGTTTTTTTACGCTTTCAACACATTAATTGAAGAAAAGAAACAAATAGTTATTACTTGTGATACTTACCCAAAAGAAATTATTGATGTAGACGAGCGCTTGCGTACCCGATTCAGCTGGGGACTAACGGTTGCTATCGAACCCCCCGAGCTGGAAATGCGCGTTGCTATTTTACTCAAAAAAGCCGAAGAATCTAAATTTCAACTGCACGAAGATGTTGCTTTTTTTGTCGCCAAACAAATACGCTCTAGCGTACGTGAGTTAGAAGGTGCATTAAACCGTATTGTTGCCATGGCTAAATTTACTGGGCACAGTATTGATGTAAATCTAGCAAAAGAAGCACTACGTGATTTAATTGCAGTCCGTGGTCGCCAAATCACCATGGAAAATATACAAAAAACAGTAGCGGATTATTACAAAATTAAAGTGGGTGAAATGTACAGCAAAAAGCGTTCTCGGAATTTTTCTCGACCACGACAAATTGCTATGTGTTTGGCCAGAGAGTTAACCAACCATAGTTTTCCAGAAATTGGCGAAGCCTTTGGCAACCGACATCACACAACAGTAATGCATGCATGCGAAGAAATTGAACAGTTGCGTTTGAATGATCAAACTATTGCCCGTGATCTAGGGTTTTTAACACAGGTAATTCGTGATTGATTTATAGAGAATTCAATTTCGTATTGTGAGTAAAGCAATATAATGCTGTGGATTAAATGCGATTTAGTTATATTTTTAACAAAATTAAAAATTACGACACATATAATCCACAGCAAAAAGTAAAGTTTTAAACAGTATCAAACATAAATAACTTGATAATTTAATTGAATAATTTTAATTATCAACAGAAAGATGACATATTATTATTACTATTGTTTTAAATATATATTAAATACATAATCAGGCAAATCTATGCAAATTAAAATAAACCGAGAGATATTATTAAAACCACTTACTAGTGTTACTAGTATTGTGGAACGCCGGCACACCTTACCTATACTTTCTAATCTATTATTAGAAGCAAAAAATAATAATATTCAACTCACCGCAACAGATTTAGAAATGCAAATTTCATTAAGTATCGAAAGTAAATTTAGTGGAGAACTATCAACAACAATTTCTGCAAAAAAACTTTTAGATATTTGCAGATCGTTACCCGAATCAATTGATATTGATATGGTAAGCAGCGATAGTCGCATCACAGTCAAAGCGGGTAAAAGTCGCTTTAATTTACAAACGCTACCTGCTGCGGATTACCCTGTGATGACCAAGGTTGCAGGTGTGGGTATTAGCATTAAAATTAGCCAACTGGAATTTAAAAAACTATTACGACAAGTAGAGTTTTCAATGGCACAGCAGGATATTCGCTATTATTTAAATGGCTTGCTATTAGAAGTAAATGAAAAAAAACTAAATCTAGTAGGTACGGATGGGCATCGTCTAAGTTTTACTTCAACCACTTTAAATCAAACGTATGAAAAAGCAGACGTTATTTTGCCACGCAAAACAGTTGTGGAATTAATTAAGTTGCTAGACGATTCCGAAGACGAGATAGCGATTGAATTAAGTGCTGGCCAGGTTAATTTTTCTTTCGGTGATATCAAATTAATTTCAAAAGTAATTGATGGAAAATTTCCTGATTATCATCGTGTTATTCCAACCGAACATCAAAACACGTTTCTAGTTAATCGTGTCTCGATACTTACAGCAATGCAGCGCGCATCTATTTTATCCAATGAAAAATATCGTGGGATTCGTATGGTGCTCAGCAACAATAACCTTAAGTTAATCAGCACCAACACAGAACAAGAAGAAGCCGAAGAAGAATTGGAAATTGATTACAAAAAAGAAGCAATGGATATAGGGTTTAATGTGACTTATTTGATCGATGTACTTAATAACACACAACAAGAAAACGTTAATTTTTCATTTGCTGATGCAAATAGCAGTTGTTTAATCACCGTACCAGAGGATGATAACTACAAATATGTGGTTATGCCGATGCGGATTTAATTTATAAAAGCAAATTTTGAATTGATTTAAAAGAAAACAACATGGCTCAAAACTCTCAACAAGACTACGACTCTTCCAGCATTAAAATTTTAGAAGGCTTAGACGCAGTTCGCAAACGCCCGGGCATGTATATTGGCGATACTTCCGACGGCTCTGGATTGCACCATATGGTATTTGAAGTCCTAGATAACGCTATTGATGAGGCGTTAGCGGGTCATTGTGATGACATTAAAGTCACCATTCATCCCGATAATTCGATTAGTGTCACCGACAACGGTCGTGGTATTCCAACTGATATTAAAGAAGATGACAAAAACGAACCAAAACGTTCAGCCGCAGAAATTGTAATGACCGAACTACATGCGGGTGGCAAGTTTGACCAAAACTCCTATAAGGTTTCCGGTGGTTTGCATGGTGTGGGTGTTTCTGTGGTGAATGCGCTTTCAGATTGGCTGCGCTTAAAAATTTACCGTAACGGTCAGGTGCATCAAATGGAATTTCATCGCGGGGTTCCCCAGGCACCGCTCGCGCATACAGGCAAAACAGACAAGCGGGGCACAGAGGTGCATTTTTTAGCCTCTATAGAGACGTTTGGATTGGTGGAATATCACTTTGAAATTCTGGCTAAACGCATTCGTGAACTTTCTTTTTTAAATAATGGTGTAAAGATTGAATTAATCGACCAACGCACAGGTAAATCTGAAAATTTTGCTTATTCGGGCGGCATCAAAGGTTTTGTGGAATATATGAACCGCACAAAGACAGTGCTGCATCCTAAAACATTTTATGCTTCTGGTGAAAAAGATGGCATGACCATCGAAGTAGCTATGCAGTGGAATGACTCTTATACAGAGACCGTCCAATGTTTTACCAATAACATTCCACAGCGCGATGGTGGTACTCATTTAACAGGCTTACGTACTGCGATGACGCGCACACTCAATAACTATATTGAACAAAGCGAATTAGCGAAAAAAGCCAAAGTGGAAACCACAGGAGATGATATGCGCGAGGGCATTACTTGCGTGCTCTCGGTTAAAGTGCCGGATCCTAAATTCTCGTCACAAACCAAAGATAAATTGGTTTCGTCTGAAGTACAACCCGTTGTTTCAGAAGTGGTTTCTGCCAAGTTAGCAGAGTTTTTAGAAGAGAACCCCGCAGATGCTAAAATTATTTGCGGTAAAATCGTAGACGCAGCCCGGGCACGTGAAGCAGCGCGCAAGGCACGTGAAATCACTCGTCGTAAAGGTGTGATGGATACAATGGGTTTGCCGGGCAAGCTCGCTGATTGCCAAGAAAAAGACCCGGCGCTTTGTGAGCTTTATCTTGTGGAGGGTGATTCTGCGGGTGGCTCAGCCAAACAAGGACGCGACCGTAAAAATCAAGCCATTTTGCCGCTAAAAGGTAAAATTTTAAATGTCGAAAAAGCACGTTTTGATAAACTCTTGGGCAGCCAAGAAATTGCTACGCTTATTACTGCACTTGGCACTAGCATTGGTAAGGCGGATTTTTCGGTCGAAAAACTACGTTACCATCGCATCATCATCATGACGGATGCGGACGTTGATGGCGCACACATTCGCACACTTCTGCTCACGTTCTTCTACCGTCAAATGACCGAGCTAGTGGAAAGAGGCCATGTTTACATTGCACAACCACCACTTTACAAAGTGAAACAAGGTCGTGATGAGCGTTATTTAAAAGATCAGCAAGAACTGGATATTTACTTGCTGCAATCCGCATTGAAGGGTGCGGAGCTTCTCACCAAAGCAGGAGGTGAGACCATTACTGGCGAGCCATTAGAAGCAATTGCTAAACAAATGGTGTTGACGGAGGCAGTAATTCGCCGCATTGCCGCACTGTATGACGAAAGCGTGCTGCGCGCCATGCAAGATTTGGGCGAAATCAGCATTAAAGATGAAACCTCTGCCGAAGCTGCCGCCGCTAAGTTGCGCCCAATCTTGGGTGCAATCGGTTCAGAAGTTGTTGTTGCTTTCGATCAGGAGGAAGGTGTTTATCGTCTGGAGGTGAATAAATACGTGCACGGTAACTTGCAATGCTGTGTGATTGATGCTGAGTTTCTAGGCAGTGGTGATTACCGCCAAATCAGTCGCATGTCCGCCATGCTGCAAGGCTTGTTGGGTCCTGGTGCAACTATCAAGCGTGGTGAAAAAGAGCAAACTATTTATACCTTTAAGCAGGCACTGGATTGGCTGTTAGAAGAAGCCAAACATGGTCTGAATATTCAACGTTACAAAGGTTTGGGTGAAATGAATCCGGAGCAGCTTTGGGAAACCACAATGGATCCGAAAGTGCGACGCCTACTTAAAGTGCAAATTGACGATGCGATTGCAGCTGATGAAATCTTTACCACTTTGATGGGCGACAATGTAGAACCACGTCGTGCGTTTATTGAAAACAATGCGCTAGGCGTGAATAATCTAGATATCTAAAGCACAAACAATACTTTATTGAATTAGCTAAACCCTATCAAATGGTCAATAGACCACTCCTCTCCGGGCAGGGTTTGCGTATGGTTTCCAATTTGGAGACTGTAGTTTGCAATCACATCGCTAACATGACTTGGGCTGATTATCTTATTTTTGGCGCAATAATAAAATTGTGAAGCTTGCATCACCCCTATAAATTTTTCTTGTGCCCATTGAGTAGTATTTTTACTCAAGTCTAAAGATCTTGCTGCTGAATACAGAATGCCCCAGTAAACAATTTCTCCTATAGTCGAGTAAGCCAACTGCAGTAATTGCGGGCCATTTAAAGAGCTAACATCAGAAGCGTTCTTCTTATCTGATAATATCCTCTGTTGTGTCTCTATAATGGAACTTGAAATGTCTTTGGCATTCAGGTTTTTTTCTAGGAAATTTACTAGTATTTGATTGTCAACCACAAAGCTTGAACCCATATAATACATCATGGTTTCAGTAGGTCCTTCAAAAATACGGCCCACTCTGGCATCTCGAAATATCCTAGCAATTTCATTATTTTCTAGATAACCACGTCCACCTAACATTTGCATAGCATCATCAACAGCATCCCAAAGAAACTCTGATCCGCTAACTTTTGCAACAATTAAAAACTCTTCTGGCACATGAACTTTATTATCAAGATTGCTGCTTATCAAATAGAGGAGATTTTCCAATAGGGAACATTTTATTGTTAACTCATTAAATCTAATTAATGAAATAGGGTTATTGATTAAAGCCCCAGTCACAATATTTTTTCGCTTGGCTGCATAATTGTGCATTAGCTGCAAAGAACGTTTCATGGCTCCTAGAAAAATAGATCCTAATGCTAATCTGGTATGCATCATAGCGTCTTGGGCGACATCTATCCCACGTCCAATTTCCCCGAGTTGATTGGTTGTGGAAACGATCAAATCCTTCATACAGAGAATATTTTGTACCATTCCACGGAGCCCCATTGTCATAAGCTCGGGACCTATTTCAAGACCTGTGCTTCCCTGTCTAATCACATAACTACAAGAACCATGAGGTTTACCGTTTTTATCAACATATCGTAAAAAAACATTGACCACCCCTGCCCAAGAGGCGTTTCCAATCCACATCTTGGTTCCATTTAATTTAATTGAACCATCAGGCATTTCTATTGCTTGCCCTTCAATCGCACTAATATTTGACCCTGCCCCAGGTTCCGTTAATGCAAAGGCCGCCAGCTCTCTTCCAGATGCTAATTTTGGAAGCAATTCATTACGAATAGTGGGGGTAGCAAAATACATAATCGGCCTTATGCCTAAGCAATTATGTAAGCCGACAAGAATGGCAAGATTGAGATCAGTAGCACCCAATTGGGCAAATACTTCCATACATTCCAAATTGGTAAGATTTAAACCACCATACTCAGCTGGACACTGTAGCCCTAATAATCCTTTATTACCAAAATCAAGGATAATATATGGAGGAATACTGCGACGAGAGTCCATTAGTGCAGAATTGAGCCTGCTATTTGCATAAGTACGCAACCACTCCAAAAGCTCAATTACCCTCGGAGATGTTGATTTGGTAGAATTAATAATGGTTTTTTCCCTTTTAGCGATTGGTCAATCTAATGGAGTTTTCGCACTGTCAACTGCCAGGCTGGATCGTTTTGGCTTGTAATGATGTCTAGCAACAGGTAATTTTTGCGCCGAAATGCGAGGATAGTCGTGATGGATATCGTGATATTTCAACGTATTCAGTGCTGTGCTTCCTGCATACAATTCCATTATGGTTTCCAGCAATATGCCGAAATTTGGAGTAAAAGTTCCGTAAGCTCCATTTTTGCGATGCAACGGGAAAGAAATGGCAAACATACAAGTACCGTAAGCGATTCTGACCGGTATGAAATACCATAAGCTCAGCCAACCCAAGCTTCCCACAAAGATGCAGAATAGAACGAATCTTAGTAGCATTCCAAACAGTAAGGCTTTATCCACCCCTTTGTTACGTATCCAGTTATAGGCTGAAATTTCAGGAGAAAATGTCGCCAAGATAAAACCAGAAAGCATATTGCCGCGTAAATGGTATATATCCGGATCCTTGTCGGTGAGCGTATAGGCATGATGACGCATATGAATGTCACGAATTTCCCTATATCCTAAAGAAAGCGGTGTCACCAAAAGCAAATGTAGCATGATCAGAGAATTGGTGTCTTCCAGCTTTATAGCATGCAGAGCTTCGTGTAAGCCAATCATCCAGCGAGCAATATACATAGGCACGGCAATACAAAACGTCCAGAGCGGTAAAAACCCAGCAATAGCCAAGCCAAAATGTATATAAACGAGAGTGATATAGGTAAGAATACCCCACACCAAACGTGAGGTTTCATTTTCACTTTTTTTGGATAAAAATGATAAAAATGTGTTTTTGTCAATTAGCGAAGATTGCATATTTTACCTCTTCAATAAATCAGAACTATTCAGGATTTACGAGGCTGGTAATAAGGTCTGGCCTCGGCTAGTCGTTGCCCGGCGATGGCGGGATAATCGTGATGAATATCATGCTCGCTTACACTTTGTAGTAAGGTTTCGCCATATAAAAATCGCAACAACTTTTGGAAAAGTATGGGATAGGTAATTTTGAAAGTACCGTAGGCTCCCTGTTTGCGATGTAATATATAAGAGAAGAAAAAGAGACAGGAGCCATAGGCGATTCTGACAGGTACGAAATACCATAAGCTTTGCCAACCAAAGATCAGCACTATAACCGAAAATACCATCAACCTGATTGACATACCTATGATTAATTCGGTATCGATACCTTTATCGCGTATCCAGAAATATACAGACTGTTCAGGCGAAAACATGACATTGAGATAACCAGAAATCCAACTACCGCGAATGTGGTAATACTCTGGATCTTGTGGCGTTGCAGTGTATGCATGGTGTCGCATATGAATATCGCGCATTTCGCGGTAGCCAAGCTGAAATGGTGTCAAGGTAAGCAAGTTATACCGGGTAATCAGGTTGATTGTCTTGGGTGAATAGAAATGCTGGGCCTCATGGAGTGATATCATCCAGCGTGGAATATAAATAAACACCGCAATGACAAATGACCACATCGGGAGATATTCAAAAGACGCAAGAGTGAAATGAATGTATATCAATATTTCAAATAGAATGTAATTCCGCGCAATAGCTGTTTTTTCTCTACCATCCATTCCGTAAAACGCTGAAATTTTGATAGGGCTCATTGTTGTTATGTCACTTTTCATGATGTGCTCCTTGTCTAAATTCTGAGTTCAAATCATCACCACATTGTTGAGAAGTTGCTCGGGAGAAACTTGGATTACTTTAAAATGCGCGATTTCTCGCTTGCAACTAGCTGCTAGTGAACCTTCCTTAAAGCGCTTGAAAAACAATGAAATGCCTCTTAGCGAGCTGACCCGACCGCGACCCTTTTTCAATTCTTTTATTGTACAAATTGAATTCATCGGTACCGCTAGTCCTTGTCCGGTGCATTTAAGAAAAGCTTCTTTTAAGACCCAGCGATCAACAAAAGCTTTGAGCACGGATGGTGCCATATTAATTTGCTGCTGCTCATCCGATGTCATAGTTTTTTCGATTAAAGCTGATAAGGTATTGATTTGTCTGTGAGTTTCAACATCAACACCGCACGGTGCAAATTCAGAAACAGCTACTGCCACGACACCATTCGAGTGACTTAAATTGAAATGAATAGTCTCGCCGACCACACAGGGTTTACCAGTTGGCCCTTTGGAAAACTGCAATGCGGCAGTATCATGCTGCTGCAATACTTCCGCCAAACAACGGCGCTTTAGCACATGTGCAACTATGAAATCATTACGGTGATGCGCATGAATGAATCGATGAGCACGGACTCTTTCTTCCTCACTTAGCCAAGTTTCCAGTATCTGGGTATCAGGATAATCCGCAGAACGGGTAATCCACACATATACTGGAGGAGGCATACCAATTTTCACAGAAACTCTGCCTCAAGTGAACGTACAGTATCAAGCACCCAATTGGGGCTATCTAAAGGAGCAAAGTGTCCTCCAGGGATCATGTGCAAAGAAAACTTGTCGCGTGTAACATTGCGCCAGCCTAGCAGCCACTCAAGTGGACAATGTACATCATCAATCGCACCAATTGCGTCCACAGGTATTTCCAAAAATGGACTTAATTGATGTTGATAGTTATAAATCAGCTGTAAATCAGAGCGAATAATCGGCAACATCATATCCATCAGCGCTTTGTTTTCGAGTACCTCAGCTTTGGTACCTTGTAAATCTCGTAGATAGTTTAATAGCGCGTCATCAGATAACACTGGCAAACCTATGGAAGATGGTAATTTCACTGGGGCAGCACGTGAGGATACAATTAGTCGCTGAGGCATCATCTGTCCTAATTGGCTCAGTGCACGAGTGGTTTCATACGCTAATAGCGCTCCTAGACTGTGACCGTAAAACACCGTTGGTTTGGAAGGCAATCTACTAAATGTTTGAGCAAAATTTTCTGCTGCTTCCAAAATTGAACTACAAAATGGCTCATGATAGCGGCGGTTACGTCCTGGCAATTCAGCTGCTATCAGCTCACAAGCGCCATCGCATAATGCTCGCCACGGAAAAAAGCTTTGTGCGCTTCCCCCTGCAAAATGAAAGCATACCAAGCGTACTGACGCATTCGTTTGCAATAGTGTTACCCAATCCACAGGCGGGGAAGGAGCATCATTGTGTTTGAACGCTCTTTGCTGCATTTCATAAAACCTCAAGTTCGCCGTTTAGATATAGCGATTTCATCAAGCTGCGTTGAACCTTCCCACTGGTAGTTTTTTTTAATGTCGCAGGGGGAATAAAAACAATTTTGCTTAGTCCGATACCATGTGTTTCGGTAATGGATTGTCCGATTAAACCGCGCAAGATTTTGGCCTCACTTTCCAGTCTACGCATCAAATCGCGGTCGGTTTCGATTACTGCTACAATCGCTTGGCGTTGTTCATCATTTTCATAACTGAATACAGCGCAGCTTTGGCTTTTCAGACGATCAGTCGACTGTAAGATAGTGTATTCAATATCTTCCGGGTGTAGATTGCGACCTTCGCAGATGATTAAGTCTTTCAAACGTCCACAGATATAAATGTGCCCATCGGTTCCAATAAACCCGATATCACCGGTACGCAAAAAGTTTTTATCCGCTCCCTGTTGCAACTTGGCATGAAAAGTCTTTTGTGTCACCTCTTCATTATGCCAATAACCTGCAGTCACCGATCGACCGTGAATCCATATCTCGCCGATTTCACTAGGTGCGCACTCCTTACAGGTTTCTGGGTTAGCAATGGCAACTTCTAATTCCCAGTTGGGCTCACCGCAGCCCACTAATGACCTGCTATCAAGCTGGGATGTTACAGATTTGACCTTACGATGTACTTCCAATTCATCCTTGTCCACCTCCATGTATTTGGGCAATTGCCGTGTCGGCCCTCCGGTTACGAATAAGGTGGCTTCTGCCAAGCCATAACAAGGCATGAATGTTTCCATCTTGAATCCATACTGCTTGTATGTGGCATAAAACCGTTCAAGTGTTTTCAGACGCACAACATCAGCACCGTTGGGGGCTATCTTCCAACTAGATAAATCCAGGCCATCCATGTCTGTCTCTGAATAACGCGCTACTGCCAAGTCGTAAATGAAATTGGGGCCTCCACTGAGCACTGCACGGTAACGCGAAATTGCCTGCAGCCAAATTGAAGGCTGACGTACCGCGGTATTCGGTGACATGATAACGGTATGGTTGCCTAGTAGAATGGGCAGTAACTGCCCCATGATCAGCCCCATGTCGTGATGATGAGGCTGCCAGAACACCATGTCGCTATTGGCATCCAGACTCCAACTATCGCGCATCATATGTAAGTTGATGAAAATATTGCGGTGCGTGACCATTACCCCTTTGGGAGTCGAAGTGGAGCCCGATGTATATTGCAAAAAGGCGACTTCATCCTGGTTGGTCAAACTTCTGAATGTATTGATTTCCGGCAGCTTGAGAGATGGCTTAATCTCTTCGGCAATCAACCATTGCGTGTCAGCTGCTGTTGTTTCCTTAAACCCGGCTGCCAGCTGTTCATATGTGCGGTGCGGCGCCATAGCAATCCGTGCACCGCAGTCTGTCATCACGTTAACACATTTATCCACTCGACGACGATTCGGCAAACTCAAGGGAACTGCAATGCGATTAGCTAGTAGGCATCCGAAAAATGCCACAATAAAATCCAAGCCTTGTGGATAAAACAACAGTATGCGGTCTCCATGGTCAGAACAGGTCTTCAGCACGTCTGCCACTGCTACAGCACGCTGCCACAATTGAAGATAAGTCAGCGTATCGCTTTCTTTACCCTCGTCATCGAGAAACGTGAACAATTTTTTGTCAGGGTGTAACCAAGCCCGAAGCGATAGCGAGTCCTGAATAGGAATGTTGGCAACCGCGGTTAAGATTTCTGATGTAGTGAACTGTGTTTTCTGAAACATGCTAGCTCCTTGTGAGTTCCTGACTTTCTTTCAGTTGCTCGTTAATAGCGGCCGCTAAAGTATCAATGGTCGGATAATCGAAAACTAGCAGAGGAGAAAGCCGCAACTGGTAAGTATTTTCCAAGATTCCTGTTAATATCGTAGCTGCTGTTGACCCCAAGCCATAAGCGCCCAAATTAGTTTCAGAATCGATATCTTCAATATCTACACTTAACTCATTACAGATAAATGTCGAAATTGTTTGTTTGATGTGCTTTATTGTGTCAACTTGCTGATCCATGAAAATACCTCGTTAATGTGTTAATGAAGAAAATGGTTATCTGGATAAATCAGTTCTGCCAACTGCTGAGCAGGGATAGGCAAAGCTTGGCCACGTTTTGCCAGCCACTCATTCAATAATGGAAATGACCCATCACAATGAATAATTTTAGGAAACAACCCTGTCTGCACTTTACGTTTTACCGCAGTGCGTATTTCGAATTTGCTCATTCCTTCACACGCATCAATAAAACTCTCTGGGAGCATGCGGTTGGTGGTATCTGGCAAAAGTTTGTTCAAAGCACGCAAGCTGGATGTTTGCAAGGTATCTTTCAGATATAACTCTTGTAATGTTTTGGCTTGATCCACCATCCCTTCATCTAGCACACAACTCAATGAAGTCGTTGCAAACGCCGGATAAACCCAATCAGGCACGGGTTGGAATGAATTCGGAGAGACTTCAGACAAGGCTATCTTGAGAGAATCTTGCAATATTGCTTCTTGTGACATTAGAAAAACAGAACTCACCGAAACGAAATCACCACCTTGCCCAAGGGCAGCCTGTACGGAATTAATTTCAGTAATCGATTGCCCGCTCAGACCTAACCACAGCTTACCCCAAGGTAACCGCGCCTGTACTGCAGCACAGCACTCCTGTACTTTGGTTAGCAACCCTGTTTCTGGCGCTGAAGTGCTACGCCATGGCTGAGTGGCAACACACACAGCGTCGACTACTGGAAAAGTTACTTGTAATTCAGTCACTTCAGCTGTTGTCGATAGTTCAGCAAGCGGTCTTACAAATTCACCTAAGCCTTCGGTGCTAGTCACATGTAAAAACACTCGGTTCAGTGGTTTGCCATCTGAATCTAACGCATGCAAACGATATCGCAGTAGTGCCACACTGGGTTTTGCATGACCTTTCAATTCGATATAACGTACTTCATAGCGCTGACACAAGGCAAGTACAGCTTCTTCCTGTGCATTATACTCAAATCCAGAGATTAGGCTGACCCCGTATTTTCCAATCAGCTCGGCATTCAGCTTAACTAGGGCTGCTTCAATGGTTTCCAGTGACAACTTTGCAATATCCAGAAAAGACAATACTCCTTGCCGAGCTAAGCTGGAAACCAACTCGATACCCATTGCCCCGCATTCTGAGCCGCTTACAATCATCGGTTTAGATAATCCGAAATTCCGGCAAAATTCCGGCACCGGTACAAATGATGCTAATGCTTCAACAGGAGAAGGCAAAATTGCTGACTTGCTCTGTGCCAGCTGTATGCGAATATCGTTGACCATTGGAGTTAAGATCGAGGAGCCAATCTCCGTGAAGTTATCTACTCCAGATTGCGCCATATACTCGATACATTCAATCCATCGAACCGGATTCGCAACATGGCTGGCTAAATTATCGGCTAGAGTTCCCAACTCATGCGGTCTGGCAGTATAGTTCGAAATCACGGGGAATTTTGGTGACGCAAAAGTCACTGTGTTCAGGAACTCTAGGAAAGTTGATTGCACCTCGCGCATCTGGCTAGTATGAAACGCACCGCTCACACGCAATATAACAATGCGCCCCGACTGGCCTTGGTTGAAAGTGGCGAATTGCTGTAGCGTTTCTATGGAGGCGCCGATGACGATTTGGGTTGGCGAATTGAAATTAGCTATTTCAATGCCTAGCAATCCCGAGGCTATAATCCGCGCTTTGACCTCGTCCAATTCCAGCCCGATTACTGCCGCCAAACCACCATTCCTAACGGTAGACATCAACTCCGCGCGTTTTTTTACGATATGTATGCCTGTAGTAAAATCCATTACCTCTGCGGCAAACAGTGCAGCGTATTCGCCGATGCTGTGGCCGGCAGCTATCTGTGGCGCACCTTCCTGATTAACCAACTCTAGATAATTGAGTGCAGACACGACAAAAATAGCTGGCTGAGTATATGCAGTTTGACTCAGTCGATTATTCGGATCTTCCTGACACAATTGCGCGATGCTGTAGCCCAATACCTCATCGGCAATCTTTATGTATTCAGGATAACGGGAAAACAGCTCGGCACCCATGCCTTTGCGCTGACTTCCTTGACCGGGAAATAAAAAAGCTTTCATTGAATACCTTCCGCTTGCAGCTGTTTCTCAGAATCAATTGGCTGCATATGTAGAGGCATCGGCACCACGGTATTGGTGCGTAACTGAATATCATTAATCGACAGCACCAAATTTTTACTTTCATCAAGTACTAGCAAGGATAGGCACGAGTGTCCTGTTGGCCAGGTAATATGCAATGTTTTAACTGGTTTCTCAAAGCTTGGGTTAAACGTTATAGAGCTAGCCTTCCACGGAATCTGAAACGGCTGTCCTCGCATATGGCACAAATGAGCGATTCCCACCAGCCAACTCGCTATCAGCGGCACCCAGAAAGATTCACGCTTGGGCTGCCATATCGGGAGTTCAAGTTGTAATTTCAGAGCATGGGCATCTACATGTACCTTGCTGATATGACTTAACGCAACGCCAGATCCAATATGTAAGTCAGCCAGCATGGCTTGCCATTGCGTGCCAGAAATGATTTGAGTCCTCGGCATATCTGGAAATCGAGAATTAACAAGGCTTGTCGGCAACCGTTGCAACAGGGCTTGCGCCACAACATTACGCCGAGATTGAGATGCCATACATTGAATCAGGCTGCCTTCTTGATGCGCTATCGAAGCAAACACTACTTCACGATCTTGCATAGAGCATGGACGACCAATTTGTAAATCGCGACAATATATTGAACCAGTCAATGACGAAGCTGTTGATGTTACTTTGTATTGTGCATAGTCCAACAAATAGGCTAGCCCCATCACTGAGGATGGAATAGTCCATGAGGACAGTTGCATATAATTTTCCCAAGCTTTGGCCGATCCCGTTGCCCATTTTAATGGCGCTACCGTGTATGCTAACGGTGCTGCGGCAGCCACTGTTTGTACTGTCGTTTGGGTCGAGGAAGCTTGGTACCAGACGCGCTCAAGCTGGAACGGATACGCTGGTAAGGGGATTTTTTGCGGAACGGGGTCGGCGGGATAAATATCCCCCCATTGTACAGATGCAGCTTTGCTAGCTACCCACCAAACCGCCCAAGCGCCCAAATTATCGAGAGTTGGCAACACAATGTCATCCGGTCTGACGGGAACAACATCATCAGTACGGATTGAATGAGTCCATAGTTGGGCATGCCCTGTGTCGGGTGATGCTTGGTAGGCACGTAGCATTGTTAGTAGTTCTTTCTTGCTGCGCGCGATACAAGCCAAGCGTTCTTTATAGGTATCTCGTCCGTGCATCAAAGAATATGCAATCCGCTCTGTTGTCACCAGCCGTATTTCACTGTCCGGTAGACCGACACGTACGCGCAAAGCAATTCCTTCACCCGAAGGCATCAGACGGTGTATGTGCGCTTGTTTTGACACCATGCAGGCAACTTCCTGTAGTGTCAGACAATCTTCGATATCTTGGCATGCTATCGGGAATCCAAAATGATCGCCAAGCTTATCCATCAGCTGTATCCAGCGCGCAGGAGAACAACCGGTATCAACCAGAGTGATGGTTGGCTGAGCTTGTATATCAACTTGAAGTTCTGCACCCAACCAAGTTAGCACGGCTTCTGGCGATACCGGGTTGGCGACATCTTCACAAGCAATTTCTAGAAAATTAATCAGCTGCGCAATACGATGCCGCAAATTATTTTTATCCCGCCCGGATAGAAGAAATAAATAAGGATGAGAGGTCTTTTTGCGAACAGACTTATTTTTTGTGGACTGGCAAGCTTTTTCGTAGGACTCGATTACCACGTGACCATTTACACCGCCAAAGCCGAAAGAGCTGACCCCAGCTAATCGTTCGGACATATTGGCCCGTATGGGAGCCATTGTTATATTACGATCTGGGATATAGTAGGGTGTACCATCAAGGTCGATATGTGGATTAAGTGTCGAATAATTGAGATTGCCCGGAATTACCCGATATTTCATGGAAAGTACTGCTTTGATTACCCCTCCAATGCCTGCGCTCGCCTCCATATGACCAACATGGCTTTTCAATGCACCTAGTGCAATTGAGGCTTTTCCTTTGCGACGATTGGCTGTAAACACATCGCTCACTTTTTTTAATCCATTAACCTCAATCGGGTCGCCCAGAGGTGTTCCGGTACCATGTGTTTCTATCATGCAGGCTTCGTGAAATGCCTTACCTGAACTTTCCCAAGCTGCTTGTACAACTTGAGCCTGAGCTGCGGCGTTTGGTGCAGTGAAGCTGTGCGCCCGCCCGCCGTGATTGATGGCACTGCCATGGATGACCGCATAAATATAGTCGCCGTTTTTCTGTGCTGCTTCGAGAGGACGCAGCACCATGGCTGCAACACCCTCACCACGCACATAGCCGTTTGCCGCAGCATCAAAAGTGCGTGAGCGGGCGGATTTGCTTAACATGCCCGCTTTGTCAAAGGCAATGAATAGATCCGGACCAACTAACAGATTGACCCCACCGACGATTGCTAAGTCGCATTCCTCTTCTTGCATGGCTTTGATGGCATGATGAATCGCCACCAAAGAGCCAGAGCATGCCGTATCGATGGATTCACTTGGCCCATGCACATTGAGTGAGAATGAAACACGATTGGCGATCGATGTCAGCGCCAATCCGGTTGCACGGTAAATGTCGAAAGTCGCGCCATCGCGTCGCATCATCATTGGATAATCAGCATTACCGATGCCGACAAATACGCCGGTATTGCTTCCAGCTAAACTGGCGGGTGCATATCCTGAATCCTCCAGTGCAGCATACGCAGTTTGCATAAACAGACGCTGCTGCGGATCCATTGATTCTGCCTCACGCGGGATGATGCCAAAGAAGCGGTGATCAAACCGGTCAACTAATGGCATGAATGCTGCACAATTAATTTGCGTGCTCTCACCTTCACGTGCCGAAGAACCGAATAATGCCTTCCAATCCCAGCGTTCTTTGGGGACTAGCCGGATCGTGTCATGACCTTCGAACAGATTACCCCAAAAATCCTTGACGTCATAAGCGTCAGGGAACCGGCCATGCATGCCGACAATGGCGACAGGGAAATTTCGTGGTTTCCGGCTCATAATAATTGTCTGCCGCTATTTCCGCAGATTGTTCAAAAAACCAGCCAAACGCACGTCACCCCGTTGCGTGGCATATTCCGCGCAATCGGCGATAATCTTGTTGACGCCTTCGCTTAAGCGCCGTCGCACATTAGCAATGAGTAAATCAATTTCTTCACGGGTAATAGTTAATGGTGGCATAACGCGTAAGCTGTGGTTATGAATAGGGCATACCACTAGCGCAACTCCACCCTCAGGATCACGCAACATTGCTCCCCATAAGAAATAACCGAAGCTTTGCTGGATAAAAGCGTCATAACCCGCTAAATCAAGCTCAATCGCGAGCACCAACCCTTCACCACGCACTTCTTTAAGTAATGGAAAAGACTCCGCTAGCTCCTGTAGAGACTGCTTCAAGTAAGCACCCATTTCCACGGCATGTTGCATCAAATTGTCGCTCTCGATGCGTTGCAACGAGTGCAACGCAATGTGTGCTGATAACGGATTTCGGCTACGTGCATGCATCGTTGCCAATCGTCGGGGATTGGTCTTCATGGCGGCCTGTATGATACGATCTGAAGCTAAGACTGCACCAATCGGGAATAATGAATCTGTTAGGCTCATCGCCATTGCAACTAGATCTGGTTGCTCCATAAGCCCAGTACTGTGCAAAAATTGTCCGGTTGCAATACTGGTTTGAGTTTCATCCACGCCTACCCAATATTCACCTTGCTGCCGATATTGATCAACCAACTTAATCAGATGCTGCGGCAACGGCCTGACGGCATTACCTTCGACTTGGATAGTTTCCAACCAAACAAATGCTAGTTCGCCACTGAGTAGCGCAGTCTCTAACTCTGTCGCTGCGTTTTCTGCTGTCGGGTCGATGAATATTGCATGTGGATACAAAGGTTGGAAAGGTTTTCTAAATAAATCAAACTGGGTATCCAGAGCACTATTGGCTGACAACATCGAGAAGCCGGCCCCTCCGGCAAAATAGAGTACTTTCTTGCGTGCTGGAGAGGCTAGATGAGCAAGGGTCAGTGCGGTTTCTAGCGCTGTGGTCTGACTAGATGCCGGCAGCAGATGGGGGAGTCCGGTATACTGTTGCAAGAAGGTGGCTAAATCATCCCAGTAATCATGTTGTGGCTCATGTATCGCCAGCACATCTGAGATCACATCTTGTGGATTTAGTCCGCGTGGGGCAGAGCCAACGTTAGCAAGGCAATCGATAATTTCACGCGAAGGTTCTCCTTGACGCACTACGCGGGAACGAGCGCCATAGGCTTCGAAGAAGCGGGAATCGAATCCATGCATCTGCGCGACTTTGGCGTAGCCCACATTGCCATATTGTGTATGGATTTCAGAAGCAATTTGCGGATCGGTGACAATGCGTCGCAACAAGCTCTGTTGCTCGGCAGTTAGTGTGTCGTCAAAAACATCTGCCAGATATTCGAAAGCAAGCTTCGCCGGCAAGCCGAAATTCGCCATAGGTTGGCGCACATAACCTTCATTAGGTGTCATCATCCAAGGATTGGCGACTGTTTCATTGACCAGCATGACACCGATAGGTGCTTGGAAGCCGCTAATGGCTTCACCAAACACCATGAGATCCGAATACTCTTGGCAAAGATAACTGAGCCATTGTTGTGGTGGACAATCATGCTGGTCTATTTCAACCAAGACACTAAGTGTCTTTCTCTGGCGTAGCGTAACTATCCATTGCGAAACCTCTTCCGGATCAAGCTCGGTATTACCTACGATAACGACAGCGGCAAATTGCAATTGTGCCGACAGTGCTTCTGCCTCGGCCCAATTGTCTACCCTATGAATTTCCTGCACCAGAGCATCTTGTTGAGCTAAGTTCAACGGGTTAAAGTAATCGACCCAGCGCGAATGTCGATCGATTATTAATATGCTCCCTGTGCTTTCCTGACGCCGATTTCTTTCATAATGGCGCGCTAGTCGAATGGCCGCATCAACAGCCTCTTCCAGCGAAGTCACGGCATAATTGTGATAATGAGTGGTCTGAGTTTTACTGTGATTACATACAGCGTTCAATGTTAGTGCCAATTGCGCGGCGGGTTCGGACAATATTACGCAATGTCCTTGGCTACCTCGTTCGATGTATGACCTCATAGTATCGAGCGTTGCCGTGGTTGCTGGTAAAAAAGCTGAAGGTTCAGTGGTCGGTGCCCTATGCTTTGTGCCAGAAGTATGTTGATTCGGGATAACCATCAAAAAATCGATGAGCAACGCATTAAACGCTTCATAATGCGAGAATGTCAGCAAATGCCCGGCATCGACGAATTCCTCCAGTTTGGAACCGTGCAGATTGTCAGCCATCATGTGTGAAAACTCGGGAGTGGTGTAGCGGTCACGCCCCCCAGCAATGACTAGCGTAGGAATATTCAATTTGCGTAACGCTGCTCGAAAATCGAACCCTTCGATCACTTTCTCATAAGCTGATAGATTAGCCATTGGCCAGCCGCGATTCAGCTCCATGAAATGGGAGCTAACCTGAAGCTCTTTCATTAATTTCTGAAAATCCGTGGCACCTTCGGCAAACGGCGTGCTGACTGCAATAGCCAGTGCAGAACATTTCTGCGGATAAGCGATAGCAAAGGCTTGCGCCATCACGCCCCCGAATGAGCAACCGAACACTGGGATCGGCTGGGTAATTCCTTGTGCATCCAGTACTTCAGCAATATCCTGTGCCAGAGTTTGCAGAGACAATCCTTCGTACAGCTTTAATCCCCCACAGCCTGGCATATGGAACATAATCAGGGTGTGATGTTCGCCCAAAACTTTTAGGTTTGTGCGCCACATGACATTGTAGTGCATTAACAAACCACCCAACATCAGTAGCGGCGGACCTTCCCCGTAAGTGGCATATTCCAGGTCACGCTTGCCGACACGCGTAATATGATGCAACATCGCTTGATCGGTAAAAATTTCCATCTCGCGCAAGAATTCGCGGCTTGGCTGTCGAATTTCATTACTTACGGCATTTCGCAGTGAAGTAACCGTTGCCAGTGGTTGTGCAAGGGATAATGACACCGTGTCATTCTTTGTTGTATGAGGTGCACCCGTTTCCATCAATTGCCACAAATTTTCAATACTCAGGGAACCTTGTTCCGGCATTACTGCAGGGCTGGTTTGTGACAGAGTTGATGGTGCTTTTTCAAGGGTTTTATGAATGGGTACAACGACTTTGCTACCAATAGAATCTGGCAATTCCGCTGTTTTGGTTGTGATTTTTTTACTTTCTTTTGCGCTTCCGGTTTCTGGATAAATCTTGAGCAATTCCTCTCGGTAATTGTCAGTCAGGTAAGTCACAAAACTAGTTAAATCCGGAAATTCGAAAAACACCGTGGGAGGAATCACGATATTGAAACGCTGTGTAAACAGATTTCCAATCTCAGTCGCAGCAATCGAGTCCAGACCGTAGTCCATCAACGGGGTAGTCGGAGAAAAATCCGCCGCATCCAGCTTCAGGACAGAAAGTACTAGTGCTTGTAAATCCACAGCCAGCATATCTGCTAGCGTTCCTGATTGCGGAGCGCTAGCATAAAATTTGACCATGTCAGTTGGATCGATAAAAGAGACTTGTTCCATCAATTCAAGCTGGCGTAGGGCGTCTTCAGCGGTCAATTTATCAAAAGAGGCATTCATTGTTAAGCTCCTGCCAAAGCATGGTCAGCGACATCCTTTGATTGGCTTGTAGCTAGCTTGCTGGCGGTAAAATTAATGGCTTTAATGTATTTCCACAAATCTACTTCGTAGGCATGTCGCTCGGTATGCATGAAGCGGTCCTGCCCCAAATCCAGCAGATCTGACTGGTTTTTGATGCGTTGCAACATATGCCATGCTGGTGACTGCGCCTCACGTGCTTTGAGGTAAGTCACAACGAAACGGCTCAAAGTGTTGACGATATTGCCAATACCAGATGGCGTATTCAGATAACCAACAAATAGCAAGTTATCGTACTGTTTGGGAACCATGCGCAAAAAGAGTGAAGAGAGCTCGGTATGCCAGTCGAAAACTTCTGTGCGTAAGAATGGTAAATCGACACTGAATCCAGATGCCCAAATTACTAAATCGATGTCTTGATAAGAACCATCCTTGAAGAATATTCTACGTCCTTGGCAATGTTCTATATCTGGTTTTGGCTTAACATCACCATGCCCAATGTGGTAAAGGATTTGGGAGTTCATAATCGGATGACATTCAGAAATTTTATGATCCGGTTCAGGTAATCCATAATCTGTTCCGTCAAACCCAGCCATCTTGAATGTGGACTGCACATGTTCCCAATACCGATCAGAATCTGTAAACAATGGAGCTTGTGCCATTAACCATTCTTGGGTTGGCATACCGTTAATGAATTTTGGCATATAGTGATAGCCGCGACGAGTAGAGTGAAATACTGCTTTCGCAGTATGCACAACATCTACCGCAATATCACAACCGGAATTGCCTGCCCCGACCACCAGCACATTCTTTCCGCGGCAGATGTCGGCATTTTTATATTCAGCAGAATGCAGACTTTCGCCCTGATATTGCGCTGCTACCTTGGGAAATAATGGCTTACGCAATAGCCCGTTGGCAACAATCACAAACGAATAAAAGGACTGACTTCCATCTTGAAACGTGAGCTTCCATCCGTTCTTTTCATGTAGCAAGTCAGTGACTGTAGTATTTAACCGCGTGCTGTCATACAGGTTGAAATCGGTTGCTAAGTTCTGCAAATACTGAAAAAACTGGGAATTATTTGGGTAAGCAGGATAGTCCGTTGGCATTTTGTAGTCCGTAAATTGGGTATTGTTCTTGGAACTAATTAGATGTGCTGACTGATACATCTTTGAGGCCATTCCATTCGGCTGCCAATTTCCGCCCAGTTTTTCGCTGGCCTCGATAATTTCAAACGCCACTCCGGCCTGACGCAATGCTTTACCAATCCCAATGCCGCAAGCCCCTCCTCCAATAATACCGACTAATTCTCTGTTCATTATCTACCTCGTCACCGATTGAACTTCAGAGCGTTGGCGTTCAGCAGCAGAGTTACTTGCACTCATAGCAAGCAACTGCCGACGCGCTTCCTCAGCTGGTATTTCTCCACGCGAAACCCGCTCAAGAAT
>Ga0315912_10001489_pt1 | contig 28421 bp, 18 predicted proteins | sample VfabasoilMG_FD_204469 | JGI IMG/M metagenome (GOLD analysis project Ga0315912, IMG submission 204469) | Garden soil microbial communities collected in Santa Monica, California, United States - V. faba soil | ecosystem: Environmental > Terrestrial > Soil > Garden | place: USA: California...
GCGATCGGGTGGTAAGATGGTCTCGATGATTTTCCATTGCTCGTCGGTCAGATCCATCCGGCCACATTGTACGTTACCGTTAAAAGTACAAGAACCAATTTATGAGATGGCTTCTAGGGTTTGCACTCGACCAAGCCCGCGTCATCACTCTCAACGACGACGCAACACTGATCGACCAGCTCAAATCATCATGCCTGGGCCGCGCGTGAACTGCTTGGTATGGAAGCCGATTTCAGCGCCACTTCGTTCAAGGCGAAGATTGTCAACGCCGAATAATTGCGTGTCCACACCATGCTCGTTATCGGCCGTCGAGGACTCAGCCTCTCTCGCCGCGGGGAACATTCATGTTGGCCGGACATCGCATCTAACGGTGGCACGTTTGCTCTTGCTCCCTGTAATTACGCTGGCGTGCGTGGCTGACCTTGCCGTTCACGCGCATCTCGTCGTCACGACCACCGCCGATTCCGGCCCCGGCTCGCTGCGTCAAGCCATAGCCGACACCCAAAGCGGTGGCGTCATTACTTTCGCTCCCCCGCTCTCTGGGCAGACGATTTCCGTCACCAACGGCCTGATCGGCATCACCAATAGCGTTGCCATTGATGCGTCCGCCTTGGCCAATGCGGTAATCATCAATGGCCATGGACGGATCCGCCTCTTCCATTGCGGCAGTCAGACGACCAATACGTTCATCGGCCTGACACTGACGGGCGGGCGCGCCACGGTGGCTGGTGGAGGCGCAATCCTCAACGACAGCGTGCTAACCATCAACCAATGCACCTTCACGAACAATACGGCGAATGAAGCCGGCGCCATCTTCAACTTTGCGACCCTCACCATGAACAACTGTACACTGGTGGGGAATCGGGCGCGCTTCGCCGGCGCCATCGAAGGCGATGGCGGGCCGATCACGCTCAATCACTGCACCCTCGCCAACAATTTTTCCACAAACGACAGCGGCGCCATTCTCAATTTTTTCAATCTCACCCTGAATCACTGCACCATTGTCAGCAATCAGGCCTCCTATGGCGGCGGCATCAACAACGAGGGCACGGGCACGTTGTATGTGAACAATTGCATCGTTGCCGGGAACACGGCGCCACAAATTGTTGGTAACATCGAAAGCGCCACCGGCGTAAACCTGCTCTCCGGTAATCCATTGCTGGCGCCGCTCGGCGATTACGGTGGGCGGACTCAAACGATGCTGCCATTGCCCGGTTCGCCGGCCATTGATCCGGTGGGTGGCGTCACCAACAGCGCCTTCGCCACCGACCAGCGCGGCTTGCCACGCGTGGTCAACGGCATTGTGGACGTGGGTGCGGTGGAGGTGCAGCCAACTCCGAGCGCGCCCATTCAAATCACCAGTGTCCAAATGCTCGGCAGCGGATCGTTCCAGTTATGTTTCACCAACCTCACTGGCGCAAGCTTCCACGTGTTGGCCACCACCAACATCGCGTCGCCGGTCATCAACTGGCCGACGATTGGCCCCGCTGCCGAGCTACCCCCGGGCTCCGGCCAGTTCCAATTCACCGATGCGCAAGCCACAAACTTCTTGCAACGCTTCTACCGCGTGAAATCGCCTTGAGCAGAATTTGAAACGAAACTTGATAACGGCGAGCCGCCCACCAACCCGCGTTACGGCGACGAATAACTTACGTTGAATTCAAGGCGGTAGGTCTTCTGGAATTCGTCACGGGTTTGCTTCGTGATCTTGATAGACGGGTCTTTTGGCACCAGCGCGTTCACCAGGTAAACACTCATTGAAGGCAGGTGAGCGTTGGTGAGGCTGATCGTGTGAGTGCCGTTGGAAAGTGGTTTGACAGGAATAGCCGCCTTGATCCTGATGACGCCGCTGCCGGCTTTCATTTCCGTAGGTGTGGGAAACGAAGTCTCGGCTCCGGTCAGGGTCAGGGGTTTCTCATCCAGTTGGATCTTGAGGTCATCACGGACACGTTGGGTGTAGGCGGCGGCCTCCTTTTTGGAAATCTGACCGTTGTGATCCTTATCCATCACGGCCAACAACTGATCGACAATCGCCACGCCCGGAGTGAATTCGAGGGAAACGTCAATCCGGTTCGAAACCACCGCGATGCGGGTCGCCTGCAAATATTCATCGAGCCGATGCGCCCGCGCTTCGCTCGCAAGCAGGAGTGACAGGCAAGTCAGGAGAACCGGTTTCATTTGCCGGCGAACTTCTTGCCGTAATCATTGGTCGGATCGCGATACATTGAGTGCAGGTGAGTCTCCGATCTTTGCGGAGCGAACTCGATGATGATCGTCGGACCTTGGATGCGGAAGTAAGCTTTACCCGCTTCCAACGGCCCGCTCCAGGCGAACCAGGTGTCCGCAAGGTTGGCTCTGATCTCGTTCATCTTCTCGGCAGCCGCGGTGTCGTGAATGATTCCCGACCACTCGGCGACAAGTTCCAGCAACAGTTTTCGTTGCGCTTCAGTGAACGCGGATGCTTTCAGACCCTCGGGCTGTATGGTTTCACCATCGTGTCCGGGGCCAAGCACGAGGTCCCGCATTTGCGAACCAAGTATCGCCTGTTTGCGCTGTTCATCCGTCAGGGCTTTGACGAGTTCCAATGCCTTGTCCGTTTCGCGGCCCATGGGGCGCACGGTTTTGCCATCGAACGTGAACTTCGCGGGTTGCACGGCGATCAAGCTAGGCGTAAGGACGCCCTTCTCGCCGGCGATCGTAATATTGAGCGCCAGATGATGGCCGCCAAACTGAATCAGCCATGGCTCCGTGGCAGACGGTTTGCCCAGGAAGGAAATGTAAAACTCGTCGCGCCCAAAGGCCGGCCCGCCGCTACGACTCTCCTTTTTCAAAACCTCATCGGATTCCACAATGCCGACCATCTTTTCGTAGCCCATCTTGCTAAGTGCGGCGGCCAGCAGACTCATGACGGCGTCGCGTTGGGTTTGCTTCAAGTCGCCCATGCGCAATCCGCGCCGTTCCGCCATGCCGACCGGCAGGTTGGACCAACGCTTGCGCTGGGCGGCGTCATTGAAATCGAAGGTCAACTTGCCGCGTTGCGTGTCGTCAAGGGTGCCGAGAAAGACATTGGCCGCTTCGACGATTTTCTGCGTTTGGCCGGTCGCGGCGGCTGGAAGTTGATTCAGGCTGCCGATCGCAATCGCAACACCGAGAAGCATGGAGTGAAGGGATCTGCTCCGAAGAATTGGAGACGCTTGCATGCCCGAAGTATGGGCGCGCGGAACCCGGCCGGCAAATTGATTCGCAGGCAACTAACTCGCACCACCGACAAAGTCATGAACCAAAAAGGCTGTAGGCTCCGGCGTGGTCATGCTCGCGCTGCTGTGCCTATTCACAGGGCGCTTTGCTCGCGTGGTTCTTTTGACAGCCAGCGACCCGTTGTTGTCGAACCGTAATGAAGACTAGGACAGGTTCGCTGGACGGCGCCAACCCTGGTTCATAACATCATCCGCGCATGTTCCAGCATTATGGGCAGACGTTCGCCGAATTGATCCGCACTCCGTTCCAGCACATGGAACTGGTCTGGGGCATCGTGCCGCTTTACTTCGGTCTGCTGGCGAATGAATTAACTTCCTCGAAGGCGAATTTCCGCACGGCGATTCAGACGGGCTTCAGCTTCCTCTGGGCTGGCGCGCAGTGGATTTATCCCTACTTCAAGACGCACGCACCCAGTGGACCGCGATGGGAACTGGGTGCGATGTTACCGGTGAATTTGTTCGTGACGTTGCTGGTGCTAGCTTTGGGATTGCTCGCTCTGATCAGCGGACTGCGCCGGAAGTTTCCCGCGTATGGCGCGTTTCTGGCCCATACCCGCTTTGCAAATTACTTCATGATTGCGATCTTCCCCATCCAGGCGCGCTTCTTGAAATGGAACTGGGATTACCTGATCGCCATTGCACTGTTCGCCGTGCCCATCTGGCTGGTGTTGCACTTCGGTTTGATGCCGCTGCGGAATCGAAAGTGAACGCAATGCTCCCGGGCCGTTGATTTGATTTCGCTGCAATGCCACCAAAGCGGCATTGCTCCTCGCCGCGGTACCGACATACTGCCGGGGCACGGAGAACCACCGGCTTACCAGCAGACGGCAACGGTTGGCCTTGCAACCCGAACGCATGAATCACTCAGCGCCACAGCCTGTATTTTCAGCCGCACCACCTCCCGCTGGGCAGCTAGTTTTCCGCGCGCGAAATCTGACCAAGACTTATGGCTCCGGCACTGCCGAGGTGCACGCCCTGGCTGGAGTCGACCTTGAACTTTATGCCGGTGAACTCATTGTCCTGCTCGGTCCCTCCGGTAGCGGCAAAACAACGTTGCTCAACCAAATCGGCGGGCTCGACGTGCCGACGTCCGGCGACCTTTGGTATCGCGATCTGGACCTGACGCAAGCGGATGAGCCACAACTCACGCGCTACCGACGCGACAGCGTCGGGTTCATCTTCCAATTCTACAATCTCATTCCCAGCCTGACCGCACGCGAAAATGTTGCGCTCATCACCGAGATCGCCCGGGATCCCATGCCCGCCGAGCAAGCGCTCGAGATGGTCGGCCTCGCGCCGCGCCTCGATCACTTTCCGGCTCAGCTATCCGGTGGCGAGCAGCAGCGTGTGGCCATTGCCCGCGCCATTGCCAAGCGCCCGGAAGTCCTGCTCTGCGACGAACCCACCGGCGCGCTGGACGTAAAGACGGGCATTGTCGTCCTCGAAGCCATCGAACGGGTGAATCGCGAACTCGGCACACTCACGGTCATCATCACGCATAACGCCGTCATGGCTGGCATGGCGGACCGCGTCATCCATTTCTCCGACGGCAAGGTGCATCACATTCACCGCAACGAACGGCGGGTCGAGGTGTCGAGTTTAAGCTGGTAACATGCTCGCCCACCTAGATCGCAAACTGTTCCGCGACCTGCGCCGCATGAAAGGCCAGGCCGCCGCGGTCTCACTCGTGATGGGGTGTGGGCTGGCGATGCTGATCATGTCGCGCAGCCTTATTCATTCGCTGGAGAGCACCCGCGAGGAATACTACCGCGTTCATCGGTTCGCTGACGTGTTCGCCGGACTCAAGCGCGCCCCGCTTTCCCTCACCGAACGCATCCGTGAGATTCCCGGCATCGCCGCCGTTGAGCCCGGCGTCTCCGTGCAGGTCACTTTGGACATTCCCGGTCTCGATGAGCCGGCTACCGGCCTGGTTCGTTCCGTGCCGGAATTCCGCGAACCGGAATTGAACCGCCTCTTCCTCCGCGCCGGCGAATGGCTCAAACCCGGTCGCCGCGGCGAAGTGCTGGTTGGTGAAGCTTTTGCCGAAGCCAATCATCTCAAGCCCGGCGACAACATCACGATGGTGATGAATGGCCGGCTGCAGAAGTCGCGTATTGCCGGCATCGTGCTTTCGCCCGAATACGTCTTTGAATCGCGGCCCGGCTCGGCGCTGCCGGACAACCGGACTTACGGAATCTTTTGGATGCCATATGAGGAACTGGCGAATGCGTTTGACCTCGATGGTGCGTTCAATTCGGTCGTGCTATCGCTTGCGCCGGGCGCGAGTGAACGTTCCGTCATCGCCGAACTGGACCGTCTGCTACTGGCTTACGGAGGTCATGGTGCGCACGGCCGGGCGGATCATCCGTCGCACATCCGGGTTTCCGATGAGATCCGGGTGTTGACCATCTTGTCGTTCGGCTTTCCCCTGATCTTCCTGAGTGTCTCCGCGTTCATGACCAACGCCGTGCTCTCGCGCCTGCTCGCGTTACAGCGCGAACAAATTGCCATCCTCAAGGCGTTTGGTTTTGCCAACCGCGACATTGTATTGCATTACCTCAAGTTCGCCTTCGCGTTCGTCATCGTCGGCACGGTTGCGGGTGCGCTGGGAGGCATTGGCCTCGGTTCGCGCCTGGTCGAAATGTACAAGCTATTTTTCCGCTTCCCGGAACTGGCCTTCAAGCTCGACCTCACCGCGCTGGGCATCGCGTTGATTGTCGCTGCCGTCGCCGCCACGCTCGGCGTGCTCAGCGCCGTGCGGCGGGCCGCCCGCTTACCACCGGCCGAAGCCATGCGCCCGGAACCGCCGGCTAATTATCGTCCCTCGTTCATCGAGCGCACGGGAGTCGCCCATTTCTTCTCGAATACCTTCCGCATTGCGGTCCGCAATCTGGAGCGCAAGCCGTCGCAGGTGTTTTTCACGGTAGCCGGCCTGGCCTTGGCCACGGGCATTCTCATTATCCCCAACTGCTTTCGCGACAGCGTGGGACAGATATTGGAATTCCAATGGGACACCGTGCAGCGGCAGGATGTGAGCCTCGGCCTCGTTGAACCGGACAGCGAGTCCGCCAAGTTTCCGATGGCCCAACTTCCGGGCGTGATGAGCGTCGAGCCGTTTCGCTTCGCCTTTGCGCGCGTCCATTTCGGCCAGCGCCACCGGCAGTTGGCCATTCGCGGCACGGAGCCAGGTGGTGTTCATGAACGCGTCATTGACGCACAGTATCGGGTCGTGGACGTGCCGGCGGAAGGACTGGTAGTTTCGTCGAAGCTGGGAGAAGTGCTCGGCGCAAAGCTCGGCGATCAAGTCATGGTTGAGTTTCTCGAAGGCCGCCGCCGCAAGGTGAACGTGCCGTTGATGGGCTTCAGTGAAGACTTTGCCGGGCTGGGCGCGCACATGGATCGGCGCGCGTTAAACCGGTTACTCGGCGAAGGGGACATCATTACGGGCGCGAGCTTCCGCGTGGACGGTTTGCGCTGGCAGGAATTCCTCCGCGCGCTAAAGGAACAACCACGCGTGAGCTGGGTGGTGGTTAAGGAATCGCTGCGGGCCAATTTCCGCCAGACCACTGCCGCCAGCATTGGCTTGATCCAGTCGATTTATCTCATCTTTGCGACCATTGTGGCTTTCGGAGTCGTTTACAACAACGCGCGCATCTCGCTTGCCGAGCGCGCCCGCGAACTGGCCACACTGCGGGTCGTTGGTTTCTCGGAGCGCGAAGTTGGCGCCGTGCTGGTGACGGAACTGGTCATTCTCGCCCTGATCGCCGTGCCGCTGGGACTGATCTTCGGCACGTTCCTCGCCTCGGGCATTCTCCAGGCCGTGAACACGGAAACCGTCCGCCTGCCAACCGTGTTCACGCCAAATAACTACGCCTTCGCCGTGCTCGTGGTCGTGATTGCTTCCACGCTGTCCGCCTTGGTGGTCCTGCGAACGCTGAAAAACCTGAACCTCGTCAGCGCGCTGCGGGCGCCCGAATAGGATTTGTCTTGATGAACACCCCATCGCCCGCTCCCCAGAAACGTAACCAAAACAATGGCCGGCGCCCGCGCCGTTGGCTGCCCTACCTCGGTGCAGTAATTCTGCTCGCGCTGATCGTCGCCGGCCTCTGGCCCAAGCCGGCCCCCGTGGAAACCGCCCGCGTAGCCATCGGCAAACTGCGCATCTCCGTCAACGAAGAAGGCAAGACACGCATCCGCCAGCGGTACGTCATCTCGGCGCCGGTGACGGGACAATTGCGCCGGATTCCCTTCAAGGCCGGCGCGGCGATCACCTCCACGCAATTGGTCGTCGCGGTCATTGACCCCATCAGCCCCGCGCTGCTGGATACCCGCACGCGCACGCTGGCTGAAGCGCGGCGTGATTCCGCCGCTGCGCAACTGGGTCGCGCCCAAGCGCAGCTCCAGTTCGCCGCCAGCGAATTGCGGCGGAATGAAAAACTGCACCAGGAAAAGACGGTTTCGACGCAGGAATTGGAACAGGTCCAGTGGCGCGAAGCGGCCGCCGCCCGCGAACTCACTGCCGCCGAGGCCACGTTGCGCCAGGCCGAAGCCGAGCTGTCGGAATTCACCAACACCGACGGCACAAATCGTCCGCCCGTGGAACTTCACGCGCCGATAAGCGGCAAAGTTTTGAAGGTTTTTGAGGAAAGCTCCCGCGTCGTCGGCAACGGTGCGCCGCTGCTGGAGATTGGCGATCCGGACGATCTGGAGGTTATCATCGAAGCCCTTTCGCGTGATGGCGCGATGATCAAACCCGGCACGCCAGTCGAACTGGAGCAATGGGGTGGCCCGGAGCCGTTGCAGGCCGTTGTGCGTTTTGTCGAGCCGGCGGCTTTTACCAAGATCTCGGCGCTGGGCGTTGAGGAGCAGCGCGTTTACGTCGTGGCGGATCTGCTCACGCCAGTGGGCCAACGTGGCAGCCTCGGAGATAATTTTCGAGTCGAAGCGCGCATCATCACCTGGCAGAAGGAACAGGCATTGAAAGTGCCCAACGGTGCGATCTTCCGCCACAACGATCTATGGCACGTTTACGTGATTAATGACAGTCGAGCCGAGTTGCGCCCCGTGAAAATTGGCCGGGCCAGCAATACCGAAACGGAAATCACCGACGGTCTCAAAGAGGACGAAGAGGTGATTCTTTATCCCGGCGACCGGATCAAGCAGGGAATGCGCATAGTACGGGCTCGGCTTTGACACGACAGCCACCTACCGGCCTCTTTTGCTTAAGAGGCCGCCAACAGTGCAAGTGAGAAAGCTCGGCGGTTACGCGACGTCGAAGCGATCCAGGTTCATCACTTTGTTCCAGGCGGCGACGAAGTCCGCGACGAATTTCTTCTCCGCGTCTGAGCTTCCGTAAACTTCCGCCAGCGCGCGTAACAACGAATTGGAACCAAAGACCAGGTCAACGCGGGTGCCGGTCCACTTGGCTGCGCCTGTTTTCCGATCGCGGCCCTCGAACAAATCCCTCGCCTCCGAAACCGTTTTCCACTCCGTGCCCATGTCGAGCAAGTTCACGAAGAAGTCATTGGTCAATACCCCGGGTCGCTTGGTGAAGACGCCGTGTTGGGAGTCACCGGTGTTGGTGTTGAGGACGCGCAACCCGCCAATGAGCACCGTCATCTCTGGTGCGTTCAGGGTGAGTAACTGCGCCTTATCAATCAGCAGCGCTTCCGCGGACATGGTGTATTTGCTTTTGAGATAATTACGGAAGCCGTCGGCGATAGGCTCGAGCACAGCGAAGGAGGCAACGTCAGTCTGTTCCTGCGAAGCATCCATACGTCCCGGCGTGAACGGAACGGTGATCGGGTGACCGGCATTCTTCGCTGCCTGCTCAACTCCGGCGCACCCAGCAAGAACAATCAAATCCGCCAGCGACACTTTCTTGCCGCCAGATTGTGCTTGGTTGAACGCGGCCTGGATGCCTTCCAGTGCGCTCAGCACCTTGGAGAGTTGCGGCGGTTGGTTGACGGCCCAGAACTTTTGCGGGGCGAGGCGAATCCGGGCGCCGTTTGCACCGCCGCGTTTATCGGACCCACGGAACGTCGAGGCGGAAGCCCAAGCGGTTGAAACCAATTCAGAAACCGTCAGCCCCGAACCAAGGACCCGGGCTTTGAGCGCGGCGATGTCTTGCGCATCGATTAATGGGTGATCCGGGGCGGGAATCGGATCCTGCCAGATAAGTTCTTCGGCGGGCACCTCCGGTCCGAGATAACGCGCGCGCGGCCCCATGTCGCGATGCGTCAGCTTGAACCAGGCGCGCGCGAAGGCGTCGGCAAATTGATCGGGATTCGCCAGGAAGCGGCGCGAGATTTTTTCGTATGCCGGGTCGAACCGCAGCGACAAGTCAGTGGTCAGCATGGTCGGCTGGCGTTTCTTCGAGGGATCGTACGCGTCAGGAATCGTTGCGTCCGCACCCTTGGCGATCCACTGTTCTGCACCGGCCGGGCTCTTGGTCTGCTCCCACTCGTATTTGAATAAGTTTTCGAAAAAGTTGTTGCTCCACCTGGCCGGTGTGGTGGTCCAGGTGACTTCCAAGCCGCTGGTAATTGCGTCACCGCCTTTGCCACTGCCATAGCTGCTCTGCCAACCCAAACCCTGCGCTTCAAGTCCCGCCGCTTCCGGCTCCACCCCCACATGAGTTGTCGGGCCAGCACCGTGAGTTTTGCCAAAGGAATGCCCGCCGGCAATCAACGCTACCGTTTCCTCGTCATTCATCGCCATGCGGGCAAAAGTTTCGCGGATATCGCGCGCGGCAGCGATGGGATCGGGATTACCATCTGGACCTTCAGGATTCACATAAATCAGGCCCATCTGTACGGCGGCGAGGGGATTTTCCAAATTGCCCCGGTGGATCTGTCCATGGGGCGAATCATCGGATGACACCACGCCGCCCGCTTTGTCCACGCCATGCGAGCCATGCGCATAGCGTATGTCACCGCCCAGCCAGATTCTCTCCCGTCCCCAGTAAACATCCTGGTCTGGCTCCCAGGTATCCGGACGCCCGCCAGCGAAACCAAACGTTTTGAAGCCCATCGTCTCCAAAGCAACGTTGCCCGCGAGAATCATCAGGTCGGCCCACGAGATCTTCCGGCCATATTTCTGCTTGATCGGCCAGAGAAGCCGGCGCGCCTTGTCGAGGCTCACGTTGTCCGGCCAACTATTCAGCGGCGCGAAGCGTTGTTGACCGCGGCCACCGCCGCCGCGACCGTCACCAGTGCGGTACGTGCCGGCGCTGTGCCAGGCCATGCGAATGAACAACGGTCCATAGTGGCCGAAGTCCGCCGGCCACCAGTCCTGCGAATCAGTCATCAGCGCGGCGAGGTCCTGCTTTAGCGCCGCATAATCGAGGCTCTTGAATTCCTTGGCGTAATCAAAGTCCGCACCCATCGGGTCGGATTTGGCGGAATGCTGGCCCAGTAGTTCGACCTTCAAAAGGTTCGGCCACCAATCGCGATTGGTGGTTCCGCCGTTTAGCGAAGCGCCGTGGTGGAACGGGCATTTGGATTCTTTGACTTCAGTTGACATATTTTCCCTTAAATCGGTTGAATTGAACTTGGCCGCTCGGCAACTGGATTGCGCGGCTAGCTTGAGTTAAGCAGCTGGGGAGCTATTGTTGAAATACTTATTTCCTGTCGCTACGATAGGCATTGCCTATGGAAATGCATCAGCTCCGGTACGCCGTGGCGGTGGCGCGCACGGGAAACTTCTCGCGCGCGGCCGAACAATGCCACGTGGCGCAACCTTCACTCAGCCAGCAAATCCAGAAGCTGGAGGAAGAATTGGGCGAGCGCCTGTTCGATCGCTTGAAACGGGAGGTGAAGCTGACGCCGCCGGGCGAGGTGTTCCTGCGCCGCGCGGTGCGCATCTTGGAGGAGGTGGATGCCGCCAAGCGCGAAGCCAAGGACGCGACCGACTTGCTGCGCGGAACGATCACCGTCGGTGTGTTACCGACCATCGCGCCCTACCTGTTGCCGGATGCCATCGCAGCCTTTGCCGGGCAGTATCCGGGGGTGGAAATCGTGGTGCAGGAAGACACCACTGCCGGCTTGTTGAAACTGGCGCTGGCCTACGAAATTGATCTGGCCCTCGCCAGCCGTCCCATCACTGACGACCGATTGGAAGTGCGCGATCTGTTTACCGAGGAACTGCTACTGGCGCTGCCGCCCGAGCATCCGCTGGCCCGGCGGCGAGGGCTCAAGAGTTCCGATCTTGATGGTGAACGTCTGGTGGTCTTGAAGGAAGGGCATTGTCTGGGCGATCAGGTGCTCGGCTTCTGCGAACGGCGCAATCTGCATCCCAAAATCAGCTTTCGCAGTGCGCAACTGGAAACCATCCAATCGCTGGTGCGCTCAGGTTTGGGAATTTCGCTGATTCCGGCCATGGCGACGCATGGCGATCGCCCGGACCAGCCGGCTTATCGCTCCATGCCTGCACCTAGGCCGGAACGAAAGATCGTTGCCCTGTGGCCCAAGCAACGCGCGCCCGGACGCGCAGCCCGGGAGTTTCTAAAGCTGCTCTCGATTGCGCCTCGAAAACACCGCTCGTGAATCCACGAACCGGCGGGCAAGAGTTTCCGCGAGACGCATGACATTGACGGCGCTGACCACTAGAATTGCGTATGAACTTCAAATTGCCTACCCCGGCGCAATGGTTCGGCTTTACCTTTGCGATGGTCCTCGTGTCAGCGACTGGTTGCCGCACTCCGTCGGAAAATCGCACTGAACCTGCGATACTTTCGGGCAATCCAATTTTCCCCGGCTGGTATGCGGACCCCGAGGGTGCAGTCTTCGGCAAACGCTTCTGGGTCTATCCAACCTACTCCGCGCCCTACAACCAGCAGGTGTTTCTCGACGCGTTTTCGTCGCCGGACCTGGTGAACTGGACCAAGCACAGCCGCATCATTTCCACCAACGAAGTGAAATGGGCATGGCGGGCGATGTGGGCGCCGGCCATCGTGAAGAAGGATGGAAAGTACTTCCTGTTCTTTGGCGCCAACGACATTCAGAAGAACGAAGAAGTGGGCGGCATCGGCGTGGCCGTGGCCGACAAACCGGAGGGCCCGTTCAAAGACTATCTGGGCAAACCGCTGGTGGACCAATTCCACAACGGCGCGCAACCAATCGACCAGTTCGTGTTTCACGACCGAGACGGCCAGTATTACCTGATTTACGGTGGCTGGCGGCACTGCAACATCGCGCGGTTGCAGAAGGATTTTCGCGGCTTCGGAACGTTCCCCGATGGCGCAACTTTCAAGGAGATCACGCCGCAAGGATACGTGGAGGGACCATTCATGTTCATCCGGAAAGGCAAATACTACTTCATGTGGTCGGAGGGCGGCTGGACCGGACCGAACTATTCCGTGGCTTATGCCATTGCAGATTCACCACTCGGGCCGTTTCGCCGAATCGGAAAGATTCTCCAGCAAGACCCGAACATCGCAACGGGCGCGGGCCATCACTCTGTGATCCAACTGCCCGGCAAGGATGTTTACTATATCGTTTATCATCGCCGGCCGCTGGGTGAGCGCGATGGTAATCATCGCGTCGTGTGTATTGACCGGATGGAGTTCGACGAACAGGGCTTCATCCGGCCCGTGAAAATCACCTTTCAAGGCATTGAAAAAGTGAAACTTTGACTGCGAATGGCAAGGCAGCATGGTAAACCGCCAGAACGAACGCACGAGGAAACGTTCTTCCTGCGCGTACAGAGTCCGGTTCAGGCTGGCCAGCCGGTGACAATCATTTGTCCGCTTCTTCGGAACGCTTCCGCTTTTCCACAGCCTGGCGGAGCAGATACTCGATCTGTCCGTTGACACTCCGCAGCTCGGTAGCCGCCCATTTTTCCAGCTCATTCCACAAATCCGGTGGAATGCGCAACAGGAACGGCTTGCGCTCCTCTTTCGGGTCTTTCCCCATTACTGGTAGAGCGTGCCGGTGTTGACGACGGGAGTCACCTCGGTCTCACCGCAAAGCACCACGAGCAGATTGCTGACCATGGCGGCCTTGCGTTCTTCATCGAGGTTGACCACGCCTTTCTCCGAAAGTTCGCGCAGCGCCATTTCCACCATGCTGACGGCCCCATGCACGATCTTCTGGCGTGCCGCGATCACAGCTTCGGCTTGTTGCCGCCGCAACATTGCTTGCGCGATCTCTGGCGCGTACGCCAAGTGGGTAAGCCGGGCTTCTTCGATGATTACACCGGCTTTGATCAAGCGCTCCTGCAATTCCTTGCTCAACGCGGCGGCGACTTCATCCGCGCTCTCACGCAATGTCGGCTCGTGTTCATCGCCCCGGTCGTAGGCAAACAAACTGGCAATGTGCCGGATCGCCGATTCACTCTGGATGTGCACGTAACTCTCAAAATCATCCACGTCGAACGCCGCCTTGGCCGTGTCTTCCACTCGCCACACGACCACCGCCGCGATTTCAATCGGATTACCCCGCTTGTCGTTAACCTTGAGTCGCTCGCTATTGAAGTTACGCGTGCGCAAGGAGAGCTTCGCACTGAGCGACCGCGTGGTCGTGACCCTGCCCGAAGCGGCTTTTTGTTCCCCCCCGTCCGGCAACGAGACGTGCGCGCGATTATTCGAGAGAAAGGGGTTGGCCCACCAGAAACCACTGGCCCGAATTGTTCCCTGGTAAGCGCCGAAAAGGATCATCACCCGCGCCTCATTCGGTTGCAGCGTGAAGTGGCCGCACAAGAGGGTGATCGCCAGGATCACGGCTGAAACGGACGGAATCAACCACCAAGCAGCTGTCGGATTCCCTACCCGACTTATGTGCAGGATGCTAAGGATGACACAAATTATCCCGCCCAAGAGCAAGAGGAGGTTGCAGGTCAACATCGCCCACCCATTGGCTGCGCTGGCCGGCCGTTCGATACTCGCCGTCTTATTAATCTCAGTATTCATAATGGTCTTTTCCTAAGTTGTATCAATGTGATATCACAATGCTATCTTCGGTCAAGAAAAATCCTCCCTAGGTTTGTGGAGCCGCTGCGACTCGATTCCTGATTCTGGCCGGGGAGGCCCAACCGGCAGCGCGCCATTCGCGGCTGCAGCGCTCTGCGACTCTCAGCTTGGTGTCAGTTGTGAACGGAGCATTCTAGTGCTGACACACTGTGCAGTGAGTTCAGTTCACGACAACGGATCGGGCGGAGTGAAAAGTTCAATGAAGTAACCGTCGGGATCGGCGAGAAAAATCTGTGCGCCCCATCGGGACGTTGCTTCCGGGGCTGGAAGGCAGCCCCAGCTTCCTGCAAATGACGTTCCCAAGCCGCGATATCGTCCACTCGTAATGCAAAGTGATTACTTCGGCTGCCGGCGCTTACTGCCCCCGCGCGATTGCCAATCAGGTGGAGTTCCTGGCAACTACCGAATCGAAACCAGGCGCCCGGAAAATCAAAGGCCGGCCGCGCCAGCGGCTGCAGGCACAACACGCGCTGATAGAACGCGCAACTTGCGGCAACGTCGGCGACGTGAATGGCCACGTGGTTGAGTTCAAGAATCTTCATGTTCGTTGGATGGAAACAGTGACCGCAACCTTCAAGGCGGTGGATTCACCAGCGCAGACCGGATGAGTCCGCCGACCGTCAGCAGGCCGCCGTCATTCCCAGTATAGACAATCCGGCTGTCGTTCTGCCGGCTCCGCAAACTCTCCAGCTCCCACCTTCGTCGGGAACCAAGTTCCTTGATGAGGGCAAGATTTGCTGCCATGTAGAACTGGTCTGCAACCCCAGACGTCGGAATCGCTGTCATCACCCCTTCGGTCTTGAGGGAATCGACCAAAGCAGCCGCCGACAATTTCTTGATTTGGAGATGCACAGGCTGAAGTAACTCGTAAGCAAGCTCAGCCTCGCGCTCGGAGCGGGAGACGTTGCGGATGACCGGTTGGGACTCACCGCCGGCCTTCCAAACGTCCTCGGGCAAATCTCGTTCCGCTTCCCTGATCCGAGCCCGCACCTCCGGCTTCAACAGCAATTCATCCAGCGCAACAGGCACGGAATCGCCCACCGGAACACGCGCGACGCGGGCGCAACCGATCCAGCCGAGCGTGAATACAATCAGCATTACAGTCGCCCACGCTCGGAGGTCCTTCACATACCGTGTAGATCGTTGGTGCAAGCGCGCAAAATTCAACGTTGGTAGTCGGAGCGCGAAAGTTAAGAGTTTCAAGTCGCCCTTGGCGAGGCATTTCATCGGCAGCCAAAGCCGGTAAGTGGACGGAAGAATATCGGAGAGCGCTATAGAAATGCTGACGCTACCGTTGAGAGGTTCTGGCCGCGGTGACGGGGGCAATGCGAATGGCTTGCCCGCCGGGCGCGCCAAGTTTCATTGATAACTGGCCCTGGTGATTGACCTGCAGCTCATCCATTGCGATCCGCGTTCGAGTGTTAGCCTCCGCCACATCGCGAAAGATGCTGGCCTTGTAAGACTGTCCGGGTTTCAGAAACGAAAGCGATACTTCCAAGGTCCGCGGCTCGCCACTGTTCATCGCGCCAACGAACCAGATTTCACCGTGTCGCCGCGCAATGACGGCATATTCACCGATGCTTCCATGCAGCACCCTGGTTTCATCCCAGGCAGCCGGGACCTGGTCGAAGAATTCCAATTCCGGAGATTCGATGATCATAGAACGCTTGTCAGCAACCGATTGCGCACCCTCCCCGATTGGCGGGCGATCGTACCAGTAAATGAACTGCCAGGGGCTGTAATAACAGACCGCTTTCGCGAGTTGGAAGCCATGCGTCCACACCCGGTCTACGCGAGAATCAAAATAGCAAACCGTGTGGTCGGCCGGACCGGCGAGCATCCGCGTGAACAACGTCGTCACCTCCTGGCTGGCAGGCGACCACTCCTCGTCACCCCGCACTCCTTCGACCGTCATGAGGTTGGGATACGTCCGCTCCCAGCCGGTCGGGCGATACTCATCGTGAATGTCCACCATGAGCCGATTCGTGGCGGCGAGACGTACGGCGCGATGCAACCAAGCCGTCGCCGCCTGCGTGCCCACATTGACGAAACCGAATTTCACCCCCCGGACGCCCCAACTCCGGTAAAGCGGCAACAATTTCTCCAAATTAGCATCGAGCGCCTTCTGGTTTACGTAGAGAATCACGCCAATGTCCTTCTTCTCCGCGTGGCGAAGTATCTCGGGGAGATCAAAGGGGCCGTTCGAACGCTTGGGATCGAGATTCACCTGGCGCGCGTCCGAAGCGCCGGAATATTCATCGCCATACCAGCCAGCGTCGAAGAGGACGTACTGAAGGTTTCGCTTCGCGGCAAAATCCACACAGGCTTTGGCGCCGGTGGTGGTGAGCGAGATGTCGCGGATGACTTTGCCCGGCTTGATCCACGATGTGTCAGCGAGGGCGCAAGGCTCGTTGAGATTGAGGACCAGAAAGTTTCGCTCGAGCAATCCGCCCGGCGAATCCGCCAGCAACACGTAGCGCCAGGGGGTGGTCGCCGGGCCGGCCAGCCGCACTTCGCCGTCGAGAATTGCACGCAGGCTATTGGTGCGCCCGGAGGGTTGCAGTTTCATGCGCGCGTAATCCAACATCGCGGCTTCACCCACGGCCGCCCAGCCACCATTCTGCAAATCCACGGTGAGCGGCCGTTCACAGCCCGCGCCAACTTTCGAGACCGACTGCTTTTGATACATCCCCTGCGCTGAGTAAACCGTCCAACAGGGGTGATCCCCCGTGAATCGGAACTCCGACAACTCATCGACGATCACCGACGAGCTTCCAGGCGCGCCTACCAGTTCATATCGAAAAGCCACGCCTTCGTCGTACGCTCGGAAAATAATTCTCATTGTGGCGTTGGAGTTACCTGTGCTGTTCAGGCTGACGGCGAGTTCATTGAAGTGGTCGCGAATTTCGGCGCGTTCACCGACCACCGGTTTCCAACGATTGTCCCCGGCGCGCCGCTCCAGCTTCAGAACCTGGAGGCCGCCGTCGAGCCGGGGGCCGTCGCGCAGAACCAACCCCAATCGGCTCCAAGCCAGCGCGGGCAAACCTCGATAATCCACGCGATAGCCTGGCTGCCCGTCATTCCCCAGTTCAAACACAAGCTGTACGCGCCCGTCAGGCGAAGCGACTTCGGCCGGCAACAATTGCAATGCGGCTGCTCTGGTTGGTTGAGTCGCGAATCCCAGCCAGACAAGCATTACCAGCAGCAGCATTTTCATGGCGTGGAGAGACGATAAAAGCGCCTCATTGAATTTGTGGCCGTGAGGTCGGCGATGATTTCAGGCACGCCAGTGAACGCACCGGTGCTTAACAAGCTCCAACTCACACTTGGGAATGCCGGAGCGGGCGATGCCAAAAGCGAAAATGGTTGTCCCAGTCTGCCGGTAGCAACCAGGCTGATGTTACCATCCACCAACGGCGAGATGGCCGAGAACACGGGGGGCACAACCGGTGTGAACAACATGGCTTCGCCACTCGAGGCCGTTAGGGTGGTTTGCAGGAGATTGGTGCTGTTCACCAGTTCGCGCGTAATGCGGACCCGCGTTCGATTTGTTGCTGCCGGGTCGTGAGTGTAGCGGTAGACGAGATAGCTGCGTTCGGATGTGAGAAAATCGAGCGGAACCTCCAGCGTGCGGGTCGTGCCGGCATTCATCGCGCCGATAAACCAATCCTCACCGCTGCGTCGCGCAATCACTGCGTATTGCCCCATGCTGCCCTGAATCACCCTGGTGTCGTCCCAGACGGTGGGCAGGTAATCATAGAATTCCAGCGCGGGATCTTCGGTGATCATGGCGTTGCCGGACGCGGTGTAATTCGGCGAGTTGGTGGGACGGTCATACCAGTACAGAAATTGCCATGGGCTGAAGAAGCACACGGCCTTCGCCAGTTGGTAGGCATGGTTCCAACTATTCGTGACCCGAGTCTCGTAGAAACACATCGTGTGGTCCGCTGGGCCGGCAATCATGCGCGTGAAAAGCGCGGTGATATCTTGCGAGGCCGCCGGGGTTTCCTCATCGCCGCGCACGCCTTCGGCAGTGAGGAAGTTAGGATACGTCCGGCTGAAACCCGTCATGCGGTATTCGTCATGCACGTCCACGAGGATTTCGTTCGTCGCACATTTGCGGATGGACTCATGCAGCCATTTCGTGTCGTTCTGCGAGCCGACGTTCACGAAGCCGAACTTCATGCCCTTCACGCCCCAGCTTCGGTAGAGCGCAGGCAGGATGTCGATCTGGTTGGCCAGGGCGAGCTTGTTGACGTAGAGAATGACGCCAACACCGTTAGAACTGGCGTAATTGATGACGTACTGCAAATCCAGCGGGCCGGGCGAGCGCGCGGGATCCACGTTCACATTCGTGGCGCTGGGCGTCGAGTTCTCCGGTCCATACCAACCCGCATCAAATTCGACGTATTGCAGGTTGTGCTTCACGGCAAAATCCACACAGGCCACGCCGCCCGTGGTGTTCAAGGTAACCTCGCGGATGACCTTGCCGGGCTTGATCCACGACGTGTTGGTCAGCGCACACGGATCGTTCAGATTGAGCACGAAATCGTTTTTTTCCAACAGGCGGCCCGGGCTGTCGGCGACCATCACAAATCGCCAGGGTGAACGCAGCGGCAGCGCGCTGGTCACGGAACTGGAGAGCGCACTGACGAGGCTGTTGGGGACGCTCAACTGGTTGAACTTCATGCGCGCGTAGTCCACCAACCGCGCCTCGCCGAGCGCGAGATAAAGGTTCGTCGCCATCTGCACCGTCAGCGGACGCTCGTTGCCATTGGGAAGGTTGTCCACGCTGGAAGCTGAGTACGCTCCTTGCGCGCTGGTGACCGACCAAGCGGTGTGATTGCCAGTGAAGCGAAACTCGGTTTGCTCGGTCAGACTGCTGGCGGTGGTCAAACCTGCCTGGGTCGGGACGGTGTAGCAAAGCGCCACGCCTTCGTCGTAGGCGCGGAAAGTCACCTGCACGATGCGGTTGGGCGACACGGTTTCCTGCAACGTGACAATCATCTCGTTGTAATTATCGCGCACAAAACTGCGCTCGCCCCAGGCGGGCGTCCAAGTACTGTCGTTCGCAGACGTGGTGCGCGCGGTGACTGTTACGTTGTCGCGCCACGCGCTGCCGCCGAAAGTCAGACCGAGTTTCGAAGTCGCGAGGATGGGTTGCCCGGCGCGACTCACGCTGTAAACCGGGCAACTCACCGAGGCGTCGAAATTGCTCACGGCAAAAGTCAGCACGAGGCTGCCATCTGGCGAGGCGAGCTGCGTCGGAGCGTTGGGATCGGCAATGACTTCAATCAGCAGAGTCGCGTCGTTGCTCAGGCTGCCGGAATCGGTGACACGGACGGTGAACGTGTTCGTGCCCAGGTCGCCAGGTCCGGGCGTGCCGGTGAGCGCGCCGTTCGCCGCCACGTTCAGCCAATCCGGGCCGCTGACTTTGGTGAACGTGAGCGTGTCACCAATATCAGGATCGATGGCCATCCCAGCGAGCGTATCGCCATAGGCCACGTTCGTGGCGGCGTTTGGTTTGGTGACCGGATTGATGGTCCACGTCGGCGGGTGATTGGGCGTTGAGTTAGTGATGATACGCAGCGTGCCGTCGGTGGTGAGGGTATTGGTGTCCCACGCTCGGCCCGGCCCCGGCAGCGCGGGCACAATGTTTGTAAATTGCCCGGTGTAACTGGAAGCGTCGAACAGTTTGAAGCTGTCGCCGACGGCGTAGTTGCCGCCGAGATTGTTCAGCACAAGCGAGCCGCCGTAAGTGACGCTGCTCAATCCCTGCACGCAGTCGTTGGTGAGGTTAAGCTTGTCTACCTCCATGACGGTGGTGCCGGCGAGCGAAAGCGTGTTGCTGACGGTGAGCATGCCGATGCTGCTCCCGGGTGATAGTGTCCCGTTCGGCTGAATCACCACCGGGCCGGTGATTACGCCGTCGCCGCCGAGCGTACCATTGCTGACTACGAATGAACCGGAACAAGAATTAGTACCGTTGAGCCAGAGCGTTCCGTTCCCCAGCTTGATCACCGTGCCAGTGCCGGTGATGAGTTCACTGCGCAGGAGATTCGTTGCCACATTGAACTTCACGGTCGCGTCATTCGTGATGGCGCCGGCGAGCGGTAGATCCGACATGCCGTCGCCAAAGATGAGCGTGCCCGCGTCGACGGTGAATCCGCCCAGGCACTGGTTCGCGCCGCTCAAGGTGAGTTGACCCGGCCCGTCCTTGACCAACGCTAGGCGATTGTCCGGCGAACTGTTGCCCCCGAGCGTTCCCGCGAAACCGCCATCCGAGACTGCGTTAACAGTGAGCACTGAATCTCCACTGCTGCTACCGCCGACAATTGAACTGCCAGTTGTGGCGGCGCTGACACCGGCGATAGTTTGGCTGACCGGTCCTGTGCCATTCCCCAGCCGCAAGCGCCCGTAGCCATTCCATGTTGCTCCAGGCGGCGCGTTGGTGATGCCGAGCGTCAGGATCGAATTCGTGGCGAGCCGATTGTCGCCTCCCTGCAGACGCACGGTGAGGTTGCCACCAATGATGGTTTGCGCCGCCGCGTACGTCGCCGGGCCGCCAGCCAGCACGAGTATTGGCTGGCTGATAAACGTGGTGTCATTTACTAGACGCAAGTTGCCAGTGCCGGAAATCGCCCCGTTGACCGAAAAGGTCGGGCCACCGCCGTTGCCGACCGTGGTCATGATGGTGCTGTCTCCCGCAAGCATCACATTGGCGTTGAACGTGCCTCCCGCATCACCCGTGATCAGCCACGCACCACGCGTGCCGAGCTGACCATCGCCGCTGAGCGTGAGTTTTTTCGGGAACGCGAGATTGTATGCGGCCCCGTTCTGGCCGGAGATGCGGAGCGACGCGTTCGAATACACCACAACATTCGTCGTGAGATTCAGCACGTTGGCGAGCGTGCCGTTGTTGAAATCCAGGTAAAGCGCCGTGGGGGTCGTGTAGCTGCTGTTACCCGGAGTGCCAACGGCAAGTGAACCCACGATGCCGTTGGCCGCGGCCGCCGGGCGGAACATGATACCGCTGGTGGCGACAGCGGAAGCAGCCGCAATATTGAGTCCTCCGGTGGCTACGAGCGCGGCACTTATCACGTGCAGGCCACCCGGACCACTGAGGCGAATCCCAGGCGCGGCGCCGCTGAAGGCGAGAGTCGCACCATTGGCCACGCCGATGGTGTAAATGCCGGCGCTGCTATTGGAGTAGCTGAGACCACCCACGGTCACGCTGTTGGTGAGCGTTACCGTCGCGGCGCTGGCAGTATTGACGCCGAGCACTGCAACATCGCCGCCAGACCAAGCCACGTTTGCACTACCGTCCCACCAGTTCGTGTTGTTGGTGGATGCGCCCCAGTTGCCGCTGCCGTCGACCGGACCGCCGTTGTTGGGGAGGCTGTCCCAAGTCAGCGTGGCAGCAGGCACGGCGAAAGCAGCGAGTCCAGTTCCAAGAACAATCAGAAAAAATCTCAATGCAAACAAATGTAATCCTCCCTGCCGATCACCGTGATCTATCAAGGCCCGGCAATGAATTGTCATAGCTCGACCCACGACCAGCTCCAAGGCCAGCCCGAATCCCATAGCGGTTTCGCATAAGGATCGGTTGGGCGATAACGCGGGAATTTTTTTACCGCAAACCATTCCGCGTGACCGTCGCTGAAACTTTGGTTGTGTCCGTCGGGAACCCCGGCGGTCCCGTTTTTGCCATGATTCGAGCGCCAAGTTTGGTCCGCGACAAGGACCGCGGTTTGGTCCGCAGTCAGCGGTGAGGAGGGGTCGGAGGCCCGCCGCGGGGATCGCTTCCCAGTAAAGCGCGGGCCGGACAAACCGGAAAGAATCATGTAGTGATCCACATGCATCAATCCATAAGTGCCGAAGAGTCTGGGTTCATCCGGCCGGGAGGGACAACGCCAACAGGTCGGAACGCTGCCGGTGTTGGTGACGACCGTCTTGAATTCGCCTCCCGACATGCCATAGCTAATCATGGCCAACCCTTGGGTGGTGCTCATAACGTAGAGACAGTCGAGTTTCCAGATTTGGGTGTTGTCCGCGGTGGGAAGGATATCCTGATAATCGTTGGCATACATGTGCAGGGCATAAGCCTGCTGCTTCAGGTTGTTAATGCATTGGATGCGCTTGGCCTTAGTCTTGGCCTTGGCCAGTGCGGGCAACAACATTGCGGCCAGAATGGCGATGATGGCAATGACCACCAGCAATTCGATCAAAGTGAAAGCGGGCCAGCGGCCCGCCAACCTTCGACCCGATAGTAAAGCGGCGTTTTGCATAATCTAATAATTTCGAAATTCACGCCTGGTGATTCACAGGCCGGCCGGAAGCACCGCTTCCGACCGGCCCTTGCACCCAGCACCACTCAACGCCAGACCATCCCACTCAAAAACGTGCATCCCTCGTTGGCGACAATCCTCAACCCGGATGCGGATTAAGGATAGGTCAAGCGGAAGAATACCGTCGGGTTGCCCGGCGCGACGGGGATGATCATGTGATTCGTTGCCGTCGAACCCGGCACGTCATACCAGGTGGTGGTGATGCCGGCGCTCAAAGAATTGGTCTGCGATTGCAACCGCCAGCCGGTGTGATCCACCGGCCAGCTCAGGTCCAGCGCCGTGCCACCCGCCGTCGGGAAGAATGTGACGCTCGTCGGCGTGGTCGAGACCGCGGAAACCACCTTGATCGTGCCATCCACGGTGAGTTGGCTGGCATCGTAAATGATTCCCGGGAACACGATGTTGGCGAAGGCGCCGGTGTAGCCACCCGTGGCATCGAACAGCTTGATGACCTGATTGTTCGTGTAGAGCGTGCCACTGATGTTGGTGATCACCAAAGTGCCGCCGAAGGTGAGCAAGCCGCCAGCGTTGAGACGGTCGTTGGTCGCCGCAGCGTTGTTGACTTCCATGAACGCAACGCCGGATCCGGAGAACGTCGCGTTGTTAGCGATCGTGAGCACACCGATGGAGGCGCCGGGCGCCACGGTACCCGCCGCATTTGCGATCGAGCCATTGATCGTGCCGTTGCCTTTCAGTGTAGTCACGCCCGGCACCGTGTATTCACCGCTGATCAGGCCGGCGACATCGAATGTGCCACCTGCCTGTACCTCAATGACCGGCGAGGCCGTGATGTTGCCGTTCTCAACGAGGGCCAGCGTTGCGCCGCTGCGGATGGTGGTGTTGCCGGCGTAGTTGTTGCCGGAATTGGTGAGCGTCAACGTGTCACCCACCACATCCAGATGCAGCGGTTTTGCGCCTGGCACGTTTGCGAGCGTGCCGGCATAACCCCAGTTGGCACTGGAGGCACTCTGGATCTTCAATGTCGAATCCGTGTTTGTGCTCGAGTTCCGAACGATGGCACCGGTGCCATTGATCGAGTAAAGTCCGCCCACCTGCTGGTTGAAGCCATTTAAGTCGAGGGCATTGGCAGGCGTGCCGTGGGCAATCCGCACCGGTGCGGTAATGCACAGGGCATTATGGACGCCCGCCAGCAGCGCTGAACCGCTGCCGCCGATTTGAGTTTCGCCCCAGGTATTCCCCGTAGATCCGATGGTCCACGGCGAACCGTCAGCAGTGACGAGGGTGTTCGTGCCCAGATTGATCAGGCCGTTCAACGCGCCGCTGCCACTAAAGCCGCGGGCGAAAAGTGAGACCGCACCGTCGGCGACGGTGATGTTACCGTTGATTACCATCCGGCCGCCAACGGCGTTTTCGCCACCGTAAAGAATGAAGAGACTGGTGACTCCCAGAGCCGGGTCCGCACCGTGCAGCGTGACCGGGCCATTCCAGGTGTTGGTGGTGTTGCTGCGCACGGAGAAGGAACAGCGATAACCACCAATGCCCTCCGCGCCTTCACCGGGGCAATAGGCCTGCAATGAAACGCCCGCCGGGATGGTGACGTTATTGTCCAAGCCCAACCGGGTGCCGGTGTCTCCGATGTGCTGGCCGTTCGTAACCACCACGGTCGAATTGGTGCCGAGCGCCAGACTGTGCCGCGCGAATAATCCTGCCGTCGACGGGGGCGTTCCACTCGGAGTCGGCAGCAGCGCTTGCGCGCTCGTCAACGTGTCGTTCGGCCCCGACAAGTGCAACCCGCCAGCGAAGACGTCCCCGACCAGTCCGGTCAGCAGCACCTTACCTGCGGTCAGGTTGCTCGCGACAGTGAATGATGCCGAGCCCTTCGGCGCGAAGCTCAACGCGTGGTTGCCCCCGAACACGCTGCCGGACAGCGTCAGGCTGGAGCCGACGTCGGCGGTCATCAAGGTATCGGCGGTGGCGGTGACTGGTCCGCTCCAGGTTGAATTAATCACCGCGGAAAGGTTCAACGCGCCGGCAGTACCGAGGCCCGTGCCACCGACACTCAATGCGTCGGATACATTCAGACCCGTTGCATCAAGCCAAAGTTCAGCACCACTTTGAACCGTCGTACCAGCAGCCGCAGCCCCCAGCGCCGCCGATTGCGTAACGCGAACGCTGCCCGCGCTGACCGTGGTTGCTCCCGTGTAGGAGCTGGCGTCGTCCAAGGTCAGTTCACCGGCGCCTTGCTTCGTCAGCGAGCCGGTACCGGATATGGCCGGAAGATTATTGGCGGCAGCCACATCCACCACCAGCGAGCCATTGTTTTCAATGGGAGCGGCAATTGCGCAGTCAACGGAACCGTTGCCCACCATCAGGGTGCCCGCCTGAACGATGGTACCGCCGCTGTGACTGGCACCGCCAGCCGTCGCCAAAGTGAGTGAACCGGCACCACTCTTGACCAACGTGCCGCCACCATTAATAGAGCCCGGACCGCTGATTGAGTACGGCGTGCTGGTGTTGCTCAGCATCATCATCCCGGGGCCCACCGGAATGCTAAGAGTGATAGAAGTATTGAGGCCCGTGTCATCCAGTTGGAGCAACTCGCCATCGGCGTAATTGATCGGGCTGGAAGACCCCGTCAGCAACCAATTGGTGGTCGTCGTGTCCCAGACATTGTCCATAAGACCAGTCCATTTCAGGAGGTCCACCGCCGTGACCACGAGTTCAATGGTCTTGGTGCCAGTGTTGTTCACAATCGTGGCGGTGACACGGGGCGAAATGACGTTGGCGAGATTGAACGCACTGCCGCCCCCGTCCACAAGGCTGCCGTATTTGATGAGTGGGTAAGTGCCCACGACGAGCGTGCCCGCGTTCTGGATATGGATGTTCATGGTGCCGGCGTTGTTCAGCGTGCCGGTGACATCCAGCATCGGCGTCGCATTCGGGCCTTTCAGGTTGAAATCAAATTTGACCGTGGCCGAGTCGAACGACGCGCCGGCGGCGGTAATTTTGGCGTTGGCAGCGTGGCGCTTGATGTCCAGTTCAAGCCCGGTGCCGACGTTGATTGCGCCCGTGCCGGCCTTGGCGGTCGTCGTGTTCAGTGCACCGCCGGAGACGGTCAAGGTACCCGAATAACTGTTGGTGCCGGTCAGGGTCAGCAATCCGTTGCCTATCTTGGTTACCGAGCCGCTGCCGGTGATCGACTGCGCGAGGCTTTGACTGCCCGCCACGTTAAACACGACGCTGGAGTTGTTGGTGATGTTACCGGAAAGCGGATAGTCCGTGATGCCATCGCCGAACTCAATGGTGCCTGATGAAGCGGTGAAACCACCATTGGCCAGGTTGGTGCCGGCAAGCGTGAGTGTCCCGCCCCCCGTGAGAATGATCCCGATATTCTTGTCGGAAACTGATGCTCCACCGACGGAGCCGGCGAAATAATTGGAGGCAGCACTGTTCACTGTGAGCAATGAGGCCGCTGCGCTGTTGCCGCCGACCGCCCAACACAGCGGCGCCGCGCTGTCGCTGCTGAGGCCGGCGATTGTCTGGTTGATGGCGCTGCCCGCATTGCCGAGCACGAGTCGTCCGTAGGCATTCCAGGTGGCGGTTGGCATGCCGCTCATGCCAAGAGCGACTGCGGTGGTGGCCGGCAACCGGTTGTTGCCGCCGATCAACTGCAAGGTGGTGCCGCCGCCGACATTCATGTTTCCAGCAAACGCGCTGGCATTGGTCAGGACCAGCGTATGGCGGTTCGCGGCGGAATTTGCGGAAACGACGCTGAGATTGCCCGAACCGGAGATGACGCCATAGAGCGTAAACACCTTGTTGGCGGCGCCCGCATTGATGTCAATCAGGCTGTCGCCGGCCAGAACCACATCCGTCACGAAATTATCGCCCACGTTCCCGGTGATTACCCACGCGCCGCCGACGGCGTTGCGGCCGAAGCCGCTGAGGGTGATTTGCTTCGGCCAAAGAATATTGGCTGGCGTCCCACTGTTGTGGTTGGAGATGCGAAATGTGGCATTGGAATACACGGTCACGTTGGTGAGATTGTTTGCGATGGCAACGTACGGGTCCGAGGCGGTAGGGGTATTCAGGTCACAATACACCGTGGTCGTCCCGCCGTAGGTGGCGTTGCCCGGAGTGCCCACATAAAGCGCGCCGCCGGAGAAGTTGTTGGTAAAGTTCGCGAACCGGACGAATCCGTTGGTCATGGTGGTGTTTGCCAGCACTCGCAAGGGATTGGTGGTGATAACCGAAGCGGAGATGGCATTCACGATGTTTGCCGCGTTGGTCGAATTCTGAGACGCGTAAGTGATGGTAGGCGAGATGCCGGTGAACAGGATGTTGGTGGCGGCCGCCAGCGGCACACTCGTGTTGTTGGCGGCGGCAATCGTATAGGCCCCGCTGCCCAGGTTGGAGAAGATGATGCCGCCAACGAGCATTTTGTTGGTGATGGTAATAGTGTTGGCTGCAGTGGCCGTATTGAATCCAATCACCGCTGTGTCGCCGGGATTCCAAGCCACATCGGCCGCGCCATTCCACCAGTTGGCCAATGATCCCACGTTGCTCCAATTGCCATTGCCATCGCCCGGACCGGGCGTCCCAGAAACGGGATCCCACCAGAGATCGGCAGCGGAGAGTTTAGGGGCTCCCAGTAGTATGAGCGCAAGCAGGGTGAACCAAATGCGGCACAGATTGTTAATTCGTTTCATGATTCAGTTGGGGCGTTGGGGGCAGGATTGATCTAATGATGCTTCGGTTTGAACTAAGTAATTCACGTTTTCACCGGACTAAATGGTGGTTGTGCGCAGAGTAGAATTGGATCTGGGCGGGCAGTATCCCCCGATTGGGTAGTTTTGGGTGAACGCGGGCCTCGCAATCTCTCAATAGAAACTGGTCCAATTACCGGCGTATTGCCATTGGATGCGGGCGCGCTTCACCACTTCCACGTGGCCATCGGCATAGGTGCAATTGATGTTCTGAAGATTCTTCCCGTTGAAATGTCCGCCGGTAGTCACGTCGGCGACCTTCGTCGTAAAACCGGTCGCGGCGCAGCGGTCGGTAATGATGGGTTGCGTCGCGGCGGAACGATCGCTTACCCGCAATGGCCAGCCGTCGTTGATGCGGCTTTGCGTTCCGGGGGTCGTTGGGGTGGGAAAATCTGCGCCGGGGCTGCCGCGCGGAATCCACCAACTGTGAGTCATGATGGCGAAGGAAGTGTAGCGACGTTTGAAGTAGTCCGTCAGCTCGGTGATATTCCCAAGCGCCTTCTGGTGATTTTGAATCGACCAGTCATTGGCTGCGTGGAATTCTTCGGGCCGGACCGGGCAGAACCAGATCGGCACCGTCAGGCCGTAAGGTTCCAAACCCGGCAGCATATTTAGACTAACATCCCAGGGATTCATGCCCGTGGCGATGGGCAGCTTGAAGGCTGGCAGCTTGCCCCGGGGATCGTCATTCGAGTAGAGATGCGCCACGATCCCCCATTGTTTGAAGTTGGAGGTGCAGTTGATGACCTTGGCGCGGAACTTGGCGCGCGCCAGCGCCGGCAGCAGCATCGCCGCGAGGATGGTAATGATGGCGATCACGACAAGTAGTTCGATCAACGTAAAGGCCCGGGCAGAGCGAATGTTTGGCTTTCCGCCCGCCCTTGTCTTGGAACACCAATCTAGTCTGGGTTCTTGCATGGAGCTTGTGCTGTTTTGCGCAACGCTAGATTGGCGGACACCGGCTGCGTATCCCCCGATTGGGTAATTCCGGGTGGGGGGAAAGGAGTCGTCGGGACGGGGGTACCGCTACAAACAGCAAACCAACCGCAGGTCAAATGGCCGGTCCAGATTCAGTGTCAGCCGACGCCGCCGGCGCGTTGCGCTGGCCAGCAAGGCCCGG
>Ga0315912_10001490_pt1 | contig 28420 bp, 9 predicted proteins | sample VfabasoilMG_FD_204469 | JGI IMG/M metagenome (GOLD analysis project Ga0315912, IMG submission 204469) | Garden soil microbial communities collected in Santa Monica, California, United States - V. faba soil | ecosystem: Environmental > Terrestrial > Soil > Garden | place: USA: California...
CGAGTTTGGCGCGCCAACGCACGGCGGGATGGCACCGGGCATTGATCGTTTGGTGATGCTCTTGGCCGACGAGCCCAACATCCGCGAAGTGATCGCCTTCCCCAAGAACCAAGCTGGGATTGATGTGATGGCCCAAGCGCCCTCGACGGCGGAGGCGAAGCAGTTGAAGGAATTGCATATCACAATCGTTAGTAGCCAGTAATCAGTAGTCAGAAAGGCTCCTGTCTGATCACTGGCGACTGATCACTGACTTCTGATGTTTAAGCGTCTCTCACTCTGGTTTGCGTTATGCGCATTATGGATGCTGTGTTCGGCCCAACCAGCACCGGCGCGTGAGGCGGTGGAGGCAAATCCGGTGCGCGTGCTGATCAGCCTCCGTGGCAATTTTTCAACCTCCGCGGCGGTGCCTGATCAAAATGCGATCCGCCGCGCGCAAGACGCGGTATTGCAAAAACTCGCGCATTACCGAGTGGGCGCCGTTAAACGCTTTCAATTCAATCCAGTCTTGGCCTTGCAGATTGACTCCGCTGGATTGAGTTATTTAAGCACCTTGCCGGAGGTCGCGCATGTGAGCGAAGACCGCCCGCTGGCCCCCGCCCTCGCCGAAAGTGGGCCGCTCATCGGCGCGCCGGCCGCATGGGCCAGCGGCTTTGCTGGGGCCGGACAAGCCATCGCGGTCATTGACACGGGCGTGGAAAAAACGCATCCCTTCCTCACAGACAAAGTGGTGGCCGAAGCCTGTTTCTCCAGCAACGATGCGAGTTATTCTGCGAGTAGTTTGTGCCCGGGTGGCGCGCCCCAATCTACGGCCCCCGATTCGGCGTTGGCTTGCACCCTCAGCCGGTGCGACCACGGCACGCATGTAGCGGGGATCGCGGCGGGCAAAGACCCCGGTGGGTTGGGCTATTCGGGCGTGGCGCGAGAGGGGAGCATCGTGGCCCTCCAAGTATATTCGCGGTTCGACAGCGCCACTTGGTGTGGCGGCGCGGGAACGCCGTGTGTGTTGTCATTCCCCAGCGACCAATTGCTCGCCCTGGAGTATGTGTATTCGTTAACCCTCGGTGGCGTGAACGTAGCGGCGGCCAATCTCAGTTTAGGAGGCAGTCAACTGTATGCCTCGCCGTGTGACTCGACGGAGCCTGAGTTTAAGACAGTGATTGACTTCTTACGCGCGCACGGCATCGCTACAGTGGTCTCATCTGGGAACAGCTATTCGGCCTCGGGTTTAACTTCACCAGCATGCGTCTCATCGGCTATCAGCGTGGGGTCTACGATAGATAGTGGCGCGGCGGTGGATACAGTTTCGGCGTTCTCGAACAGTGCGGGGTATCTATCACTGCTCGCGCCGGGGCAATCCATCGTCTCGAGCGTGCCGGGGAGTGGTTACAGTTCAAAGAATGGCACTTCGATGGCCGCGCCGCATGTGGCGGGCGCGTGGGCGATCTTAAAAGGCAAAACTCCCTCTGCTAGTGTCACTGAAATTTTGGCGGCGCTGAGTGAAACAGGGGTCTGGGTGGCTGATGCGCGCAATAGTGTGGTGAAGCCGCGCATCCAAATTGACGCCGCACTACAAAAATTTGACACACCCACCTCAACCCCCACCATCACCCCCACCCCCACCGCTACCGACTCCCCCACTCCAACAGCCACCCCAACGGCTAGTGAGACCGCGACCGTGACGCCTACGCCCTCGGCGACGCCAACGGCGACTGACACCCTCACCGCCACGCCTTCGCCCACCTCAACCCCCTCGCTGACGCCGAGTGTAACGCCCACCTATCCGCCGTATACCGACTTTTTTTATTTGCCAGTTGTCACGGAGTAGGTGCTAAACGCTCAGGCCTACCTCTGGCCCCTGAATGGCATTAAAAACAAAAGCCCCTGCCAATTCTACTGGCAGGGACTTTTGTTTAACCTATTTCAAAATCAATCCAATTGACTTTAAAACAGGCCCTAAGGACTAGCCACGAGCATCGGCAAGTGCAAGCGGTGTATGACAAGCAAAGTACTCACTTGTGAAACTGCCATCTTGCTGGGGTCATTGCGCGAGACAGTCGTGATCGTCGCCACATCGGAGTTAACAACGGCGGGGGTCGCCGGAGATGTCACCCGAATGGTGAAGGACTGCCGTGCGCCGGGGGCCAGCGCTTGGGTGGTCGTGACCACATCCTGCATTTGGCCTAAGCCATCTGCGACCGACCCCGGTACGATATCGGTACTCCACGCATTGCCAGAGATCGTAATCGTAAAGGTATCGGTGGCCGAACCCAAGTTGACGACTTGGAACGCATGGGCGCTTGTGCCGCCCCAACCCGTTGTGATCGTAGCAGAAGTACCACTCGGGAACCCGTTGTACACGGGGTTAGCGCCGGTGCCGCCGAAGTAAGTCAACGAACGTTGCATTAATTCAGCGCGATCGGCCGCCGTCCCCATGGCCTCATAAGCAAAGGCCAAGAAGACCACTTTGTAGGTGTTGCTAGTGACGCCACTGACATCCACCACGCTCAACGCATTGACCTCACCCTTGTCATCCAGGAAGGCTGGGATGGCCGGGCTGATGGGCGTGATTTGGTCATTGTAGTCCGCAAACCCAATGGCCGAGTTGTCAACCGGAATAGCGCCCATGCCATTCGTGACGGGACTGCTGATGTACGCCGTCGCGGTGAGGGTATGGGTGTCGTTTTGGGCTTCGCTCCCGTCCCAATCAATGTGCAGATAGTCATGCACAAAGGGCGTAGTGCCAGCCGCTTGGTCGAGGATGTCTTGCCCAGTCATAAACAAGTTGCCGCCCGCGTCGAGGAAGTCCTTGAGGACACCTTCGTAAAACGCCAGCGGAGCCGGATACGACTGCCCAGCGAACCAGATGATCGTCTTATGCGCTAAGACGTAGTTGCGCGGCAGTTGAGTGGGGCCAGCGACGTTTGCGCGCAAGTCCCATAAGTTGTGCGGGGTGGTGCCCATCGCCGAGACAAAGTAGGAAGACACGTTCGGACCGTTGTCATCGTTGTCCACCAGCAGAACGTCGCGGGTGACCGCAATGGTCTGCGCCGTGAGAGTCGCGGTGATGGTCGCCGAAGCCACCGATTGAACGCGCAACGCAACCACGTCAGTGGCGTTGTTCGCCGCCCCAGCCGGGACGCTTACCTTAAGCCCGACCATGCCGGTCGCGCCAGCGGCCAGCGGCCCGAGTTGGGTGGTTTGTGTAGTGAACGTGCTGTCCCAAATCGTCGTGGTGTAGGTGTTGCCGGAAATGGTCAGGTTAAACGAGTCGGTTTGATAGCCCATGTTACGGACGTTGACCAAGTAGTTCACGGTTTGGCCGACGCGCGTGCCATCGGTTTGCGCCGCAGGGCCAGCCGCTAAACCGTTCGCTGAAGACACCCGGACATCATACGGACTGCCCGCGATAGGTGAGGCTTCGAGGGAGGTCGCCACCACACCATCATGCACCACCACATCACCTTCTTTAAGACCATTCGCTAATTGCACGGTGAACTGCACTTCGGACGCACCGGGCACTAGGCCAGTCGCGAGTGGGTTGGTGCCGGGGCCGTCGGTGTCTACCGCCGTGGCTGTTGTGACTCCCAGACCAGCCCAAACGATATTGCCGCCGACCATCGCCCCGCCCATATTCGCTCCGACAAAAGTCGAGCTCATTGGAAGGGCGCTCGTGAGTACTACGCCACTGGCCGGGCCATTGCCCCAGTTTTCAAGCCGAATGGTGTAAGTGACGAGCGAGTTCGGGCCAACGGGGGTGCTGGCGTCGGTGGAGGCGCGCACTTGCAACGCGGGCAAGAGCGTGCCAGCGTCATCTAGCGCAAACGCGCCGCGCCCGTGCGTGCCAGCGACCATGCGGCGGGTGAAGGGGTTGAAGTCAATTTGCCAAATGGCAACGATGGGGAAGGAGGCGGCACTGCCCAACGGGCCCCAGGTCGTGCCACCATTGGTGGTCACCATCGGGCCAACATCGGTGCCGATGTAGAGCGTATTGCCATTCGCGCGGTCAAGGAGGATCGAGTTGACCGGCACATCGGGCAAGTTGCCGCTGATGTCGGTCCAGCTTTGTCCACCATTGGTCGTCTTGTAAACGTGGCCGGGTTGGCCAGGGGTGGCGACATTGAAGCCATTGAACGCCGCATACGCCACACGGTAATTGGAGCGGTCTACCGCGATGCTAGAGATTGGGCGATCGGGGGTGGAGGTGCCTTTGCCATCCACGCGCGTCCAAGTGGGTACCGGGCTGGCCGCATTGGTGGAGACATGGATCATGCCCTCCAAAGTGCCTACATAGACCGAGTCATCACCGGCCGTGGTGCCAATGGCCGAGATAACACACCCACGTGCGCCGTTGGACGCGGCCCCAGTACACCCGCTGGTCAGGTCGCCACTGATCGGACGCCAGATCACATCGGCTGAACTTTCCGCCTTAGCGGTGTCCGTGCGATAGATGCGATAGGTGCCGAGGTAGAGCCGGTTGGGATTGCCCGCGTCCATCGTCCACGGGATGTAGAACTCAGAACGGTCAGCCAGATTTAAGCCCCGGCGAATGTAAAAGCCGCGCGCGCCATTGATGTCAATTGTGCCATCATCGTAGCGGTAGGGGCTAACCTGATAGTAGGTGCCATACACATAACGCGCGTCGGTGGGGTCTACCAACACTTGCCCACCGTCACCGCCCGGCACGTCGAACCAAGTGCTGTTGGCCGTGGATTTCCGTTGCGTGCCATTGTCTTGGGTCCCACCATAGACCCGCCCGGGGACGGTGGGGTTGTTGGCGATACTGGTGAATTGCGCGATCTGTAACCCAGAGCGAACCTGCGTAGCAGAAGTCGCCGGATCGACCGTCCCATTCAGGTTGACCCAGGTGGTCGCAGTGTACGGATCGCTGTTGCCATTCAAGCGTCCGCCATAGCTTTCGGAGAACCACACGCCGCCGTCATTCCCTACCACCACTTTACCGGGGTTGCCCTTGGAAAAGGCGAAGGCGTGGTAGTCGGGGTGTTGGGCCGTAGCGACATCCACCCAAGTTTGGCCGCCATCCGACGAGCGGAAGAGGCCGCCGTTGCTTCCCGAGCCGTTGAGGCCGGCGTAGTCCCACATCCCACCGGCATACACGACATTGGGATTGTTCGGGTCAACCGCGACCACATTGTCATAGGTACATTGTTGACCACAATAATCTTCGACCTTATCGGTGCTGGTCTGCGTCCAGTTTTGAGCGTTGTCGGTGGACTTCCACACGGTGGAGGGGAAATAGCCTACGTCGCTATACCACTCAAAACCGACGTATAACGTCGCCGCCGTCGCGGACGGCGAACGCGAGATCGCCAGCTCAAACCGCGTATCGAAAGTGTAATCCGCATTTTCTGCGGCACCAGGCAAGCCCGTCATGGCCGTGTTCCACGTCACGCCGCCATCGGTGGTCTTGTAGATGGCATCAAACAACGTGCTGATGTACATCGTGCTGGGGGTGACGGGGTCAATTTCGATGTCCGTCACGCCACTCAGGTTCAAGACATTGGTGGAGGCAGTGAAGATCAGCGTCCAATTCACGCCACCATCGGTGGATTTCCACACGCCAAACGGGCCGGTGGCATTGCTCGGAGAGGTACGCCGCGCGCCGCCGCGCCCCCGCACCGTGCCGAGATAGACTTCATTCGGGTTGGTGGGGTTTACTTTGAGCGCCGCAATGGAGACCCGATTGAAGGCATTTCCACTGACCTGTTGGAAGGTCGCGCCCGCATCAGTGGATTTGAACACGCCATTGCCAAAGTACGAGTCGCCGGAGAGTGAGCCTTCGCCCGTGCCCACATAGATCACATCTTCGTTCGATGGCGCAAGAGTGAGGGCACCAATGGCGAGCGAGGCCATTTGATCAGTCTTGGGCGTCCACGGCAAGATCACCGTTGGGCTCAACGCCGTCGGCGGGGTGGTGACCCACAAACCGCCTTGCGCACCGCCCAAGTAAATGGTGTAGGGCGCGGTAGAACGAATAGCGAGCGCGCCAATGCGGCCCGCCATCGCCGCCCAGCCCCGCCCATTGCGGGTGGCTTGCACAATGGGGTTCGGGCCAATGCCAGTCCAGGCGCCGGCTAAAGCATTGGGGGCGAGGACACCCTCGGGTTGATTGGCCTTCATCGCCAAAAATTCATTGGCCGCCTGTGCCCGGCGTTCGGCGGCATCGCCGAGGGTGAAGTTCGGGTCATCGCCAGCGAAACGACGCGAATAGAATGCGTAATCGCGCTCGCTCTCCAGCCAGCCTTCACTGCTTTCATCTTCCGCCTGCATCGAAGGGGCCTTAAGGGAGGCGCTCGGATCGACAATCGCATCATCAACCACAAGCGGAGGCGTGGCAAAACTGCCAAAAGCAGAAAGTACGGTGCTTAACGCTAAAGCACCTACAACGACGATGTGAAACAAGCGTTTTGAAAAACTGAGTTTCATTGAGACTTGTCCTTTCTAAGGGTTTTCACTAAGGTCAATGTGTAGCAAAATTTATTCTCAATAGGGGATTACCTCCTTTGCTAGCGGTGAGGTTCATGTCTCCTCCTAATTGGTTCAAACATGATACCGCTCATCGGTCAGCAAGGTTCAATAGGGGGATAGGATCATTATAAGTCTATTTATAAAAAAAAGTTGACCCTATGTGAATTAAACACAACGGGGGAGACACCCATTTAACAACCGCGCCTACCGGTTCAGATGTCGGTGGGGTGCAAGGTTTTGCAAAAAATAAAACCGGGTGGTGCCAGCCTGTTTCGCTGACACCACCCGGTCTCGATCCGATAGCATTGAGAGCAACGCAGTGATGAGCGTTGCTCTCAATATTTGCTCGGCTAGAACTGAACTACGGGGAAATCACCGCCGGTAAGTAGACGATGTACGGCCACACATAGGCCATAGCGCTCGGCGCTTGATCACCGGCAAACAACGACAGCGTACGGGTACCGTTGGTGGTGTAAGTGCGCGTCACACTCGCCACCCCGGAAGTATTACTGACCCGAGCCGTCGTGCCAGAGATTTGCCCGCGCACTTCGCCATTCGGGTTGGCGGCGGTGTGAACATTGACATAGAGCGCGCCGCTCACCAAGTCGAAATGCACGCCAGCTGGCAAGGTGTACACCCCACTGAAGGTGGCTCCGTTGCCGCTCGGCACCATATCCAGCCCAACCAATACTGTGCCAGTGACTCCAGCCGCGCCATAGTGAATGTGCGCCGCTGTGGGTGCGCCGGTCAATCCGGCAACCGTCCCGTTATAGCTCAACACGCGGGAGGTGGGATTGTAGGTAAACTGCAAGCTACCCGTGCCGGCGGAGGTATTCGTGGGCACTTCGTTGGCGCTCGACAGCGTTGCGGCAAACGTACCATCGGAGAAGAAGACGTTTTCGTTCGCAACCGGGCCGCCGTTGGACATCAACTGCGCGGTATAGGTCACCGTGCGCGTTGGCGCAACCGGGCCGATCGAGTAACCAAACGAAATGGTCGTGGGCATATCTTGGATGGTGACAGTGTGCGCCGTTTGCGCGCCGAGCGCTGCGCCCGACGGATTAGTCAGCATAAAGATCACCGTCTCATTCGGGTCATTCCAGCTGTCACGACGAGCGGCGAACTGAATGACAGTGGAGGTGAATCCCGGTGCCATCGCGAGTGAGCCACTGGTGGGCGCATACGCGAAGTCGGTGTTGCGCGTGGTGAGCGTAGCGTTGCCACCCACCGTGAAGTTGAGGGTGGTGTTTGCGCCACTGGGCTTGTCGAGCATCACGGGGATCATAACTGTCGCGCCACCTTCCGCCACAGTTTGGGACGCTGCCCCAAACGAGACGGCCGGGAGGGCCGCAGAGTCATTATCTACCACATTGAGTACTGCGGGGGTGCCCACTGAGCCAGCACTGTTGTTGACCAAGACTATCGAAACAGTTTCTGTGATCTCATAGAGCGCATCATCGGTCACCATCACCGATAACGGCTTGCTGGTTTCACCCACATTGAAGATGAGCGCGCCGGGCGCAAAGGTATAGTCCACGCCGCCGCCCATGGCCGTGCCCAGACCCACCGTGTAGTTCACAGTGGTGGTCACCGCCGCCGCCGCGCTGAGGGTAACGGTGAGGTTGACCGTGCCGGCATTCTCTTGCACCGTGGTGCTCGCCGCCGCAAAGGTCGCGTGGCGTTCGCTGGAGCAGGAATACATTTGGATGTCGTCCAAGTACCAACCATCCAAGCCACCGCACCCATCGGAGCCCTGCGCGAAGCGCAACTGCACTACATCACCGGGGCGCGCATAGTTGCTCAGGTAGACAATGGAGCGGCCCCAAGTACCAATGACCTTACCACCATCCGAGCCATGGAACCCATCTAAGCCGGCTAAGGGGCTGGTGTTGCCACCCGCCACAGTGGCCATCGGCCCGTTATAGGGGTTGTAAGCGAAATCAGGACGCATGATTTGAGTCCACGCGCCACCATTGACGCTGATGTACAGCGTACCGCCGTCAAAGTTCGCTTCGGTCGCGATATAGTGGTCAAAGGCCAAGCGTGGCGCAGTCACCGTCATCGGCAACGTAACCGCTGGGCTGGTGAGATACATCACCCGGGACACATCACCGATATCGCCGGAGCAGTCACCATAGTTGTCGGGGTCAGCGCCAAAGAAGGCGAAACCCGCGCGGCTACCGGGCAAGTTGCCCTGTCGCACCCACTCCACGTTGGTCGCCGAGTACACATCGGTGTGGGTCATCGTCCAACCCGTCGTTGAGGTCAGTTCCACCGTTTCGCTTAACACGGTGTTCATCGCGCCAGCACTGCACAACGCCGGCGGGGTTTGGCCCAACAAAGGTTGGAAGTTACATTGGGTAGGCGCGGTGCGGAGTTCGACCGCCGCAATCATCTTGGTCACTTCGGCGCAATCGCCAGCCACGAGCATGGCCGTGGAGGTCAAGCCGGTTGCCGGGTCGCGGAGCGTTTGCCCTACGAGGTTGTTGCACGATTGTTCCAGCGCATCGGCGTGATCCGGGAAGTCGGAATTCCAGACTTGATACACGGTTTGCGCGCGGAAATAGATCGGGAGGGTCTTGGTGAGGCCCAACGCGGCGATGGTTTGCCCGTTGAACGTGCCACCATCCACCAACAGAGCAAAACCGTGATTGATGACACCCGAATTACGGTGTACACCACCACTATCATCGGTGGTGCAGTGATAGTAGCTATCCGTCACCTTCGCCGGGTGGTTGTAACAATTCGGATTCCACATGTCGCGGATCGCGCCACCAAAGGCCGACGAATCTTCGCCCATCAGCCAGCGATAAGAATCGTCTGCGCCGGGGGCCGAACTGTGGAGCGTGACCGTGACGGGCGTGGTGGGGTTATTCCGCAGTTGCCCTTCCAAAACCAAGCCCTGGTTGTTGCCCACTGAGAGGGTGGGGATGATGATGGTGGGGTCAACCCCCGCCATACCGGGCGGGTTGTTGCCGCCAGCGGAGTGATTGGCGATCACCACCCCAATCGCGCCCGCATTCTGGGCGTTCTTGGTCTTCACGGCAAAACCGCAGGTACCACGGTAGAGAAGGGCGATCTTGCCAGTCATGTCATTCAAGGGTTCGCAACCGTCGGAGGTGGTCTGGTTGGTGCCGTTGTTCGGCCCAATCACGCCTACCCCGTCGTTCCCCAAAACCAACAAACCCATCGTGCCGGTGATGGTGATGGCCGGCCCAAAGGCGGCCGTCCCCGCTGGATAATCGCCAGCGAGGCCAGCTGGGCTATTCACGGTGAAGATCGCGCGCGGGCGGGTATAGGCGGTACACGCGCCAGCCGTGCGGTTGGTCAACGGTGAGTCAGTTTGGCGCCCATTGACCATATCCACCGACTCGCCCCAGATGTCCGAATACGCTTCGTTGAGCGCGCCGGGTTGCCAGCGATAGACCAAGTTATGCGTATATTCGGTGTAGGCGTGGCCCCACTCGTGCGCCACTACGTCGTCAGAGGTAACACCCGTGCAATAATTGGTGGTGGTGCCGTTCCAGTTAGCGTTCGGGCAGGTGATGCGCGGGTCGTTGTTGACGGTCTTCATCGTCGCGCCGGCACCATTATACGAGTCGCGCCCAAACAGGCGGTTGAAAATGCCATATGACTCGCCCGTGGCGATGATCAAATTATTGATGTCTTCCGTCTGTTGAGCGGTGGTGCCGGAGAACGGCAGGGTATCGCCCTCTTTCCACTTCAGGTTAGCCGGGTCGGGGTTAGGCTCATACACTTCGCGATTGAGGTTCTCATGAACGCCCGAATAGCGATCCACGATCTTGCCGGTGAGCGCGTCAATATAAACGAACTCACGGACATCGCGGTCATTGCTCACTTCGAGACCATAGACCAAGTGGCTAGGGCCACGCACACCTTGATCCATCCCCAAGCGATAGACATAGAGCGTGTTGCTCTTCGCGCGCAGGCTGTCGCGGCTCACGGCACTGCGTTGGCCGTAATCAGCGTCAAACAAGCGCGGCGCATCGCTCGCTACGGCGTTGAGTGCAGTCGCCTCGGCGTCAGTCGCGGCAAGGCGCGGCGTCACCGCCACAGCAATGTCAGGGACGATCGAGCCATTCACGGCCCTCAAGTTTCCCTCAGCGTCAAAGTGCGCGTAGAGAATTCCACCAAACACTGGCACACCTTGATACACTTGGTGGTAAACCACTCGCGTAGCGAGGGCATCGCGCTCCACCCCAGCTAACGTTAATTGGCTCGCCGGGTCGGTCAGGCCAAACGCGCTTCCATATTGCGCGAGGAAGGCCTGCGCTTGCGCTTCGGGCGCGGCGGAGCGATCCACGAGTTCAGCTAAACTATTGGGATGGTCAGCCGTGGGGCGAATAAAGCGCGCCACACCTGTGGCGCGGCTATAGCTAATTTGCACGCCATTCCCAGTGGCGGTTTGCAGGTCGGCAACGCCCGCCATGGCGAGCGGATGCGTCTCATCGCCTGCGGTTGGTTTGCTCATGGTGGAGGGGAAAAACTGATAGGGAGCTGTCGAGCCAGTGCGAGTGGTCGTGGTCAAACGGGGGGTGGCTTTCGATTCTTCTGAGCGAGCAAAGACCGTCACTACAAGGGCTGCGTTGACCGCCAAGATCGTCAGCAAAATCATCACTCTTCGGTGCAACAGAAATTTCATGAGAGACTCCTAAAAGTTAAGGGGTTAAATACTTCCGAAGGATCATATAAAAGAGATCATCAGTCACTGACTGAGTGGCTATCACCTCCTTGTGTATTGTAGCGTTATGTTTGACAAACAAACCGAGTGTAGTTTACGGGGAGTAAACATTAGAGTCAAGTTAAAATTTTTCCAATCGCGCCTCTACGCCTCCCTCAACCCCAGTCGCTTTCGGTGAAACCGCGCCTCACTCGCCTTCAGCCCCAAGGCTTCCACCACTTCTTCGGGGCGGCCGGTTGCGCCTTCGCGTGCGGTGAGGCGCATGGTCAGTTCATGATGATGGGCGGTCGAGGTGGCGCGTTCCAAGGCTTCGATCAGCGGGCGCAAATCATATTCCTTATCGCGCCGCACACGCCGCACACTGGTTTGCTCCAACAAGGCGTGGATCCGTTCGTCTAAATCACTGGCGGTCACAGTCGTGGGGAGGGTTACTTGAAACTCAGCGGTCGTCACTTGGGTCTGCAAGGCGGGCGCGCGTTCGGGCGCTTCGCTGAGCGCCATGAGTTGTAGACCCGGCGGCAACGCGCCTTCCAAAGCGGCGCGCACTTCGGCTAAATCGCGCACCACTTCCAACCATACATCCATCACTTCACATTCGCTGGTGAAGCCCAACGGCAACGCCGAGGCGAGCTGGATTTTAGGTTGCGGGTTGAAGCCTTGCGAATACGCCAATGGCAACCGTGCGCGGCGCAGAGTGCGTTCCCACGTTTTATGCAGATCAAGATGACCGGTGTATTTCATCGCGGCCGTCTTGGCAAAGATGAGGCGGAGACGTTGCATAATAGAAGTCAAAAGTCAGTAGTCAGAAATTCTGATGACTGCCTCTGGTTGCTGGTTACTGACTACTGGCTACGGATACGGTCTCATCCGCCCTCAGCGCCATGCAATTGACACCTTGCACAACGCCCTCTTTGGGCGGAATTTCGTTAGCCTTAAAGCGGATGAGTTTGCTCAAGCGCGAGATGATGAACACGTCGTCATTTTCCTTAACAGCCACTGCGCCGATCAGCTGATCAGTCTTGAGGGCGAGTTTGCCGCCTGCGCCCGGCGCTTTGTTGGCGTTGAAGCCAGCCATTAACCGGATGGTGCCTTTGCCATCCGCGCCCAATAAAAACACGCCGCTGTCGGGGCGCACCGCGACAATCGCGATAGCGGCATCGCCGGTCTCCAAGCGCAAGCCCAGCCCACCGGGTAACGACATCGCCTTTTCGGAAAACCGAATGGCTTGCCCTTGTCGGGTGGCAATGAACAGATCGTGATCGCCCGCCGTCCAACAGGCACCAACGGGCATCCCGAAATCATCAGCGTTATAGAGCGTGAAGCCCGGCGTTAGTTTCTCGCCCACGAGGTGCGCCGGGATGATCCGCACATAACCGCGTTCAGTAACAAGCACGAGATAGCCCCGCTCACGCGTGGCCGTCACCACTGTCGGGCGTTCATCAGCGGCTATCGGCAGATAATTGGCGAGCGCCTCTCCCCGCGCACGGATCGGCGCGGTCGGCAAATCGTTGGTCAACAATCGAAACGCTTTCGCGCGTTGCGTGATGACCAAAAGCGGTTGGGCTTCATCGGCGATGACCAAGTGCGCCGGGGGATCACCGTCGGTCACCTCCAAATCAAAGAGGCCCATGCCACCCCGCCGTTGGCGTTGATACAAATGACGCGGGGTGCGTTTGATCTGACCAGTGGCGCTGACGGTGATCACGTTAAACGGGCCGGGCGGCTCGCTCGGCTCAAGGGACGGCTCAACCACCGGGGCGCTCTCGGTGTGCGCCGCGCGAAGTTCGCCGAGTTCCGCTTCCAAAGATTCGATGTAGGCCAAAATTGTGGGGTCGAGGTGAGAGAGATCAGGGCGTTCCATATAAAAGGGTTTATTCCAATGGCTTAATCAACAAAGTTGTCCACAAGAAAATCTCTGTTTCATCAGGATAATGTACAAAGCTTGCACTTTGCCTAAGCACAAGGGTAGAGGCGCCGAGCTTTGCCGCGTATTGAACTCCATGACAACGGGTGTAATCACGAGCATAAGCTGGTTCCCAACCTTGCGAAATACACCAATCAATGAAATTAGACGCATTGTCAGCAGTCTTTAAGCAAGTCTTGATATTGAAACTTGAAGAGCCATCATTGACGTTTTTATAAACTAATCGCCCGAATTCAGTACACAGTTGAAGAGTCGCATTGGGATACGGAAACAGCAGGCTGGCACTCAAAGGTAAAGAGACAACACCACCCACAGTGAGCAATATCAATGCACTGATTAACCACCAAATTTTTTTATCGCTAACACGGCCTAACACAGTTTTCATTAGAACGCTTTAAAAGAGCCTTAGGGGTTAATTTTTCTTCGTAACCTTCATCGGTCACACATTGGATCAAGTATACTTGAAATTGTTATGACGCTTTCGATCAACGCCCTCGCCAGTTACTTGCCGCCGCTCATCGTGCGGCGCTTTATGGCGAACCCAGCGCCATTGACCACGCCAGTGAGCGAACGTCTGACCGCGGCTGTGTTGTTTGCCGACATCTCTGGCTTCACAGCGTTAGCCGAGCGCTTGGCGCACCAGGGGCCAGCCGGGGCCGAAGAACTCTCGCGTCTACTTAATCAATATTTCAGCCAAATCATAGACACCATTTACGCCGGGCAAGGCGAGGTCGTCAAATTCGCAGGTGATGCGCTCTTAGCTTTGTGGCTTGCCGATGCGACTGACCCGGCCAGTGTGGCGCAGGCCGCTGAGCAAGCGGCCTACTGTGCGCTCCTGCTCCAAAAACGCGCCGCGACCTCGTCGCAGTCATTAAGTCTACGGATGGGGCTGAGCCTAGGCGAGCTTGCTGGGCGTTATGTGGGCGGCGTATTTGGGCGCTGGGAGTTTCTGCTGGTGGGTGATCCCTTAACCCAAGTGGCGCGCGCCGAAAAAGACGCCGCGCCCGGCGAGGTGGTCGTCACACCCGAAATTTGGCGACACCTCCAAGGCAACACGAGCGGCGTGACGCTGGCTTCAGGCAATACGCGCCTCGCGGACACCACGGCCTTCCTCATTGACGAGCCTACCCCCCGCCCCGTGTTACTGCCCACGTTGGAGAGTGCCTTGCGCGCTTACATCCCGGTGGCGATTGTGGCGCGATTGGCGGCGGGGCACACGGGTTGGATGGCTGAACTTCGCCGCGTCACAGTATTGTTCATTAACCTGCCCACGCTTGACCATACCACTTCGTTAGCCGACACGCAACGCATTATGTTGGCGTTGCAGTCAGCGATCTATCGCTATGAGGGGAGCATCAACAAATTAAATGTAGATGACAAGGGCATTACCTTAGTCGCGGCCTTTGGCTTGCCCCCGTTGGCGCACGAAGACGACGCAGTCCGCGGCGCACAAGCGGCGCAGGCCGTGCAGATCGCGCTCAATGAACTTGGGTTGCCCAGCGCCATCGGCATCACCACGGGGCGGGTCTTTTGTGGCTCGGTGGGTAACACCACCCGCCGCGAATACACGATGATCGGCGATAGCGTGAACTTAGCGGCGCGCTTAATGCAAGCCGCCTCGGGTGATGTGTTGTGCGATGCCACTACTTACCACTCTGCCCAAAAAGCCTTCGTCTTTGAAGTCCTCCCATCCATTGAAGTTAAAGGCAAGACTCTGCCGGTTGAAATTTATCGCCCCATCGCCGCAACCACTCGCGCCACCCCTCAGACACGCACGACCCTGGTGGGACGGCAAACCGAATGGGGCTTGCTGACGGCGGCCCTCGACGCGCTCCAACATGGCGTGAGCAGTGTGTGGGTGATCGAAGGCGAGGCGGGCATTGGCAAGTCACGCCTGATCGAGGCGGTGATAGAGGAAGCCCAGCGTCGCCATCTCACTACCCTGATGGGTGCGGGCGACGCCATTGAACATTCCACGACCTATCTCGCTTGGCGCGCCATTTTCAACCAACTTTTTGATCTGAGTGTGATGACCACCGAGGCCGCACGCCAACACATCTTATCCCTCTTAGATGAAACGCATCTGCATTTGGTGCCGTTGCTCAATGAAGTCTTGCACTTGGATTTACCGGAAACTGACCTGACGCGCTCGTTTGATGAGCGGAATCGAGCCCAACACACGCGCGATTTTTTGGTGAACCTATTACAAGAGTCGGTCATTCGGTCGCCCAAAGTGTTGATCGTTGAAGACGCGCATTGGTTGGATTCGGCATCGTGGTCACTCACGCGCTTAGTGTGCGAACAGTTGCAACCAGCGCTCATCCTCATCGCTAGCCGTCCGCTGGGCGCGACCGCCCCCGAAGACTGGCAGGTCATTCGCCGCCTGCCGCGCGTCCAACAGATATCGCTCACGCCCTTGCCGTTTGAAGACTCGCTCCGCCTCGTGTGCCAACGCCTCGGCGTCACAGCCCTTCCGCCGCTGGTGGCACAAATCATCCGCGACAAGGCCGAAGGGCATCCGTTCTTTAGCGAAGAACTCGCTTATGCTTTGCGCGACACGGGTTTGATCCAAATCGAAAATGGCGAGTGTCGCGTTGCGCCGGGGGTGGACTTAGCCCAAGTTGCCTTCCCCGAAACCGTGCAAGGTGTCATCACCAGCCGCATTGACCGTCTCTCACCCTCCGAACAATTGACGCTGAAGGTCGCCAGCGTGATCGGGCGGGTGTTCGCGGTGCGGACGCTGAACGCCGTGCATCCCATCCCAACCGATCGCGCTCACATTCCAGCCCATCTCGATGTGTTGGAGCGCCTCGACCTAACGCCATTGGAGCAAGTCGAACCCGAGTTACGCTATTTGTTCAAACACATCATCACCCTCGAGGTCGCCTACAACCTAATGTTGTTTTCGCAACGCGGCGATTTACATTACGCCATCGCCCAATGGTACGAGCGCGAATATGCCGAGCGCTTGGAAGAGGTCTACCCTACGTTGGCGCATCATTGGAGTCGCGCCGCGTTGAGTTTTAGCGAGCGGGTGGAATGGCGCGACAAGGCCGTGCATTATCTCCTCGCGGCCGGCGAAGCGGCGCAACAGGCTTATGCCCTGCGCGAAGCCGGGCCGGCCTTCCAACAGGCTTTAGACCTCCTCCCCACCGATCAGGTGGAGCGGCGCGCCCAAGTGTTATCGCGCTTGGGTCAACTGAATGAGCGCCAATCCAAATTTTTGGAGGCACAAGCGCATCTCGAACAGGTGATTGAGCTCGCGCGCGAAGTCGCGCCGCCTTTAGCCATAGACGCCATGGGGTTGTTATCGCTCATCTTCAATCGCTTGGGGCATTTGGAGCAGGCGCGCGCCATCGGCGAAGAGGGCCTAGCCTTAGCGCGTCAGTTCCGCGATTTGAAGGTGACTATGATGGTGGCGCGGCGATTAAGCATTGTGGCGCGGTATCAGGGCGATTACCCGCGCGCCCTCGAATGTCTGCAAGAGGCCATCGCCATCACGCATCAATTGAACGATTTAGAAGTGCGCGCAGTATGCTTCAACAATATGGGGCTGGTGTATTCACACCTAGAGCAATATGATCTCGCACTGGAATATTACGAACGCGGTCTAAACATCCGCCGCGAACTGAACTTGATGTGGGGCATCGGCGCGAGCCTGACCAGCCTGGCGTGGACGAGTTTCCTCATGGGGCGTTACGATGCGGCATGGCAGTATGCCCAAGAAAGCCGCGCGAGTCTGATAATCGTAGGCGATGAATGGTATGTGACCAACGCCGATTTGAACCTCGGCCACATCGCCACCGCGCGCGGGCAACTCGCTGAAGGCTGGGCGCATTATCAACACGCCCTGAGCGCCGCCCATCGGCAAGGGGCGATCCCAACCGTCTTAGAGACCTTGGCCGGCATGGCGCGCATCTTGGCTCAAACGCACCAAATGGAACGCGCGGCGGAATGGGTGGGCCTGGCCCTGCGGCATCCGAGCTCCACTTCCGAAGTCTTGCCCATTGCTGAGTTGGCGTTGCCGCAACTGCGCGCGGCTTTTGATGAGACCACCCTTGAAGCGTTATTCGCCCGTGGCGCGGCGCTCCATGTGGAACGCGTATTAGCAGAGCTCATGGTGGAAGAGAGACTTCTGCCACAGGAGTTGCAGGATGCCTGACAGGCCCAAAACTAACCCTCCCACACCCACTGAATTTTCAGCATGTGGAAATTTTCACCCCTGACAGACAGTCGTTTTAGTCAGCAGCGTGTGTATGGGTGGTTAGCCTGCGTTGCGCTCACCACTGGGGTCTTATATTGGCGGCGGCCCGATGCTTTTTACAACCCGCAGTTGTGGGCCGAAGATGGCAGTCGTTTTTTCACCGAAGCGTTTGGCTGGGGGGCCAAGACTTTTTTCTTACCCTATGCGGGCTATTTTCATCTTATGGCACGCGGTGTGGCATGGATCGGGATCTGGTTACCTACGCAGTATACGCCCCACTGGTATTATTTTGCGGCTTGGTTGTTGCTCATTATAATCATTACCTATATCTTTTCAGCGCGCTTTGAGTTCACGCTTTGGCAAAGATTTGGTCTCGGCCTAGCGCTGGTGGTCAATGCCGCCGACAATGAAGTTTTTTTTAACATTGCGAATTGGGCGACCCTCGGTACACTTTTTTGGTTGTTGTTGGCCAACGCCCCTGAACCGCAAACGCAACGGCAAACGGTCTTTGAGCTTGTGCTCTTAGGCGTGACGGGGTTAAATTCGCCGTTTGTTATTTGCTTATGGCTGTTGTTCCTCTGGCGCTGGCGACTTCGCCGCACCGCCCACAGCCGCAATTTATTCGTCCTCAGCCTGCTCATCGCCGCGCTTCAAATTTGGCACATGCCAACCCGGCTTGCGCGTGATAGTGGCGAGGTGGCGTGGTCACTTCAACATCTTGACGCAGTGCTATATCGCTTTGGCTATATTTTTTTAGGCGAGCAAATTTATCAAGTGCCACCAACGACTGGGTGGCGTGTGGCAGGTATCATGGGTGTGGTCGCGTTTTATGGGATCTTATTTGGGCATTTCGTCCGGCGGAAAAATTGGCCGGGGGCTACCCTACTGAGCGGCGGCTTGTTAACCACGGCGTTGTCGTTGTTTGTAATGCGCCATCTCCCACAAGAGCTACTTTATTCTGCCGGGCGACATTTTTATCTCGGCGCGTTAACCACGCTGTGGGCGTTGCTCTTAGCTGACCTGCCTCCGCTGTTGAGTCGAAGCGCTTTAAGTTTAGCCGTGTCGGCCTTCCTGTTTTTTACGCCTGCCGCCAAATGGCAAACCTTACCCGACCTCCATTGGGCTGACCATGTAGCCCAATGCGTTGGCATGCGCCCGATTTGTCCCATCCCCATCAACCCGGTCTTGAATCCGCCGACTTGGTTTGCGTTGATGAGTTCGCATATTTATGTCCCACCCACTACGTTGACCCCGTTTCAAGCGCAGTTTGGCGAAGACACGCTAGAATTGCTAGGCTATGAAATGCCCCCACCCACGAGTACACTTACGCTGGTTTTAGTTTGGCGCGCGGGTCAGGGCATCTCACAAAATTACTCTTTTTTTGTGCACCTCTTTGACCCGAGGCAGCCAACTCAAATTCTGGCGCAAACGGAGCAAGTCCCTTTGGAAGGTTCGTATCCAACTTCGTATTGGTGGGCACACGAAATTATCTCAACTTCTGTTCAACTGCCACTGACCAACCTCCAGCCTGGCATGTATCACTTAGGAGTGGGTTGGTATGCTCCCCTTAGCCCCCAGCTGGAACGCCTCCTCGCTACTAGTGATACCCACCCGTGGGCCGATAATCGGGTGATCCTCCCCATCACGCTTACGCTGCCCACTATTCCTTAATTTCATGGAGATGACGGATGTCCCCTCACCCTCTCGCTGGCAAACCTGCCCCCCGTGAACTGCTCATCAACGTACCTCAACTCATCGCCGCGTATTACACGCTCCACCCCGACCCAGCGCAGTCGGATCAGCGGGTGGCCTTTGGCACGTCAGGACATCGCGGCACTTCGTTGACGCACAGTTTCAACGAAGACCACATCCTCGCCGTCAGCCAAGCCATCGCCGAATATCGGCGGGCACAGAATATCACTGGGCCGCTCTATCTCGGCATGGATACGCATGCGCTCTCCGAGTCGGCGTTGCGTTCGGCGTTAGAAGTGCTGGCCGCGCATGAGATGGAAGTGGTGATCCAAGCAGGTCTAGGCTATACGCCCACGCCCGTCATCTCCCACGCCATCCTCACCTACAATCGCGGGCGCACGACGGGCCTCGCCGATGGGGTGGTGATCACGCCTTCGCACAACCCGCCCAACGATGGCGGCTTTAAATACAACCCACCCAGTGGCGGCCCCGCCGACACCAACATCACCAAGCAAGTGCAAAACCGCGCTAATGAAATTTTGGAGAATGGCTTGCGCGATGTGAAGCGTCTACCGTTTGCCAAGGCGCTGGCTGCCTCTACCACACACCAGCAAGATTATCGGCGCGCGTATGTGGATGACTTGCGCCATGTGATAGACCTACCCAAAATTGCCGGGGCGAAACTCAAGATCGGTGTTGACCCGATGGGTGGCGCGGGCTTGGCGTTTTGGGATGTGATTGCCGAGACGTATGGGCTGAATTTGGAAGTCGTCAATCCGGCGGTTGATCACACGTTTGGCTTTATGACCGTAGACCACGATGGCAAAATCCGCATGGATTGCTCGTCACCGTATGCGATGGCGAGCCTGATCGGGCTGAAAGACAAATTTGACATCGCCTTTGGCAACGACCCCGATTATGACCGGCATGGCATCGTCACACGCAGTGTAGGGCTGATGAACCCGAACCACTATCTCGCGGTGGCGGTGTGGTATCTGTTTCAAAATCGCCCACAATGGGGCGGCAATGTGGCGGTGGGCAAAACGCTCGTGTCGAGTTCGATGATTGACCGCGTGGCGGCGCACTTGGGGCGCGGCTTGCGCGAAGTGCCGGTGGGCTTTAAGTTTTTCGTGGACGGGCTATTAGATGGCTCGCTGGGCTTTGGGGGTGAAGAGAGCGCAGGCGCGTCGTTCTTGCGCTCCGATGGCACGGTGTGGACGACCGACAAAGATGGCTTCATCTTAGATTTGCTGGCCGTCGAAATTTTAGCCGCCACTGGACGCGACCCGGGCGAACATTATCAGGCGCTTGAAAAACAATTTGGTGCGGCACATTACCTTCGCCGTGACGCGCCTGCGAACCCCAAACAAAAATCGGTGTTGTCGAATCTCTCTCCAGACCAAGTGACCGCCGAGGCGCTGGCGGGCGAAGTGATCACCGCGAAACTCACCAACGCTCCCGGCAACGGCGCGGCGATTGGCGGCCTGAAGGTGACGACCGAAAACGGCTGGTTCGCCGCGCGCCCCTCCGGCACAGAGAACGTGTACAAAATTTATGCTGAGAGTTTCAAGAGCACGGCGCATTTGGAGCAGGTGTTTGATGAGGCCCAACAGATCGTGAGCGCGGCGTTTACCAAAGCTGGAGCGTGAGGGCGAATTGCTAATCTGATGCCGGCCTCGCTCGAGCCTCTTTCACGCTACATCCCTGCCCTCATCGCGCGGCAATTGAACCATAGCCCCGCGCCGTTGCAACACCCTCTGGCAGAACAATTTGACGCGGCAGTGTTGTTCGTGGACATCTCTGGCTTCACCGCGCTCACCGAACAATTGGCGCAACGCGGCCCGGCGGGGGCCGAAGAACTTTCGCGCCTGCTCAATGCGTTCTTTACCCAACTCACCGATTTGATTTTCGCGCACGGCGGCGATGTCGTGAAGTTTGCGGGCGATGCGCTGTTAGCCTTATGGCCGGGTGAACTGTCCGAAGCGACTCGCCGCGCCACCCAATGTGCGTTGGCGGTGCAAGCGGCGTTGCATAATTATCCAGCGGAGAATCATACCCTGCGAATGAAGGTGGGCGTGAGCGCGGGACACTTGGCAGCATTTTATATTGGCGGAACCCACGGACGTTGGGAGTTTGTGTTGACGGGCGAGCCGCTGGCCCAAGTGGGCCACGCCGAAGCGCAAGCACAACCCGGCGAGGTCATCCTCTCGCCGGAAGCGTGGGGGTTGATCCAAACCCAATTTGCCGGAGAACCATTGCCTACCGGGGCCGTGCGGGCGCAAGACGTCGTCCAAACATTACCGCCACAAGTTGCGCTATCCATAACGATCAACCCAGAGGCCGAAGCCGCGTTGTGGACGTACCTCCCCGGTGCCATTCGAGCGCGGTTGGCCGCTCAGCAATCCGAATGGCTGACGGAACTGCGGCGCGTGACGGTGGTGTTTCTCAACTTGCCTGACTTGAACCACACCACGCCGCTCGAACAAGCCCAAAACATTATGCTGGCGTTGCAAGCGGCGTTGTATCGTTACGAAGGGAGCGTTAACAAAATCAGCATTGACGACAAAGGGAGCACGCTGGTGGCCGCGCTGGGCTTGCCCCCGCTCGCCCACGAAGATGACCCCGCGCGAGGTGTGCGCGCGGCGCACGGGATGCAAACGGCTTTGCGCGCCCTCGGCGCGAGGTGTGCCATTGGCGTGACCACCGGGCGCGTTTTCTGCGGCACGGTGGGGAGTGACCGCCGCTGTGAATACACGATCCTCGGCGACATCGTCAATCTGGCCGCGCGCCTAATGCAAGCCGCCTTGCATCATCCCACTTCGGCGTTGTTGTGCGATGCCGCCACAGCCGAAGCGGCCGCGCACCAGTTGGCGTTCGCGCCTTTGCCCGCCCTCACCGTCAAGGGCAAAGCCGAACCTGTCGCGGTCTTTCAGCCCTTAGCCGAAACACGCGCCACGCTTCGCGCTAAAACCGCGCTGGTGGGGCGCGCCGCCGAACAAGCCCAAATCGCGCAACAACTGAGCGCGCTCAACGCGGGCGAAAGCAGTCACCTCATCATTGAAGGCGAAGCGGGCATTGGCAAATCGCGGCTGGTAGAAGCGTTAGTGGAACAGGCGCGCGCGTTGGGCATGACGGTTTTGCACGGCGTGGGTGACGCAGTAGAAAAAGCCACCCCCTACCATGCGTGGCGCGGCGTGTTCGCACAACTCTTCGGCCTAGACGCGCTCAACACCACGCTTGAACAACAGCGCCAGAAGGTGTTGGCACATTTGACGCAAGCGCACCCCGATCAATTCGCCCACGCGCCACTGCTCAATGCGGTTCTGCCGTTGGACTTACCCCAGAATGACTTCACGGCGTCGTTGCCGAACGAAGGCCGCGCGAACTTCACCCGCGAATTATTGCTATTGCTGTTGCGTGAACCAGCCCGCGCAGGGCAATTGGTGGTGATCCTCGAAGACGTACACTGGCTGGACTCGAGGTCGTGGGCATTGGTAGGCTACGTGGCGCGTGAGATTCAGCCGCTGATGTTGGCGCTCGCCACGCGCCCCATCCCCGAACCGTTGCCCCGCGAATATCAGCAATTTCAACCAACCGCTCACACACTTGCCTTACGCGCGTTACCGCCGGATGAGATTGAGCAATTGCTGGCGCGGCGCTTGGGCGTCAGCCATCTCCCTGCGCCGGTGTTGGAGTTGATCCGCGCGAAGGCGGAGGGGCATCCCTTCTTCAGCGAAGAGTTGTTGTATGCGCTCCGGGATGCAAATTTGATCGTGGTGACGAATGATGAATGTCGTTTGGCGGCGGGGGTGAACCTGTCGGCCGTGCATTTCCCCGACACGGTGCAAGGTGTGATCACTAGCCGCATAGACCGCCTGACCCCGCAACAACAGCTCGCACTCAAAGTGGCGAGCGTCATCGGGCGCGTGTTTGCTTATCGCACGTTACAAGCCGTGTATCCCATCGAAACCGACAAATCTCAACTGCCAGCTGATTTAACGGCGCTGGAGCGGCTCGACCTGACTCCGTTGGAAACGCCACCGCCTCAACTAGAATACATCTTCAAGCATATCATTACGCAAGAAGTAGCGTATAACCTGATGACGTTTGCCCAGCGGCGGCAGTTACACATGGCGGTGGTGGCGTGGTATGAACAGACCTTTGCCGACGACTTGACGCCCTTCTATCCGTTGTTAGCACAACACTGGATTCAGGTGGTGAATGCGACCACTGCGACCGAACCCTTGGAAGCAAGGTGGATGCAGAAGGCGATGGACTACGTGGAGCAAGCCGCCGAGCAGGCGCTCCGCAACTCGGCGAATGTGGAAGTCGTTTCATTACTGAACCACTTGCTGACGTGGCGGCAACGCCCGCAATGGGCGGCGGTGGCCGAGACCCGCTCAGCCCATTGGGAATATCTATTGGGTGAGGCGCATCTGGCGCTGGGGCAAATTGCTCAAAGCGAAACGCACTTTTTGAGGACCGCCGCCCTGCTGGGCTATCCCGAACCTCCCCATGCCTGGCGCACTTTGAGTTTCTTATGGCAAGCGACCCAGGCGATATCATCTTTAGTATGGAAGCCTAGCCCAAGCGCTGACCCAAAGCAACGTTCACGCCTCGCGCAAGCCGCTATGACCTATACGCGCCTACTGCTGGTGATTTCTTATACCGGCGATATGCCCCGCACCAGCTATGCCAGTGTCCACGCGATGAATTTGGCAAGTTGGGCTGGGGTTTCACCTATCTTGGCGCGCGCCGAAGCGACGCTGTGTATTGGGATAGGTTCGGTGGGCCTGCACAGTTTAGCGGAACGATATTGCCAGCAAGCTGTAGCCCGCGCGGCCGCGGACGCCGACCCGATGAGCAAAGCGACGGTTGATGAACTGAGTGCTCTCTATTTGGCCAGCGCGGGGCAATTAGCGTCAGCCGAAAAGTTGTTGCGCCAAGCGGCGGATTTATTCGAGCAAGTTGGCAACCTCCGGGGGCAAAATGAGAGCCAACATGTGCTGGTTGGGGTTTATACCCAGCAGGGGCGATTAGCCGAAGGGTTAGCCCTAGCCGAGCAGGTGATGACCCTCGCCAAACGCCGCCAAGATTCGCAGATGGTGCTACATGGCTTGTGCGAAATGATCGAGGCGGGCTTGCCCGCGACGCTCTCGTTAGCGCGCGCCCAAACGCTATTGGAAGAGGTGCGCGACCAGCCCTTCACCTCATCTGATAAGTTGTGGGTGTGGGGCTTGCTGTGTTTGATCTACACCCGCCAAGCCGCTTGGGAGAGCGCCGCGCAAGCCGCGCAAATCGCTATAGACTTGATCCAAGCCTCAACGTTCGTCAGCTTTTACATCTTAGATGCTTACAACGGCCCCGCCGAATTTTTTTTGAGCCTGTGGGAACACCAACTCACTGACCCAACCTTTGCGCCACTGCGGCCGACTGCTGAACTCCAACAACAAGCGCGCGCCTATAGCCGCCGTTTACAAGGTCTCATGTGGCCCTTTCCGGCGACCGTGCCTCAAGTCCAGCGTTATCAGGGTTGGTATGAGTGGCTAATGGGCAAGCCGCGCCAAGCGCTGGACTGTTGGCAAAAGAGCCTGACGCACGCGCAGAAATTTGGGATGCCGCTGGAAGAAGGCTGGACGCATTTTGAAATCGGGCGTCACTTGCCCACGAGCGACCCCGCCCGTGCTGAACATTTGCAACGGGCGATGGAGTTGTTTAAACAATGTGGCGCAGAGAATGACCTGAGACGAGTAGAGGGATTGTTATAGAATTTCATCTTTCCACACCTTACACAAGACTTCGGAAGTCCGCGTAAAATCCTTTAGATGTTAATCGGAAACAAGGTTTGATCCACGAATTTTCACCGCGAAGCGTGGACACGAAATATTCGTGAAAATTCGTGTTCATTCGTGGATCATGATGGTCTTGGCTGATTCCAATTAAAGTCTTTTGAATGAACAGTAACGTGAGCGCGGACTTCCGAAGTCTGAGCCTCGCGGCGTAAGTCAAACGAGTATCGTCTTCTATCCCATGTCATTGAGCGCCTCTTGATGAAACACAATGTCTGACTACAACGACCTCCTCCTCCGCATCTTTCCGCATGACAAAGCCGAGCAGTATTACCCGGTGGAAGCCGAACTCGCCGATGGCAGTCGCTTCACTGGCGGACGCCTGCGCCTCGACCAAGATCAACTACTCAGTTTGCAACTCGACGCCGAAGCCTATGGCCGCGCGCTGTTTGAAGCGCTCTTCGCGGGCGACATCCGCCGCGCCTACGATAAAGCCACCGGTGCCGCCGAAGCACAACATGGCGGGCGTTTGCGGGTGCGCTTGTGGGTGGATAACGAAGCGGTTGAACTGCATGCCATTCCGTGGGAACGGTTGTATCACTTGCATAAGGGCAAGTTTGTGCCGCTCGGCGCATCTACCCTCACCCCACTTTCACGGTATACCTCACTCGAAATTCGCGAACCACAGCCCATCACCGAAGTGCCCATCCAATTATTGGTGGCGCTCTCCAACCCCAGCAAACTTCCCGGTGATCTCGCGCCCGCCAATGTTGAACTCGAAATCGAAAACATTCGGCGCTCGGTAGAGAGCCTGTGTCGCGCTGGGCAAGTGCGCGTTACACTTTTGCCGGGGCACACCGGCGTTTCGGCGGGGATGCGCACTAAATTAGAAGGCGAAAAGTGGACGATCATAGATGGCCCACAAACGCTTTTCAATCTCGCCCCCCATTTGATGAAAGCACATGTGTTTCACTTCATTGGGCACGGCGCATTTCGGAACGGCACGGCGGCGCTGTACTTAGAAAAAGTGGATGGCACTTGGCAAGCGGTGCGCGATGAAGAGATCGTCAATATGTTTGCCGCCCTGGGCACATTGCCGCACCTGATCTTTTTGGTGGCCTGCGAAAGCGCCACCCGCACCGCCGGGGCCACCTCGCCGTTTGTGGGCCTCGGCCCCAAATTGGTGCAAGCGGGTGTGCCAGCGGTGGTCGCCATGCAAGAGCAAGTGCCGGTGGAGTTAGCCCGCGCCCTCGCCAGTGAGTTTTACGCCCGCTTGGCCGAACATGGCGAAGTAGATCAGGCGCTCAATCAAGCCCGCCTGCAAGTGTTCAACAAAAAGAGTACCGAATGGGCGATCCCCGTACTCTTTATGCGGATTCGCAAAGGGCGCTTGTTCGGCGCAGATGTGGACGAAGACGCCCCCGCGCCTGGCGAGCCCCCGTTTAAGGGGATGGAGTATTTCACCGAAAATGATGTGGGTAAATTTTATGGGCGCGAATTGCTCACGGCGCGGTTAGCCGGAAAATTGCGGAGCACGCGCTTTTTGCCCATCATCATTGGCTCGTCGGGCAGTGGCAAATCATCGGTGGTGCGTGCCGGGTTACTGCCCGCACTCAAACGGGGTGAGCCCTTAGCCGATGGCACCCCCCCACCCTCAGGCAGTGAACATTGGCCAATATATGTCCTTACCCCCAGCGCTCATCCATTGGAATCTCTGGCCGCCGTGCTCACCCGCGATGAGTTTTCTCTGCAAGCCACCACAACCTTGATGCAAGACTTGGAGGTGGATGTTCACGCCACCCATCAACAGGTGACGAAGTTGTTAGGCCATTTAGGCACCTCTAATCACCTCGTGCTTATTGTGGATCAGTTTGAAGAAGTTTTTACGCTGTGCAAAGACGAACGTGAACGGCGGACGTTTATAGATAGCTTGCTCTATGCCTCCGCTGAGAGCACCGCTGGGCCGACCATCGTCATCATCATCTTCCGCGCCGACTTTTACGCCCATTGCGCTCAGTACGAAAACTTGCGGGTGGGCGTCTCGACCAACCAAGAATTTGTTGGGCCGATGAACCCAACAGAACTGCGGCGGGCGATTGAAGAACCGGCTAAAGCGGGCGGTTGGGAATTTGAGCCGGGCGTGGTGGATTTGATTTTGAAAGAAGTGGGCGACGAGCCGGGCGCGCTCCCGTTGATGCAACATGCACTTTTAGAAACGTGGAAGCGTCGCCGGGGGCGGACGATGACGTTGCGGGGTTACAACGATGCGGGCGGGATTCGCGGCGCGATTGCCAAAACCGCCGAGGCCATTTACACCACGCTCCCGGCTGAACATCAGCCCATTGCCCGCCGCATCTTTTTGCGGTTGGTGGAGTTGGGCGAGGGTTCCCAAGACACCCGCCGCCGCGCGCGGTTAGAAGAACTGTGGCCGCGCGCCGCCGACCAACCTATTGTGCAGGGCGTGTTGAAGAAGTTGGTGGATAATCGGTTGGTTGTGACCACCGATAAAACGGCTGAAGTCTCCCATGAAGCGCTGATCCGCGAATGGCCGACCATACGCCAGTGGATTGATGAAAGCCGTGACGGTCTGCGGTTGCTCCGCGAAATTTTGACGGCGGCGGAAGATTGGGAGAATGTTAACCGGGATACTGGGGCGTTGTATCGTGGGGTGCGCTTGGCGCAAGCGTTGGAATGGGCCACTGACCTAGAAAACGCCGCAGAGCTGGGGCACCGTGAACGCGCTTTTCTTGACGCTTCTCGTGAGACGACGGAGCGGGAGGCGCGCGAGAAAGAAGAACAGCGCCAACGCGAATTGCTGGCCGCGCAACAGATTGCCGAAGAGCAAAAGAAGCGCGCCGAAGAACAAGCCCGTGCCGCGCAACGCCAGCGGCGATTGAGTTATGTCATTGGCGCGGTGGGCGTGGTGGCGATTGGCCTCGCCATAGCCGCCTTGTTGGCTTTTCGGCAAGCCGCCGCCGACCGAACGGTGGCGGTGACTCAACAAAACGTGGCGCAATCCGCCAGCACCCAAGCCGTGGCGCAACAAAACGTGGCCCAAGCCGCCAGTACGCAAGCGGTCGCCTCCGCCGCCACCGCCATTGCCGCCCAAGCCATCGCCGTCGAAAAAGCCCGGATTGCCCGCGCCGGGGAACTGAATGTGTTATCCGTAGCCCAGCGCGATCAACATCCCCTACTTTCTTCCCTGTTGGGCCTGGAAGCCTTCCATCGGCTCGACAATGCTCGCACCCGGGGTACCCTGCTCGACAACCTGAATTCCAAGCCTCAGTTGGACCGATATCTCAGCCAACCATCATCTGTCTGGGGCCTGGCCTTCAGCCCAGATGGCCAAACCCTGGCGACCATTGACTATAATGGCATTATCCTGTGGGATGTGGTAACTCACCAACCCCTCAGTCAGGCGCTCAGAGGGCATACGGATGTGGTGAGGAGTGTTGCCTTCAGCCCAGACGGTCAGACCCTCGCCTCCGGCAATGATGATAACACCATCATCCTATGGAACGTGGCAACTCGCCAGCCCATCGGTCAACCGCTCACTGGGCACACAAATGTAGTATTTAGTGTTGCCTTCAGCCCGGACGGCCAGACACTCGCCTCGGGCAGTT
>Ga0315912_10001491_pt1 | contig 28396 bp, 13 predicted proteins | sample VfabasoilMG_FD_204469 | JGI IMG/M metagenome (GOLD analysis project Ga0315912, IMG submission 204469) | Garden soil microbial communities collected in Santa Monica, California, United States - V. faba soil | ecosystem: Environmental > Terrestrial > Soil > Garden | place: USA: California...
ATTGATTGGCTCCTCGGGCTGGATTCGAACCAGCAACCCTCCGGTTAACAGGTGGACGTGGGTTCTGTATCTGGTTGTCTCGTCAGCGGTTTAGCCACTTGCTGATGGCTCGTGTTACCTGGTGTTCGGGAGAATATTGAACGAGAATTGAACGAACGCTCGGTTAAGGGCGGGTTGCCTCTAACTGAGCATTCAACTGCGCCGACCCTGGGCTTCTCAAGATTGTCGCCAAATTCCGGATAGTCTTAAGCCCTCACCTCTGCTAGAAAAAGTATCTGGTGCGTCATCGGCAAGTCGATACGGTGCGAATTCGCGTCCGGATCGACAGCGCGCCGTTCACCCGTGAGCGCCTGAAATCACCTGGTCTCGGCGGCATGTTCGTCGAGAGCGTGAATGAGACGATTGCCCGGATCGAGGCCAATCCGTTTCAGTATCCCGAAGTCATCCGCAAGGCCCGTCGCGCCGATCTCAAGAATACCCGTACAGCGTTTGGTATCGCATCAAGCCGGTGTCGCGCGCCGCATGTCAGCGAAGGTCACACCGCCGCCAGGCCGCAATCTGTACGCACCCGATGCCTGCAAAGCGGTCGGCGTCATTGAAGGGCTGGAACGTCATGGGTCGGCATCGAGCGTCGCTATGGCAGCTTTGGTGAAGAAGACCCTCAATGACAGCTGATTCGGCGCTGCACCATGACGTAACCGTCGGTAGCCTTTTGCATCCTGCGGAGGTCGCGCGCGAATCACTGAAGCAGTGACGAGGTCTTCCACTACGTCCGGTTGACATATACTCCGACGCTCCCGGATGTAGTCATGGAATCAGACGAATCCGTCTCGAGTCGCGGAGACCGTTCGGGAGGAATCCAGGACCGAGTTCGCCCCGAGAACGCGAATCCACTGCCGACGCTGACCCTTCCCAAAGGGGGCGGGGCCATTCGCGGCATCGGCGAAAAGTTCACCGCGAATCCAGTGACCGGAGCCGGCTCGGTGACGGTCCCGATCTATCTCAGCCCTTCGCGCGCGTCGCTCGCGCCCCAACTCTCGCTGACGTACGACTCGTCGTCCGGCAACGGACCTTTCGGCTTGGGGTGGACGCTCTCGCTCCCGTCGATCACCCGTAAGACCGACAAAGGACTCCCGCGCTACGCCGATTTCGAAAGCTCTGACACGTTCGTCCTTTCCGGCGCCGAGGATCTCGCTCCGGTGCTGGTGCGAAACGCAAGCGGGCAGTGGGTGCCCGCGCAACTGCCGCTCCGGTCGCGGTACGGTCGGCAGTACCAGGTGCGCCGCTACCGCCCGCGCGTCGAGGGACTGTTCGCGCGGATCGAGCGATGGACGAACACTGTGGACGCCACCGATGTCATCTGGCGTTCGATTTCGAAAGAGAACATCACGAGTTGGTACGGCCTCGACGAGAAGAGTCGCGTCCACGACCCGGCGGAGGCGAGCCGCATCTTCAGCTGGCTCATCTGTCAGAGCCACGACGACAAGGGCAACCTCATCCAGTATCTCTACAAACGCGAAGACGGCGACCTCGCCGACCTGGCGGCGGCGAACGAGCGAAACCGGACCAGGACGGCCGCGCGGTACATCAGCCGCGTCCAGTACGGCAACCGCACGCCGTTCTTTCCGGATCTGAGCGCAGCGTCGGCGACGCCGGTTCCCGCGGACTGGTGTTTCGAGCTCGCGTTCGACTACGGCAACCACGATCCCGTCAACCCGCGTCCAGGCGATCTTGGTACGTGGAACGTCCGGCCCGATCCGTTCTCGACCTATCGCTCCGGCTTCGAAGTCCGGACGTACCGACGCTGCCGCCGGGTGTTGCTGTTCCATCACTTTCCAAGCGAGCCCGCGATTCTGACCGATTGCCTCGTCCGCTCTACCGACCTGTCGTACGCGCCGGATCCGGCGCCGACCGACCCCGCCAGGTCGCGCTACTCGCTCCTCGTATCGGCCACACAGACCAGTTATCGTCGCAGCGGCCCGGCCGCGTATTCGTCGAAATCGCTGCCTCCAGTGGAATTCCGCTACACCGAGGCGACGATCGACGAGACGATCCGCACACTCGACGACGAGTCGCTCGAGAACCTGCCAGCGGGCCTCGACGAAGCGATGTATCGATGGGTCGATCTCGACGGTGAGGGCGCGCCCGGCGTCCTCACCGAGCAAGGCGATTGCTGGTTCTACAAAGCCAACGTCAGTCCCGCCAACCAGCACACACGCGATGGCGAGACGAGGACCACCCCGAAGTTCGCGCCTGTCCGTGTCGTCTCGCCGCGTCCCTCGCTGGCCGCGCTCCGGTCGGGTCGCCAGCAGCTGATGGATCTCTCGGGCAACGGCAGGCTCGATCTCGCGCTGCTCGATAACGAATCGCCAGGCTTCTACGAGCGCACCGCGGCGGGCGACTGGGAGCCGTTTCGTGCGTTCGAATTCGCACCGGTGGTCGATTGGCGATCGTCGAACCTCAGGTTCGTCGATCTGACCGGCGACGGGCGGGCCGACATCCTCCTTACCGAAGACCATGCCCTGTCATGGCGGCCGTCGCACGGCGACAAGGGGTTCGGCCCCGCGGTGCGAATTGCGCCGGCATTCGACGAGGAAAAGGGTCCGCGGCTTGTGCTGTCGAACAACGCCGAGAGCGTTTTTCTCGGGGACCTGTCGGGCGACGGCCTTGCGGATCTGGTCCGTGTGCGTAACGGCGAGGTCTGCTACTGGCCCAACCTCGGGTACGGAAGGTTCGGCGCCAAGATCACCATGGACGGATCGCCCTGGTTCGAGGCGCGCGAGACCTTCGACGCGGGCCGCGTGCGCCTTGCCGACATCGACGGGTCCGGCACCGCCGATCTGATCTACGTCGCCGCGTCAGGCATCCAGCTGTACTTCAACCAGTCGGGCAACGCCTGGGGCGCGGGGCGCCGGCTGGAACAGTTTCCTCAGGTCGACAGCTCATCGCAGGTCGATGCCATCGATCTGCTCGGGACCGGCACCATGTGCCTGACGTGGTCGTCGCCGCTCGCCGCCGACGCGCGCCGTCCCATGGGCTACATCGACCTGCTGAGCGCGGGCAAACCGCACCTGCTGACCGCCGTCGTCAACAACCTTGGCGCCGAGACGCGCGTGCGATACGCGCCGTCCACGAAGTTCTATGTGGCCGACAAACTGGCAAACGCACCGTGGGTGACGCGGCTGCCGTTTCCCGTCCATGTGGTCGAGCGCGTCGAAGTGATCGATCACATCAGCCGGAACCGTTTCATCACCAGTTACTCGTATCACCACGGCTACTACGACGGCGTGGAGCGGGAGTTTCGTGGATTCGGCCGCGTGGAGAGCATCGACACTCAGGAGCTGACGAGCCTCTCGAACGCGGACACCTTGGCACCGGCGTCGAACGACGATCCCGCCACGAACCTGCCACCGATTCTCACCAAGACCTGGTATCACACCGGCGCCTTCGTCGAGGATGTGGCGATTTCGCGTGTATTCGGCGGCGAGTACTACACCGAGCCCGATCTGGCGCCAGCCGCACAGGCGGCGATGCTGCTTGCGGATACCGTGATGCCGTCCGGAGTCCTCCTGCCGACCGGCGCGCGGCTTGCGCACTCACTCACCGCCGAAGACATGCGCCAGGCGTGCCGCGCCCTTCAGGGCTCCATGCTGCGGCAGGAAATCTACGCCAACGACAATTCGCCGGCGGCGCGACGGCCCTACAGCGTCACGGAGCGCAACTTCACCATCGAACTGCTGCAGCCGCGGGGCGCCAATCCGTACGCGGTGTTCTTCACGCACGAGCGCGAGCTGCTGGAGTTCGCGTACGAGCGCCTGCTGCTACCGATCGGCGGCGCGCTCGAGGCGCACGATCCTCGCGTGTCGCACACCGTCACGCTGTCAGTCGATCCATTCGCCAACCTTCTGCTCACCGCGTCGGTTGCCTACGGCCGCCGCCATCCGGACACAAGCCTCTCTCTGGCCGACCAGTCCAGGCAGGCGGCCCTCCAGTCCACGTTCACGGCAAAGACCTACACCAATCCGATCGCAACCGACGACAGTTGGCGGATTCCGCTGCCGGCCTCATCGAAGACGTACGAATTGCTGCAGGCCGAGCCGAACGCGGCAATACCAGGGGTCACGAACGTATTCGGGTTCGAGGAATTGCGGGACGAGGTCGCTGCCGCATCCGATGGCGCGCACGACGTGCCCTTCGAGGATCGCGCGCCGGCGATGGTTGCCAACACGCCCTATCGGCGGCTCATCGCGTCGAGTCGTACTCTGTATCGCCCCGACGACATGGGCGAGGCGGCCGGCAGTGCCGCGGCGCTTCTCGCCCTCGGCACGCTCGAACCGCTGGCGCTCCCGGGCGCCGCGTTCACGCTGGCGTTCACGCCCGGTCTGATTGCGCAGGTCTATCAGCGCGGCGGCCCGCTGCTGCCGTCGCCGGCCGCCGTGATGGGGAGCGCCGCAGGGGATGGTGGCGGCTACGTGGATCTCGACGGCGACGGGCACTGGTGGGTGCCTGCGGGACGAACGTATCACACGCCCTTACCGACGTCGCCGGTGCTGGAGGCCACCGAAGCGAGACGGCACTTCTACCTTCCGCGACGCTACGAGGATCCCTTCGGTCACGTGTCGACCGTGGACGTCGACAACCACGACCTTCTGGTCGTCTCCTCCCGCGACGCGCTCGACAACACGACGACCGTGGTGAACGACTACCGCGTCCTGCAACCGGCGAAGACGACGGACTCGAACGGCAACGTCAGCGAGGTGGCGTTCGACGTCCTCGGGCTGGTCTGCGGCACGGCCGTGATGGGTAAGCCGGCGGAGGCCATTGGCGACTCGCTCGTGGGGTTCTCACCGGATCTGTCGTCAGGCCAGATCGACGGGTTCTTCGACGCCGCCGATCCGCACACCGTCGCCGCGCCGCTCGTCGGGTCGGCGTCGACGCGGATTGTGTACGACGCCGACCGTTTCATGAAATCGCGGCTCGCATCGCCGGACCCGACCACGTGGCAACCGGTGTTTTCGTGTACGTTGACGCGCGAGACGCACACGAGCGATCTCGGCGCAGGCCAGCAGCCGGCGATCCAGATCGCCTTCATGTACTCCGACGGCTTCGGCCGGCTCGCGCAGAAGAAGATCCAGGCCGAGCCCGGTCCCACCGCGCCCGCGGGGCCCGTGGTGAATCCACGCTGGGTGGCCAGCGGCTGGACGGTGTTCAACAACAAAGGCCGGCCGGTTCGACAGTACGAGCCGTTCTTCAGCGAGATCGCGAAGGGCCACCAGTTCGAGTACGGCAAGACCGTCGGCGTGAGCTCCATCCTCTTCTACGACCCGATGGAGCGGGTCGTCGCCACCGCGTACGCCGATCACACGTTCGAGAAGGTGGTCTTCACGCCGTGGCATCAGGAGCACTGGGATCGAAATGACACCGCGCTTCTGGCGCCGGCGTCCGACACGCACGTCGGCGACTTCTTCTCGCGCCTGCCGGCAGCGGCCTATTCGCCCACATGGCACGCGCAACGAGTAGGCGGCGCGCTCGGTGCGGCCGAGCAGGCCGCGGCGGACAAGGTGGCGGCGCATGCCGGCACCAGGTCGACGATGTATTTAGACACGCTGGGAAGAACCTTTTTCACGGTCGTCGACAATGCCGGCGAGGGTGCCGTCGAGTCGCGGGTGACGCTCGACATTGAGGGCAACGAGCTTTCCGAGATCGACGCGCTCGCCCGAATTGCGCTCGTCAACGACTACGACCTCTTGAAGCGTCCGATCCGCCGTCGCGACATGGATGCTGGTGATCGGTGGACGCTGAACGACGTATCGGGCAAGCCGGTTCGCGCATGGGACAGCCGCGGTCACAACCTGCGGACGGCCTACGACGTGCTCCGCCGCCCGACCGACATGTTCGTTGAAGGAACCGATGCGACCCACTCGGATCCGCGGACACTGGGCGGCGAAAAGCTGTGTGAGCGGATCATCTACGGCGAAGGGCAGGCCAACGACGTGGCGCTCAACGCGCGCACTCGCATCTATGAACATCGAGACGCGTCCGGCATCCTGACGAACTGGGGCCGAGACCCGGTGACCGGCCGCGACGAAGGCTACGACTTCAAGGGCAATCAGCTGCGCAACCGCCGCCAGTTCGTCCGCGGCTATCAGGCGCTGCCGGACTGGTCGGGAGCAGCGCCGGCGATGGAGGCGGACGTCTTCATGAGCTGCACGCGGTTCGACGCGCTCAACCGGCCGATCGCCGTCACCTCAGCCGACGGCAGCATCGTCCGGCCGTCCTTCAACCAGGCCAACCTGATGAACGGCCTCAATGTGCATCTGCGCGGCGCAGCGGTCGCGACCGCGTTCGTGGAGGACATCTCCTACAACGCGCGCGGGCAGCGCGTGGCCATCGAGTACGGAAATCAGACCACCAGCCAATACACCTACGATCCGCGGACGTTCCGCATGACGTCGCTGGTCACGACTCGCGCGGGTTTTCCCGTCAATCAACGAGTCGTCCAGGATCTGAGCTACGTCATCGACCCGGTTGGAAACATCACCCATATTCAGGACGACTCGGATCTCCAGAACACGATCTACTTTCAGAATCGTCGCGTCGATCCCAGCGCAGACTACACCTACGACGCTGTTTATCGCCTGACCGCCGCGAGCGGTCGCGAACAGCTCGGGCTCACCGCCGGAGCTGCCAACCCGCCGGCGCCGTCGTCCTACAACGACGTTCCGCGTGTCCGGCTGCCGCATCCGAGCGATGGCCGCGCGGTGGGCACGTACACCGAGTCGTACAAGTACGACGCAGCGGGCAACCTCGTGCAGTGGACACACAAGGGCAGCAACCCCGCGCATCCTGGTTGGACCCGCACGTTCACCCACCAGGAGTTCAGCACGATCCAGCCGGCAATGTTCAACAACAGGCTGACACGAACGACGGTCAACGGCGCGATGCCGCTGGTCGAGCCGTACACACACGATCGTCACGGCAACATGACCTCGATGCCGCAGCTCCAGGCGATGCAATGGGACTACAAGGATCACCTGTCGATGACACGGCGCCAGGCGATCGGCGCCGGCGATGCCGACGGCACGACGCATCAGGGCGAGCGAACGTTCTACGTGTACGACGCAGGCGGGCAGCGGCTCCGCAAGGTGACCGAGTCGTCCAGTGGGGTCAAGTCCAAAGAGCGGATCTATCTAGCAGGGTTCGAACGATATCGCGAATTCGACACGGCTGGCACCGTGACCCTCGAGCGCGACACGCTTCACATCGTCGACGACGATCGCCGCATCGCGCGGGTCGACACGAAGACGGGTGGCCCCGATGTCATTCGCTACGAGTACGCCAACCATCTGGGATCGGCCAGCCTGGAGCTGGATACGACCGGCGCGGTGGTGACGTACGAAGAGTACTTTCCGTACGGCGGCACGTCGTTCCAGTCAGGCGTGAGCGCGGACGACATCAGCTTGAAGCGCTACCGGTTCTGCGCCAAGGAACGCGACGAGGAGACGGGGTTCTACTACTACGGAGCGCGTTACTACCCGCCGTGGCTCGGGAGATGGCTGCAGTGCGATCCGGCCGGAACGGTCGATGGCCTGAACCTGTACGCCTACACGCGCAACAACCCGGTACGGCACATCGACCCGAACGGCATGCAGAGCCGCGAGCAGGTGCTGCAGCAGATCAAGAAGAGCGGGAAAGCCGTCCACGTTATGAATCCCGCGACGAAGAAGGACGACGGAAAGATCGAAAAGCCAGGGCAGATGGGCAACGTGTACCTCGGTGCTCGGCCCAAGCCCACCAATAACGCCAACAACACTCCGCCTCCGAAGCCACCGCCCAAGAAGGGTGCGGGCGCCGGGGGGGGCTCGGGGAAGGGCACCGATTCGACGGATCAGATCGGCAACGCGTCGAAGTCACAGCAGGGATCGGCCGCCGGCGACCCGAATGGCGATTCGAAAGATCCATCGACCCCCAAGAAGGGGGGCGATGGCGGTCAGGGCGGCGGCCAGGAGACCAAGAAGACCGAACTGGACTACGCGACGCTGCTCGCCCACGAGTTGAATCCGCCGTTCGTCGAGTCGCTCATGGACTTCTTCTTCGGGAAGAACGAAGAGAACACCGTCGACACGGGCGGTCTCCCAGGCGGAAAGGGATCCAAGGACAACGCGAGCGAGGCCGCGCAGGCTGCGTACGCGGTCACCAATCTGATCTTCACCTTCCTTGGCGAGGCCGTCAGCGGATTGAAGGCGGTGGTCGGACGTCTCAAGGGTGCGGCGGCGTTCAACAAGATGGCAGGCGAGCTCAATGCGGTCAAAGAAGGGTCGGAGGGGCTGGCGGGCGCGAAGAACACCGGGCAGTGTTTCGTGGGCAAGACCAACTGCGGCTTCGTCTCCGTGGCCGCCGCCGACCCCGTTCCGTCGGTCGGATCGAGCAAGGTCGCTCAGGAGGCCAACATGGTCGAAGGCATCTCCACGAGCGCGGAGGTCGGAACGATGCTGCGCGAACGTGGGCTCGGTTCGGGATTCCCCGATGTCGCGCACGGATCCCGCGCCGACGCGACGACGTTCATGAAGGGCATGCCGGTCGGAACCAAATTCGTCGTGTTCTACGGACGAACCGGCGGCGGCCTCGGCCATGTCATCAACGCAGAAAAGACCAGCGTCGGCCTGGTCTTCCGCGACTACCAGGGGCTCGACCGCGGTGTGTTGCGCTCCTTCTCGCTGGAAGGCGCGGCGACGAACATCGACGTCTTCACCACCTACAACCCGACCTGGTAACTGGATTCCGGAGTCTCGGCATGCGGAACTATTTCCTTCGCGTCCTGAATTCACGAAATGAGCCGCTCGGCGGACTCGTCGATGTGGTCATCCGATCGGGGACTGGTCTCTCGATCGCGCTTCGCGGCGTCGACTCCTCGAGAGACATCCCGGTGCTGGAAAACCAGGACGTGCCCCAGGGTGTGTATGTCGTTTCCGTGACGGTGGCGGGCCGGCGCGGGTCGACTCAGATGGAGGTGACGACGGGGCCGAACGGGCCTTTCACCTTCTCCATCGTCGTGTCCGAGGCCGATCAGCAGGAGCCGCAGGCATCGCTCTCAGGCCGGCTGTTCTTCGATCACGGTCTGCCGGCCGCCCACGTTCCGGTTCGCCTGTACGCGGTTGGCTTCGCTGGCGCCGATCGGATGATCAAAGAAACCACGACGAACGATCAGGGACTGTACGAGTTCTCGTATCCGCCGGCGACCAACCTTCAGATTCGAGTGGTAGACGGTGACCGGAAAGAGCTCTCCGTCTCCGGCACCAAGTGCCGTCCCGCGCTCTCTGACAGGTTGAATCTGGTTGTGCCGTCGCGCGTGAAGCCGATGGCATCGGAGTTCGAGCGTCTCTCTGATGACGTGAGCCGGTTCTCCGGTGACCTGCTGTCGCTCGGCAAGGCGAAGGAAGGCGGCGAGCGCCGCGACGTCTCCCTGCTCAGCTGCTCGACGAACTGGGACGCGCGCCTTGTTGCCTTGATGGCCACGGCGGCTCGACATACCGTCGACGCGCAGCTGCCGCCCGAGACCGCGCAGGTGCTCTACGCGCTCTATCGCGTCGGCCTTCCCAGCGACCCGCAGGTTCTGTCGCGAGTCCCCTCATCGCTGGCGAAAACCGCGCTCGAGAAGGCGAAGGCGGCGGGAGTCGTGTCGATGGACGCCGAGCAGACCACGGCGGCGCTGCGCGCCTTCGATCGCTTCACCGGACAGACGCGGCTGGGGCTGCAGACGCCGGGCGCACCCTCGACGTTCGCCGAGCTGTTCCCGGCCGACGTGCCGCGGGCCGAGCAGGCCGTGTTCACGCAGGTCTTCTTCGACTATCCGGCGGTCGACGCCGGATTGTGGGAGGCTGCGACGCGCGCCGGCGTGTCGGCGACAACGATCGACGCCTTGAAGTTTCGCGGCAAGCTCTTGTATCTCACCTACAACAACGCGCCGCTCGCGCAGAAGATCCACGACGACCTTGGAGCCACGTCCGGTCTCGCTCGACTCGTCGAACTGGACTATCACCTGCCTGCCACGTGGGCTGCCGTACTCACCAGCGTCGCCGCAGCGCCGAATGACGAGGCACTGAATCGGGTCATTCCCGGTACCTACACCGGAGCGACCACGGCCGAACGCGTCGACGCATACGCGGCGGACCTCGCACGCAAGGTGCGGATCAGCTTTCCGACGCAGGTGACCACCCGGCTTCTCGAGTCCAATCAGATTCCACTCGCCGGCGGAACCGGCGTCGCGAAAGTCCTGAAGGCGGCCGCGCCGCTCGGCTACGAGTTGGGGAAGACGCCTCTGCATCCGTTCCTTGAAAAGTCTTCCGGCCAGTTGCCGCCGTACGATCAGGAGACCGCGGCCAGCCTCGAGACGCTGCATCGCCTGTATCAGATCACGCCCAGCCCAGAAGCGCTGGCGGCGCTCGTCAAGACCGGACTGACCTCCGCCCACGAGATCGCGTCGTTCACGCAGGCGGAATTCTTCGAGCAGTTTGGCGGGTTGTTCTCGTCGCTCGACATAGCAACGCTCGTGTACCGCAAGGCGCAGCAGGTGAGTTCGGTCACCTTCAACGTGTTCGCGATGGCGAAGCAGCTCGACACGGCGCCGCCCATCTACGGCATGTCGGCGCCAAGCAGCCTGCGCGAGAGCGCGAAGGGCGCGCTCGTGCAGCAGTTCCCGTCGATGACGAGCCTGTTCGGCTCGCTCGACTTCTGTCAGTGCGAGCACTGCCGCTCCGTGCTCAGTCCAGCCGCCTACTTCGTCGATCTGCTGGAATTCCTGCGGCGGTCCGGTGCGAATGCCAAGGGCTACACCCCGCTCGACGTGCTGGTGGGAAAGGACAGCACCGTCACAGGGCGCCGCCCGGATCTCGCCGCCTTGCCGCTCACGTGCGAGAACACCAACACCGCACTGCCCTACATCGATCTGGTGAACGAGATTCTCGAGTACTACATCGCCCACAACAGCCTGGACCGCGGCGTCGCCTACGACACCGGAACCGCCAGTACCGCCGATCTCACCGCAGAGCCGCAGCACACGCTGGCGCCCGTCTACAACACGACCCTCAACACGGCGGTCTATCCGCTGAACCTGCCGTTCGATCTGTGGATCGAGACCGTTCGCGCGTGTCTCGGCCATTTCGATTCATCGCTGGCACAGGTGCTCGACACGATGCGTCCGGTCGATGGGCTCGAGCTGTTCACCGATGCCGATGCCCATGTGTACTACCGCGCGCACATCCTCTCGGAGTCGCTGTCGCTGACGCCCGCAGAGTACGCCGTACTGACCGCGCATCCGCCCAAGGATTGGTTCACGCTCTACGGATACACGAGCGAGGCCACCGCCCTCGCCGAACTTCCGTCAGCCAAAACGCTGGCCGGCACGCTCGGGCTCACCTATCAGGAGCTGACCGACGTGGTCACGACCGGGTTCTTCAACCCAGCGCTCGCCGCCATCGAGTTTCAACTTCGGCGATTCCACATCGATTTCCACACGGCGTTCGCGTACACGGGGCAACCAGGGTTCACGGCGCTCACCGCTGCCGACACCACGACGTTCGAGACCCAACTGAAGGCCATTACCGCCCGATACCAAGCCACGAACCCGGCGTCGACCTTCGACGCGATCACGTGGCTGAAGGCGCTGCTGACACCGAAGTACTCGGAAACCGTTCTCGTCCTGCGAGATCCCGACACCGGCTGCAATTTCAACAGCACGACGCTGCAGTACGCCGACGGCTCGGCGGCGACGCCACTCGACCTGTTCACGCTGAATCTGTTCGTGCGCCTGTGGAAGCGGCTCGGTTGGACGTTGGATGAAACTGATCGCGCGCTCGAGGCGTTCTTCCCGAAGAGCCTGCCGGCATGGACCGCGCCAGGCTTTGCGGCGGCGTTCGGCGACGCCTGGAAGACCGCGCTCGTCTATTGCGCCCATCTGGACGAGTTGCACACACGGCTGTCGCCGGCGGATCGCACGGCGCTCCTCCCGTTGTGGAGCAATCTCTCGACCACTGGCCTGGAACCGCCGTACGCCGCGCTCTTTCTCACGCCTGGCGTTCTCACCAGCGATTGGGCGTTCGACGATCCAGCCGGCGTGTTTCCCTGGACGATCGCCGAGCCGCTCGCCGACCATCAACCGGCGCTGCAAGGCGTGCTCGGCCTGTCCGATGCCGACGTCGCCGCCATTCTCGCCGACGCCGATGCCGTGGTCACCAAGGCGGGCGGCGTGCCTTCGTTCTCGCTGAACAACATCTCGCTCTGCTACCGGTATCGCCTGCTGGCCAAGTCGCTCGACGTGTCGGTGTTGGATCTCATCGCGCTCAAAGCGCTCTCAGGGCTGGAGCCGTTCGCGCCGCTCTCGGGAGCGGCCATTCCAGACCTCCCGGGCGACGTCATCCTGACGTGCACGCTGGCCTTTGTACGGGCGGCCACGCGCGTGGCGGCGTCCGGATTTTCCGTCGAAGACCTCCGGTACGTGCTGCGGCATCAGTTCGACCCGGTCGGCAAGTACCAGGTCGACGCCAACGCGCTCAACGCACTGGTGCAGTCGGCGGCGACCGGTCTCGAACAGATCCGAAAACAAAGTGCCGTTCCCGAGAATCTTTCGGGGTTGTCCGAGACGCTGATCGACCAGCGTCTGTCCGGTCTCATTCCCGCGGCCATTCTCAAGTCGCTGTATGCGCAGCTGACCGACGCGCAGACCTACACGGCGACCCAGGGGAGCGTCCCGGCGGGCTCGGCCCTCGACCCCGCACCGTTTGCCAACGAGGATCGCCTTGCGTTCGGCTATGACGCGGTCACGCAGATCCAGACGGTCACGTGCCGCGGAATGCTCCTCGACTGGCAGCGCGATGCATGGCTGACGATCAACAACTCGCCGCTGTTTACCGGCCTGCTTACCGCGCTGCAGAAGCAGACGCGAACGGTGCTTGCGGCCAACGTCGGCCAGGTGCTCGGTGTGTGGGCGAGCCTGGCCCGCTACGAGGCGCTGACCGCCACCGCGAGTGCGATCGCCGCCGCGCCGCTCACGCAGGCCGATTCGGCGCTTACGCTCCGCTACGACGCGGCCTCCGGGCGGCAGTGGCTCGACTATCGCGGCGTTCTCACTGATGCCGGAAAGAGCGTCCTCACCTCGATTGACGGCAGCGCGACTCTGGCCACCCTGCTCAACGCCGTGCAGGCCCAGGCGATGCCTGCCTATCGCGAGCTGGTGGGCGCGGTGATCGCCACGATGGTCGCCAGCCAGGCGTTCAGGGCGTCTCAATCGCCGGTGACGCCGGCCAATCGCCTCGATCCGTTGGTGTTCGCGGCCTATCCACGCGTTCGTCTCGCGTACGACGAAGCCACGCAGACCCAGACGCTCACCTACAGCGGCGCACTCGCTGACGCCGATCGCCTCGTGCTGGCGGCGCTCGTCCCTGGCTCGGCGATGCTGGCAAACCTGTTACAAACCGTCCGCGATGACGCGCTCGCGGCGTTCCAGGGGCTCGCCGCCGATCTCCTCACTGTGGCCGTGCCAGACCTGGATACCTTCTCGGCGCCGTTCGGAGTCGGAGAAGGCGAGCGCCAGAAAGTCGTCAAAGCCGCGCTCGTGCGCGTCTTCCTGCCGCTCCTGGCCCAAAAGCTCTCCCGCGACTTCGTGGTCAACACGCTGGCCGCAAATCTTGCCGCAGACACCGCGCTGGTGAGCTTCCTCATCACGACCGGCGGCCTGCTCACGAGTCCGTCCGATCCCGCAACGCCCTTGCTCGAGACGCTGCTCGGCGTTGCCAAACAGGGCGTGACCGCGACCTACTGGACGTCGGTCGATCAAACGGGTGCCGTGCTCGCGTCGGGAACCCAATCCAGCGTCGAGACCGCGAGCCAGCCGTCGGCGCACAGCGCGCGATTCGAGGGGTACCTCCAGGTGCCGGTCGATGGCCCCTACCGCTTCTTCGGCGAGCTCGGCAATCTGAACGCGGCCGTGTCGCTGCGCATCGAACCGCCGGACCCGACGATACTTCTCAACAACCCGATCCTGTCGCCGTCGCAGAAGGCGACCAAGGATCACGACGAAATCAGCCAGTTCGTGGAGCTGCGGGGCGGCGCACTGTACCGCTTCAGCGTCGACTTCACGGAGCTCGGCACGAACGGCGCCAGCCTCCTCCTGCAGGGTGAGCACGTCCCGAAAGGCTCGCTCTCGCAGGCAACGGTCTATTCCTCGCGAGCGGTGAGCCAGTTCCTGCGCGCCCGCGTCCTGGTGGCCAAGGTGCTGCAGATCGTCGGCGGCACCGGCCTCGACGAGCGGGAGATCGGTTACCTGAGCGCCAACGCGAGCGAGTTCGGTCACTTCAATCTCAGTGCCCTGCCCACGCAGGCGGCCGACGACAGCATCCTGAACGCGGTGAGTCTGTTCGAGCAATTCCTGACCGCAGCCGACTACGCGGACCTGCGGAAGAGCCTGGCCGGCGGCACCGACGACCTGATCGACGTCTTCGCCAGCACCGGGACCGTCTTCACGGAATCCGCCACCACCCACGACGCCAACGACGACCCCGCGGCGCCGTGGCGGCTGCTCGCTAACCTGAGCCGCCGCGATCCGCAGACCGTCCGCGACGTGGCACGGCACTTCGGGCTGATCGTCGAAACCGTGGTCGGCACCGAGCGCGAGGTGCGGGGCGTGGGCGACCTCGCCAACAACAAGGGCGTCCGGCGGATCTGGGAAGCGCTGCAGCTGCTGCAGATCGTCGGCGTTCCGGCGGCGGCGTTGATCGACGCGACGTCGATCGTCTCGGCGGCACCCACCGCACCCGATGCGATCGCCGGCAGTCTCAAGAACGCCGTCAAGACTCAATACGACGAGGATCTCTGGCGTTCGATCGCGCAATCGATCTTCGATACCCTGCGCAGGCGCAAACGCGACACGCTGACCGCCTATCTCGTCCACCATCTCGGCTTCGACAGCGTCAACCAGCTGTTCGAGTACTTCCTTGTCGACCCCGGCATGGAGCCGGTGGTCCAGACGTCCCGATTGCGGCTGGCGCTATCGTCGGTCCAGACGTTCGTGCAGCGCTGTCTGCTGAATTTGGAGAACGCCAACAACGCGCACCCCGAGCGCAACGTGGCCCCGAGCGTCATCGACACTGACTGGTGGGACTGGATGAAGCGGTACCGCGTGTGGGAAGCGAACCGCAAGATCTTCCTGTTCCCCGAAAACTGGATGGAACCGGAGCTGCGGCTCGACAAGACCGATCTCTTCAAAACGCTCGAGGGCACGCTGCTCGAAGGGGATATCACGCGCGATCTCGTCGAGGAGGCGTTTCTCGCCTACCTCAAAGGCCTCGAGCTCCGGGCGCGCCTCGACATCGTGTCAACGTACCTCGATCAGGATCCCAATCACCTCGACCTCAGCACGTTGTACGTGCTCGGTCGCACGTACGGAACGCCGCACAAGTACTTCTACCGGACCTATGCGAACGGTGTGTGGACCGGATGGGTACCGGTCACGGTTGATATCGAAGGCGATCACGTGACGATGGCGATCTGGCGCGGACGGCTGAATCTGTTCTGGCTCACCTTCATCCAGAAGGTTGAGACGCCCGGCCCCCCCGGCGCGGCGCCGCCGGGAGCTCCGGCGGCGGCCAGCCTGCCGTTTGCGACGCTGGCAGGCAACGTCTTCGACGGCAGACCCCGCGTCACACTGCAAATCCAGCTGCACTGGTCCGAGTATCTGGACGAGAAGTGGAGCCCGCGTCTGTCCACGGACGCCACGCGCCACGAACCGATTCACATCTTCGACGGATTCAATCCGCGGACGAATATCTTCATCCACGTTCACAAGGAATGGGACACCGACGGCAACGAAGGGGCCGTGCTGGTCGACCTGTATCTGAACCTCGGCGGCGGCAACGACTATAAGTCCTTTCGAATCACGAGCAAGAACTGCGAGCCGGGCTTCGGTCTCTGGGGTATGGGCGATTCAGGCACGCCGTACGGCGCTTACGGCATCGACGCCAGCGTCCGCGATGGCGAAAACACGCTCCAGGCCTTCTATGAGACGCACATTCAATCCTCTGGTGCATCGACCTTTACGACAGAAACCATCCTCCAGTCCGCGGGCAGTTACGGGATCGTGCGTTGCGCCAACCCAGTGTCGCCACCCTTCATCCCGCCGGGCGAGCCGGCCTACGAGGAGGCCGGTCGGCTAGTGAGCCCGTTCTTCTTCAAGGATCGCCGGCGGCTTACCGCGAGCACGGGCGCGTTCTTCGACGAGATGACGTTCTTCGTCCAACCGACGCTCACCGAAAAGACGATCAGCGAATGGAACTACTACGCCGTCGCGAGCGCCAGTCCGGCAACCGCATTCGACGCAACGGTCCTCGACAAGATGCATCTCGTCGCGCAGGTGCCGTACGCGCTTCCACACCCGCCGGATCCCGATCCGGAGCTGTCGATCTACGCGATCGAGCAGCGGCATGACTGGCTCACCTCGCCGGACACGCTGGTCGCATACGGCGACGTCTGGATCGGCGAGCGAGGCGGCTACCCGGTCGCCGGGCCTGGCATTGGAAGTGGCTCGCTCGCGGCCACATCGGTGTTCGTGACCAGAGATGGCGCACGCATCAGCGGCACGCAAGCGGCCTCGATCGACGCGCGCAGGCAGCAGGTCGGATAGGAGACGTCATGAGCAACAGCTTTCACACGCTGGTCGACACACAGATCAAGGCGTATCAGGTCTACGGTGCGGAAGGCTGGCAGCTGAACAAGTTCTACACGACGACTCTCGATCGCAGTGTGACCTACCGGTTCTTCAGTCACATCCACCCGTACGTGCAGCCGCTCGTCCATCGCCTGAACGAAGGAGGCATTCGCGGCCTGCAGGACACCGACACGCTCTACCTGCCCCAGGGGCTGCCGCCCGCGCCGCTGCAGGTGATTCCGGACAGTTCGCGAGCCATGCTCCTGGCGAATGTCGCCGCTACGCGCCCAGACGGGACCAGCGTCGCGCTGACGGCGGGCACACCGTTCACGCTGCCGCACAATGTCATCGTCACCATTCCGACGGGAACGCCGATGTGGCGGCCCGATGGCACCACGTTTACGCTGGCGGCGGACACCGCCGTCGCGCTTCCCGGCCGGTTGCCGATCTCCATCTCGAGCGGCATCCAGTGGACGATCGCCGGCGACGAGGCGGTGCTGCCGAACGGCTCGCCCGTGACGCTGGCGAGCGGAGCCGCCGGCGCGGTTCTCGTCTCGGACGGGGGCGCGGTGGCACTGCCGAACGGCACCCAGGTGGCGCTCCGGCACGGTCTCCCGACGCCGGTCTACTACCAGGAGTTCTTCGGCCGCTACTCGCCGCATCCGCAGAACGTCGAGCACCCGTATCCGGTGAAAGAGATCGACTTCGCGTACGACGGGGCCTACGCGATCTACAACTGGGAAGTGTTCTTCCACATCCCGCTCATGATTGCGATCCATCTCAGTCACAACCAGAAATTCCAGGATGCGCAGTCGTGGTTCCATTACATCTTCAATCCCACCGACAACAGTTTCGGCCCGACGCCGGAGCGTTTCTGGAAGGTGAAGCCGTTTCAATACACCGACGTGCGGTTGATCGAGCAGATCCTCGTGAATCTCTCCACCAACCAGGACCCGCAGCTGCACAAGGCTACCGTCGACAGCATCGCCAATTGGAAAGAGAACCCGTTTCAGCCGTTTGCGGTCGCGAAGTATCGACCGACCTCCTTCATGCTGAAAACGGTGATGGCGTATCTCGACAATCTGATTGCCTGGGGTGACTCGCTGTTCCAGCAGTACACGATCGAGACCCTCAACGAAGCGACGCAGCTCTACGTGATGGCCGCCAACATTCTCGGGCCCAAGCCCCAGGCCGTGCCGAAGAAGGGCTCCACCAAACCGCTCACCTACGACGACCTCCGCGGGAAGCTCGACGAGTTCAGCAACACGATGGTCGACATGGAGGTCGACATCCCGTTCGACATCGCCTCCATGCCCGGTCCGCCGACCGCGCCGAACGGCTCGCAGATTCTCGGCAGCATCGGCCAGACGCTCTACTTCTGCGTGCCCCGGAACGACAGGCTGCTGGCCTACTGGGACACGGTCGCCGACCGTCTCTTCAAGATTCACAACAGCTTGAACCTGCGGGGCGTCTTCCAGCGGCTGCCGCTGTACGAGCCGCCGATCGACCCCGCGCTCCTCGTCCGCGCCGCGGCCGCCGGCCTGGACGTCAGCGCCGTCGTCAGCGGACTGAACCAGCCGCTGCCGCTGGTGCGTTTTCCGCTCCTCGTCGCCAAGGCGATCGAGATCTGCCAGGAAGTGAAATCGCTCGGCGCCAACATCGTCGCCGTGATGGAGAAGCAGGACAACGAATCGTTGTCGATGCTGCGGGCGCAGCATGAGAAGACGATTCTTGGACTGGCCGAGATGGTGAAGTACGGGCAGTGGCAGGAGGCGATCAAGGGCCGACAGAGCGTGCAGACCGCATTGAACGGCGCCATCGATCGCTTTGCCTACTACCAGAAACTGCTCGGACGCACCGACGAGCAGATTAGGAACAGCATCCCGGCACTGTCGGATTTCGACGGGAAGGGGCTGACGCAGCTCAAGTTCACGCAAGACGTCGACAACAGCGAGCCGGCGCTGCTCGCCGATCCGACCAATCCCGACATCGACGGCGACTCCACCTCGCTCAGCGACGGCGAAGTGAAGACGATGAGCACGCATGAAGTGAAAGAGCTCGAGAAGCTCGCTCTGGCGCACGACTTCCAGATTGCCGCCAGCCTGATCGAGAGCCTTGGCGCCGGATTGGCGATCATTCCGCAGTTCAAAGCCCACGCCCAGCCGCTCGGCTGCGGCGCCACCGTCGACTTCGGCGGCCAACATCTCCACAGCATGGCCTCGTCGCTGGCCTCGATTTCGAAAGCGATCGCGGAGCAGTTTTCCTATGAGGCCACCAAAGCCGCCAAAGTCGGCGTCTACGCGCGCCGTGAGCAGGAGTGGACCTTTCAGAGCAACAGCATCAAAGGGGAGGTCAATCATCTGTTCAAGCAGCTGCGGGCGGCGCAGATCCACGAAGCGGTGGCGCAGCGGGACTACGAGAACCACCAGAAGCAGATGGAGCACGCGCAGCAAATCGTCGAATTCCTCGATGGCAGCTCGGTGCGCGGATTCAAGGTCAAGGCGACGACGATTGGCTTCTACGCGTGGATGAGGCGCGAGCTCAAGGCCGTCTACAACAGAGCGTTTCAGCTCGCGTTCGAGGTGGCCAAGAAGGCGGAACGAGCGTTGCAGAGCGAGCTCGGCGCATCCACCCTCAACTACATCGCGTTCAACTATCTCGATGGCACCGAGGGACTGCTGGCGGGCGAGAAGCTCCTTCTGGATCTTAAGACCATGGAGATGGCGTACCACGATTTGAACGAGCGTGAGTACGAGCTCACCCGTCACGTCAGCCTGCTGCAGATCGATCCCGTGGCGTTGGCCACGCTTCGTGCGACCGGCTCGTGCACATTTACGATGCCCGAGGCGCTGTTCGATCTCGACTGCCCCGGCCATTACTTCCGCCGCATCCGCTCGTTCGCGGTCACGCTGCCGTGCGTCGCCGGTCCCTACACCAGCATCAACTGCACACTGTCGCTGCAGAAGAGCTCGATTCGAACCAGCACCAACGTCGCCGATGGGTACGAGCGGAAGGGGCCCGAGGATGCACGGTTCAGCGACTCCTACGGCGCGGGACAAGCGATCGTCACCAGCTCGGCTCAAGCGGACCCGGGCGTATTCGAGGCAAATCTGCGTGACGAACGCAATCTGCCGTTCGCCTTGGCCGGTCTCGTCGACAGCCAGTGGCACCTCTCGTTCGCATCGGACATCCGGCAAGTCGACTTCGACACGCTCACCGACGCGATCTTTCACGTGCGCTACACCTCACGTCCCGGTGGTGAGTTGATGCGGGCGGCCGCGACGGCGAGTCTTCGCAAGAAGATCGAGAAGGCGCAGACCATCGGGTCCACCTGCCTGTTCTCGGTGCGGCACGAATTTCCCACCGAGTGGGCCAAGTTCAAGCGGGTGAAGATTGCCGGGACTGTACTGACCGCGGAGCTGTCGCTCCCGCTCTCGGGCGATCGCTATCCGTTCTGGGCAAAGGGCATCGTGGGGACCGGTCCCGTCAAGGGCGTGCAACTACTGGCTGAGATGCCCGACGGCGACACGACGGCGAGCTTTGGAATGTTCGAGAAGAGCGACAAGACCGGGAAGACTGATCTGTCCGGTCGCAACCCGCTGCTTGGGGGTCTGTTGTCCGGTAAGTTCGCCAAGCTGCCACTGCCGGCGGCGGTCACCGACGACACGCATCCGCCGTTGACGGTGTTCTTGGACAACAACGCCATGCAGAATTTGTGGCTTCTCCTGACGTGGGGGAAGTAGCGCCGCCAGTCACCCTTTCCTGCCCTCGATGAACGCTGAGAGGTCGCCGTTGAGCCGCTGCGCGTGGGTGACGAAGAGCCCATGCGCCGCGTTGCGGTAGTCGATCGAGGCACTACCGGGAACGAGCTCGGCGGTCCGCCGGCCACAGACGTCGCTCGGCGCCTGCATGTCGCGGTCGCCATGGACGATCAGCGTCGGAACGGTAATCCTGCGCAGTTCGGCCCGGAAGTCGGTTCGAAGGCGCTCGAAATGCCGCCGTCGTCGCTCTCGCTGAACAATCCAGACATTGGCCGATCATGAACTGAATAAGCTCCGGTGTTACCGACACGCCCGGCAGACCGATGTCGAAGAAGCCAGCGGCGTTGTCAGCAAACCACTGGGGCCGGTCCGCGGTGCGGAAGCGTTGCCGCAACAAGGGCAATCCGCGGCACTTGGCCCGTCAATGCGGTCTTGACGAGTTGGCACGGCCCTCGCTGCACTTGCCGACGTAGCGTCCAATGGCGATTCAGCTGGCATGTCAGTGTCACCTTCGACGTACGGATTCCCTTTCCCAGTCAACGGATTGAACGAAGGCGGTGTGGTACGTCGCTGCAAGTCTTTGGATGAGTGCGACTTCTACAACGCGTCCGATCCGGCCCCGAACCGGATGCTCACTGGCTCCGAGTCAGCAGTGTAACTAGTTGATGGCGAATGGTTTTGGCTCCTCGGGCTGGATTCGAACCAGCAACCCTCCGGTTAACAGATTAACGTCGGTTCTGTATCTTGTTGTCTCGTCAGCGGTTTAGCCACTTGCTGATGGCTGGTGTTACGTCGTATTCGGGAGAAGATTGAACGGAAATTGAACGAATCTCTCAGCCGGCGTGCCCGACGGCCGGCACGAACTCACATCGACGGTGAAGGGTGAACAGGTTACACGCGTCCATGCTTCTCGAACACCCTGGCCTGGATCCGTTCGAGCCTGAACTCCGCAGAATCGCCGAGCTAGCGTTTACCGGCGGTCTCAAGGCGTTGGCTGAGCAAGGCCTCTCTCCTGGCGACCTTGAGCGCGACGCCAGCGCCCATCAAATCTTCATCCGTGGATGTCATGCCGGCTTCGATCGGGCCCAAGCCGACATCGTCAAGCTGATCGTGTCGCTGGAGGAGCATTTGCGCGCGGTCCAGAAAGGTCGACCGGCCAACCGCAACGAGCAGCTCGCAATCCTCCGGGTGCTCAAAGCTCGTCAGCTCACGCTTCGCCGGCTGGTGGATGCGATTCTGTTTCAGGTCCTCTACCCCGAACATCGCGCCGTTCGTTACTTCCCGACGCAAGACCGCATGCAGCCGATCGATCCGAGGGTTCTCCAGAAGACCGCGGAGACAGCCGCGCGCCTCAATGGCGAGGATCCGATGACGTTTCATCTCCTCGCCGACTTGACCTCCGTCGCGCAAGTAGGCGACCTGGTTTGCGTCGATCGCTCAGACCCCACGTCGATCGGGGTCGCGGTGATCGAACTGAAGGAAGGACGGGTCAACGAGCTGCTCTTCGAACGGATGCGCGACAAGCCAGGGCCATTGTCGGAAGAGGACCTGGCTGAGATCGCACGGACTATCAATCCCGATGCTGCGAAGCAAGCGCGCCGGATGGAACGCCAGAAAGAACGCGCCCTCAACTTTGCGGCGATTCTGGCCGACGACAAGGGTCACAGCGCATTGCTCGATCGACCTGTCTCTGTTGAAGCAAAGCGGCACTACGTTGGCGATTACTTCGAAGCGATCGGCCGGGTTTGGCAGAGAGCTAAGGAACAGCAGTACGGCGTGGAGACAGTCGATCGGTGCTTGCATCTCATCGCAATCAAGAGCGAAGAAGGGAAGCCGCACGGCCGTCTCGGCTTCGCCGCCCATACGGCCTACCATCTGGTGAACGAGGATGCCGAATGTCTACTGCCGGATGACGCCAAGCGACCGTCGGAACTCGAGCGCGTCGCCGAGATGGGACCTGGGTTGATCAATCTCGCCCACAACAGCCTGACTGACAAAATGGGCCACTCGCCCTTCCTGATCGGTCATCCCGAGCTTGTCATGGACCTGCTCTTCGAGCGGGTCTTCGTCTACCTCTACTTCGACTACGCCAAGTTCTTCGCCGTCGCCGCCGAACATGGGCTCACTCTCGAGTGGGTGACAGACCGGCCGCCTCAATCGAAAACGGTCGTTCGAAATCCGATCCTGGGCTCGCCACAAGCCTACGGCGTCCGCTTGACGCGCAACGGGATAACAGATTCGGTGATGATCCTGGAGGGCTTCTTTCGGCACGCGATTAGTGACTTCACGCCGCCCAACGATCTCGTGAAGGTGCTGTTGGACCGAGAACTGCGACCATCAACTGACGAGCGGACGACCCCGTCTTCAGAATGAGGGAGCCGGGCGAATCGGGCTGCCGCCCAACGGCCTAAACCGTGTTTTTGCTCCGGTCGAGACGTTCTACTTCAACGAGCTCCGTCAGGACGTCAGCGATCGGACGGCCGGTGATGAAGAAGCGCGCATTTCGCCACACGAGCCCATTCATAGCGCCGACAACTCCCGGTTCGACCCAGTGCTGGTTTATCAGGTTGGCCATATGAATCGCAAAAGCACCCGTGGCGCCGCGAGACTCGGCCAGGCGACGACTTCAGTGCCTTGCGTCTGTCTCGAAAGGTACGTTGGCCGACAGCACGTTCAGAACTAGCGAACGATTGCCGCGCAGCTGGGGCCGAATCGTAAACCACGACATCCCTTCGAGGTTGACGAGAAGCCGCCATTTCTCAGGAACCTTTCCAAAGTGCTCAAGGTGGCTGCAAAGTCGATCGAGTACGTGTTCTTCGTCAATCTGAATCGAGTGAAGTGTTCGCAACCGGCCAGCTGCAAGGTTCCTGGCATCCATGTACGTCCCGACACTCTTGTGCCGCGTGCGAAGATTTTTGTTCAGATCGACACTGATGTCGAAGGGATCTTCGGGACGAACGCAAATGTTCTCCGCGAACAACGTCGCTGTGGCGTGATCGTATTCGACATGAACGATCGTCGAGGTCTTTCGAATCGGAAACCAAGTCATTCATTGCCCTCGATTGGTGCCAGCATAACGCGGCGTCGAGCAAAAGACGCACCTCCCGATCAGCGCGGTTGACGCCACGAACCGTTCGAATCGAAGTTCGGTGACCCGCGGAAGCCGCAAGCATTCCAAACCAGATCGATCACGCTTCGAAAGGTTCGACTGACATCCACTGGGAACGACTCCACCACCGTCTCGGGCAGGAGCAAGGCGTCCCGATCGATTTCTTCTCCCAAATCGGAGCTGTCGCCGGTCGTCATTCGGTAGCCTCGCACTCCGAGCAAACTCAGAAAGACGTAAATTGGCGGAGCCACACCGAGCGCGCTCTGCAACGTGAGTTTCGAATGTAGATCGCGAAGCAGCTCACGCTCGAAGAGAACGCTGGGAATTCGACAAACGTTGCCTTCGTCATCCGGCATACGTGGATTGATGAGCGTTTCGGTCGTGACGACCTCAAGCACACCAGATCGATAGAGATGCACGTACGAGACAGCGCCACCCTGAAGCCCGCAGTAGGTCGCTACGCCCTCTAGCGTTATTCGGTGCGTCCAGCTGCGCGCCATGATGGGCGGCATCTTGGAGGGCTCCTGATAGATGGGGGAAAGATCGACCGCATGACCATTCGCAAACGCGTCGACTGGAAGGAAGTGAAGCACCAATCGGGCAGGTGCATCCCGAAGGGGCACTGGCGTTCGTCGCCCGCCGATTTCGATCAGACGCTGCTCCCTGAACTCCCGAATCGCGGCGGCGACATCCGTGCGAAGAAATGCCGTACGAAGTTCGGCGACATCGAGATCGTATTTCCCTGCTGAACTCCTCGCGTAGAACTTGTCGTGGCCTCTGAACGTGACTCGGTGCGGCCCTAGCCAACTCCGGTCCACTCGAAGCACGAGAACCTGAGCTGGCCCACACGCGACTCTTGCGAAGTGGTGCTGAATCCGCGGCGCCACGCCAGTCCTAATGAGCGACTCGAGCCTCAGAATCTCTGTGTCGATATCGACAGCGGGAAGTCCCACGACTGCGGTAGGAAGTCCCTCGGACTCGGAAACGCCGAAAATGATGTCGCCGCCAAGAGTGTTTGCGAACGACGACACATCGGCCAGGAATTCTCGCTTGTCTTGATCGGCTGTCCCGGGAAGGCTCCGCTTGTATTCAAGGGTACGGCCCTCCGGCGCTGCGCCGATTAGAGCCGTGATGTCGGAAGGCGAAATGTCGCTGAGGGACTTCTGGATCATCTGGCGTTCCGGCCGTGCAGCCGGTTCTCAATCAACGAAGGCGCGGACGCACCCATATCGCTCACGCTCAAAAGGGATCGCCGCTGCCCTCTTGCGAGTGATGTGAGCACTCGCCGCCTTGCAAGTAGGATAGCCTGACGTGCGGCGTCACGGTGCCAGCATTGCCGTCGTAGGACAGGTACTCGACGGTCTCCCGATTCCCAGACCAACCTGTCAAAAGGTCGACACCGAGACCCACTGCGCTTGAAGCCAGAACCCCGTTTGCCCAAACCACCTGCGGATGGTCCCCGGCGTCGCCGTATCTCTGCGCCTCTTCCGCGAGCGTGCGCTCATTCAAGAAGCCCACGCATTGCATGCAACGCCCCCGTGGAAGGGAAAGAATCACCTGCCCAGCCATCCTAGGTGCTTGCCCTTTGGCCTGACGAACGTCCATGCCGATATCAACGTACGGAATCAAGTAGCGTCGACAAGAGTTTTCGATCTGCTGCCGCTCGGCGAATCCGTCCACACAACCGAAGACGATGTCGCATGTTCTCAGGAGTTGTGGAGCCTCTTGCCAACGGCTTGCTACGGCACGCACCACGGCGGTCCCGCGCACGTCGCGAACGACCCGCTCCGCGATCTCGACTTTCAGGCGTTGCGCAGCGACATCGGCCTCGGTTGCCCCAACAAGTCGGTTGAGATTCGATTCCTCAATCCGTTGGTCGTCAAAGAGCACGTAGTCGACAAATCCAAGGTGCGCCAGCTGCTGCACGACGTGAGAGCCGCCACCCCCAAGCCCGACGACTCCTACGCGGGCATTCGCTATGAGTTCCTCCGACTGCGGACCCAAGAAACTCTGTCGTTGAAAGCGACTAACTGACTCACTGCCCATGCGCCCCACGAGAGTCATGGGTCGCCCAACGATGACGACTTTGGCGACGGGGGCCAAGTCTCGCCCAGGGAAAGCCAGCCAAGCCGCCGCGGAATCAGGGCTTAACACCAGCAGGCCGTGGACTCGCGACGCATCAGTGCCGCGGAAGCTCTCAACCAGCCGCGGGATCTCGGCGCGGTCCATATGGCTTAATCCAGGCCGGCCCGGCAACTCGTGAAGATGGACGTGGAGAATCCCTACATCTTCGTTCAAGATCTCCTGCATCGCGCGCCGAATCGCGATCGCGCCAATGCGCGCCCCGGAACTTGGGTCGTCGATGTACTGATCATCCGGAACAGGCCAGAACTCAGTCGCTAGCGCGAGCATCGTTTCGTGACCACGGTTCCCCAATCGCACTTTGCAGAACGCCACGCGTTCGGCGGCAAAGGCGTGCCGCCGCCGCAGATCGCCAAGAAGCGCTTGGTGAAGCCAAGCCGGAATTCGCAGGACGCCGTTCATCGGAGTGCCTTCAAGTGGATCGCAATCATCTGAACAGGCCTCAAGTCCGGCGGCGTTCGCCAGGAGTGCGCGTGCCATGTTCGTTCGAGAATCAACACGCTCGCGTTCCAGTTCAGAGCGGTTGTGTTCACTTTGCCGGCTGGCTGGATGCGGGCGAAAAAGTACAGCCGCGAGCTGTACCCATCGATAGGATGGGGGCACAGGAGCGCATCGATTTCATGCGGCTCGCAGCCATCAGGCAGACGCAGCTTCGGCAAGAACACGTAGCTGCGCCCTCCTTCTGCGTGTTGAGTTGCGCCAGGGCAGATCGACAGCACCTCGGCGAACTGATCGTCAGGCAGGGGCACGACTACGAAGCGCCGCTGTCCTTGGGATGACTCACGAACTTCTCGCCGCCCTTGATCGTGACGCGCGCGTCATCGGCCAAAGGCGTGAGCTGTCCGTTTACGATCTGCTCCAGATCGTCGGCGAGAGGGACGTGACCGAGCGTCTTGATTGCGACGACGGTCTGCGAGCCCCGGTGGATCGTGTAGGTGGTGTTGCCGATTGTGATAGTGACATCGGGCCCGTGCTCATGGTCTTCCTGGCCGGGCCCGTGGCCGTGGTCTTCTGTGCTCTGCATGCTGGTCATGTTCAACTCCGTAGCGAAGGGTCTACTTGATGTCGCGCGGCGGATATGGATCGCGGCCGTGCGGCACCGTGTCCGAATCACGAATTCGGCCGCCACGATCCTGGATAGTTAGTTCTCCTCCGCCGACGCCTTTAAGGGTCTGGCGCGCCTGCCTCACTGCTTCGGCCTGCGTGCCGTGGAGTGAGCTCGCGCGGGTTGCATTCGGCGCCTTCACTTGCCATCCGCCCCCAGGGTGGGGTCCGACAAAACGACGGGCCATTGTTTCGTTTCTCCTTCGCCCCCTACGAACACCGACCATCGGCTCGATACCGGCGATTCTCAGACTCTTGTTTCACAAGACGAGTGAGATACACTCACGATAGGCGATCTCGTTACGCAGATCAAGTACTGTTTCTTAAAAGGAGATGATGGCAAAACTAACGCTCGCTCAACTTGGAAAACTGGTTCGCGATCGACGTGGAGGACACCGTCTGCGCGACACCGCCAAGGCGATCGGAATCAGTGCCCCAACCCTGATGCGTATCGAAAACGGACGCGTTCCCGACGTCGAGACGTTCGGCAAAGTCTGTCAATGGCTGGGAATTCAGCCGGGGGATTTCCTTGGGTTCGACGCGCAGACAGCGCGGTCGTCGCAATCCCAAACAAGCGCGGCTCCGCCCGTACAGATTTCCGCACACTTCCGGGTGGACAGACTTCCCCTTCCAGAAACCGCGAACGCGTTGGCTCGCATGCTTCTATTTGTTGCGGAAAAGGAAGCGGCTGGGGATTTCAGAGATGGCGACGCTTGAACGGGGATTCAAAGCTTGGGCAGAACGAACGGCCCACGCGGTGCGACGAGACTTGGGACTCTCTGCAACGGAGCCCTTCGATCCTGAAAAGCTTGCGCGCCATCTCGGCGTAAGCTTGATTAGCCCCGATCGGATCGAAGGGCTTCCATCAGACATCCTCGTTCAGCTGTTCGACAACGATCCATGGGGATGGTCAGCGGCGACGTTAGAACTGCCAACGGCCACTGTGGTCATCTACAACTCCAAGAAGTCGCGTGGCCGCCAGGCGAGCGACATCATTCATGAACTCGCCCACCTGATTCTCGGACACGAACCGGCCAGATTGGTCTTTTCCGAAAACGGCCTCCTCGCAATTCGCAATTTCGACGCGAAACAAGAGGACGAGGCGAATTGGCTTGGATGGTCGCTTTTGTTGCCGCGAGACGCTTTGATGTCGGCGCGTCGCTCACGAATGGCCACTGCCCAAATCGCGGAAACGTACGGTGTCACCGAACGGCTCGTGGAATATCGGCTTCAGATGACGGGAGTGGAGGCCCAGATGCGGCGAAGCCGATTCGCCAAGGGCGCCTAGCGCGGCGCTGCGGCCCGACGGTGGACAGCTTTCAGAAGTCGATTTTCAGCGCGGTGAGATTGGAGAGTCTATGCAGGATTCAACGCGTGCCCGCGTCGCCGCGGTGGTCGGCGCCGCCAGCACCCACAAGAGAGTGCCTCATGTCTACGACTACACGGGCCGCGGCTACAGGAACACGAGCGTAGACGTAAGTTCCGGAAGAGTTCGGGGCTACGACTACTCGACGGCAACGCACTTCACTGGCGGCGGATCGAGAAGCCTTGACTTCTACGATTATGAGACGTCGCGTCACGTGC
>Ga0315912_10001492_pt1 | contig 28365 bp, 23 predicted proteins | sample VfabasoilMG_FD_204469 | JGI IMG/M metagenome (GOLD analysis project Ga0315912, IMG submission 204469) | Garden soil microbial communities collected in Santa Monica, California, United States - V. faba soil | ecosystem: Environmental > Terrestrial > Soil > Garden | place: USA: California...
CGATCGATGGCTCCGAGTACCGGGGCGCAATCCTGCGCCGGCACGTAGCCCCAGGCGACGGCCAGCCGCAAACCGGCTTGCGCTTCATACAGCGAGCCGCGAGCGCTTTCGAAGCGCAAGCGCGCATCGCCCGCTGCGGAACCGAAGCCTTCCGAGAGGTTGAGACCCACGCTACTGAGGGCGCGACGAATCTGGGAGCCGAGATCGCGATCGCGCCGTGCGACCGCTTCGACCAAGCCCTCTGCCAACAGCTCCCGGGGCCGACTCAGCTGCAGCAGGTGCTGTGGCAGCAGCAGGTGGCTGTGGCAGCAGCAGGTGCCGTGGCGGCCTCCGCAGCCGCCTCTGCCACCGCAGCTGCTCCCGCCCCCGCTGCTGCCGCTGAACCCGGAAAGGACCCCTCGATTCTATGGAGAACCGGCACTAGCCGTCGCAGGGGTCAGGGGCTGAACATCACGTCCAGCCCCGCCCACGCGGAGAGGGGGGACCCGGGACTCGCGAAGCGCGGGTCCTGGGCGTCGGGGATGACCTCCATGGCGTCGCCGAGTAGGCCTCGAACTGAGAGCGGCGGCCAAGCCGCCCGAGAGGCAGAAGGCGCGAGCCCGAGGGAAGCTCAGTCCCACTGCGCAGGTGTTCGCGGCATTGCGCAGCAAGATCTTAACAATCTACCGGCGGTCGAAGAGGCCACCGATCGGACATTCGGGGCGCGGTGGATTTTAGTCGTGAATTCGAGGTCGGCAACGCTTGCTGGTGGCAACAGTGCAGCGGCACTCGTCCATGCGACCGCGAACGAGGAACGACCGGCGCCGGGCTACGTTGACAGGCTTCCCTGGATGACCTTACCATCTATCTAGTGCCCGCATGAGAGGGGCACGGGAGAGGAAAAAACCAATGATCGACACGAGCAAAGAACCGTTGACGTGGGAAACGCCCGCGTTCGTCGAGATTCGTATGGATGCGGAGATCGGTTCGTATCAAGACGACTTCGACGGCGAAGACTGGCACTGAAGGGCTGCCACTGAGGGCAGAAGGGAGAGCATTGACGGCAAGCAGCGTGTCGCCCGCATCTCTCGCCGTGGCGCAGGCAGGAGGAGATCGTAATGAGAGTGAGGGTGCTCGGCTCAGCGGCGGGAGGAGGCTTCCCTCAATGGAATTGTGGCTGCTTCAATTGTCGCACAGTGCGCAATGGAACGCCGACGGCGACGGCTCGGACGCAGGAGTCGGTCGCCGTCAGCGCAGACGGTGATAACTGGTTCCTGCTCAATGCCTCACCGGAGGTGCGGGCCCAGATCGAGAGTTTTGCGCCGTTGCACCCGCGTGGCTCGCGCCAGAGCCCTATCGCGGGGATCGTACTGACCAACGGCGACCTGGATCACTGCCTGGGTCTGTTGTGCCTGCGGGAGTCGCACCCCTTGCGGGTATACGCGACGGAGCGCGTGCGTTGTGGTTTCACGGAGAACAACGCCATGTACGCCACGCTGCAGCGCTTTCCGGGGCACACCGTCTGGCCGGGCTTGAAGCTTGGGCAGCCCCGAGAGTTGTCCCTGCCGGATGGGGGTTCTTCCGGCCTCAGCGTGGAAGCCGTGGCTCTGCCGGGGCAGCCTCCATTGCACCTGAAGCGGCAGTTCGCGGAGGCGCAGCCGGAGGATAACGTGGGGCTGAAGATCCGGCAGGCCGGGAGTGGCGCCACGCTCGCCTATTTTCCGGGCTGCGCCCGCGTCACCCCGAGCGTGCTGGCCGCGGTGGCTGACGCGCATTGCTTGTTTTTCGACGGGACCTTTTGGTCGGATGATGAATTGATCGACCTGGGCCTGGGCGACCGGCGCGCGGGAGACATGGCCCACGTCCCCATTGGGACGGGCGCAGGGTCGCTCGATGCCTTCGCGGGCAGCAGGATCCGTCGGCGGTATTTCATTCACATCAACAACACGAACCCGATCCTGCTGGAGGATTCGGCAGAGCGGCAAGCCGTGCAGCAGGCAGGCTGGCAAGTTGCGTATGATGGGCTGGAGGTCAGCCTGGACGGATACGACGCCGGAGCGGCATGAAACCCGCGCCTGAAGCCTTCGAGCAAACGCGCCCCGCCTTGGCGGCCAAGGTTCGCCTGCGCAAGGACTCGAAATCGGGCCGGTATATGCTCCTCTATCCCGAGCGTGGCATGGAGCTCAACGCGAGCGGGGCAGAAATCCTGCAACTGTGTACGGGCGAGGCCACGGTGGCAGAGATCGTCGAAACGCTCGCCCAACGTCATGCACCGACACCCCGGGGTCGCATCGAGCAAGAGGTGCTCGCCTTCCTGGGGGCGCTGCGCGATCGCGCACTGTTACGTTGAATGGTGTGGCTTCAATGCTGAGTCCGAGCCTGGATCCGGTCGAGCCACGGCCCTACACGTTGGTGGCCGAGCTCACGTACCGCTGCCCGCTCGCCTGCGTCTATTGCTCGAACCCGCTCGATTTCGACGAGCACCGAGACGAGCTGAGCACTTCCGCCTGGCTCGAGGTGCTGGCCGACGCCGAAGCGCTGGGAGTCGTTCAGCTCAATCTCTCGGGAGGCGAGCCCTTGCTGCGCAAGGACCTGGAGCAGCTGGTTGCCCAGGCTGAGCGCCAGGAGCTCTACACGAACCTGATCACCAGTGGCTTGCCGCTGACGCGGCCGCGGCTCGGTGCGCTGCGGGACGCGGGGCTCGACAACGTACAGTTGTCACTGCAGGACGTCACCCCTGAGGGCTCGCACCGGATCAGCGGCAAGGTTTCCTTCGAGCACAAGCTCCAGGTCGCCTGCTGGGTGAAGGAGCTCCAGTTGCCCCTCACTCTGAACGTGGTCTTACACCGGGAGAACCTGGCGCGGGTACCAGAAATCATCGCCCTGGCCGAGTCCCTGCACGCCGATCGCCTCGAGTTGGCCAACACGCAGTACCTGGGCTGGGCGCTCTCCAATCGGTCCGCTCTGATGCCTTCCGCGGAACAACTCCGCGCAGCGCGTGAAGTGGCCGCCGCCGCACGCCGGCGTTTGAAGGGCCGCATGGAAGTGCTGTTCGTGACGCCGGACTACTACGCGGAACTGCCCCGGCCGTGCATGGACGGTTGGGGGCGGCGCTTCATCGTGGTGAGCCCGACGGGGTTAGTCCTGCCGTGCCACCAGGCCCACACGCTGCCCGGCCTCGAATGGTGGTCGGTCCGAAATGCACGGCTCGCGGAGGCTTGGCTCAACTCTCCGGGGCTCCAGGCGTTTCGCGGGGACTCCTGGATGAGTGACCCGTGCCGCAGTTGCGACCGCCGCGCCGTGGATTTTGGCGGGTGCCGGTGCCAGGCGTACCACTTGCTGGGCAACGCGGCGCTCACCGACCCGGCGTGTGCCCTGTCCCCCCAACATGAGCTGGTCGTCCTGGCCCGACGGGAGAGCGAAGCCGCGGCGCGGCTCATACAGCTCCGCTACCGTCGCAAGGCCAGCGGCACCAAAGCTTGAAACCCGAGCAGAGGATCAACGCGCGAAGTGCTCCCCGAGCCGGTCCAAGCCCGCGCGGTAGATGCCGCGAATCACAGCGATGGCCTCCGGCTCGGAAGCGCCGACGGGCACGAACTCCCCCGACCATTCCACCCGGCAGCCGCTCGAGCCCGGATCATCGGAGACTCTCACGACCGAACGATAGCGAGCCACCGGCAGCGGCCCTTGCTCGATGGAGTAGCCGTAGCTGTGCTCGCTCTCGCTGAACGCCTGCAGGCGTTCGACCAGTGTAGCGCCACCGGCGAGCTGCAGGCGCCGGATGCGCCCTCCGTCTTCGAGCGTGCTGCCCTGCACGGCCGGATGCCATTCCGCTAGCGCGTTGAAACCACCGACGAGCGCCCATACTTCACCTACCGAGACGGGTAGCGATTGCGTTTCTTCCACCTTTGCCATCGTCTTGTTCTCCTTCTGATGTGATCGGGCGTTAGCTGCCGCGCACTCGCACCAAGCTGATCCCCCAGGGTTGTTTGCCGACGGGAATGCGGCGCACCACCTGGAGTGATTTGGTATCGATGACGGAAACATCCCCGGAGGGTCCGTTGGCCGTGTAGATCTTGCTTCCGTCGGGGGTGAGCGCGATGCCCCAGGGGCGTGCTCCCACGTTGACGATGCGTTGCACCAGCCGGAGCGCGCGCGTGTCGATGACGGCGACTCCACCCTCCCTGCCGAGCGTGACGTACAGCCGGTGATCGGCTTCGTCGAGCGCCATGCCCATGGGCAGCGGCTGCGGAGGCCCATCGATCTCCACCGACGTAAAGGCCCGATGCTCGCGTGCGTCGAGAACGTCGATTCGCCCCGAGAACTCGCACGCCACGTACGCGCGTTCGCTGTCGGGGCTGAACACGACATTTCGCGGGCGGTGGCCGGTGGGAATGGTCGCGATCACTGCAAGCGCCTCCACGCTGATGACGTCGATCCGATCGCTGGCCTCGGCAGTGACATAGACAAAGCGCCCGTCGGGTCGAAATCGCACGCCTTCCGGTTCGAGACCCACCGGAATGTCAGCCAGCACCTGCGCGCTGCCGGAATCCATCAGCCGCACCTGCGCGGAGTCTTCATTGGCCACGGCGAGCACCCGACCGTCCGGCGACGCATCGATCGTCTCCGGATCGTTGCCACTCGACAGCCGCGTCTGCGTCGTCGCGCTCTCCAGGTCCAGGACACCGATGCCGTCCGCCGCGCGATCTGGAGGCGGCAAGGTGCTCTCGTCCACGTTTGGCCCGCCCCGAGGCGAGCCGGTCAGCGCCACGTACAGCTTGCGACCGTCGGGGCTGACTTTCATGCCCCGAGGTCGTTTTCCGATCGGCACCGAACGAACGACGGAATCCGACGCGCTGTCGATGAAGGAGATGTCGTTCGACACCTCATTGCTCACCAGCACCAAGAGCCGGCCGTCGGCGGGACCGGGAACTGCCACGTGTGGCTCACACGCGAGGCACAATGCCGCGCCCAATGCCACGCCCAATGCCGATGCCCACCCTCCATGTCGTCGCACGTGCGCGAGTCTGCCCGCGAGTTGGCGTGTAGCGCAAGTGACGAGCCGAATTTGCCACCGCAAGCAAGAGCGCGGTACGCACATCACTGGGATCCTCGCCCTGAGCTGGCTAATGATGGGGCAACTCGCGCACGAGCGCAGGGAGTCATAGAAAATGTGGAGCCGGGAAGAATTCGAAGCGCGATTGCGCGCCAAGGAAGCGCGCTACCACAGCCACCACCCCTTTCATGTGGCCATGAATAGCGGCCGCATGAACAAGGAACAGATCCGCGGCTGGGTGCTGAATCGCTTCTATTATCAGGTGAATATCCCGTTGAAGGACGCCGCCTTGCTCTCGAATTGCCCGGACCGGGAGGTGCGGCGGCAATGGATCGGGCGCATCGTCGACCACGATGGCATCGGGGACGATGCGGGTGGCATAGAGGCCTGGCTGCGCCTCGGAGAAGCGGTCGGACTGGAGCGGGAGGCGTTGACGTCCCTGAAGCACGTCCTGCCTGCCGTGCGTTTCGCGGTGGACGCCTACGTTCAGTTCGCGCGTACCCATCCCTGGCAAGAGGCCGTGACGGCATCCCTCACGGAGCTCTTCGCGCCCGGGATTCATCAGTCCCGGCTCCAGACCTGGCCCGAGCACTATCCATGGATTGAGCCTCATGGGTATTCGTACTTTCAGAAGCGCCTCGGCCAGGCGCGGCGCGACGTGGCCTTTGCTCTCGGCTTCACGCTCGACCACTATCGAACGGGCGCGGAACAGGAACGCGCGCTCGCGATCGTGGACTTCAAGCTCGACGTGCTCTGGTGCCTGCTCGACGCCGTGGCTCTTCAGTATGGAATCGGGGAGCGCACGCTGCTGCCGAGAGAGCTGCCGAGAGAGCAGGGGTAGCGCCCGTCGCGACCCTCCACCGGTTTCGTGCTCTCGGTCAGGGGCTGAGCTGAAGCTCCAGACCGGCCCAGAGCGAAGCTCCCGGCGCCGGTACTTCGAAGCGAGGATTGGTCGCCTCGGGGATGACCTCGTCCGCTTGGCCCAGCAGGCCGAAGGTTTCGAAGCTCGCGCCCAGCAGATTGTCGGCTCGCATGAACAAGGAAGCAAAGGTCGAGATTTCGTAGCTGGCCCGCGCATTCAGGGCCAGGTAGCCGGGGAGCGGCTGCAGCAGGTTCGCCTCGTCGCCGCGATAGTAGCGGGACGAGTCGAGCTGGAGCCAGGCGCCGAGCAACAGCTCGTCCAATGCCTGCACGTCCACGCCCAGCTGCGCCGTGTGCATCGGCAATCCGGGAATGCGGTCGCCAGGCTCGACGAGGATGACGTCTCCCTCGGGCGTCGGGGTCGCGTTCGGGTGGTTGTCGCCGGGAAGCACCAGGCTCGACTCGAAAGTCGCGCGCAGCAATTGATAACGCAGGTACGGTTCGAACCTGCCTAGACGCGCCGTGACGGACGCGTCGACGCCCGCGCGCTCGGTGGTGCCTGCGTTACGAAAGTATCCGGTCCCGACGAGTGAGCCGGCCACGAACAGAATGTCGTTCGAATTTCTGGCGACGAACCCGGCGAGCGACATAGACAGCGCGGTCTTCTCGTCAGCAGACTCGTAGCGCCAGCGTGTGCCGAGTTCGACGGAGCGCGTCACGACCTGTTCGAGGGGAGGATCCGACAAGAAAGCGTTGGGAAGCCGGCACGGCTCGTCCGGATCCGCGCAACTGAGCTCGGCCGCCGTGGGGGCTCGATTGGCCTCGGTGTAATGCGCGTAGACGACGAGACCAGCGCTCGGTGAGTAGGCGAGACCGGCGGCCGGATTGAAGCGCCGGAAGCTATGATCCCCGTCGAGCTCGTCGCCCAACTGATCACGCATCTTCAGGCTGAACCAATTCATTCGAGCCGCGAGCGTGAGAGACAGCCGCGGGAAGAGCGCGAACGTGTCGGCGGCGTAGAGCCCGAGCTGGGTGCTGTACACGTCCAGCTCTACCGGGTCATCGCCCCGGAAAATGCCGCTGCCGGTGACGCCGCGGTCCTCTCGCAACGTGCCCACCTCGCTCCGCTGCTGAAAGCGGCTGACCGCTATATCGGCGGCCACGCCGAGCGTGAGCTGGTTGCTGCGACCCTGGATCGGATGGCGTGCGACGAGTTGTAGCGTTCCACCTCCGGAAGTGCTGTCCGTGTGCGTGTTGTTGAGAACGGCGTCGCCTCCCGCGCTGGCCGGAATGGGGAGCCCGCTCGCGCTCGGCGGCGGTTCGGGCTCCTCCTCCTCCTCTGCCTCTTCGCAGAGGATGCTAGGATCGGCTGGGCAGGGCTCGAGCTCTGCTTCGTCCCCATTCACGGTGCGCCGGAGCGAACGCCGAAAGAAGGCTGTCGCATTCAAATCCAGGTGTCGGCTCAGCGACAGGTGGCCGTCGGCGCCCAGCAGCGCCAACGTCGTTGTGGTCTGATCGGGATACGTGAAGATCGCCTGGCGCTCTACTGCCAGGAGGTCTATCGGCGCCGGACCATTGCCGGTCAGGTCGCTGTTCGCGAAGCTCGCGTTCAGCCCGAACTCATGCTGGGCCGCGCGATGACGCACGTCCACGTAGAGGCGGCGCACGTCGGACGGCGAGTGGTCCCGCCAGCCGTCGTCGTGAAGCACGTCGCCCGCCGTGTACACCGCCCAGCCTGCCCGGTGCAGGCCCGCTTCGAGGCTGCCCCGCAGCCGCCCGAAGGAGCCGCCCAGGCCCGTTGCGCGCGCGCCCTGAAACGTGAAGCCGTCCTTCATCAGCAAGGTCAGCGCACCGCCCAACGCATTCAGACCGTACGTGGGGTTCAAGCCGGTGACGAGCGTTGCCTCTCGGATGGCAAATTCCGGGATGAGCTCCCAGGCCAACGTGTCGCCGAATGGCTCATTCAGCCGCGTGCCGTTTTGATAGACAGCGAGCCCCTGGGGCAGCCCGAGCAAGGGGGAGGCGGTGAAGCCACGATAGCTCAGGTCCGGCGAGAAGGCGTTGCCCTGCGCATCGCTCAGGCTGATACCGGCGACATTTTGCTGCAACGCGTCCGCGAGCGTGGCACCGCGAGCCGCGCGAATCTGGGCGCTATCCACGCGCTGAACCGAACCGGCTACCTGATCCTCTCGCAGCCCCGCGCCGCGCCCGGGCGCCGAAGCGACGATGACGACTTCGACGACGGGCCCGGTGAGGGGCTCGTTGTCGCCCGCTGTCGTCGGCGCCATCTGTGCGAGCGCCGACGATGCGTAGGTCAGGCAGGCGCCTAGCCGCCGCAAGGTGGCGTATCGCGCCCGCAAAGCGTGCCTCACTGGGTGGAGGGCGTGGGCCGGCGCGCCCGCCTTGGCTCGTGGGTGTTCCGTGCCGGCGCCGCGGCAGCAGCGGAGTTTGCCGCCCCAGCGCCACCCGGCGCGCCCGTGCGCAGCGCCGTGAGCTCCGCGGCCGTCCACAGAGTGGCGCGCCCGCCCAGCGAGTCGCGAACCTTCTTGACCAGCTCGGCGTCCACCGCGCTCGCGTTGTTGCCGAAGTTCGTGCGCGCGTAGGTGATCGCCTCGGCAATCTGGGCGTCGTCCATGACAGGCGGCGGCGGCATCACCAGATTGAACGTCGTACCATTGACCAGGATCTCCCCGCTCAGGCCCAGTAGCACGATCCGGATCGGAGTCTCGGGGTCGCTGGTCAGCCACGCGGAGCCGGCCAGGGGAGGGAACACGTACGGGAGGCCCTGGCCGTCGGCTTGGTGGCAGGCGCTGCACAGGGCCTGGTAGGGAGGCTTCGGCGGTTCTGGAGGGCTCGGTGCAAATGCGGGGTCGATTCGGCTCACGGACGCGACACTGGGCAGGATTGTACGACCCGTGGCGACGTTGACGCCCACGAACGCGGCGACGCCGACCAGCACACCGCCGAGCCGCGCAATCAACCTGGATTTTTGATCCATCATCACGCTCTATCCTTCGGCCCGGTCAGCGGGGACCCCCGGCGCCCTGGGGCGCAGCCTCAGCGCCCCTGGCGACCGGCGGCGCTTCGGCCCCGCCCACCTGACGTGAAACGTATGCTTTGAAGCCCGGCTTGTGGATCCAACCGGACATCGCCGACAGATCGTTCGAGGGTTTGGCCGCGAGCTTCGGGAAGGCGTTGCGGCCCCGCTGCGCGAGGGCCGCCATCGCCTGGTCGATGGGCATCGGCGCTGCGGTCAGCTTCGCGTGTTCCTCGTTGCGGATTGCCTCGAGCTTCGCGTCCATGGGCACACTGCTCAGGTCGCCGTGGACGACCGCTACGTCGAGGTAGCTCGAGTACCAGAGCTGCAGCGTGAACAGACCGGCGGTGGTAGCCAGCGCGGTACCGAGGCCAACAAACAGTTCCTTGAGGACAGCCATCGCGACTCCTGATGCCCTAGGCGTTCACGAAGTGGATCGCGCGCTGCAGCCGCGGATCGCGCACGGGGATCACGGGGTGGTTCAGCATTCGGCGAAACACCACGGCGAGGTACAGGCCGACGCAGGCGAACACGCAGCCGACGTCGGTGATGAAACCGATGGGGGAGAATGCGATGCCGCCCTCCTGAAAGTTCGGCATGACCCAGTAGTACATCTCGACCAGGTGCAGCGCGACGATCAAGCCCGCGCCCAGTCCGAGCAGCCCCGGATTGCGCTTGGCGTTGCGCGACAGAATCAAGAAAAACGGAATGATGAACTTCACCACGACCAGCGAGACGCTGACCATCCGCCACGAGTCGGTGTCCCAGCGGCGGTGAAAGTAAACGGTCTCCTCGGGAATCGCCGCGTACCAGATCAGGAAGAACTCCCCGAACGAGATGTAGGCCCAGAACACCAGGAACCCGAACAGGAGCTTGCCGAGGTCGTGGAAGTGCTCGACGTGGATCGCATCCTTGCTGATCCCGGCGCGGCGCAGGCCGAGCGCGAGCAGGATATTGAGCGCGAACGAGAGCACGGCCGAGGTTGCGAACAGCCGCACGCCAAACATGGTCGAGTACCAGTTGGGATCGAGGCTCATGAACCAATCGAAAGCGGCAAAATTGAGCGAGAATGCCAGCGAGATGGTCGCGATCGGCGCCATTCGCTGCAGCTTGACCGTCCAGTTCGGATCGCCCCCTTCGTCCTGGTTGGTCGAGTAGCTGAACAGCCGGGTCGACAGCCACAGCCACACCAGTAGGTAGCTCACGGCGCGGATGAGGAAGAAGGTCGGGTTCAGGTAGCCGAGCTTCTTCCCCAGCGTGGCCTCGTGCAGTATGGCCTCGGGTGACATCGCCTCGGGGCCGTGCGGAATAGGGTGCCACCAGGGATAGAGCTCCCCCAAACTGAGCAGGTTGGGAAGCGCCAGCACCGGAATGATGATCGCGCCTGCGACGAAGAACTCCGACGTCCGCCGCACGGTGACGCTCCAGCCCGCGCCAGTGAGGTGCTGGAGCAACACGAAGAACGTGGAACCCAGCACCATCGTGAGCACGGTCAGAAAGCCCATCAGGTACGCGAACGCGAAGCGGCGCGGGTCGGCGGCGTAGCCCGCGACCGCGCACGCCACGCCAAGCCCGCCGACGCCAGCGGCCACCTTCCAGGCACGCGCCCACGGGCTGCCGTCAGGCACGTGGTACTCGCCGCTGGCCAGGGGCTTCCTCTCGTCGTTGCTCACGCCGCTACTCTCCTTGCGACAGCTCGAGCGCGCGCACGTAGCTCACGATCGCCCAGCGATCGTTGACCGGAATATACGCGCCGTACGACGGCATGCTGCGAATGCCGTGGGTGATGGTTGCGAACAGCTGGCCGTCGGGCATCTGCCGAATGCGGTCCTGGTGAAAGCTGGGCGGTAGGGGCTGCCAGCCGGAGCGCGTGATGACCGTGCCTCGCCCGGCGCCGGTGCCGTCGTGACAGGGGCGGCAATAGATGCCGTAGCGGTCCTGTCCGCGTTCGATCATCGCCGTCACGCCCCCGAAGCGCTGGGCGACCGCCAGCGGCACCTCCGCCACGTAGTCCGAGTCGTCCTCGAGCCTGCCCTGTCCGAGTTCGGGATCGATCTCGCGCTCGCGCGGAACCGTGCCCTCGGCAGGGGTGCGCATGGTACGGCCGTCCTTGAAGAGCTGGCTCTCGGCCTGCGGGTTGTAACGGTCCTGATTGAACATGTTGCGCAGCGGCACGATCGGCGGATCGCTGCTGGTCTGTCCGCGGCAACCCGCGCCCGCGAGCTGCAGCGCGAGCAGAATCAACAGGGCGCGCGCCATCAGCGCATTCCCTCGGCTCGGGATGCGGGGTGTCCCGCAGGAGACGGCTCGGCCTCTTCGACCAGCTCGAGATAGCTCGGCGTGAGCCCCTCGAGGAACGCCCGCGTCGCGTTCGGGTCGAACTGTGCGTCCTCGGCCTCGATCGAGATGAAAAACTTGTCGTTCGAGCACGCCTCGAAGCGCTCGGAGTAGAACACCGGATGGTGGTGGCGCGGGATCTGATTCAGGCCGAGCATGCCAAAGGTCGCTCCGAACGCGGCGATCAAGACCGTGAGCTCGAACATGATCGGTACCATCGACGCGTACGCTGCCGGCGGCTTGCCGCCGATGACCAGCGGATAGTCATGGCCGTTCATCCACTGCATCATCGACACCGCCGCGAGTAGGCCACTTAGACCGCAGGCCAACACGATCCAGCCGAGGCGCGAGTCGGAGAGTCCCATCGCCGCGTCCATGCCATGCACGGGGTACGGCGTGTGCACGTCCCATTTCTGGTAGCCCGCGTTGCGCACGTGCTCGGCGGCGCCGATGATCGCGTCGGGGGTCTCGAACTCCGCGAGCAAGAGCACGGGGCGTGTGCTGACTGCGCTAGCCGAGGTCACCTCACGCCTCCCTGCTGGCGAGCGCGGGTGGAGCGTGATGGCCAGGCTCGTGCCGTTCGACGCGGTGGCGATGCTGATTCGGCTGCGCACCCGGCAGGATCGCCTTCACTTCGAACATCGCGATCTGGGGGACCCAGCGGATGAAAAGCGCGAACAAGGTAAAGAATAGGCCGAGCGAGCCCAGAAAGCAGCCGACGTCGACGAGCGTCGGCCGGAAGTAGCCCCACGAGGACGGCAGGTAGTCGCGGTGGAGCGAGGTCACGATGATGACGAAGCGCTCGAACCACATGCCGATGTTGATCAGGATCGAGACCACGAACATCACCGGCAGGCTGGTGCGCCAGCGCTTGAACCAGAACAGCTGCGGCGAGAGCACGTTGCAGCTGAGCATGATCCAGTACGCCCACCAGTAGGGGCCGGTCGCGCGGTTGGTGAACGCATAGCGCTCGTACTCATTGCCCGAGTACATGGCGACGAAGAACTCCGTCGCGTACGCAAAGCCGACCAAGCTCCCCGTCACCAGCATGATCTTGTTCATCAGCTCCAGGTGCTGGAGCGTCATCATGTCCTTCAGGCCGAACACCTGACGGGCGATCAGCATCAGAGTCATGACCATCGCGAAGCCGGAGAACACGGCTCCTGCGACGAAGTACGGCGGGAAGATCGTGCTGTGCCAGCCAGGGATGACGCTGGTAGCAAAGTCGAAGCTGACGACCGAGTGCACCGAGAGCACCAGCGGCGTCGATAATCCGGCCAGGATCAGGTAGGCGCGCTCGTAGTGGCGCCAGTGGCGGTGGCTGCCGCGCCAGCCGAGCGCGGCGAAGCCATACACGCGCTTGCGGAACAGCGAGCGTGCCCGGTCGCGCGCGGTAGCCAGATCGGGGATCAGCCCGACGTACCAGAACAGCAGCGAGACCGTGAAGTAGGTGCCGACCGCGAACACGTCCCACAGGAGCGGGCTCTTGAAATTCGGCCACATGCCCATCTGATTCGGGAGCGGCAGCGTGTAGTAGATGTGCCAGGGGCGGCCGACGTGTATCAACGGGAACAGCAGCGCGCAGATGACCGCGAAGATCGTCATCGCTTCGGCGAAGCGGTTGATCGAGGTGCGCCAGCGCTGGCGGAACAGAAACAAGATCGCGCTGATCAGCGTGCCGGCGTGACCGATGCCGATCCACCACACGAAGTTCGTGATGTCCCACGCCCACGCGATCGGACTGTTGTTGCCCCAGACGCCGATGCCTTCCCAGAACAGGTAGGAGACCGAGACGGCGAGCACGCCGAGAAACAGCAGGGAGATCCCGAAGTAGAGCCACCAGCCCCAGCGCGCGGGCCGCTCGGTCACGCTGGTTACCTGCTCGGACACCAGCGCCGGTGTCAGGTGCGCGGGAAGCAGCCGCGTCTCGCCAATCTCAGCGATGGGGCCGGCGATCGGGCCACCGATCGGGTGAACGGCACTCATCCGACCATCTCCGGGTTGGGATTGCGAACCTTGCCGAGGAAGCGGGTACGCGGGCGGGTCCCCACCTCCGCGAGCAACGCGTAGTTGCGGTCGACCTCACGCGCCCTGGACACTGCACTCGTCGCGTCGCGGATGTCGCCGAAGGTGATGGCTTCCGCCGGGCACGCCTGCTGGCAGGCGGTGACGACGTCGCCGTCCTTCAACTCGCGACCCTCGCGCTTGGCCGCGATCTTCGAGCTCTGGATGCGCTGGACGCAGTACGTGCACTTCTCGACTACGCCGCGGAAGCGCAGCGTGACGTCAGGATTGTGCACCATCTTCTGCGTTTCGGGGATATCGAGGTTATTGTTGAGGAAATTGAAGCGCCGCACCTTGTACGGGCAATTGTTCATGCAGTAGCGCGTGCCGATGCAGCGGTTGTACGCAATGTCGTTGAGCCCCTCGGGGCTGTGCGACGTGGCGTTGACCGGACACACGTTCTCGCAGGGGGCTTGCTCGCAGTGCTGGCAGCTGACCGGCTGGAACGCGACCTCGGGCTGATCCGCGTCGTCGCCCACGTAGTAGCGGTCGATACGCAGCCACGCCATCGCGCGACCGCGGGCGACCTGGTCTTTGCCCACGACCGGAATGTTGTTTTCCGACTGGCAAGCGATGACGCAGGCGCTGCAACCGACACAACGGTTCAGATCGATAGCCATGCCCCACTGCGGACCCTGCGAGTAGTCCTGGGTCTTCCACAGCGGCGGCGGGGATGGATCCGGCGAGCCCCTCTGCCCGAAGTTCGGGTGCTCGCGGTACGCATCGAGCGTGGCATCGAGCGCGATCGGGCGACCCTCCATCACGTCGTGCTCCTGCGTCTGCGAGAGCGGGTAGCGCGTGCCGAGCTTGGCCAGCTTCACGCCCGCGGTAAAATGCGGAGCTCCGCTCGTGCGCAGCGGATACACGTCGAAGCCCGCGCCGAGCGCGTGCTTCCCGCCGCGCTTGCGCCCCCAGCCGAGCGGCAGCCCGATCGAACCCGGAGCCTGCCCGGGCTGCACCCAGGCCACGATCTCGATCGAGCGCGCGTCGCTCGAGGTCAGCCGCAGCATGTCGCCGCTCGCGACGCCGAGCGCCTGGGCGGTGCTCGGCGCGATCAGCGCGGCGTTGTCCCAGGTGATGCGCGTGATCGGGTCTGGCAGCTCCTGCAGCCAGGCGTTGTTCGCGTGGCGGCCGTCGAGCAGCTTGTTGTCCGCGAGGAACACCACCTCGAGCGAGTCGAGGCCGAGCTGTGCGGCCTCGGGCAGCGCGCGGAGCGCGCTCTGGATCGCAGCAGTCTGCAGGCTGAGTCCACCCAGAGTGATCTGGGACACGTTGCGCGGGCCGACCCCGCGCTGCAGCAGCCGTTGCCACCTCCGCTCGTCGTCTGCGCCGTGCATGGCGGCCGTGGCCTTCACCAACAGGTACGGGTCGCGCTCCGAGACGGCGCTGGCTGCCGGGGCCAGCAGCGCGGCCAGCAGAGAGGTGTCGCTGCGCCCCTTGAACAGCGGGGAGATCAGCGGCTGCTGCACAGAGTAGGCTCCGATGCGCGAGACCTGGTCCCCCCAGCTTTCGAGGGCGTGGGCTTGCGGCACGTGCCAGGTGCACAGCTCGCCGGTCTCATGGCGCCATCCGGACAAGCACAGGCTCAGCGGCACCTTGGCGAGCGCTTCCTTGAACTGAACGTCGGCCGGGGCATCGAGCACCGGGTTGCCGCCCAGCACGAGCAGGGTCTGCACCTTGCCGGCAGCCATATCGCGCGCCAGGCTGGCGATGTCCGGAAAGTGAAGGGGCTCCTCCGCATCGACCGGTGTCACGTAGACGACGGTCCTGCCGACGTTGCCGAGCGCCGAGTTCATGGCGTGCGCCAGCGCGTGCACTGCGGCCGGCTGGCGCGAGCCGGCGATCACCAGCGAAGCTCCCCGGTGCTCAGCGAGGTCCCTGGCCACGGCCAGAGTCCACGGACTGGCCACGCCGGCGAGCTCCGGGCGACCCAGCTCACTGTCGAGCGCGCCGAGCGAGATGCCCTGACCGACGAGCGCAGCCGCGAGCGCTTTGGCGTACGCTGCGATCGACTGCGCGGGCAGGCTCAGCCGGTGATCGGCGTTGGAGCCCGTCACGCTCAGGGTCGGCTCGACCGCGTACAGGCGGTTGGGCTGCTTGCCCGCAGCCGAATCCATGTGGCGCCCGTTCGCGAAGCCGCGTGCCGCTTCGACGCTGCCGGTCTCGGTCATCAGGAAGTCGGAGTCGAGTGCGACGATCACCTGGGCCCCCGCCAAGCGGTGTTGCACCAAGAGGGGGCGGCCGAACGCGAGCTGCGTGCCGGCGCGCTCGTTCGAGTCGCTCACCGGCGCGTACGTGTGGAACACGGCGTTGGGCAGCTTGGCCGCGAGCGCCGCGCGCAGCCGCACGAAGGTCGGGGACAGACTGGGCTCCGAGAGGACGCGCAGCCCCGCACCGCCGCTCGCGGCGAGCTGGCCTGCGAGCTCGGCGAGCACCGCATCGACCTCGGCGTACGTCCTCGGCGCGCCCTGCAGCGTGGGCGTGCGCGCTCGCTCGCTGTCGTACAGGTCCAAGAGCGCGGCCTGCGCCTGCAGGTCGGTGCCGCCCGCGCTCCCGGGATGCTCGGGGTTGCCCTCCACCTTGGTGGGGCGGCCCTCCGAGCTCTGCACCACCACCCCGAGCGCCTCACCGCGGCGGGTCAGCACGCTGGCGTAGTGCGAGGGCACGCCGACCGTCACGTCCGCGGGCATCTCGGTGTACGGCATGATCTTTTCGACCGGTCGCCGAATGCTGCATCCAATGCCCACGAGCGCCGAGATCGCGCCGCTCAAGCTGAGGAACTGACGGCGCCGCAGGCGGATCAGGCCAGGCGCATCGATGGACTGTTTCACGACGTCGGAGCCGGTCGCTCGCTCGCGAGCCTGCTCGGGCTGCGCTTTCGCTTCCAGGCTGCGCCAGAAAACCCTGTCGTTCGTCATCGGTGACACCCTGTGCAATGCTCCGGCGGGCGAACGCCGGCGGCGGCAACACTGACGGCGGCGAGCACTGTGCTCGCTTCATCGCGCTTCCAGCTCATGTTGGTGAGCTCGGTCTGGGGCCGTAGGTGGGGACCGGGATCGCGATGGCACTCGAGGCACCAGCCCATCGCGAGCGGCATCTCCAGCCGGACCTCGTCCATTTGATCAATCCGGCCGTGACAGGTCGCGCAGCCCACCCCGGCGGGAAGGTGCACGCTGTGATCGAAGTATGCATGCTCAGGCAGCTTGTGCACGCGGACCCAGGGCACCGGATTGCCGCTCTTCCAGCTGTCGCGCAGCGCGGCGAGCCTCGGCGAATCGGGCCTTACCACCGCGTGACAGCCCATGCAGGTCTGCGTCGGCGGGATCATCGCTTCTGGGGAGCGCTCGACGTTGGAGTGACAGTAGCGGCAGTCGAGCCCGAGCTCGCCGACATGTAGCTTGTGGCTGTAAGGGATGGGCTGCTTCGGCGTGTACCCGACCTGCAGGTTCCTCGGCGAAAAGTAGTACCAGATGCCAACGGTGAGAGCAGCCCCCAGACCGCCCACTCCGACAACCAAGGCGAGCGGTAGGTGGTTCAGCGAGCGGCGGAATAGCTGCATGAAGTGCTCGTGAAGGGAACGCGCGCGAGCCCCCGAAGGCGGCCATCAAGTGGTTGCGCGGCCAAAATACGCTTGCCTACCTGCTGAGCCGCCCTACAGCTTCTCACTCGTTGGTACGACGGCTGCGCCTTCCGCCTTGCCACTCGTTGGTGCGGAGCCACTTGTTTGTACGACGGCTCCCTTGGACAGCGTGTCCACGTAGGCAATGATGTTGTTGATGTCGTCTCGGTTCAGAGGGAAGGCGGGCATCTGCGGCGACTTGCCCACCGCGACGCCGCCACGACTGATGAGCTCATACTTGAACCGGTCGCTCACGGTGGCCATGCGCGCGGCGTCGGTGAGGTTTCTGGGCTTCGGATCGAGCGATACCGCAGCAGGTCCGTCACCATGGCCTTCGGGTCCGTGACACTGCACGCAGGCGGACTGGAAGAGCACCTTGCCCGCGGCGACCGGGTCGCCGGTGCTCACGGAGGCTCGGAGGAGCTCGTCCGAAACGGGAGGCGGCACCGTCCAGGTGATCTTGCTCTTGTCGCCCTGGTAGATGAAGCGCACGTAGGTGATGACTTGCTTGACCTGTTCGTCCGTCAGCGCCTTTCCGATGGTGTTCGGCATCGTCTGCTTCGGGATCTCGCCGCGAATCAGCTTGAACAGGGTCGCGTCGTCGCTTCCGAAGATCCACTGGTCGTCCAGAATGGGCTTACCCATTCCGCCACCACCGCTGACGCCGTGGCAGCCGACGCAGCCGTAGGTCAGGTAGATCTTTCGCCCCTCCACCACGTCCTGCACCGCCGAGTCCACTCCTGCCGCCCCGCCTCCGCCGCTCTTGCAAGAGCACGCCAACAGCAGCACCAGCAGAGCGGCACGGGTCAGGGCCGCGGGGATCGAAGCGGCGCGAATCGAGGCGGTGGGAATCGAGGCGGTGGGAATCGAGGCTGCGCGAATCGAGGCCCTACGAATCATGGTTCACCTTTGTGCTTGTCCTTGGGGCCGTGCGGCGTTCCCGCTGCGCCCCCGGGCACGGGGACCGTGAGCGGGAACAGGGGCACGCCGAAGTCCTCGAGGATGGCTCGGATCTCGTCTCGCGTTCTATCGAGCGCCTGATCGAGCCGCTTCTTCAGCTCGAGATCCGCCTTCCGGACCCCCATCGACATCTCGAAAGTAAAACGCTTACTCCCCTCGCTTGGGCCTTCGATCGGCACGAGCGCGAGGGACGCCACCCCCTTCTTCTTCTGAAAGTAGCCAGCGATGGGCCCCCACACCAAGGCCACGTCGATACGACCAGCCATCAGATCCTCGAGCTCCTTGCCGGGATAGTCCTCGGGATGAGCGTTCGAATCGAACATGAGCTGGTAGCCCACCACGTTGTCGCCCACGATACCTCGCTCCGCGAGCGCGACGTGAGGCGGCGTGTTGACCTGAACTCCTACCTTGAGCGTCTTCAGCCTGGGATCATCGAGAGACCCGACGGCCTCCGCGATCCGGTCCATTCGATAGGCGATGACGTAGCCCGTGCGGTAATACGGCTTGGTCCAGCCGACCAGGTCGTACCCCTTGGGGATACCGATGAGTACGTCGCAACGCTCGGTATTGAGCACGCGCCGCACCAGCCCGCGCTGGTGCGGCCACCAGAGGTACTCGACCTCCCAGCCTAGATCCTTGGCGACGACCGTGGCGATCTTGTTCTCGATCCCTTCCTGCTTCTCGTTCGAGAAGGGCATGTTGTTGGGATCGCCGCAAACCCGCAGCGTCTGCTTTTCCGCCGCGGCGGCGCCGGCGATCTCCCCGAGGGGGGAGGCCACCGACGCCAATCCGAGCGACGACACGAGAGCGAGCAGCAGGCCCAGCCGGGCGGGCCCTTGCTTCCTTGATGTCATCCCAGCCGTTCGCATGAGCTCTCAGATCGCGAACACGTACAGCATGCCACCCTTGGTGGTCGCTTCATACAGACCGGACTTGTCCGCGATCCCCACCGCCCCGAGCGCCGCGTAGGGGTCCTTCCTCGATAGATCGTTCGATACCGGTAGACCGAACCAACCACCCACGCCGGCGTAAACGCCCACGTATTGCTTGCCGTCGGGCCCCTGGAAGGTCATCGGGGCCCCGATGATCCCGGAGGCGACCTTGTGCTGCCACAGCACCTTGCCCGTTTCGGCATGCACTGCCTTGAACCATCCGTCCATGGTCCCGTAGAAGACCACGTCCGTGGCAGTGGTCAGCACACCGCTCCAGGCGGGGTATTTCTCCTTGATGCCCCACTTCTTCTTGCCCGTGGTCGGATCCCACGCGAGCAGCTCACCGAGGTTGCCGCCGGGCCCTGGCTTCATGGCCACGTTGGCGCCGACGAACGGGGCCCCTGCCGTGTACTTCACCTCGACGCCCTCGTAATCCATGCACATGTTGTTGCTCGGGACGTAGAAGAGCTGCGTCCGAGGCGAGAAGGCGACCGGCTGCTGATCCTTGCCGCCCATGGCGTTGGGACAGATGTCCTTGGTCACGACGCCCTGTTTGGTGCGCTTTTCGATGTCTTCGATCGGCCGCCCCGTCTTCTTGTCGATGCCCGTGGCCCAGTTGACATGGACAAAGGGCTCGGCCACCAGGATCGTCCCGTCCCGGCGATCCAGCGTGTAGCCGAAGCCGTTGCGGTCGAAGTGCACGAGGGAGGGCACCTTCTTCCCGCCGATGTTGAGGTCCACCAGCACGCTCTCGTTGATGCCGTCGTAGTCCCAGGCGTCGTGGGGCGTCATCTGATAACCCCACGAGGCCTTGCCCGTTTGGGGATTGCGCGCCCAGATGGTCATGGACCACTTGTTGTCGCCGGGGCGCTGATCCGGGTTCCAGGTTCCCGGATTTCCTGTCGAATAGTACATCAGGTCGAGGTCGGCATCGTACGAGTACCAGCCCCAGGTGGTGCCACCTCCCTGCTTCCAGGCCTCGCCGGTCCAGGTCTTGGTTCCCTGCTCCTTCTGGCCATAGTGGGGGTTGGCGGCGTTGAAATTGTCCGTGAGCATGAGCTCTGCGTCGGGGCCAGTGCTGTAGGCGCGCCACAGCCGCTTGCCATTTCTGACGTCGTACGCGGTCACGTGGCCGCGAACTCCGAACTCGCCACCCGAGATGCCCACGATGAAGCTGCCGTTGACCACCAGCCCGGCGCCCGTGATCGTCTCACCCCTCGTCGGGTCACCGTTTCTCGACTTCCAGACCTCCTTGCCCGAGTTGGCGTCCAGGGCGATGACCTGGGCGTCCAGGGTGATCATCAGGATCTTGCCCTCGGCGTAGTTGAGGCCGCGGTGCACGGCGTCGCAACAGGCGACGGGAACGGCCCGTTCGTCCTGCTCGGGAGTGTACTTCCACTTGAGCGAGTGGTCCGGCTTCGTTAGGTCGATGGCGAAGACGTGGTTGGGAAACGAGCTGTGCGCGTACATCGTAGAGCCAACGACCAGCGGTGCGCCCTCGTGACCCTTGGTCGTGCCCGTGGACATGGACCAGGCGACCTTGAGATCCTTGACGTTTGCGGCCGTAATCTCCTTCAGCGTGCTGTAGCGAGTGCCCGCGTAGTTCTTTGCGGGCATGACCCACTGAGTGTCGTCGTTCTGCAGCTTCTTTAGCTCAGCGCCGGCCTCTTTGGCATACGCCGCGTGGTCGGCGCGCTCGGCGTCCGTCGCAAGGGGCGTCTCCACCGCCGCCTTTGGCGCTGTCGTCGCGGTTATGCCGGGGCTCGCCGGGGGCGCGGGCGTGGCCGCCAGCGTCTTCGTCTCGGTTGTCGCTTCCCGAGCTTCACAGGCAGTAGCCAGGAGCGCAATCAAGACTCCCGCGGAAATGCGGCCATTTTCAGTTCGCGATGGATGCTTCTTCGTCATCGTGCCTCCGTGTCGCTGTCGCACCCACTCGTTTGACTCCCCGCAGTGAAGCTCGTCGTCCGAGTAGGTTAAGGCGTGCGACGTAACGCGAGAGAGTATGCGGATGCTTCGCCGCTCGCAACTGTGACGAGTGAATGGATCGTTCTTTGCGCGATTGCAGTCACGAGCAGTCAACTCGGCGCAAGGGCTTACGGTTGGAGTTGCGGTGAATGGTGGAGTTGTACAGTGCAACCGCGAGCGCCGCGTCGCGTCTGAATCATCTCGTGCAGCGGCGCCGCTCACCAGCGAGCGGCGCTGCAGCACGAGAGCGTGGTCGTAATGAACCCAGAGGCGCGAACGAGCGCGCGAAGGTTCCGTAACACCTCGCTCGAGCCCGGCGTGACGTAGAGCCCCATTTTGCAACCTGGGTCCAAAGCGAAGCAGCTCGGGTGCCTGGTCTGCGCTCTTCGCGAGCGCAGGAATGCGCAAGACGGCGTTGTCCGATTTTCGGGCGCCAGACTGAACCTGACGCAACCGGAGTCGTTCGCCTGCAGGGCGTTTCAGCTGTTGTCGAGCAAGCTTTCGAATCGTGCGCCAGGCAGGCGAGACCCCGAGGGCAAGCCCCCGCGATTGCGGGCAGCAGCTCGTCGAGCAGCGTGTGCACGCTGGCCAGGGTCTGATCAGGGTGCCATCTCGAATCTTGTTCTCGGAGCTGATGTCGAACGCCAAGTACGACAGGGCTTTGCAGCCAGACGGTGGAATGCCGTTCGGCAGCGCGGGAATCTTCGACGCGGCACACCCGCCATCGCACACCCGCCGGATGCGCGAGGTCGCCGGCTCGGGCCAGCATGCGCGCGTATGGACAGGGGAAGTTTCACTTCGCTGAGGGCGAGCCTTCCGCTGCGTAGCTGCCCGAGAGTCAGCGGGCGGGCTCGGTGCAGCGAGTGAGTGGCGCACAACTCCGGGCAACGCACGGCTCCTCGTTTGCGGAGGTGCTGGAGCAGAACGTTGCCGGGCGCGCCGCTCGAGCTGCAGGCCGTGCGGCTATCGGCTGCGTTCACGTCTCCGGGCGAAGGTCACACCACGCTGGCGCTGCTTGGCGCGCAGGGCAGCGGGTGATGACGCGCTCGCTCGAGTGGAGCGCGAGGGTGTCTTTTCGCAAGTCCATCCGCGAGACGTTGCATGAGCTGAGCGGGGAGCACACCTTCACGCGTTTCAATCCCGCCGCCGGCGTGACGTACTCCTTGCGGGGCGGGGTTCGTGCTCTGCGCCAAAAATAAAATAACACCGAAGCCAATCGAGCGCCGACCGTGCCCGAGCCGTCGTGGTTCCGCGCGGCGCACGGCGTGAACGCCAAAACGCCCCACGCTGCGCATGGTCCTACGCGGGCGGTCAGACGACGGGCGTTTGATCAAAATGCGAACGCAAGTTTGACCCAGCGTGGCGCGGCTCACCGCAGGCCCGAGTGGAGCGCCGGAGTGCGGTCGCTGAGGCACAGTGGTTCAGTGGGTTGCGATCCCGGAACGTTAGCGCTCAGAAGTGATCTGCGCAGGCAGGCTTTGCATTTCGCCCCCGCCACGTGAACGCCCGTTCGGAACGCTGCTTGCAGGGGGCCCGCCTGCGTCGAGGATTCGACGCAAGGAGTCGACATGCGTACTTTGAAGTTTCAGCCGATCGGCATGCTCATTAGCTTGGGTCTCGTTCCGTCCTTGGCAGGCGCCGCAGAGGGTGGGGCGCGAGCCATTCCCGGCGAGCCTCCCGCGGGTACAGCCGCCGCATTGCCCTCGGGCCCGGTGCCTGCGCCGGAGCCTGCGCCCACCGTTCCACCCACCGATTCAGGCGCGAGAGCGGACCGGGATGGTTGGCACGATCGGAGCCAGCTGCTCAACCTCGACGTGGAAGGCTCGAGCGCGTACGTGTGGCGCGGCATCAACGTCTTCGGTGAAGAGCAGAGCACTCAGCATTTTGCGGTCTTCCCGAGCATCACGGCCACGTTCGGCGCACTCAGCCTGGGCTACTGGGGCGCCTTCCAGCTCTCCGGTGACAACAAGAGCGCGCTCGTCGACGCCGGCGTGGGCGCGGAGAACGACTTCATCCTGAAGTATTCGGCCTATCTCGACAACGGCCTCGCCCTCTCGGCGTCGCTCACCTACTGGGTCTATCCGTTCGCCGACGCCGAGGTGGCCGGGACGGACACGCCCATGTACCTCGAGCCGGGGGTGGGCCTCAGTTACCTGGCGGGCGCCGATCTGGGCTTGTATGTCGGTTACTACCGAGGCTTGCAAGACGTCACTGCACCGGCCAGCTTCCTCTACATCAATCCCAGCGTCGGCAAGACGGTCCCCCTCAGCGGGGATCTGGGCCTCGCCCTCGGCCTGTCTGCTGGCTACAAGGTGTTCACCGAGGATCCTCCGGCGAAGGACCGAGCCTTTGATCTGGCCCTGCACGTCAGCATGGCCATCCCGTTTGCTGACATGTACATCACGCCGGGGCTGCACGCCGCGTACGCCACGCGCGACGAAGCGGTGGTGCCGGACGCCGAGTTCAGCGACTCGTTCGTCGCCTGGGCGGGCGTGCATGTGGGTTACGACGTCGGGCTGTGATGCCGCACGGCAGCAAATCCGGTTGAGAGTGACGCCGCCAGGGGCCGCCCATCGGGGCACGCCTGGCGGCGCCTCATCATGCTGACACGCCACAGCTCGTGCGTGGCATCGTCACGGGGACGGGAGATCCAGACGCCAGGTTATTCGCGTTGGCTCGCTGAGCGGGCCGATGCTCGAGCACGCTCCTGGTGACGCGGAGCTTATCGCGGGCATGGTGTGGGCCGTTGTCCGAGCGCGGAGCATGAAATCGAGCCGCGCGGCCTGGCTGGCACGAGGGATCCTGGGCATCGTGCTCGGCCTGCGCGCGAGCGCGGCCGCCCGTTCGCCGAGCTGCGAGCAGCCCGAGCGGATCGTGCTGGCCAACGGCATCGAGGTGCTGCTCGTGGCCGAGCCGGCAAGCCCGACGCTGGCCGTGGTGTCGTCCGTCCACGTGGGCACCCGCCATGACCCGCCCGGCTACGAGGGGCTCGCGCATTTCGTGCGGCACCTCACCTTCCGCGACGCTCCGGGCTTTGCCGGAGCACAGGCCCTGTATCAGGCAGCGGGAGCTTTCCGTGTGAATGCGCAGAGCAGCCGCGACACGACGGACTACTACGCGCTCTTGCCTGCCGCGCAGCTCGAGCGGGCGCTCTGGATCGAAGCCCGCCGCCTGGGCATGGGGCTCGACGCGCTCGACGAGCCAGGGGCGAGCCAGGAGCGGGAGGTACTGCAGCGAGAGTGGAGTGCTGACTACGAGAAGTCGCCGGGGCAAGTGCTGGCCCAGGCGGTCGACGAGTCACTATTCGCGCCGCAGCACCCCTACCGGGGGGCTCGCGAGACCGAAGCCAGTCTTTCTCGCCAGACCTTGCCGGAAGCTCGCGCGTTCTTCGCGCGTTACTATCGGCCCGAACGCGTGCGGCTCGTCTTGCTGGGGGGCTTCGACGTGGCACGCGCCAAGGTCTTGTTGGAGCGCCATCTCGGCTCGTTGCCGGCAGGCGCTCGCGCCGACGGGCAGGCGCTGGTGGAGCGCGAGTGTGCCGCTGCCCGGCGGCCCTCGGCAGCCCCCTCCGCTCAGCGCCTCGTGCTGTTTACGCCGCTCCGGCGCGAATTTTTGGAAGTGTACTGGCCTCTGGCCGCTGGGGAGGATGGGCAGCGCTGGCGGGGGGTGATGGCGATGTTCGAGAGCGCCTTGTCGGAGGTGGCCCAGCAAGCGGCTCTATCGCAGGACGTGTGGGTCCGTCTCGAGCAGCAGGAGCTCGGCGGCTTCTGGAAGCTCCACCTGGAGATGGCGCCGGGGCAGAAGCTCGACCTGGCCGAACCGCTGATCCGAAGGGTGCTGAAGGAGCTGAGAAAAGACACGCCGGATGCCAGCCGCCTGCTGGCGCGTCAACAGGCCTTCGAGCTGTCGGAGCAGCTGCAGGGCGCGGACGCGCTGGGCCGCGCGCTGGGGCTCGCCCGGCGGGAGTGCTCGGTCGCGACCTGTGTGACCACCTCGGAGCTGGTTGCCCCGTCGCTCTTTGACGAGCTCGACCGGTTTTCGCTCGATCGAGCGTTGGTCGTCGAGCGCCGCGCCCGCGCGGGCAGCCCGAGCGAAGGCAGCATCGAGAGGTCACGGTGAGGCGCCGCGCTGGCCTGTGCTGGCCTGCCGGGGCGTTGGCGTTGATGCTGCCGGCGTGCGGTCCCCCCTCGGTCTTGCCGCCCGCGCCTCCGCCGCAGACGCCGGCGCAGCTCGAGCGCTGGCGGACGCCACCTCCGCTCGCGGCAGAGCCGCAGCTCGAGCTGCGCGGCGAGCTGCAGCGCGTCGCGCTGGGCAACGGGCTGCACGTGACCGTGCTGACGCGCGCGGAGAGCCCATCGACGGTCGTACGGCTCTGGGTACCGAGCGCGTCCGAGGAGGGCGAAGGCCCGCTCGTGGCGGTGGCCGAGATGCTGCGAGCCGGAACGCACGTCGAACCCGGCGGGCTGCTGGTGAATCCTCGGCTCGGGGAGTCGGCGATCGGGATCTACACCGGTCGCAAGGGGACGGAGTTCGAGTGGCAAGTCTTGCCTCGCGCCTCGCGGCAGGCCGTCTCGCTGCTCGGGCAGTTCGTGCTTCATCCCACCTTCGAGCTCGATGAGCTGAAGATTCGCCGGCAGCGCGAGCTGGCGATCATCGAGAACTACTCGCGGTCGTTCCTGCGCGTGAACGACGTAGCACGCAGCGCGCTGCCTGGCGTCGTGGTACCGCCCCCGGATCGAGCCGCTGCCCGCGTGCTCGAGCTGAGCCGGGAGGAGGTGCAGCATCTCTATCGCTGCGCGATGCGTCCGGAGGGCGCGGAGCTGGTGATCGTTGGACCCGTGGCGAGCGAGGCGGCGCTCGGCTGGGCGCGGCGTGCCTTCGCCGACTGGCAGCCCGGCGCCCGATCGAAGGAGACCGGTTGCGCGCGGCCGGCTCCGCCGGCGGACGGCGTCACCGCTCCGTTGCAGGAGCCGCTCGTGCAATTGCTTTCGGGCTCGCGCGGCGAACCCTACCTATTCATGGCCCTGCCGGGTCCTGCTCGGGAGTCGGACGACTTTCTCGTTTTCGAGCTGCTCTCGCGAGTGCTCCAGGATCGCGAGCAGGGCTCGGCGCAGGCGCTGCGGCACGCCGGGACGAGCGCCGGCATCGACGTCGAGGTGAGCAGCGACTACGTCGGATTTTCGCTGCTGGAGCTGCGCGGACAGGTAGAGGCCAGCGGTGTGCGGCGCGCGTTGCAGGCGCTGGTCCTGGACATCCGGAGGTTGGAGCAGGATTTGACGGAGACCGAGCTCGACACGGCCAAACGTCGCTGGACCGCACAGTACGTCCATGGCTTGCGCAACGACCAGGTGCTCGCGGCCTCCGTAGCGTGGGAGCTGACCCGCGGTCGTTCCCCGGAGGCCGTGTATGCCTGGCCACAAACGCTGCGCGCCATCGATCTCGAGCGCTGCCGGCAAGTCGCGCGCCGCTGGCTGAGCAGCGCGCAGCCGTCCATCGTGGTCGGCAGCCCCCCCAGCCGCATGAGTGAAAACCTGGGCTTCCCCGCCACGGTGCGGCGCCTGACCTGGACCCTGCGCGCGCCGCACGGCGAGTGAGGGTCCGCTCAGAATTGCGAGAAGAAGTTCCAGAGCGTAGCGCCCGCCTCGGGCGCGAACTGGTGACCCGCCTTGTACTCGCACGAGATGACCGGGTAGCCCTCCTTGCACCCCGGGTACTCGACGCAGCTGCAGGGCTCGTTGTTGGCACTGAGCCCGTCGCACCAGCTGGCCTGGAGCGTCGCCGCCGGTGCCGAACAGCCGTTGCGCTCGACGAGGATGTCCACGGCTCGCCGGTGACCGTCGAGCAGGGTGTCGTCGGTGCCGATGAAGGCCAGCGTGGCGACCGAGCGTGCGCCGTCTTCACAGGGACCGCTGGTCGTCGCGTTGCCGGCCTGAGGAGCGATGGCGCGCATCCTGCCGTCCTGCGAACAGGCGAGCGTGAACGAGAACATCGCGCCGAAACTGAAACCGGTGGAAAAAATCCGGTTGTCATCGATGCACAGCTGGGAGTCGAAACGGTCGAGCATCGCCTGCAGAAAGGCGATGTCCTCGCCCCCCGCGTTTCCCCAGCCGAGCCCGTTGCCTCGGAAATCTTGCCCCTCGGGTGCGACCAGGATCGCTTGCTCATCGATCACGCTCTCGAGACCGAAATAGCCGCGCGACTCGATCTGCTGCGCAGAGCCGCCCCACGGGTGCCAGCCAAAGATCAGCCGGTACGGGCGGTTCTGATCGTAATTCTCCGGCACGCGCAGGATGTACTCGCGCGGTTTGCCGGCGACGTCGATGCTCGCGCGGCCACTCGTGAGCCCGGCGGGGTTGCCGCAACCCCCGCTCGGTGCGGGATCCGTCACGGCACCGCCCCCTGGCCCGCCAGGATCGGACGGGTTCCCGGTCTCGTCCACGCGGGTCACGTTGCCGACGCCTTCGCCCGAGGGGGCGCCCACGGCGCCCGACGTGCCCGGTCCTGGGCTCGTGGAGCGACCGTCGTCGGTCGTCGGTGCCGTTTCCCGCGCGCCCGGCACCGCTTCGGACCCAACGAGGGATCCTCCGCCGACGACCGGTGGGGAAGCCTCCGAGCTGCCGCACGAGGCACCGGCTGCGAGCGTGGCGAGAGCCACCAGTACCAAGCCCCACGAACCAGGTTGAACAGCCATCGGTGCGTTCCCTTCCACGAGCGGACAGGTTACGTTCCGAGCTGGTCCGGGACCAGCCCTTTGCGCAGGGGCGGGCGCGCCCTGCCACAAAAACGGTCACGGGCATGCCTGATCTTGCCGTGAGAAAGCGTTGCTTGCGTCACCTTGCCACCTTCACCCGCGCCGAGTTCGCTGGCATGAGTGGCACTCGGGGTACCTGGGCGGCGGGGGCGCCACGCGCGCGTGTCGAGCCTGCGGCACTCGCGCCGATCGGAGCAGCTCACGCCGCGTGCGCTCAGCGAAGCGTTTGCCGCCGGTGGCAGAGAGGCCAAGCGTGCGTTCGAAGCGATGATGACGATGAAGAAGATCGACATCGCCAAGATCGAGGCAGCGCGCCGCGGCTGACGCGCGTCAGCGCGGGGCTCGCTGGGCGGGCGCCGCGACGGGCTCGCTCTCGCTCTCCGGCTCTGCCTGCGCGCGAGCGAACTCGTGCACGGCGGGCGGGATGGCCACGCCGTTGCTGGTGAGTGTGCTGACAGCCCAGTCCACGGCCGAACGCATATCGCCGCAGATGAATTGTGGTGGGCCATCGGCGTGATATAGCCACGCCAGGCCGTTGAGCGCGCCGCGGAGCAAGCGCGAGCGGATGATGACGGCGCTACCCATGGACCAGCGTGTGCTCTCCGACGAGAAGCGCTTCGCCTCTTCCCCGAAGGCCCGGTAGGTGGCTGCATCGGGTAGGCGTTCCGCCGCGCGCGCGTCGCTGATGGCCACGAAGCGGATGCGCCGCTCGCACAGGGAACGGAAGTGGCGGAAGACTCCCGCTGCGTCCTCCGCGTGCAGCGTGCAGCGCGTATGCAGCAGGCAGATCGGCAGCAAGTCCTC
>Ga0315912_10001493_pt1 | contig 28363 bp, 26 predicted proteins | sample VfabasoilMG_FD_204469 | JGI IMG/M metagenome (GOLD analysis project Ga0315912, IMG submission 204469) | Garden soil microbial communities collected in Santa Monica, California, United States - V. faba soil | ecosystem: Environmental > Terrestrial > Soil > Garden | place: USA: California...
CAATCATATCAATCGCACCATGCTCCAATAAAAATTCCGCACGTTGAAAGCCATCGGGCAAGGTTTCACGTACTGTTTGTTCGATGACTCGCGGACCTGCAAAGCCAATCAATGCGTTTGGCTCTGCAATAATGATATCACCTAACATCGCGAAACTGGCTGAAACACCCCCCATGGTGGGGTCGGTTAAAATGGAAATGAATGGTAATTTGGCTTGCGAAAGTTTGGTGAGTGCAGCACTTGTTTTTGCCATCTGCATCAATGACAATAAGCCTTCTTGCATGCGTGCGCCACCACTCGCTGCCACACAGATCAATGGAGCTTTGAGCTTAATCGCTGCATCCACCCCCCGCACGAAACGCTCACCCACTACTGCACCCATTGAGCCACCCATAAATTTAAACTCGAATGCAGCAACTACAGCGGGTAATTCTAGAATCTTACCTTGCATCACTATCAGCGCGTCATGCTCACCTACCTCTTTTTGCGCAGCCTTCATGCGGTCTGTATAACTTTTACTATCTTTGAACTTAAGCGCGTCAACTGGCTGTACATTCGCGCCAATTTCAATACGATTTTCAGGATCAAGTAGAAAATTGATGCGGCTACGGGCGGAAATACGATTATGGTGATTACATTTTGGACAGACTTCCAGGTTACCTTCCAAGTCAGTTCGGTATAACACCGTTTGGCAAGCTTCGCACTTGCTCCATAATCCTTCTGGCACATTTCGTTTTTGTACAGTGCCAACGACATGTTTAATCTTCTGCGGAATTTTATCTAGCCAGCTCATGGTTGCCTCTACTCTCTTTAATCAATCGCCACGCGTAGCTCTTGCATCAACTTGCTCACATTCTGAATCAGTGTTTCCTCTGTGGATTGCTCAATTGCAAGTACCATACGACTTCCCACTACAACCGCATCGGCAAAAGCCGCAACTGATTTAGCCGTAGCAGAATCTTTTACACCGAAACCAACGCCAACAGGCAAATCGGTTTTAGCGCGAATGTCTTTGACTTTTGCTTTCACCTCTTCAATATCTAAATTGGCTGCACCGGTCACGCCTTTTAGTGAAACGTAATATAGAAAACCTGTGGCTTGATTCACAATTAAATTGACACGTGCAGGTTCCGTTGTGGGTGAAAGTAAAAAGATGCTGTCTATACCATTGACTTTTAGTGCTTCAATGAACTCACCGCATTCTTCAGGAGGGTAGTCTACAGTTAGTACTCCATCCACATCAGCTGCTTTGGCAGCAGCAGCAAATACCTCAGCGCCCATTGCCTCGATTGGATTAGCATAACCCATTAATATAATAGGAGTTTTCGTGTCATCACTACGAAACTCTTTCACCATTTCTAAAACTTTACGCAACCCGACTTTATGTAACAAAGCACGTTCACTTGCGCGTTGTATCACAGGGCCATCCGCCATCGGGTCAGAAAAAGGTACCCCCAATTCAATCATATCTGCACCACTTTTAACCAAAGCATGCAAGAGTGCTACTGTATGTTTTGGATGCGGATCACCTGCGGTGATGTAAGGGATAAGTGCTTTTTTATGGTTTATTTTAAGTGCAGAAAAAACAGATTGAATACGTGACATGAAGTTTTTAGATTTTATAGAGTTATATTTGAAAGTTTGGCGACGGTATTAATATCCTTATCGCCACGACCGGAAAGATTGACCAAAATAACCTCATCTTTGCGCATGGTTTTGGCCATTTTTTCGGCATGTGCCAGCGCGTGACTTGATTCCAACGCAGGAATTATACCTTCTGTGCGACATAAATTATGAAATGCTGTCATCGCTTCTTCATCTGTAATTGCTACATATTCAGCACGCTTGATGTCTTTTAACCAAGCGTGTTCCGGTCCTACACCTGGATAATCCAAACCTGCAGAAATTGAATGTGTTTCGATGATATTCCCATCGGCATCTTGCATTAGATAAGTACGATTGCCGTGCAATACGCCTATAGGACTATTCGCCGTTAACGGAGCCGCATGTCTACCTGAATCCAAACCATGCCCTGCTGCCTCAACACCTATCAAACGCACATTTGAAACATCAATATACGGGTAAAAAATACCCATCGCATTAGAACCACCGCCTACACAAGCAACAACTGCATCCGGCTGACGCCCTACCAATTCTTGCATTTGTTGCTTGGCTTCTATGCCAATCACAGATTGAAAATCGCGTACCATCATTGGATAAGGATGCGGACCAGCCACTGTGCCGATAATATAAAAAGTGTTAGAGATATTAGTCACCCAGTCGCGCATTGCCTCATTAAGCGCATCTTTGAGCGTCTTGGAGCCACTTTCGACCGGCACTACGGTTGCGCCTAATAATTTCATCCTAAAGACGTTTGGCGCTTGGCGTTTTACGTCTTCTGAGCCCATATACACTACGCACTCTAAACCTAGACGAGCTGCAATAGTCGCGGTCGCCACGCCATGTTGTCCAGCGCCTGTTTCAGCAATCACACGTGGCTTGCCCATACGCTTAGCCAATAATGCTTGACCTATGGTGTTGTTCACCTTATGTGCACCTGTGTGATTTAAATCTTCACGTTTCAGGTATATCTGCGCACCGCCTATTTTTTTAGTCCAGCGCTCTGCAAAATAAACCGGACTTGGACGGCCAACAAAATGTTTTAAGTCATATGCAAACTCAGCTAAGAATTCTGGATCGTGGCGATATTTCTCATACATCACGCGTAATTCTTCAAGTGCTTCCACTAAAGTTTCCGCAACAAAAATCCCGCCAAACTGACCGAAATGCCCACGCTCGTCGGGCATGTCATACATTTGCATTACTCGCTCCTCGCTTGCTCTACTGCGTGCATAAAAGCCGCAATTTTTTCTGCATCCTTGATGCCCTTGCTTTGTTCTACTCCGCCACTCACATCAACAGCATAAGGCTGTGTGTGCTTGATTGCAGCAGCTACATTTGCAACAGTCAAACCACCTGCTAGAATGAATGGTTTGGATAAGCTTTTAGGGATGAGTCCCCAATCAAACACCTGTCCCGTACCACCATATACCGCATCCGAATACGTGTCCAGTAACAAAGCTTTCGCACTATTAAATTCAAGGCAGCATTGTAACAAATTTGTGTCTTGCCTGACGCGAATTGCTTTTAAATAGGGCAAATTATATTGTTCACAGGCTTTTACAGTCTCATCCCCATGAAACTGTAAAAAATCTAACCTTACTTGAGATAATACTGCATCTACTTCAGACTTTGATGCGTTGACGAATAAGCCGATCACGCTTATAAAAGGTGGTAACGCAGCTACAATAGCTTTTGCTTGACTAACTGAAACACATCGGGGACTAGCTGTGTAAAAAACTAATCCAATCGCATCTGCACCATATTGAATAGCGCAGAGAGCGTCTTCAACACGGGTAATGCCACAAATTTTTACACGAGTTCTCATGCTTATTAATTTAGATTTTTCAAGAATGCGTAAGCGTAACTTAAACAGGCCCACATGTCACAATATAGTGTCAAAATTCGTACTAGATAAGCTGAATATAGCGTTGAGTGACTGGTAAATCCCATTTCTTATCGTATTCAACTCCAGTTAAATATAAGCCATTAGCCGCAAATGTAGGGGGTGATATAGTGCGATCTTGGTTCTCTAATAAAGTCTGTATAAATTCTGGTTGGTTTTTGCCATTTCCTACATAGATAAGAGCGCCTACCATATTGCGCACTTGATGTTGCAAAAAAGCATTAGCTGAAAAATTGAAAATAAATGCGTTACCATGTACGCTAATGCTAGCTTCATGTAAGGTTTTGATGGGCGATTTGGCTTGGCATTCACTTGCTCGGAAAGCGCTAAAATCATGCTCCCCAAGAAGATAACCACATGCTTTTTGCATTGCTGATATATCAAGCGGCAAATGATACCAGCCAGCCTTGCTTGCTAAAATTGCTGGTCTGACTGACGAGTTAATAAGCAGATATTGATAACTACGACGAATCGCTGAAAATCTTGCGTGGAATTCTTCTTGTCCTGACCCTATTTGTAACGTTTTTGACCAGAGTACACGTATCGTCTCCGGTAAAAAAGCATTTACACCCCGCACCCATGCACTATCTGGTCGGTTAATCTGGGTATCAAAATGCACCACTTGTAGCAGTGCATGAACTCCTGTATCCGTGCGACCTGCAGCATGCGTCCTTACCTCACTTTCCACAATTGACTTAAGTGCAAGTTCAAGTGCATTCTGAACACCGCATGCGTTCGGTTGGCTTTGCCAACCGCAAAATTCAGCACCATCGTATTCAACCCCAAGTACAATTCGCATCAAATACTATCTTTTAAGAAAGCTAATATAACCAAGGCCAACATCAATGTAATTAATGCAAAATCCAAACGAGTAAAAATAGGTTTTTCTAGCGCAATTGTGACATTCTCGTGTTGAGTTTCTGCAAATATTGCAGATAATTTTTGACTTAAATTATTAAAAAAGTGCATGTTCTTAGGCATTTGTTTTTGAACTTCAACATAATGCAATGTAAGCCACAAACGTGCTGCAAAACTTTCTATATCTAGTCCTAGTTTCTTTAAGGGTAAAAGTAAAAAATAAAATCCGGAAATAAGTTGATGCTTGGTATTAATAGTCAATATCAATGATAAAGCTTCCATCATCACAGTAATTCTCAATAACTGTGTAAGCCCTTCCCAAACACCTTCGTAGGTAGGGGTTATGATGAATATCCAATTCTCCACGTGCTCGCCTGGAGTGTTGAACGCAAAGATTATAAACATCACCAAATAAAACCATTTCAATCGTTTTACCAGACGATAGAATTGATGATTTTTTACATAAACCAATGCGACGAATAGCAAAATTGCAGCAAAGCATAATATTTTTAAAGTATAGAGGTTAAGCGCAAGGGCAAAAATAAAGAAAGTCAATAACTGCGCAATGATATTGATTTTTGGCTTCACGTTAATTATTTCCCTATTGCCACTCGCTAAGTATAAATAAAAAAACCGGACATTTAGCCCGGCTTTTTAGAATGCCTAGGTTAACTTATTTGGGTTAAAAGTGCTTCAGCGCGTTTACGTTGATTAGCTCCGCCCTCTCGCATCACTTCATCCAACAGCTCTTTTGCGCCTTCTTTATCGTCCATCTCAATATAGGCCGCAACAAGCTCCAACTTGGTTTCAACTTCTGCTGGCTCATCCGCCGTCAAACTCAATTCATCTGCCGCATTGACACTGTCATCCATATTCAGATCAATGCCAGAGAAGTCCATGGTAGTGGCTTCGCTAGAATTTTCGTTTGCATCCGAAATTTCTGGAGAAATTGTATTAATATCAAAACCAAAGTTGTTTTGTTCCTTAGCCTCTTCTTCAGTTTCAAAGGATTGAACACCGTCATCCAATACGGGTGCCTCAGTTTGCGGCAAATCAAGATTCTCTGCCGCAGTTTCCTGAAAAGTTGTTGTGAAAGTTGGGATTGTTTCTGGTTGAGTTTCGATGGAAGGCTCAGTATCAACTGTTTCAGCGGATTCAAATTTCGGAAAATCTAAATCAGGCATAGTGTGCGCAAAACCAGGAGTGGTTTCTAGACTTGGGGCTACTAGGTCTGCCACCTCTTCAGCAGGCTGGTCCATATTCAACGCCCCCAGATTAAAGTCTAAGGCTGAGTCTTCTGCCTTGGGGGAATCCATTGGCATCTCAAATGTCTCTGCTTCTTTCGTTGGCGCCTCAGATAAATCCATTGTATTTTCTGCTAAATTCTCTGTTGGTACATTTAATTCTTCGATGTCTGAGTTTAAGTCCAGCGTATCGGATGCTGGTATTGTATCTTCCAGCCCCTGTGTGAGCGCATCATTATCAAGAGAGAAATCCAAATCAGCCTCAGCAGCTAGAGGAGAGTCAGCAAAGTCGGACGCATCTAATTTACCTTCAGTACTAGCAGAACTGCTGCCGGCTTCAGCAGTAGCCTCACTTATTTGATACAGAGGATTGTTGGGTTCTAGCTTAATGCCGATTTCAGCTACTTTTGCCCAGGTCGGATCACCTGCACCAAGTGTGGTGTAAAGCTCGCCTGAAACTGTTTCAAAGGCAGACATGTTTTTACTTGCGGCGTACATCTCCAGCAATTTAAGATGTAACTCGTAACGTTTAGGCTCTTTTGAAATTGCGTCTTTTAATATCTCTTCAGCCTGCGCATCACGTCCGTAAGCCATATAAACTTCAGCTTCAGCAATAGGGTCAACATCATTGGTATCAATCATGCCACCATTAGCACTTTGAGAAAAATCGGTCAGGAATGAAGTATCTCCAGTATCTACACTGGCGCCAGATGTATTACCAAACACTGTATTTGCTTTTAATCCACCTGATGTCATGATCCCTTGCTCAAAATCTGCAAGATTTTTCTTTCGTTTATTCCGTAAATAGAACCAAGCTCCAGCCAATAGAGCAATCAAACCGCCCGCTCCAGCCAACAAAGTAGTATCTTGACCCTCTAATAAACCCGAAAGGAAATCTGGCTCCTCAACTGGTGCCGGAGTTGCTACTGGAGCAGGTTTCACCGCAGGTTTTTCTGCTACAGGTGGTGGGTTAGTAGTTTCTGCAGGAATCTCCGTTGTAGATGGTTTAGCTTCTACTGGCTTTGGTTCAACAGGTTTTGACTCAACAGGTTTTGGTTCAATTTTTGCAGCTTCTGCTTGCTTGCTTGCTGCCTCTTTCTGCATATCAGCCATCGCATTACTTTTTAGCTCAAGCAGTTTTTGCATATCGGCTATTTGTTTTTCTAGTGCGGCTGTTTTTTCTTGCGTTTCCTTTAAACCCTTTTCGCGCGCTACCACTTCTTCTTGAAGCGCAGCTACTTTAGCCTGCAATGATTTCTCTTGAGCTGACCCAGCTTGCGCGTCACCAGCTGATAGCTTAACAACGTCTTTAGGCCCAACAGCTGGCATAGATTTATCTTCAGCTGCTGATTTAATTTTTCCACTTGCCGACTGTGTACCTACTTCGCTATCGACAGGAGCAGTGTTAGCGACCATACCTGCCAATTTATTGCGATATTCATTCCAGTTCTCAGTTTGAACCTTAATCTCCTGAGTAGCCTCTTTGCGAGAGATCGCATTTAATGCCTCTTCAGAAGGTGACCGCAATATTTGCCCTACCTTAAGACGATTCATGTTATTGCCACTGAATGCATCTTTGTTCGCTTCGTATAAACCAACAAGCATTTGGTCAAGGCTAATACCTTCCGGTTTCATGTTGCGCGCGATTTTACCAAGCGTATCTCCGCTTTGGGTTACATACTCTTCGCCTGTAGTAGCTGCAGAGTCTGCGCTGATTTCCGTTTCAGGCTCGGCTTTTATCTTTGCCTTACTTTTACGACTCTTTTTTTTAGTATTGGAGGGTGTGTCTTCTGTTGAAGTAACAACGGCATCATTGACAGCCGTGTCAGACTTAACTATTGGCAACTGGGTAGCCGGAGCGTCCTGCGAAGCACTATCAGATTCACCAGTATAACCAGGCGGATCGAGTAAAACCGTATACTCTCGAAGCAAGCGGCCAGAACTCCAGTCGACTTGGATTAACATGTCTAAGAACGGCTCGCTAATTGGTTGATTTGATTTAAGCTTTAGAATGGGAGTACCACTGGCGTTTTTTGCAATTTCTACTTTAATGGTGTTATGCGAAGCTGGGCGCTCTATGCCCTGCGCGGCATAAGCTTCCTCCGATGCAATGGTTGCCGTGATAGAAGCTAACTCATCAGCGCTAACTGATATCAGTTCAATGTCTGCCCTTAGTGGCTCGCCTATGCCAGATTCTACATTAAGCTTACCTAGACCAGCCGCAAATATTGAGATTGGCAGCAATGCCATGCATAACGCAAGCGACATTTTTTTGAATTTTAAGTTGTGCACTATTCCACCCTTAGTTACTAAACTATAGCAATAATAAAAATAACATCAATCAGTTAGAGATGCAAGCTCATAATACACATTATATTCAGTAGCTATCTGATTGTTAGTGAATCCTGTTGCTTTTTTTCAAAATTTTTTAAAAATAATAGCAATTTTTTCATTTTAATGGATTTAACTTTGTGAGATTAATATGCGCAACATACGGCGTAAGGGCTCAGCCGCCCCCCATAAAAGCTGGTCACCTACAGTAAAGGCGGATAAATAATCTTCTCCCATGCTGAGTTTGCGTAAGCGCCCAACTGGTACGATGAGTGTGCCAGTCACAGATGTAGGTGTTAATTCATGCATACTTGCTTGGCGCTCATTAGGAATTACTTTTGCCCATTCATTCGCTTCAGCCAACATTTGGCTGATTTCATCTAACGGCACGTCTTTTTTGAGTTTAATCGTCATTGCCTGCGAGTGGCAGCGCATGGCGCCAATCCGCACGCACAAACCATCAATGGATATTGGATTAGCTTCACGGCCTAATATTTTATTAGTCTCTGCACCGCCCTTCCATTCTTCTTTGCTTTGACCGTTTCCCAAATCACTATCGATCCAAGGAATCAAACTTCCAGCTAGCGGCACACCAAAATTAACAGTAGGGAAGTTACTATCCCGTAAAATACCAGCGACCTCCCGATCAATGTCCAATATAGCCGACGAAGGATTCGCAAGCAATTCATTTGCTACACGGTGGGCTTCACCCATTTGAATTAACAATTCACGCATATTTTGCGCGCCAGCTCCAGAGGCTGCCTGGTAAGTCATAGCAGTTACCCATTGCACTAAATCCGCTTTAAATAAGCCATTTAGCGCCATCAGCATCAAAGAGACCGTGCAATTGCCGCCTATCCAGTTTTTACCTCCAGCATGCAGGGCACTTTCAATCACATGCATATTCACGGGATCTAGAATAATTACTGAATCTGGTTTCATCCGCAGCGCAGAAGCAGCATCAATCCAATGTCCGGTCCAACCTTCTGCACGCAGTTTAGGGAAAATTTCATTGGTATAATCCCCACCTTGGCACGAGACAATCACCTCCATCGCTTGCAGGTCTGCGATGTTTTTAGCGTCCTTTAAAGGTGCAGAATCCTTACCCACATGCGGCGCTTTACCACCGACTTGAGAAGTAGTAAAGAATTGCGGCTCAATTTCCACAAAATCATTCTCTTCCAACATGCGCTGCATGAGCACAGAGCCCACCATACCGCGCCAGCCAACGAAACCCACTCTCATCATTTTCAAAATTCCCTAATTCAATGCCTTAGCCACTAATTCGCCCATTTCGGAGCATTTTACTTTTTTACAACCATCTGTATAAATATCTGCCGTTCTATAACCTTGGGACAATACACGCTTCACTGCGTTTTCAATCTTTGTCGCATGCATTTCATCGTTAAACGTATAACGCAACATCATGGCCGAAGACAAAATCGTTGCCAATGGATTGGCAATGTCTTTACCTGCAATGTCAGGTGCAGAGCCATGACTAGGCTCGTACATCCCTTTGTTATTCGCATCTAGCGATGCTGAAGGCAACATTCCAATTGAGCCGGTAAGCATCGAAGCTTCATCCGATAAAATATCTCCAAAAATATTGCCTGTCACCATCACATCAAACTGTTTGGGCGCACGTATCAACTGCATCGCAGCGTTATCTACGTACATATGGCTCAATTCCACTTCGGTGTATTCTTTTGCAAGTTCAATCATTACTTGCCGCCACAACTCAGTGGTTTCTAATACATTAGCCTTATCAATAGAACAGACTTTTTTATTGCGTTTCATCGCAATATCAAAAGCAACACGGCCAATGCGACGAATTTCAGACTCACTATAGCGCATGGTGTTAACGCCTTCACGTTCGCCATTTTCCAGTGTGTTAATACCACGCGGTTGTCCAAAATAGATGTCACCAGTCAATTCGCGCACAATCATAATATCTAACCCTGACACCACTTCTGGCTTGAGGGTGGAAGCATTAGCCAGTTCAGGATAGAGCAAGGCGGGGCGCAAATTAGCAAATAGATTGAGCTCCTTGCGAATGCGCAATAAACCGCGCTCCGGACGTAAATGACGCTCTAATTTATCGTATTTCCAATCACCTACTGCGCCCAATAAAACTGCATCTGACTCTTTGGCCAAATTAAGTGTTGCATCAGGCAAAGGATCGCCCGCGGACTCATAACCTGCACCACCAATCGGCGCCTCTGTCATTTGTATATCAATATTTAGTGCACTTAATACGTTTACTGCTTGTGCAACTATTTCCGGCCCGATGCCATCACCAGGCAATACTGCGATTTTCATTCAAATCTTTCTAATTAAATAACCATGGCTGCAATTGTTTGTGCCTGATTTCAAATGCTTTTATCTTGTCTTGCAATTGCATCGTAAGCCCAATATCATCCAACCCATTCAACAGATTATGCTTGCGTACAGCGTCCACTTCAAATGCATACGATTTTCCAGTAGGCGTAGTAACAGTTTGTGCAGCTAAATCCACTTGCAATTTAAAACCCACATCTGCAATCACTTCCTGAAACAATCTTTCAATAACATCAGCTGGCAACACAATTGGCAACATGCCATTTTTAAAGCAGTTGTTATAAAAAATATCTGCAAAGCTAGAAGAAATAATGGCTCTAAATCCACAATCCTCTAATGCCCATGGCGCATGCTCACGGCTGGACCCACAACCAAAGTTCTCACGGGTAAGCAATATACTCGCCCCTTGATAGCGCGCTTGGTTCAATACGAAATCCTGGTTGAGGGGGCGTTTATTATTGTCCATCCCAGGTTCACCATGATCTAGATAACGCCATTCATCAAACGCATTTGGGCCGAAACCGCTACGTTTGATAGATTTCAAAAACTGCTTGGGAATAATCGCATCCGTGTCTACATTCGCACGGTCTAAAGGTACAACCAAGCCATTTAATTTGGTAAAGGCCTGCATATTACTCGGTCGATCTTTGAATAGCTTCGCCACCCTTTTCAATATCTTTACCTACACCCCGAACGGTATTGCAGGCCGATATGACAAAACATACAGCAAATAATAAAATTAAATTCCTCATAACTACCCCCAATTTTAAAGCGTTCTAATATCTACAAAATGTCCTGCAATTGCCGCCGCTGCCGCCATCTGAGGACTTACCAAATGCGTACGCCCACCCTGACCTTGGCGGCCCTCAAAATTTCGGTTCGAAGTGGAAGCGCAACGCTCACCAGGTTCTAATCGATCAGCATTCATTGCCAAACACATCGAACATCCAGGCTCGCGCCATTCAAATCCTGCTTCTTTAAAAATCTTATCAAGGCCTTCCTCTTCGGCCTGAGCTTTAACCAGGCCTGACCCAGGTACAACCAAAGCGAGCTTAACATTTGAAGCAATATGTTTGCCTTTAGCCACTTTTGCCGCAGCCCTTAAATCTTCAATCCTTGAATTAGTACATGAACCAATAAATACCTTATCTATACTAATTGCATTAATCGGCGTATTCGCTTCCAACCCCATATAAGCGTAAGCACGCTCCCAATCGGCGCGCTGCACCTCATTTTTAGCCATCTCCAAACTTGGCACATTCCCATCTACGCCCACAACCATTTCCGGTGACGTGCCCCAAGTGACTTGTGGTTGAATCAGTGTCGCATCAATGTCTACAGTCAAATCAAATTTCGCATCAATATCACTATGAAGCGTTCTCCAATAGGTAACCGCAGCATCCCACTGCACTGCATTTGGTGCAAATGGTCGGCCTTTAATATAGTCAATCGTCGTATCATCCACCGCTACCATACCGGCACGCGCACCTGCCTCAATCGCCATATTGCACAAAGTCATACGACCTTCCATACTTAGATCTCTAATTGCAGAACCCGCGAATTCAATGGCATACCCAGTGCCGCCAGCAGTGCCGATTTTACCTATCACAGCAAGCGCAATGTCTTTAGCTGTAACGCCTGAGCTCAATTTACCTTCTACACGTACCAACATAGCCTTCGATTTTTTTTGTACAAGGCATTGCGTCGCAAGCACATGCTCAACCTCAGAAGTACCAATCCCGTGTGCCAATGCGCCAAAAGCACCATGGGTACTGGTGTGCGAATCGCCACAAACCACCGTCATTCCTGGTAAAGTAGCACCCTGTTCGGGACCAATGACATGCACAATGCCTTGACGTGCATCGTTCATTTTAAATTCCGTCACTCCATGTTCAGTGCAATTATCATCCAAAGTTTGAACCTGTAAGCGCGAAACCGGATCAGCTATACCCGCAACCCCAGTACTACGTTCCGTTGTTGGCACATTGTGATCTGGCACAGCAAGTATAGAATTCACCCGCCAAATCTTGCGTCCAGCCAACTTTAACCCCTCAAATGCTTGTGGGCTAGTGACTTCGTGCACTAAATGACGGTCGATATAAATCAGCGCAGTGCCATTTTCTTCATGTACTACGTGACTATCAAACAATTTATCGTAAAGCGTTTTCACTAACATCAATCTCTAAAATTTCCAAACTTCAAAGGAAAATCTGTCACATTTTTCTTTACAAAAGCAATCGCATCTTGCAACACATCACGCTTGGCGCCATTCACCCGTACAGTATCCCCCTGAATGCTTGCCTGCACTTTCATACCAGAATCTTTAATCAGCTTGGTGATACGTTTGGCAAGTTCGGAATCAATACCCGCGCGAACCTTCAGTTCTTGTTTCACTTTATTCCCGCCAATTTTTTGCACATCCTTATGCTCTAGGCGTTTGGAGGAATCTGGCTCTTTCTTTTCCATCCCGGGCAGTAAAATATCTTTAATCTGATCGAGCTGAAAATCATTATCTCCATACAAAGTAATAACGCTGTCTTTTTCATTCAGTTCAGCCTTAGCTGAAGTACCTTTGAAATCATAACGATTAATAATTTGTTTACCTGCAATATCAATCGCGTTTTTTAGCGCGACCATATCGACTTCAGATGAAATATCAAAAGATGGCATTTTTTACCTCACTCAAAATGACATACATAGTCCAACATTTCAATGGTTTCTATGTCGAACGAAGAGTTTCCTGGTACAGTAAATTTGTCACCCGCCTTGTAGGTTTTCCATTCAGTCTCCCCTTTAAGACGCACTTTGCATAAACCTAGGTTGATCTCCATGAGTTCAGGCGATGCAGTATTGAAATTGAGGGCGCTAGGGAAAATAACACCGACGGTTGAACGTGTGCCGTTTGGCATCAGAATGGTGTGACTGACACATTTGCCATCGAAATAAACGTTGGCCTTCTTTTTTACGCTAACATTATCAAACTGTGCCATGACTAATCCAAAATTATGAAAAACGTTGATTATCCCAGAAATTGCTAGGGATAGCCAAGTTTTAAAAGCCATTTACTCCACAGATTTGTTTTTAAATCGCTCCTCGAATTCCTTTGCAGGTAGCGCTTCAGAGAACAACCAGCCTTGCGCATAGTCGCAACCAGCCTTAATGAGTAATTCTTTTTGCTCCTCGGTCTCCACTCCTTCCGCAATCGCCTGCATGCCGAGCTTATGTGCCATCACGATAATAGCTTCGCACAGTACCATGTCGTCAGAGTTGGGGGATAAATTACGCACAAATGACTGATCAATCTTGAGATAATCAATATTAAACTTCTTCAGATAAGATAAAGACGAATAACCTGTACCAAAATCATCAAGCGCTACCTGAATGCCGGCATCCCTAAATCCGAGCAGTTTATCAATAATCGTAGTATCAGCATCTAGTAACAATCTCTCGGTAATTTCTACGGTGATACTTTGTCCTGGCAGCCCGAGCCGAGTTAGATAATCGACCCATGCAGCATGAGTGTCGTTTGTAACATTGAACTGTACTGGAGACTTATTAACGCTAATCTGGAATTCCGGGTGGATCAATGTGCGCCAGTGTTTTGCCTGTTTTGCCGCTTCTCGGAACGCCCATTCGCCGATATCAACTATAAGCCCAGTATCTTCGCTTATCGGAATGAATTCATTAGGTCCGATTAAACCTCGTGAAGGATGCTGCCAGCGGATAAGTGCTTCGGCTTTGCGAATGGAGCCAGTTGCTAACTCCACAATAGGCTGATAGGCAATCCAAAATTGCTTTTGTGCCAGCGCACTACGCAAATCTAATGTCAGTCGCATTCTACGTTGTGCAGCCTCTTGCATAGAAGGCGTGAAATAATGATGACGATTGCGACCTAGGTTCTTTGCAGCATACATAGCTTGGTCAGCATTTTTAAGCAGTGCGTCAATTTCAAATGCGTCTTCCGGATACAATGTGATGCCAATGCTGGCAGACACATACGCCAACTCTTCCCCCAAACGGAATGGTATAGATATTTTCTGCAGGATATCTTCAGCGATAGTTTCAACTCTACTGAAATTATCAAGATCACTTAGAATGATAGTAAATTCATCTCCACCTAGGCGTGCAACAGTATCAGTGTCTCGCACACTACTACAAAGCCGTTCCGCTGCTTCTTTAAGCAGTGCATCACCTACTGCATGCCCTAAAGTGTCGTTAACTTCTTTGAAACGATCCAGATCAAGAAACAATAATGCCAAAGGTTGCTTAGTCCTATGCGCTTTTTTAATCTCTTGCTCTAAACGATTGTGAAACATATAGCGATTAGGTAATCCTGTAAGCGGATCGAAGTTTGCTTGACTCCAGATGGTCTGTTCAGCCTGCTTACGTTCAGTAATATCAGTATGCGTGCCTATTACCCGTAAAGGCTTACCATCTTCACTGCGGCTAATTAACATGCCTCGTGAGAACACCCATTTCCAGTCTCCGCTCTTACACAGGATTCGGTGCTCATTAACAAAAGCGGGTGTTTTTTCATCAAAATATGCTTGTATATCTGCCATTACACGGGGTATATCTTCTGGATGAATTCGCTTTTCCCATTCTTCGATGCGATTTGGAAACTCTCTTTCAGCATATCCATATAAATCCATCCAGCGTTTTGAAAAAACAACCTCTCCTGTTTGAACATTCCAATCCCATACGCCGGCGCCGGCGCCTTCCAGTGCAAAACGCCAACGTTCTTCACTATTTAATAACTCAATCTCTGCTTGCTTGCGTTCATCACGTATCTGTTTGTTCTCTAAAGCGTGTGCGACTGCGAATCCTAGGCGTGCTAACCGATCTTTTAGCAAATAATCATCTGCTCCATTTTTAATAGCACTTACCGCTATCTCTTCACCCACTGTGCCAGATATCAAAATAAATGGAGTATCGAATCCACGTTCTCGCAAAATCGATAGCGCGGTAAGCCCATCGAATTGAGGTAGATTGTAATCTGCCAAAATCAGCTGCGGCACAAATTCGTCCAGCGCCGCAAGAAAAGCTGACTGGGTTTCTACACGCTTCCATTCTGGCTCAAATTTAGTCTGGCGTAATTGCCGGAGTATCATCTCTGCATCCAGTTTTTCGTCTTCTAGCAAGAGTACCCGGATTTTTTGTTTGCTCTCTAAAGTATCGTTTAGCATCATTTTTATTATACTTTTTCCCTTTTTTATTTAGCTTGCTGATTGATGATTAACCAATAATGACCGGCCTCCGCTACCGCAGCAGAAAAGTTTTCAAAGTCCACGGGTTTGACAATATAACTGTTGACACCTAAGGCATAACTGTTAACCACGTCCTGATCCTCACGTGACGATGTGAGAACTACCACAGGAACAAGCTTGGTCCTCTCATCCGCACGAATTGCACGTAGTACATCCAAACCATCAATTTTTGGAAGTTTTAAATCCAGCAGAACAATTTTTGGCTGGTGGCTCGCATTGCGTCTTGCATAAGGGCCTGTGCCAAAAAGCCAATCTAATGCTTCCTGTCCATCCTTTACGTGGACAAGACGGTTGAATAGGTTGCGTTTTTGTAATGCACGTATAGCAAGCTCTGCATCGCGTGGATTGTCTTCGACAAGAAGGATTTCCACTCCATTTTCTGTTTGCATATGATTAAATTCCCCTATTGAATTGGCAGGCTAAAGTAAAATGTTGCGCCGGCATTTGGCTGTCCTTCTGCCCAAACTTTACCGCCATGCCGATGGATAATACGTTGTACAAGTGCCAAACCTACACCAGTACCCTCAAACTCTTCCTCACTATGCAGCCTTTGAAAGACACCGAAGAGTTTACTGGCATAACGAGGATCGAAGCCTACCCCGTTATCCTTTACGTAGTAAATATTGAAACCATCCTTGGATTTGGCACCTATTTCAATTGATGGTTCAGGTTCTTGGCTAGAGAACTTAGCTGCATTCGCAATTAAATTGAAGAGTACTTGCTGAATCATAGCGTAGTCACCATGTGCTGAAGGTAACTTCTTCACTTTAAAATGTTTCACACGGTCTCGTGTGATTTCATCCAGACTTGCAAATACATTCTTAGCCAATGTAGACATATTGAAATCCGCAGCTTTCATTTCTCGACGGCCTAAACGTGAAAATGCCAACAGATCATCAATGAGCTGCCCCATACGCTTTGCTTCACTGCATACTACATTGAGCAATCGCCGTCCTTCATCATCGAGCTTAGCGCCATAATCTTCTAGAACGATGCGACTAAAACTAACCACACCGCGTAATGGGGCACGCAAGTCATGTGAGACGGAATAGGAAAAAGCCTCGAGCTCTTGATTGGCGGCTTTCAATTGCATATTGACCGCTTGTACTTTCTGAGAGCTTTGGAATACTTCAGCTTCCATTTGACCTAGACGAGCACGCAGATTTTCCTCACTTCCTGCATTATCTTGCCTTTGCCTCACAAAATCAGTCACATCTTCTACACGATGGATGATGTATTTAATCTGCCGATCAGAACCGAACATGGGCGAATTAATGGGGCTCCAGTATCTTTCCTCAAAGACCCCATCTGGGCGGCGTACGTCATATCTTTGAATACTCATCGTATCTGCAACACCGTTCTGGCGTACTCGGTCAAGTGATGTACGTAAGTTCGATACTCCCGAAGCGGTAATATCCTCGGGATTATCTGGAAATACTTCAAAAATTCCACGACCTACAATTTCCTCACGCTTTGTCATCGTAGCGTTTAAATAAGCCTCACTTGCAGTGACAATTGTGAGATCAGGATTGAGCACCAAGAAAAGACCTGGCAAGGATTCAAAGAGACTTCTGAGCTCACTCTGACTAATAGTTAGCTCTTTATTGGCCGCTTCTAGGGATTGGTTCTTTAATCGCTCGGAGATATCACGGACAATTTTTGATGCGCCAATAATTTTTCCAGTGGCATCTTTAATAGGCGAAACTGTTGCAGAAACATGAATGTATTGCTCGTCTTTGGTAACCCTTATCGTCTCGATGTGATCTACACGCTCCCCACGTTGCAACCGTTCCAGAATCTGTAGTTCTTCATCCGTCCGATCTGGTGGAATAAGGCGCATTATCGACGAACCGATTATCTCAGTTGCCTTGTAGCCAAAAAGCTTTTCAGCGCTGGGGTTCCAACTGGTGATAATACCTTCCAATGTCTTGCTAATAATAGCATCATCAGACGATTCAATTATGGCAGCCAGTTTAGTTTTAGCTTCTTGTGCCTGCTTACGCTCCGAAATATCATGCACACTACCGATAAAGACACGCTGCGTTCCCAGCCACATCTCAGATATCGCAATATCCATGGGGAAAGTCGAACCATCTTTACGTCTTCCCTCCACTTCGCGCGCTATTCCAATTACTTTCTTAACTGTGGTTTTCTTAAAACTGCTCAAGAAATTATTTTGCTCTTTCTTATAAGCATCTGACAGTAGCATTTCAATCTTCCTACCCACCACTTCAACTGTGGTATACCCAAAAATACGTTCTGCTGAGTTATTGAATGTTTCTATGACACCTTTTTCACTAATAGTTATGATGCCATCAAGTACGTTTTCCAAAATCGCTTGTGTGCGCTCTTCACTTTGATGAAGATTTCGTGCCATCCACCAGATTAAAAGCATAAAAACAAAGGCACAGACGGTAATATAAAAAGTTTTACCGAATGCCGCATCGAAATATCTGGCATTCTCACCTATTGTCCATAACCAGCCGGCACATACAGGCACACCAATGCACATCACTAATATCCACCGTGCAATCCACCCCCCTTTACTCTTACTGGTAATGACTGCCAAAAACCCGCGCTCTGGTCTGGATAACAGAATTCCCGCAGAAAGCACTAAATACCCCACTCCTGTATTGAGCGCCATTGCGGTGCGTTCACCAAAAATAGAATTCACCTCATAACCATAACCAATCAACGTGGGAATACAAATTAAAGCGGCGGCTAAAGCTAATAACTGAGCGGGTCGCAAGCCATTTTGCAGTTCTTTGTCTATAGTAAGTAAAGCGATAGAGCAAGCCATGGCGCTTAATGAAGTACGTAAAGACATGCGGCCGGGAGTGCCCGTAGCAAGTGCTCCCACAGGGTCCTGAAAAAGCAAAGTATCAATACCGAAATCCCAATCGAACATAATCTCGCAAAATGTCAGCAATCCGATGAAGAACACTACCCAAGCGCAGACTTGCCCTAATTGACGTTTTTTGGCCGATTGTCCTATTTGTAGTAGCCATAACGCAGTTCCAGCAAACATAAGGGAACTTGCGGTATTGGCTTTCATCGAAATGGCATGTGGAAATACACTCTTTAGTAATGCTATGTCGAACATCCAACCCACTAAAACCGCAATTCCTAATATAGTTACTGCGATACCCGCATAGCGCGAAAACAGCAATGACCGCTTAATCAGTATGGAATCAGATTGAATAGCCATAGTCGGTACTCATATTGATCAGAATGTACTACTTGAGAGCTACCATAGAATATATATATTTAGGATCGCCACAAGAAGACTTGTTAAAAATTACTCTTAAACAATTGGCGATTAAATAAGGGAATATTAAAGCCATCCTTCTTATAAGAGGGGAAATGGCTTTTATGTGCATTAGAGAAATTAGGTACGCTCCAGATGAATTCTTCTGTTGTTGAGAGTACCAGATTCATTATTTTTATCATTCTTATTAGATCCTTAAGGATATCAGCTTCTCACCCTAAGGATACTACACTAATCTTGTCAACTATTACAACTGCTCGCAGGTTGTGAAGATTAGTCTAATTAAGATAATAAAATATAACCTGTACTAAAAAGAATCAAAGAGAATTCTTTTTCTTTAGATTGGCTGCTATCCGCATCCTAAGTGCATTCAGCTTAATAAAGCCACCTGCATCTTTTTGGTCATACGCACCTTTGTCATCTTCAAACGTGGCAATACTTGAATCAAACAATGAATCGGTTTTACTGTCGCGTCCAGTCACAATCACGTTACCTTTATAAAGTTTGACACGCACCCAGCCATTGACCGATTTTTGTGTGTGGTCAATCAAAGTCTGTAATGCCATCCGTTCCGGACTCCACCAATATCCGTTGTAGATCATACTGGCATAACGAGGCATAAGATCGTCCTTGAGATGAGCAACCTCTCTATCCAATGTCAGCGACTCAATCGCTCGATGCGCCTTTAACATAATCGTACCGCCGGGCGTTTCATAACAGCCGCGCGATTTCATACCCACATAACGATTCTCTACCAAATCTAAACGACCCACGCCATGCTTGCCACCTAGTTTGTTCAGCTGTGCCAACAGTTCGTGTGGTTTCATTTTCTTACCATTCAGCGATATAGGATCACCGTTTACATATTCGATATCCAAATACTCTGCCGCATCTGGTGCTTTTTCTGGTGAGACTGTCCAACGCCACATACTCTCTTCTGCTTCGGCAGCAGGGTTTTCTAGGTGACGACCTTCATAGGAAATATGTAGCAAATTAGCATCCATGCTATATGGACTACCACCTTGTTTATGCTTCATATCCACTGCAATGCCGTGTCTCTCAGCATACGTCATAAGCTTTTCACGGCTCAGCAAATCCCACTCACGCCATGGGGCAATAATTTGAATATTTGGATTAAGCGCATAGGCGCCCAATTCAAAACGTACTTGATCGTTACCTTTACCTGTTGCACCATGCGAGATAGCATCAGCCTTAGTTTCTGCGGCAATTTCTATGAGTCTTTTGGCAATTAATGGCCGAGCAATAGAGGTACCAAGTAAGTACTCTCCCTCATATACCGTATTGGCACGAAACATTGGAAATACGAAATCACGCACAAATTCTTCACGTAGATCGTCAATGTAAATTTCTTTTACGCCTGCTGCTTTGGCTTTGCTGCGTGCGGGTTCCAACTCCTCACCTTGTCCTAAGTCAGCGGTAAAGGTTACTACATCGCATTTATATTCGTCTTGTAGCCATTTCAATATCACTGATGTGTCCAAACCACCAGAATAAGCCAAGACAACTTTTTTTATGTTACTCATACCACAAACCCTTAATGTTTAAATAATTCAAATGCTACTGAAAAACTAATAAGCACCATAATAACCATTCCAATCAAGAATAACCTATCTGCATAACGCTCTGTTTTAGCTAAATCATCGTGCCTCAGCGCCCAATAAGAAAGCATAGCGCTTGCAAGAAAAATCAAACTGTCAATCGCCACCAATCCGTCTGCCCACTCAGATACCGTATTCTTAGGTGCCAGTTGTAACAATGAAATTACGGTCATGCATACACCCACCATAGTGGATGAAACAGGTAAGATAAAATTGGACAGATTGCTAAGTTTCTTTTCCATTAGCTAACAAATCCCAATAGCAAGTATTCCATCAATGCTTTCTGCACGTGTAGGCGGTTCTCTGCCTCTTCCCATACTACACTCTGTTTACCGTCAATAACGTCCTTAGCAACCTCTTCACCGCGATGTGCTGGTAAACAATGCATAAACAATGCATCTTTCGCCGCCACTTTCATCATGTCTGTATCCACCTGCCAATCGGCAAAATCACGCAAACGTTCTTCATTCTCTGCCTCAAAGCCCATACTAGTCCATACATCGGTTGTTACCAAATCTGCGCCGCGTGCAGCTTCCATCGGGTCAGCAAACTCTTCAAAATGGCCTGTGCCATATAAATTTGCACGTTCTGCTTCTACTTCGTAGCCATTTGGTGTAGAAACATGCACATTAAAATCCAGCAACTCTGCTGCCTGCAGCCATGTGTTGCACACGTTATTGCTATCACCTATCCATGCAATTGTTTTGCCTTTTATCGAACCTTTATGCTCAATAAATGTAAAAATATCTGCCAGGATTTGGCATGGATGATATTCATTCGTTAATCCGTTAATTACTGGAACACGAGAATTTGCAGCAAATCGTTCAATAATGTCCTGTTCAAAGGTACGTATCATTACAATATCACTCATACGTGAAATCACTTGTGCCGCATCTTCTACCGGTTCGCCACGTCCTAATTGGGAATCACGCGTATTGAGATATATCGCTGAACCGCCAAGTTGATGCATGCCTGCTTCAAACGAAAGCCGAGTCCGCGTACTGGCTTTTTCGAATATCATGACGAGTGTTCTATCTTGTAAAGGCCAATATTGTTTGTACGCTTTAAATTGGCTTTTAATCCAGGCAGTGCGTGCGAAGACATGATTCAACTCTTCAGTGGTTAAATCATTAAATTGTAAAAAATGTTTAATCGCCATATTTTTAGCGTCTCCAGTATTATTATCAATACCAAATTACTGGTTCAAAAATTCCTTAATCAATTTAGATAATCTGGTTGCCAGTTCTTCTGCCTCAGCTTTATTAATGATAAGTGGCGGCAATAACCGCACGACTTTTTCCGCTGTCACATTTATCAGCAGTTTCTCATCCAGTGCCATTTTTACAAGATCAGCACAAGGCTTATCCAGTTCTATACCTATCATTAAACCCGCATTGCGTAAATTAACAACCTCTTTTTCATCAGCTAATTCCGCTTTCAGATTTGCAACAATCAAGTCGCCCATTTTTTGCGCATTTTCGAGCAATTTTTCATCTTGAATCACATTTAAAGTAGTCAGACCAGCTGTCGTTGCTAGCGGATTACCACCAAAAGTTGAGCCATGTTTGCCTGGTTTAAATACTTCAGCAGCTTCGCCTTTAGCCAAACACACACCAATTGGTACACCAGAACCTAAGCCTTTAGCCAATGTCATTACATCAGGCATTACATCTGTATGCTGAAACGCAAACCATGTACCTGTGCGGCCAATGCCGCTTTGCACTTCGTCTAGCATAAATAGCCAGCCATTATCGTCACACAGCTTGCGTAAGCCTGCAAAATAGGCTTTCATATCAGCAGGGATATAGACACCGCCTTCGCCTTGCACGGGCTCTACTAAAATCGCCACTACGTTATTTTTGCGTGATGCAATTTGTTTTATCGCCTCTAAATCATCATATGGCACCCGAACAAAACCGCTCACTAGCGGTTCAAAGCCCGCCTGTGTTTTACGATTGCCTGTAGCTGAAAGCGTGGCCATAGTGCGACCATGAAACGAACGTTCCATTACAATAATCTCAGGATTTATAATACCTTTGTTGTGCGCATAAAGTCGTGCCACTTTAATCGCGGCCTCATTCGCTTCGCAGCCGGAGTTGCAAAAAAACGCCTTATCCATGCCTGAGATTTTTGCCAATTTATCCGCCAATGCAGCTTGTTCAGCAATTTGATAAATATTGGAAACATGAATTAGTTTTTCCGCTTGCTCGCTTATAGCTTTCACCAGTTTAGGATGCGCGTGCCCGAGCCCATTCACCGCCACACCCGCAAGCGCATCAAGATATTTTTCGCCTTTATCATCCCATAACCAAACGCCGTGACCTTTTACAAAGGTTACAGGCTGTCTATTGTAGGTCTCCATCAAATGTTGTGACATAAAATTCCAGAATCAAAAATCTATAACTACAAAATAAAAACGGCGGCTAAGGCCGCCGTGAAAAGCCTTAAAAATTTACAATCCGATTGCTGCTCGATGACTTAAACCGTTTGCCATAAAAAATAACATGGGAATCGATAGCATCACGTTTGTACGGGAAGCAAGCAGCGCAACACGCCTTGCTTTTGCTTTCACCTCATCTGTAGCAGGTACCATACCTAGAATCTTCTGTTGGCTTGGCCAAATCAGCACCCAAACGTTAAACAACATAATCGTACCCAACCAAGCTCCAATGCCAATACCTTCGTATCCATTACGTAGCATGAACGCATCTGCAAAGCCAGAACCCAATAACCATGCACCAGCCAGCCATGTTCCTACTGCCGCCCAACGGAAATAAAATAACGCGCGTGGTGCTACATGCTTACTAATTCCAGCTGCTGTACCATCCGCGGCCGCATCTTTAAGTGCAGCCATTTGCACTAAATTAAAATAGTAGAGTAAGCCGATCCAAGTGATCCCGAAAATAACATGTAACCAACGTGCAATGCCAGGTAAGAAGTCCATGTTATGCCCCTGCTATTAAAAAGTTTTTCAAAAATAAGACTAAAACTATAGTGAGAATCAGCCCCGAAATTATTGTGCCTGTTATCGATTCTAGTGGATTTTTCATTGCAACCTCTCCCTAATAAAATTATTTTATCTTGTAGATTCGAGATTAGCGTAAAAGCCGCATTTTTGCAAGATTTTACACACGGCAATTTGGTTTTCTCTCCAAGAATCACTCATTGATAAAATTTAAAAAATAATGAATTTATTTTCAATTCAAATCAACTAAGGCAAAATCTCATTTTTTTCTAACTGTAGATTTTTTTAGTTTTTATTATGGGGACAATTTCATCACTTACCAAGGATCTAAAAAATCCGGAAACCACTCAGCTTCCCATTGAATGGTATGCTAGTCGCGATATATTTTGCTTGGAAGAAAAACATCTTTTTGCTAAATCAGTTAATTACGTTGGGCATACATGTATGGTACCCAATACCGGTGATTTTTATGCACTTGATTGGATGGGAAATGCAAAAGCACTCGTAAATAATGGAGCTGACATCGCCCTAATCAGCAATATCTGCCGTCATCGACAAGCAATTATGCTAAATGGTCATGGAAATACCAGCCAAATCGTTTGCCCCTTGCACCGCTGGACATACAATCTTGAGGGCAAGCTTCTAGGCGCTCCGAAATTCGAGCAAAATCCTTGTTTGCATCTGAATAAGACCGCGCTTATCAACTGGCAAGGCTTACTGTTTCAGGCGCCACATCCTATTACAAAAGAATTGAATAACTTAGGCTGTAAACAAGATTTTGATTTTTCCGATTACCAATTTGAAAATATGCATATCGACCATTATGATTTCAATTGGAAAACATTCATTGAAACATATCTGGAGGATTACCATGTCGGTCCATTCCATCCGGGTTTGAATCAATTTGTCGATTGTGAGAACTTAGATTGGGAATTTGGTGAAAACTATTGTGTGCAAAAAGTAGGCTACAAACCACTTCAAGATGGACAATCATCCTCTATTTACCAAAATTGGCAGCAAGCTGTCGCACAGTACCAAGGGGATAAAAAACCAAAATATGGCGCTATCTGGTTAGTCTATTATCCGTTTCTCATGATTGAATGGTATCCCAATGTATTGATAGTGTCGCACTTAATTCCAACGGGAGCAGATTCCTGTAGCAATGTTGTTGAATTCTACTATCCTGAGGAAATTGTTTTGTTTGAGCGCGAATATATTTCGGCCCAACAAGCCGCGTATCTTGAAACAGCAATTGAAGATAAAGAAATCTGCGAACGCATGCATAATGGTCGCAAGGGATTGTTTGCGCAAGGGCTAGATGAACGCGGTCCTTATCAGCACCCTCTCGAATCTGGACTAGCACACTTTCACCAATGGTACAGAAATCAACTCTCACCATATCTACCTAGTGATTCGTATTAATGAAGCTACCTCACTTAGGTAGTTTGTGGATGCTCATTGCAGCTTTGGGTTTTGCCATAATGGGCGCGCTCGTCAAAATAGGCGCTGCCAAATTTACTAGCGCGGAACTCGTATTTTACCGCTCGGCATTTGGGTTAATCGTCATTTATATGTTTATTTTTGCTAGTAAATTACCTTTGAAAACACCAGTTTTAGCTAAACAGATGTGGCGCGCGCTTGTTGGTTTTGCCTCGTTAGTGTTATTTTTCTATGCTATTGCACATTTGCCCCTGGCAACCGCAATTACACTTAATTATACTTCTCCCTTATTTTTAGCTGCTTTCATGCCGTTTATGTTGCATGAAAAACCTAGAAAATTATTATATTTTGCCGTAGCGCTTGGATTTATCGGTGTGACTTTACTACTAAAACCAAGCTTTGCAAATAAAGATGCTCTAGCAGGCGCATTGGGATTGGCTTCTGGAGCAGGTGCTGGTATAGCCTATATCCATGTAAAACAACTTGGCAATCTGAACGAACCAGATTGGCGTACGGTATTTTATTTCACGTTGATTTCAACTATCGGTGCAGCTGTCTGGATGCTGATTCATCACATCACCCCGATTAGCTGGCATGATTTGCCACTATTGGCTGGGTTAGGTGTGTCTGCGACCATCGCACAACTCGCACTCACTCGTGCTTACCGAACTGGTAACACACTTACCGTGGCCAGCCTTGCTTATGCCACCGTAATAATCGCAAGCTTCTTCGGTGTCGTTTTCTGGCAAGAGGAACTTTCAGTTTCCGAATGGTTCGCTATAGGTTTAGTTATATTAAGTGGCATTATTAGCATCAAAGCAACAAATTCCACAAAATAATGTGGTATCACTTAAACAAAACCACAACCCACTAGACATTTAATTTCATTAGCAGTAATCTGAATATTCCGCGTTAAAAACGTGAAATAAGTGATTGATGCTTAAGCTCATTAAAATTTATCTTTTGGTGTTTTTTGTCTGTCTGCTCAATGGTTGTGTGGGTGGTCCGATCGCTATGCAAATCGCCAGTTCGATTGCCACTAGAATTGCAGACCATGCAATCGCAAATGCGATGGATGTTCAAGATGGCCCAAGTAATAGAACAGAGACAGACATCACAAAGAAAACCACTGAGCCCGATGAATACTGGATGGCAATGGCGACTTCCGGTTTTAAAACGATTGATCCTAATGCGGAACCACCTGTAGAAGCTGTGCCGGAAGAGGCTCCGCTACAAATTCTGCAAACCAATTCACTTGTAAGGGTAGAGCTATTTAATATTCTATTAGGCGATGAAAAAACTGCTGTTTATGAGAAAGCGCGAGCTATAGGGGCTTTAAATCTTCCGGATCGTAGAGAGTGGTCGCGCTGGAACGTAGCAACGGGCCGGATTGAAAACGATAAAAGAATAATTACGTTTTTAATTCCACCTGAGTTTGGCAAGTTGCCCAGCGGTTCATTGACAGTGGTTGAGCTTGCAAATCCGGGTGATTTAAATATCGCCAGATATAAACTAAATACATTAATAATATCAAATAAATAATTGATATTATTAATTATTTAAGGATCAATCAATCCACTCCGCATTGCAATCAGTGCAATCTCTGCTGAGTTATTTGCATTCAGCTTTTGCTTGATGTTGTACAAGTGTGTGCCGACCGTACGAGGGCTTAGAAACAATGTTTCCGCAATCTCGTTCGTTGTTTTGCCTTTAGCAAGCGACATAAATACCTCAAACTCTCGCTCACTCAGCACATCCACCGGATTTTGCTCACCTGAAAGTTGCTGAATCGCCATTTGCTGTGCAACACTTGCCTCGATATATTTTTTACCACCAGCTACCGTGCGAATCGCTTTAATCAACTCTTCTGCTGCCGAGCGTTTAGTCAAATAACCCATTGCACCCGCATTCAATACTCGTTTAGGATGCACCGAGTCTTCGTGCGCTGATAACACCAATATTTTTGCATTAGACTCTTTGGCCAGAATACGCTCAATAGCTTCCATGCCGCCAATCCCTGGCATCGTAATATCCATAACAACCACGTCTGGCTTATGTTCCATATACGATTTAATCGCATTTTCGCCATTTTCTGCCTCTGCAATCACTTTAATATCGCTTGCAGACTCCAGCAGCATCTTAAATCCCATGCGTACTACGGCATGGTCGTCTACTAACATCACATTAATCTGGCTCATACTTCTTGTCCTGTCTTAATCGCTTGGGGAATATTGATATAAATTGTCGTGCCTTGGTTTTTTCGTTTGCTTCCATTGAATTCAGAATCAATATTAAAACTGCCGTGCAAACCTTGCACACGTTCACGCATTCCTAACAAACCAAAATGATTACTTTGATCCACGTCGTTAATATCCATTCCTTTACCGTTGTCATTAATAGTGAGCTGCAAAGCACCTGTTTTGGTGGTGGCCAGATTTATCGTCATCTCTGTCGCTTCTGCGTGTTTAATTGCGTTGTTGATTGTTTCCTGGACAATTCGATAAATATTAATATTCAAAGTTTCACCAAGTGCACTCAATTCTCCAGACAACTTCAGAGTAATTGCTAAATTTGGCTGCTGTTTTTGTACGTTATTAACCAGGTCTTTTAAAGTTTCTGATAATCCCAAATTATCCAGTGAACCAGGCCGCAATTGCTTGATGATATTATGCATCCCATCATAAATATGATTGGCAGCAGCTACAATGGTTTGCGCATTCGCCTCTACCTCTGGTGCTTTTTCTTTAGTTTTATTTGCAATTGCTACAGCAAAAGTTTTAATTGCTGTCACATACTGACCTAATTCATCATGTAATTCGCGTGCAAGACTGCGGCGCTCATCTTCAATATGTTTTTGAATAAGATGTGTCAGCTGACGATTTTCTTCCAATTGGCGCTCCGCCGCCAAAGACTCCGCCATGCGATTTAAGCTGTGTCCGATTTTCTCGAATTCTGGCAAATCAAATTCAGGTAAACGTGCACTTAAATCACCTTGTTCCATTTGATTAATCGCTTTGATCATCGGCTGTAAAGGTTGTATCCAGTGCCCTAGCAACCAATAAACAAGGGTGTTTAGCATCACAAAGAAAGTAAGGCCGATCCAAAATAAACGGCTCATTATTTTCCAGCTCTCGCGAATCGCACCACCAGGATTTGGTTCAACGATTAATTTGCCATAACGAATCAATCGTGTCACTGATTTTTCATGCGGATTCAATAAATCATAAAACCATTTGGGTGGCTTTTCATCGGAACGGTATTTTGAAGGCGGTGATCTGTGTATGAGTGCACCATTCAAGTTATATAAATAAATCTCGTTGCTACGCACATGCCCCAAGTGTACTAAAAAACGCTGCATTACATCATGCGTATAACCCCATTCAGGGTTCTGTGTTGAGCTCACAATCACCGTATCCAATAATTGCACAGTGACACGAGTAGCAGCCTCAACACCTTCTTGAATAGACGCTTTTGTGCCGCGTAATATCATCGCTCCAACGGCTATCAT
>Ga0315912_10001494_pt1 | contig 28354 bp, 27 predicted proteins | sample VfabasoilMG_FD_204469 | JGI IMG/M metagenome (GOLD analysis project Ga0315912, IMG submission 204469) | Garden soil microbial communities collected in Santa Monica, California, United States - V. faba soil | ecosystem: Environmental > Terrestrial > Soil > Garden | place: USA: California...
CCCTCCGCCTCGGAGGGCTCGCCCGGGGTTTCGTCGTCAGCCGCCCGGCGTTGGGCGCGCTTGGACGCCTTGGTTGCTTCTTCCTGTACCACGCGCCGCCTCTATACCACCGCTAGCCGGTGCGTTAGCAATCCCGCAATAGTCCCGAAGCCGAGGGCCCTCTCAGGGAGGTCCTTCGGAACGGCATGCTGCCTACAGGCCAGCGAGCCTGGGAGGGTGGAGCGCGGGCTCAACGGAACGCGACGTCGATGATCTCGTAGCTGCGCTGCCCGCCGGGGAGAGTCACCTTCACTTCATCCCCCACCTCTTTACCGATCAGCGCTCGCGCGAGTGGGGCGGAGACCGAGATGGTCCCCTCGTCGATGCTGGCCTCGTCGGCGCCGACGATCTGGTAGGTGACCTGCTCGTCGGTCTCGAGGTTGGAGAGCGACACGGTGGCGCCGAAACGCACACGGCTGCCCGTCAAGCGCGTGGGATCGATGACCTCCGAGCGGGAGAGCTTGTCCTCGAGATCCTTGATCTGCGCCTCCACCATGCCCTGGCGCTCTTTGGCGGCGTGGTATTCCGCGTTCTCGCTGATGTCGCCGTGGTCCCGGGCGACGCCGATCTCGCGAGAAATCTTGGGCCGCTCAGCCTTGAGCCGAGCCAGCTCTTCCTTCACCTTGGCGGCCCCTCGGGGCGTCATGGGGACTCGTTCCGGCATGCCGATCACCCTTAGCGCAGCCGCCTCGATTGGCAAAGGGTTGCGCGAGTGGTCGGCAGCGGCTACCACCGGCACATGAGGCCGAACGGCTGGATCGGAATCTGCTTCCTGGCGCTTGCCGCGCACGCCTGCGCCCCCTCGCTTGGGGCCCCCAAGACGGCGGAACAATACCAGGCCGAGGCGCGCCTGGCCTACGAGGAGGCGGTCGACGCCTACCTCGACGAGGACTGGGAAGTGGCCGTGCGCCTGCTCGAACAGGTGCGCAAGGACTTCAGCTACACCCGCTACGCTCGACTCGCGGAGCTGCGCCTGGCGGACGCGGCGTTCCGCCAGGAGAAATACGCGGAGGCCACTGCTGCCTACAAGAGCTTCGCCAAGGACTACCCGAGCGATCCCGAGGTGCCCTACGCCAGCTACCGCATCGTGCGCGCGCAGTTCCTGCAGTCGGGCTCCAGCGTATTTCAGCCACCCCTGGAGGAGCGGGATCTCGCGAGCGTGCGCGGCGCGTATACCTCGCTGCACTCCTTTCTGGCGACTTTCCCAGAGTATCCGCGGCGGGTCGAGCTCGACTACATGCTCGAGGTGGTGACCGGGCTGTTGGTCCGGCACGAGCTGTACGTGGCGCGCTTTTATCTGCAGCGAGACCAGTATCCGCCGGCGATCGAGCGGGTCCGTTTCGCCCTCGATCGCTATCAGGACTCGGGCCTGGAAGCCGAAGCCGTCACCCTGCTGGGCGAGACCTACTTGAAGATGAAAGACAAGCCGCGAGCGACGGAGGCGTTCCAGCGCGTGCTCAAGGACTACCCACAGAGCCCGTTCGCCGTGCCGGCGCAGGCATTTCTGGGTTTTCTGGACGGTCAGGGCAAGTGACGGAAGTGGAAGGCGGAGCCGTCCCCACGGAGAACGTCGCCCCGATCACGCCCCCCTCGACGGTGCTGGTGGTGGACGACGAGAAGAACATTCGTCGTACCCTGAGCATGGTGCTCGAGGGCGTCGGCTACCGCGTGCTCGAGGCGGGGAGTGCCGAGCAGGCGCTGGAGAGCCTGAAGAACCCCCTGCATCCGATCGATCTGGCGATCGTCGATCTGAAGCTGCCCGGCAAGAGCGGTCTCGAGTTGCTCGAGGCCGTCAAGGGCGACGACGCCACCATGGACATCCCGATCGTGGTGATCAGCGGGCATGCCAGCGTGCAGGATGCGGTGCAGGCCATCAAGCTCGGCGCCAGTGACTTCTTCGAGAAGCCGCTGAATCGCGACCGAATCGTGGTCAGCGTCGAGAACAGCATTCGCGGTGCGCGCCTGCGGCGCACGGTCGAGCTGATGCGCCTGGAGCTGGAACGTCGCTATCAGATGGTCGGCACCAGCGAGCCGTTGCAGCGCCTGTTTCGCGACATCGATCGCGTCGCGCCGACCAAGGCCAACGTGCTCATCACCGGGGAAAGTGGCACCGGCAAGGAGTTGGTCAGCCGCGCCCTGCACCGGCTCAGCCCGCGCCGCGATGGGCCGTTCGTCAAGGTCAACTGCGCGGCGATGCCGCGAGAGCTGATCGAGAGCGAGCTGTTCGGCCACGAGCGCGGAGCGTTTACCGGGGCTCACGGCGCCAAGCGCGGGTTATTCGAGCAGGCGCACGGCGGCACGTTGTTCCTCGACGAGATCGGGGACATGGATCTCTCGGCGCAGGCCAAGGTGCTGCGCGTGCTGCAAAATGGCGAACTGTCGCGCGTGGGTTCGGAGCACGTGATGCACGTGGACGTGCGTATTCTCGCGGCCACCAACAAGGAGCTGGGGCGCGAGGTCGCCGCGGCGCGCTTTCGCGAGGACCTGTTCTTCCGCCTGGAGGTCTTCCCCATCCACGTGCCTGCCCTGCGCGAGCGGCCGCTCGACATTCCGCTGCTCGCCGAGGCCTTCGTGGAGTCCTTCTGCAAGGAAAACGGCCTGCGCACCAAGCGCATCGATCCCGCATTTTTCCAGGCGCTCCAGCAGCGCAGCTGGCCGGGCAACGTGCGGGAACTCAAGAACGTGGTGGAGCGCGCCGCCATCTTGTCCAGCGACGTCATCAGCATCGCTGATCTGCCGGAAGACCCGCATGATAGTCCGTTCGACGACGATGCTCGTTCACCGGCCGCGGCCGTGGCGGTGGTGCCCGCCCCCAGCGGTGAGAAACTGACGCTGCGGGAGTATCGGGATGCGGCCGAGCGCGCGTACATCCTGCAGACCTTGATTGATACCGACTGGAACATCTCCCGGGCGGCGGTGTCGCTGAGTGTGGAGCGGACCAACCTGCACAAGAAGATTCGGGCCTACGACATCAAGCGGGGTGACTCTTGACCGCCGGCCAGTGGGGGGTAAGGCGGCAATGATGGGCGGGATCCCTCTCGGGACGCTCGAGCGCGACGGGGCTAGCCCCTCGGTGCTCGCGCTGCACGGCTTCGGCGCCACGCCCGAAGAGGTGCTGCTCGTGGTGGAGGTCGCGTGCGAGCTCGGGCTCCGGACCCTCGCGCCGCTTCTGCCGGGGCACGGCGTCAGCGTGCAGGACCTGGCGCGGACGCGCTGGAGCGACTGGCGGGCGGGCGCCGAGAGCGCGCTGGACCAATTGTCGAGAGCCGGTGGGCCCGTGATCGTGGTGGGTTCCTCCATGGGGTCGCTGCTGGCCCTCGAACTGGCCGCCGACCGTCCCGGTGACGTGCTGGCGGTAGGGGTCCTGTCGTCGGCGATCCGGCTGCACTGGCCCTTCCCCAGCCTGGCGCTGCAGGTCGTCTGCGGGTTGGGCGTGCCCGATTTCGCGCTGCCCAAGGCGGGCGCCGATATCCGGGACGCGGTGCTGCGTCCGACCCAGGTCACCTACGAGGCACAGCCGGCCTACGCCGGCAACGAGGTGCGCCTGGCGGGGCGCCGCATCGAAAAGCGCCTGGGCGAGATCCGCTGCCCCGCGTTCATCGCGCACGGTAAGCTCGATCACGTCTGCCCCGTCGGCAATGCACGTCGCGTCTACGCCGGCCTCGGCACGCCTGCCTGGGAAAAGGAGCTGTCGATCCTGCCGCGCTCCTACCACATCATCACGCGCGACGTGGAGCGGGGCCTGCTGCGCACGCAGCTGCATCGATTTCTCGCGAGGCTGCTGCCGCTCGCCCGCGCGCGCGCGGTTCAGCCGCCGGTCGAGCCGTATCCGCCCCCTGCCCTGTCCGTCTCCGACAGGCGCAGCGTCAATTCGAATTGAACGCTCGCGACCGGCGCGATGACGAGCTGGGCGACCCGTTCGAGCGGCGCGATCTGGACGGCGACCGAGCCGTGGTTGATCAGCAAAATGCCGAGTTCGCCGCGATAGTCCGCGTCGATGGTGCCGGGAGAGTTGAGCACCGTCAGGCCGTGGCGCAAGGCGAGCCCGGAGCGCGGCCGCACCTGACCCTCGAAGCCGTTCGGGATCTCGAGGCGCAGCCCCGCGGGAATCAGCCTGCGCTCGCCCGGTTCGAGCCGGACGGGCTCCGGCAGGGCGGCACACAGGTCGAGCCCGGCGGACCCGCTCGTCTGATAGCTGGGCAGTGGAACCTCGACCGGACCGACGCGCTGGACTCGTACGTGCACCTGCATGTGGGTGGGTGATACTGCGCCGAAGCGCGTCGCGTAAAGCAGCCCCGCCGGGCCCAATGGCCGCTCCGCGTTCGCTGGAACCGGTTCTCGAGCGCGGTCGCGCTCGCGGAACGCCACGGAGCGCTCGCGGGAAGCATTGCCTACAAAATGTTTGCGCTTTTGGACGGGGTTTGAAACCCTTTGCGAAACTCTTGAAGAACCTGGGACTCGGGACACTAGATGCAGGCGGGTGCAGTGTCGAAGGCCAGCTCTTGTGATATCGAGGACCGGTGAGTCGTAATCCGCAACAGAGCCTGCAGAGGCTGTATGGGTTGCTCGAGCGGGGCCGTCAATTCGGCCTCGAGCGCATGCAGGCTGCGTGCGCCGAGTTTGGCAACCCCGAACGAGCCTTTCGAGCGATTCACGTCGCTGGCACCAACGGTAAAGGCAGCGTGTGCGCCTTCAGCGCGTCGATGTTGCGCGCCCAGGGCGCAACGGTGGGGTTATTCACCTCGCCGCATCTGAATCGCTTCGCCGAGCGCATCCAGATTGATGGCGTGCCGCTCTCGGATGAGGTGCTGGCGCGGCTGATCGACGACGTGATGGATCGCGATCTCGATCTCAGCTTTTTCGAGGCCGCCGCCCTGATCGCCTTTCTCGCCTTCCGAGAGGCCAAGGTGGACTGGGCCGTGCTGGAGGTGGGCCTCGGCGGCAGGCTCGATGCGACGAATGTGATTCCCGCACCGGTGATCGCCGCGATCACGCGCGTTTCCTTCGACCACATGGACATGCTCGGCAACAGCCTGAGCGAGATCGCCCGCGAGAAGGCCGCCATCATCAAGGCGGGCAGCAAGGTCGTGGTGGGGCGGCTGCACCCCGACGCGATCGTGGAGGTCGAGCGCCGCTGCGCCGAGGTGGGTGCCGAACTGTTGCCGCTCGGGGAAGCCGAGCCGTACCAGGGCGCTCAGCTCGCGTATCCGCGCATCGCCATGTATGGAACCAATCTCGCCGTCGCCACCACCATCGCGCGCGCGCTCGGCATCAGTCCGGACGCCATGGCGCTGGGCGTGGAAACGGCGGTCTGGCCCGGTCGAAACGAGCTCTTGCACCGCAGCGGCCAGGAGCTGACCTTGCTCGACTGCGCGCACAATCCCGATGCCGCGGTCTGTCTGTCGCACATCATCGACTCGAGCCTGGCGGGCGGCGCGGGCACTCGCGGCGACGTGGCCTTGGTCTTTGGTGCGATCCAGAGCAAAAACTGGAAGAGCATGCTCGATCGGCTGGAACACAGCGCGGCGCACCGCTTCTACGTGGCGCCCCCGGTGAGCCGGGCCGTCGATCCGGCAGAGATGGTAAAGCACTACCCGGGCCGCATCTTTTCGGACGTGGGCAAGGCCATCGAAAGCGCTCGCGCCAAGGTAGGGCCGCAAGGGCTGGTCGTCGTGACCGGGTCCTGCTTCCTGGTGGGGGCGGCGCGCGCGGTGCTGCTCAATCTCGAAACTGACCCTCCTGCAGATTCATGAAGCGCAAAACCAAGCGCCGGGCGTCCGCGCCACTCGTCTCGCCCCCGCCTGCCCCGTCGCTGCGCAAGCTCTTTGGCACCGATGGGATTCGCGGGCTCGCCAACAGCGAGCCGATGACCCCGGAGCTGGCGCTGCGCCTGGGGCGCGCCATCGCCTGGGTCGCCGGTGGTCAGGGCACCACGGCGCCGCGCGTCGTGATCGGTAAGGACACGCGGCTCAGCGGCTACATGCTGGAGACGGCGCTCGCCTCGGGTATCTGCGCGATGGGGGGCACGGTGCTGTTGTCCGGGCCCATTCCCACGCCCGCCGTGGCTAACCTCACCCACAGCATGCGCGCCGACGCGGGCGTCGTGATCAGTGCCAGCCACAATCCCTTTCAGGACAACGGCATCAAGCTCTTCGGTCCCGACGGCTTCAAGCTACCGGATGAACAAGAAGCTGCGATCGAGCTCTTGCTCGCCGATCCGAAGCTGGATCAACACGGCTCGACGGGCGCGCTCGTCGGTCGCGCGGAGCGCATCAGCGACGCCTCCGGCCGCTACATCGTCTACGCGAAAAATACCTTTCCCAAGGAGCTGACCCTCAAGGGCCTGCGCATCGTCGTGGATGCCGCTCACGGCGCTGCGTACAAGGCGGCACCGGCCGTCTTCTCGGAGCTGGGCGCGTCGGTGATCAGCCTCGGCTGCAAACCGAACGGCACCAACATCAACAAGGAGTGCGGCGCGCTCCATCCCGAGCACATCGCCAAGGAGGTCGTGCGCCGCAAGGCCCACCTGGGCATCGCGCTCGACGGAGACGCCGATCGCCTGATCGTCGTCGACGACGCGGGGCAAGTCGTCGATGGCGATACCTTGATGGCGCTCTGTGGGACGCGCCTGCTCAAAGAGCGCCGCTTGCCTCGCCGCACGCTGGTGGCGACGGTGATGAGCAACATGGGCCTCGAGCTGGCGCTCGAGGAGGCGGGCGGTCGCTTGTGCCGCACCCCGGTGGGCGATCGTTATGTGGTCGAGGAGATGCGCCGCCGGGGCTGCAGCCTGGGGGGTGAACAGTCCGGGCATTTGATCTTTTTCGAGCACTCCACGACCGGCGACGGCATCGTGGCAGCGCTCCAGGTGCTGGCCATCATGGTGCGCGAGGAGCGACCACTGAGCGAGCTGGCGCTCGTGATGAGCCGCGTGCCGCAGGTGCTGGAGAGCGTGCAGCTGCCCGCCCGCAAGCCGCTCGAGGACATGCCCAAGCTGAACAAAGAGATCTTGCGCGCCGAGCGCTCGCTGGGCAAGCGCGGCCGCGTGCTGGTGCGCTGGAGCGGCACGGAGGCGAAGCTACGCGTGATGGTGGAGGGGCCCGATCCAGATCAGATCGCCTCGATGGTCATGAGCATGACCGACGCCGCACGCCTCGACACCCAGGCCGTCGCCTGAGCGGACGCCAACTGTGCTGACCCCGACGCTCGACCAGGATCTGGACACGCTGAGTCCCGCCGAGCTCGTCGGGCAGCTCCTGGTGGTGGGGTTTGACGGACAGCGAGCTCCGCGCGAGCTGGCCGCTGCGCTCCGAGACGGTGAGCGCGCCGGCGTGATCTTGTTCCGGCGCAACCTCACGCCAGGCCTCGGTGGGCTCGGGGAACTGCAGGACACCTGTGCCGAGCTGGCCGAGCTGGCGAGGCCCGGGCTGCCGCCCCTGATCGCGATCGACGAGGAGGGGGGGCGCGTGGCGCGGCTCTCGCCGCCGGCGCTGGTCTTGCCGCCCATGCGCCGCATCGCGAGCCTCGGGGATCTCGGGCTCCTGGAGCGGGTGGGTCGCGTGATGGGCCACCAGCTGCGGTGCCTGGGCCTGAGCATGAATTTTGCTCCGGTCGTCGACGTCGACACCAACCCCGACAATCCCGTGATCGGGGACCGAGCGTTTTCTCGCGATCCCTCGGAGGTGGCGGCCTTCGCGGGCGCGTATCTGCGCGGCCTGCAAGCGAGCGGCCTGCTCGGCTGCCTCAAACACTACCCCGGGCACGGCGACACCTTCGAGGACAGTCATCACGCCCTGCCCAGCGTGCGGCACGATCGGGCGCGCCTGGAGGCGGTGGAGCTCCTGCCCTTCCGGCGCCTGGCGCAGCACGCCGACAGCATGATGACCGCTCACGTCGTGTACCCGGGCCTGGATCCCCAAGCTGCCGCCACGCTGAGCAGCTTCATTTCCGGCACGCTGCTGCGCGCGGAGCTGGGCTTCGAGGGCGTGTTGTTCTCCGACGACCTGGAGATGCAGGCGATCGCGGGGCATTCCGAGCCGGAGGAGGCCGCCGTGCAGGCGCTGGAGGCCGGCTGCGACGTGCTACTGATCTGCAGCCGAGCAGAGGTGCAGGCGCGCGTGCACGCCGCGCTCCTGGCGCGATTTGAACGCAACGAAGGCTTTCGCGACCGCTGCCGGCAAGCCGCAGGGCGCTCGCTCGCGATGCGTCGGCGCTGCCCGCCCCAGCCTGGCTCCGGCGCGGAACTCGGCGCGCTCTTGCGCTCGGAGGTTCGGGCTCTCGAGGCGGAGCTCGAACAGCGCCTGGCCAACGCGCCCTGACCCCGCAGCCCTTGCCGGGGAACGCCTACGCGGCAGGCCCTGCGGGGAGCATCCCCGCCCGCGAACGGCTCACTCGTCGAAGGGCAGAATCATCTGCTGGGCGGACGCTGCGGTGGGCTTGGTGCGCGACTCCACCCGGTCGAGCAGCTGCTCTTCCCGTTGCAGATCGGCAACGATGACTTCCTCGTTGTCGTAGGCGAACGCCAGCGCGTCGAAGATCTTGGCTGGTCCGAGGCGCGGAAAGCGCTTGAGCAGCGTGTCCAGGCTCACGCCCTTGCGGTAAAACGACCAGAGCCGGCGCACCGGCACGCGCGAGCCGACCACGTAGGGGCTGCCACCAAGCACGTTCGCATCCACTCGCACATGGGGGTGCGGGACGAGAACCATTGGCAGCTCCATGCGCGTGGCTCCTGACATGGCGTCGAACCGACAGTCTAAAGAAGCCCGGACCAAAGCGCCAGTCCGCGACCTTCGCGAGGCCTTTTCCTTTCCACGCCTCGTTCCGAGGCGGCCTCTCGAGCTGGTGTTTCGCTCCGGGCGTCTTTTGCAGCGGGCACTTCGCTGCGAGCCATCAATCGTTCGTGGAATCCCGCGCTGAGCTCTTGGTGGCATCGCTCGGCCCGCTCCTCGTGATCACCCGTTCATGCTCCGAGAAGGTGCGACTGAAGATGTGACGCTTGGCGGGGCCCGCCACGAAGAAGAAGTACGGCGTGTCGGGAGGATCCATGACGCTTTCGAGCGCCGACTCACTCGGATTGGAGATCGGCCCCGGTGGCAGTCCGGGATGTTTGTAGGTGTTGTACAGGTTGGCAGCATCGCGCAGCATCGCTGGAGTGACTATTCCCGCGTAGTTGCGGCACGTCTCCGCGCGCTCCGGCTCCAGCAAGCAGCCGTAGCCCGCGGTCGGGTCGGACTGGAGCATCTGGCGAGGACGGAACGTCTCGTCTCGCAAGCGATTGTAAAAGACGCTGGCGATCTTCCCGTCCTCCTCGGGGGCCCCGGCCTCCTTCTCCACGATCGACGCCAGGGTGATGAACTCTGCCATGGTCCACCCGCTTTCGCTCTGGCGCGCCTGGACGCGCTCGGCGTGACGCGCGGCGATCGCGTCAAAGCGCTTGAACGTTTCACGAACCAGCGTTCGGACGACCAGCTTCGGATCGCTATCGAGGTGTAGATCGTAGGTGGCCGGGAATAGATACCCTTCCGCCGACGTAGCGCGGATGCCGAGCTCCGTGAGCAACTCGCGGTCCCGGCTCGCCGCGAGGAAGGCCGCCCGTGGCGCTATCTCGCGATCCAGCAGGCGCTCGGCGATCTGGAACTGATTGAAGCCCTCCGGGATCGTGAGCTTGGTGCTGGGACGCGAGCGACTGCGCGTCAGCCGTGCCACGAGCGCGGCGGGTGCTAGTCCGGGCCGCAGCAGGTGCACTCCGGGCACCACCGCCCCACCCGTTGGTGTGAGCCGTAGGTAGAGCGAGAACCAGAGTGGCCGCTCCACGACTCCAACGCTGGCGAGGGCGCGGGAGAGTTCCAGTGCCCCCTGCCCCGGCTCGACCTGGACTTCGATCGGTTCCCCGAGCAAGCCGCTGCGGCGGCTCCAGGACCACAGGGCACCGCCCAGCACCAGCAGCCCGAGCAACCCGAGCCCTGCGCTGGCCCACAGCCGTCTCGCCCAGCGCCGCTGCCTCGGGCCGCGCGGCTTGCGGCTTCGAGCACCGCGCGTCATCCGCCTCCGGCCGCGCGCCCATCGAGCCAGCTCTGCAGCAGCACCGCGGCGGCCGCGCTGTCGATGCGCTGGCGGCTATCCTTCACCTTGCGCCCACCCTCGTGTAGGCGCTGCTGAGCCTGGCGCGTGCTCAGCCATTCGTCGCAGAGCGTGACCTCGACTCCGGTCCGGGTCGCGAGCGCTGCGGCAAATTGCCGCGCCAGCCGTGCTTCGCGCCCTTCCGAGCCGTCCAGCCGCCGCGGCAAACCGACCAGAAAGCGTCCGATGCCCTCTTCGGTCACGAGCTTGGCGAGCGCCTCCAAGAGTGGAGGCAACGCTCCGCCGGGCAAATGAGGGCGCGGATGCGCCATCGAGCCGAGTTCGTCGGAGATCGCTAGACCGACGCGCACGGTGCCGAGATCGATGGCCGCTACCCGCATGGCCTCAACCTACAGCGAGGTTTGGGGCGAGGGCGAGCCCGTGCCCACCGGCTCTTTGGTCGATCAAGCACTTCAGGGTGCTTGCCTAAGGGCCGGTTCCAGCTTGACCTGCTGCTCCGCAGCGAGCATAAGCGCTCGGTCGCTGTAGCGTGTCCGATGGCGCGCAGCACTCCCTCGGAATCATGTTGTCCCGTGCCGCCCGCCTCCGAGCTGCTGCACTGGTCTGGCTCTCGGTAGCGCTCTGGGCGCTGACCGGCGCGGCGCAGGATCCGTTTGGCGGCGACATGGGCGGACCGACGCCGGGCGGTGGCTTTGGTGGAGCGCCCAAGGCGAAGCCGAAAGGCCCCGCCAAACCGTCGGACCAACCGGAGACTCATGCCGCTTCGGGCGCCGGGGATCACCTCGTCACTCCCGGCGGTGAACCGACGCTGCCCGAAGATCCGCTCGCGCTTCCCGACGCCATCGCCCAGCGGGTCGGTACTGACGCGCGCCTCGATGAACCACGCATCGAGAACGATGACTCGCTGAAGCGTCGCTTCTACGGCGTGCTGTACGAAGAGTCGCAGCCGAACGGCTATCGGTTCCGCACCAGCTTTCCGCCGCTCTGGTTCGAGCGCATGCAGCCGAGCCTGACGGACCCGACCAAGCCCGATCGGGCGTCGTTGTTTGGCCTGTATTACAATCGGCGCAGCGCCGAGCGGGCCGACGACATCCTGTTTCCGGTGTTCTGGAACTTCCGCGACAGCGAGAGCCGCACCACCGTGGTGGGCCCCTGGGTCCAGCGGGTCGCGCCCGATCGCGGGGACCACTGGCTGGCGCCGCTGTATTTCTGGGGCAGGCGCCCGGGCGGTGGCTACCTGGTCCTGCCGCCCCTGCTCACCTACCTCAATCATGACGCGGACAGCGGCTTCAACCTGGTCGGCCTCTGGTACTGCAGCTGGAGGGGTGGCGATAGCTGCGACGGTTCGACCGCCAAGCGCCTCGATCGGGGTCTGGCGCCCTTCTACTTCGGTGGCCAGAGCGAGGAGAGCGAATACCGGGTGATCCCGCCGCTGCTCCACTACCACTCGCTCGACAAGCGCGAGCAGTCGAGCCTGGACATCTACGGCCCGGTCTATCGCAAGCACACCGAGAAGATGGATGCTCTGCACGTCTTCCCCCTGTATTTCAGCTTGTGGGGCGAAGACGAGCGGCACACGACGCTGTTTCCGTTCTTCCACTACGGACACAAGGGCGAGTCCTCGCTCTTGATCAACCCGTTGTTTGCCTTGTCGAGCAGCGAGCTCGGCTACTCGACGTTCATCACCTGGGGCTACGCGCGCTATCGCGGCAAGACGGAGCTCGACATGCTGACGCCGCTCTACTGGGACTACCGAGACCCAGAGATTGGCTTGACCCAGAAGCTGCTCTTCCCTCTCTACTTCAGTCGGGTCAGCCCGCGCGAGAACACCCACGTCTTGTTCCCGCTGTTCGCCAACGTCGAGCGCCGCGGGCTGAGCGAGACCACCTGGGTCACGCCGCTGTTTCAGCACAGCACCGACCTGCACGGCTGGTTCACCAACATCTACCCGATCCTGTTCGTGGGTCGCGACGGCTACGACACCCACACGGTGATCGCGCCGATCTTCTGGGACTTTGCCTCCCGCTCGTCGCGAACCACGATCGGCTTTCCGCTGTACTGGCGCTTCGCCCAGGAGAACAAAGTCAGCCAGCTGATCGGCAACGTCTACTATTCCGAGCACAAGAGCCGCCAGGGCAACGACTGGCAGGTGCACATCTTTCCGTTGTTCTCGTACGGAGAAACGCCCGACGGCCATTTCTGGAACGTGCTCTACGGGTTGGCTGGCTACGAACGGCACGGCAGCGCGACCAAAGTGCGCACGCTGTGGATTCCGATTCCGCTCTCCAACTGAGTCGGCGAAGCTCGCTGAGAGCGCTGTTCCCCGATTGACAGCCTTTTGGTCGCGAGCCAGGCTGAGCGCAGGATGCGGCTCACGATCAACGGAGAAGTGCGAGAAGTCCCCGCCGGGCTGACGCTAGCGGCGCTGCTCGAGCACCTCGGGCTGACCGACGGCCCCGTGGCGATCGAGCGCAACCGGGACGTCGTGCCGCGCAGCCAACACGGCGAGGTGCGGCTCGAGGCCGGCGATGTGCTCGAGATCGTGCAGTTCGTCGGCGGCGGCTGATTTCCTCGGGGGTCTGAAGCAGACCCCCGCCCCGCTCGCTGCGCCTCACGGCACGAGCGGCAAGGCTCGCGGCCCACTCGGCTTGGGGCGCGCCGGCTCGAGGCTTTCGCGTCCCAACGGCGCGGGCAGCCCGGGAGCCACCAGCTCGGGCGAGGTCGGTATGGCTTGCAGCGAATGCTTCAGCGCGCGCACGAGGGTAACCTCCACGAGCTCGCCCGTCAGATCCCGAGAGGCCGAAAAGTGCACGATCTCGTTGCGCTCTGTGCGGCCGGTGTAGCCGCCGCGCCCGCCGGGGCCTTCCACCAGGACGTGCGCGGTCGTTCCGACGAGCCGCACCAGATGCTCGCTCTGCAGCCGCTCGCTCACTTCGAACAATTCGGCGAGGCGCGCCGTTTTCTCCGCCTCGTCGACGTCGTCCTCGAGCTTGAGCGCTGGAGTAAACGGCCTGGGGGAGTACTTGAACCCGTACACGCCGATGAACCCGAGCTCCTGCACCAGCTCCAGCGTGCGCGCGAAATCGTCCCGCGTTTCGCCCGGAAAGCCGACGATGACGTCGGTGGAGAGGGTCATGCCGGGCACCGCGCCGCGCAACGCGCTGACCCGCTCCTTGTACTCTGCCACGCTGTAGCGCCGCAGCATGCGCCTCAGCACCCGGTCGCTGCCCGACTGCACCGGCATGTGGACATGCCGTGCCAGCACGCGCAGATCCCGATGCGCGAGCACCAGTGAGCTGGTCAAGTGCCGCGGGTGAGGGCTGGTGTAGCGCAGGCGCGCGAGCTCCGGTACGCGCTCCGCGATCGCGCGCAACAGGCCGGGAAACTCGCTCTCGTCCCGCCGCGAGCCCCCGTGCCGCCCGGCCAGGGAAAGCTCGTCGCGTGGACCCGAGCTCGGAATTTTTCCGAGCGGATCCTGATAGCTGTCCACGGTCTGCCCGAGCAGCGTGATCTCGCGCGTGCCCGCTGCGACCCTTCGCGCCACTTCCTCGAGCACCTCGTCCGAGGGGCGGTAGCGCTCGGGTCCCCGCGTCGTCGGCACGACGCAGAACGTGCAACGCTCATCGCAGCCCTTCATGATCGTGACAAAGTCGCTGACCTTGGCTTGCCCGGGCCGCAGCGTTGCCGGCAAAAAGCGAGGCTCTTCCACGTCGAAGCGCGTCTGAACCTGGGGCAACCCGCCGTTGTCCACCTCCGCCAACAGGCGGGGCAAGGCGGCGGCCTGGTCCGGGCCGATCACCACGTCGATCTGCGGCATGCGCTGTACCAGGCGCTCCCCTTCTTGCTGCGCCACGCACCCGGCCACAGCAAGCACGAGGCTCGGCCGCTCCCGCTTGAGCATGCCGAGCCGACCGACCTCGCTGCGCAGCTTCTGCTCGGCTTTCTCTCGCACGCTGCAGGTGTTGAGCAGGATCAAGTCGGCGCCCTCGACACCGCTGGCGGGCGTATAGCCCGCGTCCTCCAACACGTCCCGGATGCGGTCCGAGTCGTGCTGGTTCATCTGGCAGCCGAAGGTGACGAGGTGATAGCGCTTCATGCCAGGCGACCGAAAACCAGAATTAACCGAGAGTTGCGAATGTGACGGCCTGCGGGCCAATCATCTGACCTCGGGCCGCCCGGCCTCGAGGAGACGGCAGGCCAGAGCAGACCTACCGGCAAGAGGGCGCGGCGTCCAGGCCACAAACCAAGCTAGAGTGGCGTTATGTCTAACCCGAAACCGGACCTAGAGCGCGCCATCGATGAGGTGGTCGCGAGCTACGACGGGCCGGAAGAGATCAACAGTCTGGAGAGCGCGGCGCTGCCCAATCGGCGTGCCGTGATCGAGGCGTACCAGCACCTGACCCAGGTGATCTTCATGGGCTTCTACAGCCTGCGCTCGCTCACGCGCGCCAACCTGCGCTACTCGCTCAGTGAGCATCTGTACCCCGCGCATGAAATCCTGGTCGACCAGATCGCGCGCGCGCGTTCGTACGAGGAATCGCAGCACCGCCTCGAGCCCCAGCCGCCGGCCTGGAGCGAACAGGTCGTGTTGCGCCTCTTCCATCAGCTGCCGGGGCTGCGGCGTTGCCTGGCCGGCGATGTCGTGGCTGCATTTCAGGGTGATCCGGCGGCGGGCAGCATCGAGGAGATCGTTTTTTCCTATCCGGGCATTCGGGCGCTCACGGCGCACCGCATTGCGCACGTCCTGTACAATGAGAGTGTGCCGATGATCCCGCGCATCATCGCGGAGCACGCGCATGGTGAAACGGGCATCGACATTCACGCCGGTGCTCGCATCGGCGCCCGCTTCTTCATCGATCACGGCACGGGCGTGGTGATCGGGGAGACGACGGAGATCGGTGATGACGTCAAGGTGTACCAGGGCGTCACTCTGGGCGCGCTCAGCGTTCAGCGGCAGCGCACCCCCGAGCGCTCCGGGCGCTACAAGCGCCACCCGACCATCGGTGACAACGTGACCATCTACTCCGGCGCCAACATCCTCGGCGGCAACACGGTGATCGGTTCCGGGTCGGTGATCGGCGGCAATGCCTGGATCGTCGAATCCGTGCCGCCCAATTCGCGCATCTTTGGCCGGGAGCGCGAGGCGCAACCGAGCCACAAGGACCTGCCAGCGCCAAGCCCTTGACGCCCGCTCGGACGAGGGGCCCCAGGGTGTGCTGATTTGGTCAGGTTTTGCCGGTCTCGGAACTTCACAAAGCCGGGCGCGACTCCGTTCTGACAGGGGTGAAGGTCGAGATCGACGAGGAGCTGTGGTACGGGGTCAGCTCGGATGAGCAGGCGGAAGCTCGAGCGGCCAAGAGCATGGCCGCTCGCATGGGCCGCATCGTCGGCGCCAAGCCGTTTCCCGCTGCCGCACATCGGCTGAGCCAGATCACGCAGAACCCCAGCTGCCTCATGGACGAGGTGGTGAGCGTCCTCGAGAGCGATCCGGCTCTGTGCGCCCGGCTCTTGCGGCTCGTCAACTCGGTGGGTTTCTCGCTGCGTACGGCGTGCACGTCCGTGCGCCATGCGGCGACGCTGGTCGGTACCGAGAAGCTACATCAGATCGCGTCCACTGCGGCCATCCTCGACATGTACGAGACGGGCAGCGAAGAAACGACGCTGCTGCTCGAGCACGCAACCGTCGTGGGTGCGCTCTGCCGATATCTCGCCTTTCACTTCGGTCTCCCGCCGGATGAGCTGTTCACGTGCGGCTTCTTGCACGACATCGGCAAGCTGATGTTGCTGGAGACCGAGGGCGAGCCCTACCTCGAGCTGCTGCGCAAGGACAGCCACGAGTTTGATACGCTGTTCATCGAGGAGCGCAAACTGCTCGGCTTTGACCACGCGCTCTTGGCGGGGCACGTGCTCGCCGCCTGGAACATCCCCCACCCGGTACCCAAGGTCGTTGCCTGGCATCACCATGTGACCCGCGCGTACGCAGAGTCGACCGAGATCTCACAGCTCGTCAGCACGTTGCGCCTCGCCGATGCCATGAGCTACGCGCTGGTCCAGAGCGACAGAGAGCAGCAGATTCAGGCGCTCGCCAAGACCGAGGCTGCCTCGTACATGGACATTTCCGAGGGCCAACTCGCCGCCATGTGGGACGAAGTTGGTGCGCTGACGGCGCGCGCCCGCATGGTATTTCGCGGTGAAAAGGTCGACGAGCCCGACATCGCCCTCAACAGTCGGCCCTCGGCGGCCAGCCTGCGTGCGGTGGCCAAAGCCAAATTCTCCGAGCGCATCCTCACGACCAGCATTGCGCCTGCGCCGGTCCTGAGCGAACGCCCGCGGCAGTTCCCCTGCGTCGTCTGCGATGCTCCGAGCTACGCGCACAAGTGCTCGGCGTGTCACGGCTACACCTGTCCGGTCCACATCGGCGGTGAGGACGAGTGGTGTCAGCTGTGTCAGACGGCGTATCAGGAAAAGGGCATCCCGCAGATTCGGCCGATCGTGTCGGTATTGCTCGGCGCCGCGCTCGGGGGCCTCCTGGCTGCCGCGTTCTTTGGTGCTGCGTCCGCAGGGGCGCAGCGGCCGCTCAAGCTGATGGTGGGTCCGACGCTGATCTTGATGCTGATCGGCATGTTGTTCGGCGTCGGGCAGCACTGGGTGCGGCGCTGGTGGTTTCTGAGCACCCGACCCAACCGGGCGTCGCTCATTCCGCGCACCGTCGAGGCGGTGCTCGATTCGGCGGCCAAGCAGAGTGCCGAGATCAGGATTGTCGGCCTCTCCAGCTCGCCGCAGGCGGTGTTCAGCCGACCTTCGGGGCCCTCGATCTCGTCGGGGGTCGCCGTCTCGACGCCGCCGTCGGCGCAGGCGGAGACGGTGCTGTCGTTGAGCGATCCGCAATTCCCGTCCGCCTCCGCCGTTCCCGTCCTGGAATCAACCGGCCAATCGGAAGAGTCTCTGCCGCCGGCCCGTCCGCGCTCCGAGGTGCCGGTGCGACGGGGGGAGCTGCGGATCCTGTCGGCGCGGGAGCGCCACTGGATGTCCAATGCGCCGCGCACGCCGCGCCCGCCTGCCGAGGACGTGCCCAAGGAGCTCTCGGCGCCCAGCCTGGCGCCGGAAGCCCCGGAGCCGCCTGCCGCTGCCTCCGAGCCCCCGGCGGTGCTCGCGGCCGAGTCCCGGTCGTCCCAGGCGGCGCCAGCGCCGGCCCCGGCCCGTTCGCTCCCCGTGCAGCCGTTCCCGCCGGCGTTCTCTGCTCGCCCTGTCACGCCCGCGGCGTCGGTCGCGCGCAGCCGTCGTTCGGGGCGTCCCTCCTCTGCGGCACCGTCGGCTCGCCCACGCGCGAGCGTGGGCTCGACCCGCCCCGCCGCGCCGGTCGTGACGGCTCGCCCCGCCGCGCCGGTCGTGACGGCTCGTCCCGTTGCCGCTGCCGAAGCAGCACCGCTCGTCCGCGAGGCGGCCGCCGAACTGGCGCCTGCTCCCGAGCCGCGCTCCTCGGTGTTGCCTGCGCCGGAATCTGCCGCGGCCGCCGAGGCGCCGAAGAGCGGCTGGCGCGATTTACTGGACGATCACGGCACCGCCTCTGGCTGGTGACCGCGACGCGCTTCAGCGCGGGCGCCGTGGCGCAGGGGTTCCCGGCGCAGGGGTTCCCGGCGTAGCTGGGGGTGCCCCCGCGTCGGATCGACAGCGGGCCACACAACCCTCGCCGGCGCGCACGCACTCCTTCTCGCAGCTGACCTTTCCGTCGCAGTCCTGAATACAGTCCGTCTGCCGCGACTGACACTCGGTGATGCACTCCTGCGGGCTCAGCGCCAGCCGCGTGGTCGTCAGGGAGCCGCCGAGCGCGGCGCCGGGAGAGGGGCGCAGGGAGGTGCCGGACGGGCCGCTGCGTTGGGTCAACCAGAGCGCCAGCAGGCCCCCGGACAGCGCCAGCAAGCCCGCAGCGGCGGCCTTCAACGGTCGCGCGCCGGGGTCTGGTGCTGCGCTTTCCAATCCGCGTACGGCATGCCGTAAATGACCTCGCGCGCCTCGTCGTCCGAGAGCGTGGCCCCGCGGGCCTCGGCCTCGGCGCGATACCACTTGGCCAGGCAATTGCGGCAGAACCCTGCCAGGTTCATCACGTCCACGTTCTGAACGTCGCTCCGTTTTCTGAAATGCTCGAGCAGACGACGAAACGCAGCGGCTTCGACTTGGGTACGGGTCGACTCGTTCATGCTGCGGATTCTATGCGGGCCCGGGCCGAAAATCGAAGGGTTTAGGCTCAATACCAGCCGGGCAGATCGGGCAGCGGGCCCTCGGGAAGGCGCGACTCGGCGCGTGGCTGGGCGGGGGACAGGTGCGCCGCAGTCGGTCGGAGCGACGGCGCCGAGCCCAGTTCGCCGCCGAGCAGGCTGGACGACAGCTCGCCGGCAGTGGCGCAGCCGCGGTCGTCGAGCACGCGCAGCGCCGCTTTCAGTTGCGTTTCCTCGGGGTCCCCCAGGCGGTGCAACAGATCGTCGGGCGCCTCACACACGGGATCGATGCCCTGAAAGTAGTCCCCCTCGCCGTCGGCGTTCAGCGAATGGAACGTAATCGGCGAGATCGCGTAGCCGCAATGGCTCCAGCTGTCGGCGCCCACGGGTTTGCCGAGCGTGCGGGAGCCCACCACGTCGACCTGCAGGTACGGCGTCAGCCCGTTGATGACCTGCTCGCTGGCGGATGCCGTCCGGCCTGTGGTCAAGAACACGACGCGCTCCACCTCGAGGGCCTCCGGCGTGTCGAACATCAAGCGCCGCCGGTTTAGATCGGGGTGCTGATCATTGTACGTCTCCACGATCAGTGGCTGTCCTGCGGCCCCGCCGTCGATCAAACTGCCCAGGAGCGCAGCGGTGCTGAGCAGCCCGCCGCCGTTGTAGCGCAGGTCGATCACCAGTTGCTTGACCCCCTGCTGCCGGAAGGTAGTGAACGCCGCTCGGAGCTCGTCCTCACCCGGGCGGACGAAGGTGGTGAACATCAAGTAGCCCACCTTGCCGTGGGCAGAGTCGAGCACCGTCACGCCCTTCACGCTGGTGATGGTGACGTCCCCTTGCCGCAGCTCCACATCATGGACCGTGCCGTCCAGCTCCTGGATTCGGTGCACGACCAGCTCGCGTCCGAGTTCGGCGCCCAGCTCTCCCGAGGAGAGCTCCGCCACGTCTCGCCCGTTCACCCCGATGATCAGCGCGCCGCGATCCAGACCGGCTCGACCTGCAGCGGAGCCTTCGTGCACCCAGGAAATGCGCAGTCCGCCGTCGGGGTCCTCCCCCAGCGTGTAGCCAAAGCCCTGAAAACGCCCCTGATCGAAGAACTCCGTGCGCTGCGCTTGTTGCTGGATGCCGGACCAGTGATCGAGCTCGCGGTAGGTCATCCGCTCGAGCAGCGCCTCGGGCGACTCCGCCGCCTGGTAATCCACCGCTGGAACACGATCGTACCACAGGTAGAAGTCCGACATGATGCTGGCCACGAACGCCTTGCGCCCTTCGGAGCTGCAGTCGAACTGGGTCTCGGACGCGCGCGAGCAGGCGCTCAGGCCCGCGGCCAGCCAGAGCGCGCCGAGCGCGCGACGCCCCCACGCGCCCTGGGGCAGCGGGCGGCCGCGCAGGCAGGCAGCGACGGAGTGGATCTGGCGCGAATCTCGGATGCTGGGGGGTGACACGGCGGGACCTGCAGTCTGTCTATAGCAAGACGTCTCTTGCTTCGTTGAGCTTGGCGCTCAGGTAGGTTGAACCCCCGAGGTCGGGGTGGAGCTTCTTGATCAAGCGGCGGTACTCGCGCTGCACGTCCTCGCGACTCGCACCTGGGTTGAGCCCCAATACGGCCAGCGCCTCCTCGCGCGTCATGCGCGCCGGGCGCGCCGAGGACCCCCCTCCCGGGCCGCCACCGGCGCCGTCTGCCGCTGCCCGCGAACCGCCTTGCCCACGCAGTTGACCCAGAAAAGGCCACAGCCGCAGCAATGGCCCCGCGACACGCAACACGGCCACGAGCACTCCGCCCACGACGGCCAGCCACTGTAACCCAAAGCGCAACAGGAGCAGCCCGACCGCCACGGCTCCGAGAATCCACAGGCCGTTCGACGACGCGGGCGTGCGCCGGGCCGCGCCAGCCTCGGCTGCCGGAGCTCGCCGCCGTGCTGTCAGGAGCAACAACCCGGCTAGCAGGACGACGACGAGCGCAACCGACACGACCTCATCGTGGCGCCTTCGAGCGGCTTCGCCAAGTCGGATTCCGCCCTCCGGCACGCCCGCCAGATCAGCCCGAGAGGTGCCTTTACATCGGAGCAGCCGCTCCCGGCGCGGGCTGTTGTCATTTCTGGGACAGCTCGGTACACCCGACGTGGATTGGTCAGCGCCGGATCGAGCGTCGGATGCAGGAGGTAGCGGTCCTGGGTGGGGGCCTCGTGGGCGCGAGTCTGGCCTATCGACTCGCCTGCCACGGTGCGCGAGTGACCGTGTTCGATCGCGCGGATCCGGGCCAGGCGACGGCGGCCGGGGCGGGCATCCTGCCGCCGTTGGACCACTTCATCGGTGTGCAGGCGGTGCTCCCGCTGCTGCGTGCGGCGCGGCAGTACTACCCCGAGTTGCTCGCGGTGCTCGCGCAGGATGGGGAGTTGGACACCGGCTACGACGTCGTCGGTGCTCTGCAGGTCGCCACCAATGATCTCGAGCTGGCGGAGCTCACGCACGTCGAGAGAGAGTGCGTGGCGCGGCGCGACGCGGGCTTCGCACACATCGGGGAGCTCAGCCGGGTGGACGGCGCTGGCGCTCGCAAACACTTCCCCTTGCTCAGCCAGACGGTGCGGGGCGCGTTGTACGCGGCGGGGGCGGCGCGCGTCGACGCGAGGCGCTTGCTCGCGGCGTTGCGCCGCGCGCTCCAGAAGCGAGGCGGGCGCTGGCAGTCGGCGAGCGCCGAGGTCGCGCTCGCGGGCGGTCGCGCCCTGGGCGTGCTCTCGGGCGGGCGGCTCTGGCCGGCAGATAGCGTCGTGATCGCTGCCGGTGCCTGGTCTGCGCTCGAGGGCGAGCGGCTCGGGCTGCCGCTGCTCGCGCGTCCCCAGCGCGGGCAACTGGTGCACCTGGAGTTGCCCGGCACCGACACGTCGCGTTGGCCGATCGTGCTCGGCTTCGGCACGCACTACTTGCTCGCCTTTCCGCCGAACCGCATCGTGGCCGGCGCCACGCGGGAGGACTCGTCCGGTCACGACGCCAGCGTCACGGCCGGCGCCATTCACGCCGTGCTGGAGAGTGCGCTGCGCCTGGCGCCAGGCTTGGCGCGCGCACGGCTGAGCGAGCTGCGCACGGGGCTGCGGCCGGTCAGTCCCGACGGTACGCCGATCCTCGGCGCTGCCGCGCTGTACCCCAACCTGTATCTGGCGACGGGGCACGGCGGGTATGGCCTCGAGGTGGGGCCGTATTCGGGCGCGCTCGTGGCCGATCTGATCGTGGGCAAGGCGCCCGCGGTCGATCTCTCGCCGTTCGCGCCGAGCCGCTTTCCAGGGCCAGCAGGCGTACCCGCTCGCTAGAAACGCCAGCGGCGCCGCCCGAGCAGGGACGGCGCCGTCGAGGTCTTGCGCGGCCATGGGCGCGCTAGCGCCCGCAGCGCAGCGCTACTGGAGGTCGACGCGCACGAGACGCTTGCCGCCGGGAAGGCCGAGGCCATTCTCGACCACCAGAATCCCGCTCTCGCCTTGGGCGGTGATGCCATCGGGGTTGGAGAGCAGTACCTCGGCGCCGCCTTCCTGCACCGCGACGCGCTGCAGGTCATCCGGCACGGGCGCAGCCAACCCGGGGTCGATGTTGAACAGGGCGCCCTGGGAGGAATTGACGACGAACAGCCGCCCGCCGAGCAACGTCAGGCCGTTTACGCCGAAGGCGCCTGCAGCGGGTCCATTCGGGCCAGCCAGCTGGGGTGCTTGCAGCCACAGCGTGGCTGCGCTGTTGGTGAGTGCCTCCGCTGCTGGAATGCGGAACAGCCGCCCTCCGAACGATTCCGTCACCCACAAGTTCCCGTTGGGCGCCACCACCACGTCGTTGCAGAACGAACCCACGGTGGACGCGGGCAGCTGGTGCGTCGCCACGATCTGCCGGGTGCTCGTGTCGATGCCTACGAGGTCCGCGGACGGCAGCTCCCCGGCAGGCGGCGAGGTCACCGTGTTACAGGCCCAGAGGACCTTGACGTCGGTGCTCACGGCCATGCCGAGCACCGAGGGCTTGTCCAGAGTGCCTGCCGGCAGGAACTCTCGCGCCTCCAGACCGCCGGGATCCACCGTGTAGATGGCGCCAGTGGCTACGCTGCCGACGTACATGCGGTTGGCCAACGACACCGTGACGCCTTCGGGGAAGTAGTTGGCCGGAAGGGCAATCGTCTGCGGGGCGCCGCCCGCCAACGGGACGCCGACGAGGCGGAAGGGCCCGGGCGCTTCTACCGTGACCATATTGAACGGCTGGTAGTGATCGAACTGAGACTCGGAGACCCAGGCGACGCCGTCGCGCACCGCGACGGTGGTCGGAATCTCCATGGCCGTGGTGAGCGCCGTGAGGCTGCCCGAATCCGCCAGCGCGACCGTATCCGCGTCATCATCGTCACTTCCGCAGCCGAACGCGCTGCCGAGGACGGCCAAAGCGCAGGCGGCTCGGCGCCAGCGGACCGCCGGCGCACTGACCGCCAGCCGGGGGGCCCGCGAAACACCAAACACAAGCGACTGCATAATTCACCTTTCGTCGGATCAAGGGCTGTCATCGCTCGGTTTGAAACGGAGCAATGCGAGGGGATTTCCGCCTCGGCGGCGGTACACTAGCACCACCGCCTAGCCGGCCCCAAACCTGCTCCCGACGTCAGGGGGCTGTCAAGGCATTGCGGACTCCGACACACAGGGGTGGTGGCGGAGTGGAACTTTCGTCGTCGATGCGAATGAAAAACCCACAGTATCAGTCAGTTTGGTACGTTTTGATGGGGCGTTTCTCCGTCGGCGCGAGCACCAGTTCGGAGCGCCTCGACTTGGGCCGCTTGACGCTCTCTGCTAGCCGTCGCAGCATCAGGCCTATGCATGGGTGGAAACGATGCCAGGTGTTCCTGGCCGTGGCTTGCGGCGCCGTCGCGGGCTGCGGTGAGGCACCCGAGCCTCCCGGAGCCGTGGGCGGGCCCACCTCCAATGTGGTCGGCACGGGCAACGCTTCACAGATGGACGTACTTCCCGTGCGGCCAGAGCCGGTGAACCCCGCGGCGCCAACGGGCGCCGATGCAGGTGCAGGTGGTAGTGAGAGCCTTCCCGACATCCCGATCGTGCCCCCGGTGGTGGTGTCCTCGGGTCGAGTCTTCGCTGCGTGTCACGAGTCCCGGGTCTCCGGTTGCGACTATCTTCACGTCAGCGTGCAGGACGCAGCGCCCGCGCTCTGCGTGCAACTCACGCTGGACAACTGTAGCGAGTACGGGCGTAGCAGCGGTCTGAAGGTGGACGTGCCGCTGACCTGGCAGCTCGCTTCCGGCTCGGTCAGCGATGCCAAGCTCTGCGATCTGCTCGACTACGATCCCAAGAGCCTGCCCGTGACGGCTGCCACGGGGCGGATCAGCTGGAACGAGCGGGGGCGAGTGGTCTCCGCGCTGGCGGTCGACGTCACGCTCGCCGTGTCGGTCGAGCCTGGTTCGGCGGTGCCTGCCCAGATCGAACTCGAGACCTCGACCCCGATCGCCTCGGTCGAGGAATGCGACGACTGAGCGCGGCGCGGGAGCGCAGCGCCCTCACGCCGCCGTCTCGGTAGCGGTGGACGCGCGCTGCGCGGCCCGTGCAATCGTGCCATAGTGGGGCCTTCGAGGCCCCGCATGTACGACGCAAAACAGAATCGCTACGAACAAATGACCTATGCCCGGTGCGGACGCAGCGGGCTCAAACTGCCGCGCCTGTCGCTCGGCCTCTGGCAGAACTTTGGCGGGAGCTCCGCGCTGGAGAACGGGCGCGAGATGCTCCTGCGTTCGTTCGATCACGGCATCACGCATTTCGATCTGGCCAACAACTATGGCCCCCCTGCTGGTTCCGCCGAAGAAAACTTCGGTCGCATCCTGGCGCGCGATCTGCGGCCGTATCGCGATGAGCTCGTGATCTCCACGAAGGCCGGCTACTGGATGTGGAACGGCCCGTACGGTGAGTTTGGCTCGCGCAAATATCTGATCTCCAGTCTGGATCAGAGCCTCAAGCGCATGGGTCTCGACTACGTCGATATCTTCTACTCGCATCGCTACGATCCCGAGACTCCACTCGAGGAGACCATGGGGGCGCTCGACCAGGTGGTACGCCAGGGCAAGGCCCTGTACGCCGGCATCTCCTCGTACGGTCCGGAAAAGACGCGCGCGGCGGTGGCCATCCTGCGTCGCCTCGGCACCCCCTGCCTGATTCATCAACCCTCCTACTCGCTGCTCAACCGCTGGGTCGAGCAGGGCCTGCTGGACGTGCTGTCGGAGGAGGGCATCGGCTGCATCGCGTTCTCGCCGCTGGCCCAGGGGCTCCTGACGAACAAATACCTGGGCGGGACACCGGCCGGAGCGCGGGGCTCGCTGGGCGGCTCCTTTCGCAAGGAGCACCTCAGCGAAGCCAATCTCGCGCACGTGCGTGCGTTGAACGCGATCGCGGAGCGGCGCGGACAATCGCTGGCGCAGATGGCGATCGCCTGGGTATTGCGGCAGCCGAGCGTGACCACGGCCCTGATCGGCGCCAGTCGTTGGGCACAGATCGAAGAGTGTCTGGGCGCGCTGCACAGCCCGGCGTTCGGCGCTGACGAGCTCGCAGAAATCGACCGCCATGCGCAGGACGGTCAACTGAATCTCTGGGCTCGTTCGAGTGAGGCAGGTTGAAAGGGGATCGGCAAATGAGCCAGGAGCAGAGCCGCGAGGATTTCTATCAGGCGCTGCGCGCCAGGATCGCCGCCTGGCTAGCCAGCAAAGGCAAAGGCTTCCGGCACGCGCAGCTGCTGCTGCTCGCTCCGGACCTGTTCCACTTGCTCACGCGCTTGATGCTCGACAGCCGCATCCCGGCAGCGGACAAGGCCGGGCTGGGGGCGGCGCTGGCGTATTTCATCTCTCCCATCGATCTGCTTCCGGAAGCATTTCTCGGGCCCGCGGGCTACGTCGACGATGTCGCCCTGGCGGCCTACGCGCTGAGTCGCCTCATCAACGCCGGCCACGGCGCGATCGCGCGCGAGCTGTGGGCCGGGGATGGCGACCTGTTCGAGTCGATTCAGCACATCCTGGAGGTGGCCGACCAGGCGCTCGGCTCGGGGTTGTGGGAGCGGCTCAAGAAGCAGTGGCGCGGCCTCGGCTGATCTTGCCAAGAGCTTGCCGGCGCCGCGCGGGATCTGCCTAAGATCTGGAGACTCGGGATGCTCCACACGATCGTTCTCCAGGACGGCGCTTGCCAGGACGGCTCCCGATGGGGTCGCGCCGTGCTTCTGGCCGCCGCGCTGGGTCTGTCGGGCTGCGCCCGCGAGGCGCTGTCGGTCCCGCTGAGCAGTCCCGCCGCAGCGAGCGCAGGCGCCTATCTGGGGCCTGCCTGGCGGGCCCCTCACCTGCCCGCGCGGCTCCAGCCGCCCGTGGCGCCGTATCGCTGGCCTGACGATGCACAGCTCTGGCCGCGGATTGCCGCGCCCGAGTGGGCCGGAGCCGCCGCGGCTCCGTTCGCGCAGACCGTACAAAAGGCAGCGCTTTTCTATCAGCTCCCCCCGGAGTTGCTCTGGGCGGTGATCAAGGTCGAAAGCAATTTCCGCGATCAGGCGGTCTCGCGCGCCGGTGCCATCGGCCTGATGCAACTGATGCCCCGCACCGCCAAGGGCATCGGCCTGCGCAACGCTCGCGATCCGGAGCAGAACATCCTCGGCGGCGCGTATTACCTCCGGCATCTGGCGAATCGTTTTGCCGGAGACCTGTACTTCACGCTGGCCGCGTACAACGCGGGACCGGTAGCGGTGCAACGCTACCGCGGCGTGCCGCCCTACCCCGAAACCGAAAACTACGTGCGGCAGGTGCTGACCTATTACTGGCGCAGCCTGCCGCCCACCGTCATCGAACCGACGAAGGCTGCGGAGCGCGAGGTCCCCCCCTCAGCGCCCCGCGGCGAGCGAACTCAGAGCCCGATATTGTAGCCGACGTGCACACCGGCCCAGGCGACGAAGGCTTCGTCGCTCGGAGCCTCATCGGAGCGGCTCACGTATGCGGCGTGCACCTGCGGCGTGATGTACATGTCGGAGAACGGCAACGTGACGCCGGCGTTCAGCGTCAGATCGAACGCCTTGTCCGGATCGTCTGTCTCGTCGTCCGTGAAGATCTTGTAGCCGCCCGAGAGGCCCAGCGCGAGGCTGATGTCCCCGGAGAGCGGGAGCGTCTTGCCGACGCTGGGGTTGATGTAGATGAAGCTGTAGGGCACCGTCGCGTCTTCCTGCAAGCCTCGGTAGTAGCTGAGGTTCAGGCCTAGGTCGACGGCCGACGCGTACGTGACGCCGACGAGCGGCTCGATGTACATCGGCGTCGCAGTGCCGGCAGCCTCTTCATCGGCGAACGGGTAGATCCAGTAGGTCAGCATCGCCGTATAGCCGAGACCCTCGGCAAACGAGCCCGTGTACTTGAGGATGAAGTCTTGCTCGGCGCCGACGCCGCCATCGAGCACGGCGGTCTTGTTGTCACCGGTCATCTGGAACGCGCCCCAGTAGCCGATGCTGAGGCCGCCAAAGGTGGCTGTCAGGCTCGGAAACAGGGAGAAGTTTTGCGTGTTCTGCTTCTCGCCGAACAGGTTCATGCCGCGCCACACGTAGGCGCTGGCGGCCTCGACATCGATGTTGATGATGGCGCTGGGCGCTTCGCCGGAGCTGGCCGCAGTGTCGGCGGCACCGGTGTCCTCGGGAGTTGCCGCCGGAGCCGCAGCGGCTTCGGGTGCAGGCGGCGGGGGCGCCGCTTCGGCAACAGCCGGCTCAGCCGTGGGAACGGTCGCCGTTTCGGTCGCCGTCGCGGGAGCAGCCGCTGCCGGTTCGGCCGCTGCTGGAGCCGCGGCCTGGGCCGAGGCGAGCGCCGGGGTGAGACACAGGCCAAAGGCCGCTGCCAAATGAATTCTAATAGTTCGCATCATGACATCCTTCCGCGATTGACTCGAGGCATCTGAGCTAGCCGGCAGTGTATCCCGGGCCAACGCTCGTGGTCGTTACGTAACGGGCACATTGTTTCCACAGATTTTCCAATTCCGCGTCGCCCATCGATTGGGCGCCTGTGGCGAGATTTTTCGAGGCTCGAGCCCGCTGACGAGGCTTCGCGAAGCGAGGATTGGCTTCGACGCGGCGGGCTAAGTTGCTCCAACGTTTCAGCATCGTGTCCCACGATCGGCGCGCTGCTTCGTCAAGCGTCCGGGCTGGGCGCTCGGCGTGCGTCTAGCGTTGACTTCTTTGCGCCGGGAGGTCGGGTGCGTCTCCGGATCGGCTCGGGGCACGTCGACCCAACCGCAGCACGCGCAGCGACGAGCGGAAGGCCGGCAGCCTCGGAGGGCTCACGCCTGCGATTCGCGCCGCGCGCATCAACCTCCGTGGCGATGCGCGCGTGAAGCGGCGGCGCGAGGCGGGAGCTGCTACAACAGCTCGGGAAGCGCTGTCGGCGTGCCCCGGAGGCGCGCGATCTGCACGGCGCGACCCCCGAGCTCGCGATCGACCACGACGTGCGCCGGCTGGCCCTGCTCGACCAACGTGTAGGCCCGTTCACTTGCCGAGCGATCGAGGCGCGCGAGCACCAGCTGGTCCGCACCACGCACCTCGAGGCTGCCGTCGGCCTGCTCCTGGACGATGCTCAACACCCGACCCGACGCGTCCGAGAGCTGCAGGCTGCCGTCGTCCCGGCGCTGGCAGTAGACGACGTGTTCGATGCGTCCCGCGCGGCGCACCTCGAGCCGCAGCGTGTTCGGATCTGCGGTGGCCACCCGTGTGATGGTACGGCCGTCCGCCGCGCTCTTGACGGGGTTGCTGCCGGTCCAGAACTCCACCGAGTTGAGCACCAGGGTGTCCGCGATCACGAACAGCTCGTACACGGGAATGATGCAGAGCCCGAAGAACACGAGCCACTTGACCCACTTGCTACCCGACATCTGGTCGTTCCACCCCCAGAGCCAGCGCGACGCACCAAAGCTGCCGAAGCAGCCGCTGAGCGCGAGTGTAGACGCTCCCGTGAGCACGAGCCTTCGTCCGATCCTTGCTGGCTGAACAAGCACTTTCATAGCGTCTCC
>Ga0315912_10001495_pt1 | contig 28343 bp, 25 predicted proteins | sample VfabasoilMG_FD_204469 | JGI IMG/M metagenome (GOLD analysis project Ga0315912, IMG submission 204469) | Garden soil microbial communities collected in Santa Monica, California, United States - V. faba soil | ecosystem: Environmental > Terrestrial > Soil > Garden | place: USA: California...
AGTTGGTCGAGCCCACGGGCAGATAAGTAAGCGCCGCGGTCACGTTGTTCAGATTCACATCGCCGCAGTTGGTCACGGTGCCAGTCCAGGTGATGGTCGCCGCGTCGCCAAATCCGTTGGTCACGCACACCACCGTTACGCAAATCCGCGGATCGATCACCGTCAAGTTCGCCGAAGGCTGGGCGCCCAGCGGGCCGCCGACGTTCGAAGTTCCGTTCGTATCGAAGCCCTGCACATTGCCGATGAAGCTCACCAACCCGGTGCAACCGGGAGGCAACGCGCGTGTAAAGGAGGCGCCTGAGAAAGGCCCCCCGGATACGTTTACTGGCTGATAAACACTGAATCCTGGAGGTGGATCCAGCACCACGCGCCCGCCCGGCAGAAGATTGCCCGGCGGAATTGCATTGGCTACGTTGATCAGGTTCGGCGAAGTAAACGGCGTGCACGCCGCCACGGAGCCTACGGTGATGTTGGTCACCACGGAGCGGTCGCCGTTGCCATTGATGCCGCATTGATCGAGATAGTTCGCCGTGATGACGAAGCCGATCGTGGAGCCGCGCAGCGCAAACCCGGGCACCGCGGCGCCGGCGCAGTTCGTCCCGAAGACGTTCATTTGCGAGCCGATGCCGTGCAAGCAAAGTTGCGCGTTGGCGGTGAGGGGATTGACCAAGAAAATCATGAGAGCGGCCATGACGAAGCCGAGAACGGGTAGTTGCCTGCCGCAACACCGATTCTGATTACCGAACTGTTTTGTCTTCATTCTTATTTCCTCCAGTTTACTGGCCGGCACATGCAAGCCTGAAGACAGCAGACGGCTGCTTCAGACAGGACGTTTGGACAATACTTCTGTTTGTTACCGTGAACTGTTGGGTTGTGCTCTCTCTACTGTGCGCCAAGCTTTGCACTCCATGCCGAATTAACTCAAGGAATTAGTGTTATGGATAACTACGGACACATTCGGTTCAGCAAGCGACAACGCGATGAGTTTTGCCGCGAGAAACGAGGCCAGATCGCGCCAGTCACTTCATGCGTTTGAACGCTTGCGGGTGGTCGAATACCACGCCCAGAATCTGGCTGTTACTCGGGGTGTGACCAGGGAAGTAGCTGCGGGCTACCGCTTTTTTATGGTAAGTATTTAGCCCCGCTGCGGTAACTATTGAAGCCGTTCCTCAGGCGCATAAACTACTCTACGAGGAGTTTGGACGCGCGATTGTAAAGGTATTACAGCGATGCAGCGGTCGCGCGCTGCTGAGGCGTGACCAAGTTCTGGCTATTGCAAAGGAGAGGACCTGAAGTTAGAAGCAACGCGCTCGGATGCTTGGGGAAAATAAGCCTGCTCCCTTCGGACCGGCCCAAGTTGGTGGCATGGCTGGCGACTTAAAGGCCAGGCAGGTTATGGCGCCAGCTTGAGGATGTAGGTGTCCATGCCGCCGGCGACGCTTGAACGCACAACGCCGTCACCGAAATCGGTCGTACCACTCCATTTGCCGGTTACAACCACGTTGCCAGAGGGGTCAGATCCAATACTGTGACCTTGGTTATTGCCAGCATAGGTCTTGGCCCAGACGCACGCGCCGGTGCTGGAATACTTGGACACGAAAGTATTAATGCCGGTGCTCGAGACTGTGACGCCATTGCCGAAGTCGGCCACGCCATAAACCCGACCTGTAAACAACATGTTACCCTGACTGTCACTGGCGGCGGCGAGCCCCCAACCGGAGGAGGAAATGCTCGTTGATACCCGGCTGGACCAGCGATGATCACCATTGGACGAGAACCGGGCGAAGAAGATATCAAAGTATGAATCCGTCTTGGAAGTAAGCGTGTTCCCGCCAAGGTTCATACTGCCGAAGAACGTGCCGGTGATAAACACCTCGCCGTCCGGGCTGACCCCAATCCCATTACCACCATAGCCGTAAGAGTTGTTGGCAAAGCCGCCGAAGCTCCGCGACCAGACATGGCCACCGGTTGACGAAAGCTTGGCGATGAAGCCGCTGTACTGATTAGCCAAAGGCGCCGTAAGTGTAATCCCTCCCAAATCCAGAGTCCCCAAATACACACCCGTGACATAGAGAGCGCCGCTGCTGCGGTCGATCGCGATTCCATTCACTCTGGCAAAGCTAATGCCGAATTGCTTCGACCAGCGATGAGCCCCGTTAGAGCCCGAAAAGCTGGCGACGAAAGCAGAACCACCGGAATTACCGGACAGGAGTCCACCTCCAAAATTCACGGAGCCAAACAGGCCAGCGACAAAGATGTTGCCCGAGGAATCCAGGACAATGCCCTTGCCAGAGGTATTGCCGGCCATGCCACCGAAGCCTTGAGACCAGATGTGGTCACCGGCCGCGGAATACTTGGCAATGAACATGTATTGCACCGAGAGACTGCCCGTCAGCACGCTGCCGCCGAGGTTTTGGCTGCCGAGGTAATAGCCGGTCACGTAGATGTTGCCGCTGGCGTCCGTGGTCATGCCCTGCGGCACAATCGTTCCATAGAATATGCGTTGCCACAGCTTGGCGCCTGAAGCGGAATATTTCGTCAGGAAAAAGCTGCTATTCAGGGTGCCGCCGACAATCATGTTGCCAGCACTATCCACAGTTGTCGCTTCGCCGCTGTCAATCGTGTCACTGGAAATCGAAGTATCCACCCAAGGCAGCGTCGCAGTTGGCGTGCTGGTAATCGTCAAAACTTTGCTCGCACTGGCAGACGCACCGAGGTCATCAGTAGCCGTGAGCGTCACCGTGTAATTGCCCGCTGCGGCATATGCGTGAGAGCCGGAAACGCCAGATCCAGTCGTGCCGTCGCCATAGTTCCAAGCGTAGGAGACAATCCGACCATCCTCATCCGTTGAGGCAGAGCCATCCATGGTCACCGGCGCACCGACCGGACTGGACGAATTCGGCCCGGCATTGGCCAGCGGAGCATAATTCCGATCCTGGTTGACGGTCAGGATGTAAGTCGAAGAGCCACCGGTGACCCGGATGCTGCCCACGCGATCCAGAGCAACGCTGGGATTGGCGTTCACCGAGTAAGTAATCGAGTCACTTCCAGTCCCGCTGCCACCGCTGGTAATGTTAATCCAGCCGTCCAATGCGGTTGCCGTCCATGAACACCCGCCGCCGGCAGTTACAATGGAACCGCCCGATGCCGAAGCCGAACTGAAATACACATTGTTGGGGGTCAATGAATAGGTGCAAGTCGCCGCGGCGTCCTGGTAAACGGTGTAGTTCTGGCCCGAAATCGAAATTGTTCCGCTGCGTGCCGCGCCCGAGTTGGCCGCGACGGAGAAGTAAACTGTTCCGTTACCCGTGCCAGTGCCGCCGGAAGTGACGGTGATCCAGGTGTCTGATGGCGTGGCGTTCCGGCTGCAGGTGGAAGTCGTGTAAACAATGAAGCTGCCTGAGCCGCCCGCATTGCCGAATGAGGAGCTGCTGGGCACGAGCGAATAGCTACAGGGGTTGGCGGTAAAATTCGCCACCAGGTTCCGGTTTGCATTCGCCGTAAACGTGTAACTTGCCGAGCTGCTCACCAGCCCACCATTCTCCGTCCAGTAGGCGAACGTATAGCCGGCGTTTGCGGTCGCGGTGACGGTCGCGCTGGATCCGCAATTGACGGTTCCGCCGCCGGACGTTGAACCGCCAGCAGCCGGAGCAGCGCTCGTAGAAATCGTGTAATTGCAGACGCAAGCGCTCTGGGTGACGCTGAAACTTTGACCAGCAATCGTAAGCGTGCAACTCCGCGGACTTCCGGTGGTGTTACTGGCGGCTGAAATGTTGACCCACCCGCTACCCGAGCCGCCGCCGGGAGAGACACTGAGCCAGGAACAGGGATTGGAGACCGTCCAATCACAATTATTGCGGCTGGCCGTGACATAGATCGAAGTCCCGCCGGCGCAAGCCGGGGCTGTCCAACCGCCGACTGAGAGACTAAAAGTGCAACCCCCCGGGCGAACTTTCGCGGTCACGTTTCCAGCGCGATCCATCGCGGCAATATCGTATGCGCTGGTCGATCCCTCCCCGGTGGTATCGGTGTAGGTTGTCACCCCGTTCGGCGTAAATGCGAGGAAAGCATCGTCTCGATAGAGCAAGTATCCCTTAAGCCCCGACTGAGTGTCTCCCGAAGCCGACCAATCAAGCCGAATTTGATTGGGGGCAATCTCGGTCTGCGTGATAGAGGAGATTGCCGTCGGCGCAGTTACATCGCTGGAAAAGAGAGTGTAGTTGTTCCGGTATTCCGCCGTGTTGGTAAACCACGCCACGCGATAAACCGCGACGGCACCGACGCGGACATTGGTCACCCCAAAGGAAGTTGTTGGCGCGTCCACGGGATTCCAGGTTAGGCCGAAATCAGTCGAGCGTTCCGCCTGATACCGCACCCCAGCAGTCCCGGGCCAATTGATGGCACTAGCGTTCCCATGCATGGTCATGTTTGCGGCGCCGGGCGGTCCGGCATTCGGTCCTGGCTGTTGGCAGGAAGGCGTGGTGACGACAACGCGGGTCTTGGCAGATTCCCTGCCCGAAGAATCCATGGCGCTGACGTCGTAATTATAGGTAGTGCTCTGGGCCAGTCCGGAGTTTGAATAGCTCACCCCGGTAACCTGGCTGACGTACACGTTGTTCCGATAAATGCGGTACCCGACCAATCCTGAACCAGTTTGGCTCGGCGCCGTCCATGACAAAGTTACCTGAGTGCAACTAGGGGTCGCCGCCGACACGTTCTGAGGAGCACCAGGCCCCGGGCACTGTGGCGCTGTGGGAACGGTGGTAGACCAGGTGATCGTGGAATTATTACCACCCTTGTCTCTTGTGCGAACTCCATACGTGTGGCTCGAATAAGCACCGGCGGCGGAATCAGTGAACGTCACGGTCGGTGAATTTACTGTCCCGATGAGCGTGCTTGAGTTACCGCGGTAGACATCGTACTGGGCCGGGGCGTTGTTACCCGTGCCCGAGGCTGCCGGCCACGATACGGTCACACTGGTGCAGGAGGCTGCGGTGCCGGTCACACTTGTGGGCGCGGTGGCTGCGAACAACGCACTTGCACTCGCCAAGAGGAATACGAAAGAGGAACGAATGAAAAACATCTTATGAACTCCGATGGACCGAACACACGACTCCTTCATGCTTTCGCTTTAGCGCAACGCATGCCATCGCTTGAGAGGGTACGAGGCTCCCAATTTGCGGAAGCTCATACGACTTAGTTTTAGACTGTGGAGACCTATAATTCATCTCGATGATCCAACTTGGGACAAGAATTTATCAGTTCGTTGGCGACAGGAACAATCCGGGTCATCATGGATTCGCATACTGTCTTATCGCGCCGGGCAAGGTGGTCCAGAAACCAACCACGGATTGCTCTGGCTATTCTCGCCACAGGCTCTTGTCGCTTGCCTGTGTTGAGGATGCCAAACAATACCAAGCCACTAGGGGGTTCCCATTGGGAATCTCCCTTAGGCTCTTATTGTGAACAACCGGGTGGTAATGCCCCGAATCTTACGAACCGCCGGCGCAACTCAATGCGCGTGAGCGCCTGCGCCCGGGGGAACGGGCGAAGCCACTCCAGTAGGTGGAGGAGGAAGGGGCTGAGTGATGGGGATCTTGAGCTCTGGAAACTGGGGATGAGTGGTCTTGACGACAACCTCAATGTTCGCACCCGCCTTGGCTTCGAATCCTTGCGGAATATTGACGTCAAGGTTGAACACCTTGCCGGCCTCGGTCTCTTTCATTGTCGCCGCAATCCGGGAGTCGCTGACCACTGGCTCACTGAGTTTGACTGCGTTCGTGCTGGAATTGCGGATATTAACCGTATGCACAAAGCCGTTATTCACTGGCGGAGGAGGCAGCGTGATCTGCGGCGGGGTAACGGCGATCACAGGTTGCAGCATCAACATAGCCGTCACCTGAACTTGCGGCACGTTCGTTGAGGTGGTCTTCAGCGTAAATACCCCGTGCATCATCGTAGGATTGAGCGGGGGGACAACCTTGACGAACAGCTCAAACTCCTTGCCCGGCTGGTTGGTCTTGAGATCGCCCACAAACATCGCGTTGTTTCCCTCCAAGCCCAAGATATCAAGCGGTTTGTCGCCATTATTCACAATCTTGATCGTGGCTTTCGCGTCGGCCAAGGATTCCGAAGTGCCATTCAAAACGGCGAACTGCGGAATGGCATCGATTTCTTTCCAGACATTACCCGAAAGTTGCAAGGTCAACGACGGCGTGGCCGGGTCATTGCAAGTTACCGTGGCCGTTTTCACCACCATGCCGCTGAACCCAGCGCTATTGAACTGGAGCGAAATCGTTCCGGTCTTGCCGGGCTCCACGGTTTTGGACCATTCACCCGCCGTAGTGCAGCCGCACGAGGGCCGCACCCCGGTAATCTCAAGGACAGACGTGCCCGCGTTGGTGAAGATGAAATCATGCCGGGCCGATTGCCCGCTGGACAGTCGGCCAAAATCAAAGGTAACGGCCTCGAATTGAATCTTCGGGGCGGCCGCGCCTGGAGCTGCGGCGGGCGCCTGCGCCAGCAGGTTGCCAACGGACAAAAGCGTTATGGCTAGAACACTCAATTCGGAAATCTTCATAAGTTGTTTCTCCAGCCCTCTGCTCGGAAGGCTCGAGGCGCACTCTAGGTCAATGGCGTCAGCTTGTCATGAAGAATGCCCGCGCTAGATATCCCCCAGTAGGAGTATGCAGAGGAGGTCAGCCCGGCTGCCAACCTTGGCTTGCCCTTGCCGTCGCGCTGTGCATAGTAATTTCCCGGGAGGTGGAAGGGGATGGGATTTTGCCTTGGTTGCGCCCGTAGCTCAGTTGGATAGAGCATCTGCCTTCTAAGCAGAGGGTCGTGGGTTCGAGTCCCGCCGGGCGCGCCATCACGGTTTCGAGTTTCGAATTCAGCAATTCAACTCTATCCTCCCGCTCGTGTTAACTCTTGAACACCTGGCCGGGTTGATTGCCGCCCATCGGGACGCCGCGCAGGCTCGTGTCGCCGATTTCGCCATCGGCGGTCGCCAGTTTTCGTTTGGGACCAAGCCAGCAATCATGGGCGTGGTCAACCTCTCCGCAGATTCTTGGTATCGCGAAAGCGTTTGCCTCACCACCGAAAGCGCGATTCAGCGGGGTTTGGTCCTCGCCGCCCAAGGTGCGGAGATCGTGGACGTCGGCGCGGAATCCACTCTTGCCCAAGCCGCGCGGGTGGACGACGCCGGACAGAGCTCAAAGCTGCTGCCGGTGATCAAGGCGTTGCGGGCAGCGAAGGTGCTGGTTTCAGTGGAAACCTATCAACCCGCCGTTACCCGCGCCTGCCTTGAAGCCGGGGCGAACATCCTGAACCTGACCGGCACAGAGCACACTGACGAGGTGTTTCGGATGGTTGCCCATCACGATGCCGCTGTGATTATTTGTTACGTCCAGGGCAGGAATGTCCGTGAAGTCGGCGATCTCGATCTCCGCGCGGATCCGATTCCGCACCTGCACGATTACTTCGCACGCCAGATTGAGCAGGCTACCAGGCTGGGCGTCTCGAAAATCTTCCTCGATCCCGGCTTGGGATTCTATTACCGCAATTTGCAGGACAGCGCGGAACGGGTGCGGCACCAGATGAACGTGTTTCTGAACACCTTCCGACTGCGCACGCTCGGGTTTCCCGTCTGTCATGCTCTGCCGCATGCGTTCGAGTTTTTTCGCGAGGAGGTTCGTTCTGCCGAACCCTTCTTTGCCGTGCTGGCGGCCCTGGGCAAGACCGACCTGTTTCGCACCCACGAAGTCCCGCGCGTCCGCGCCGTGCTCGACACCCTGCAAGTTGCGCGATGACAAATGACCCGCGCTTGACCCTGCTTCCGTCCGCGGCCTAGTATTCCGCGTCAAATGAGATCAATTTGCCTGTTCATCCTGCTCGCCGTACTGACCTTTTCTGTTTCCACAGGTCGAGCACAGCAGTTTGGCAATGGCATCAGGGCCATCGTGCAGAGTTCAGTCATTACGCTGGCCGAGGTGGAACAATACGCCAAGCCCGCCGCCGAAGCCCTGCTCCGCCAATATCGCAACCAGCCTCAGGCCTTCAAACAAAAGCTCGCCGCGGAGATGGACAAGGGCCTCGAGGAACTGATCGAACGCCAGCTGGTCCTCTACGATTTCCGCTCCGCCGGCTACAATTTTCCGGAAGCCATCATTGACGACGAAGTCGAGGACCGCATCCGGGCGCAATACGGCGACGATCGCAGCAAACTCATCAAGTCTCTTCAAGTCCGCGGCATGACCTACGAAAAATACCGGCAGAACCTCCGCGAGCAGGTCATCATTGAGGCGCTGACCGCCAAGAATGTTTCCCAGGAGATTTTCATCTCTCCGCACAAGATCGAAGCCTACTATCTCGCGCATCAGGAGAAGTACAAGCTCGCGGATCAGGTCAAGCTGCGTATGATCGTGCGCAACAAGAATGGCGACGCTCCGGCCCGGGCGGTCGCCGAGGAGATTCTGCTCAAGCTCAAAGACGGTGCGGCCTTCAGCGAAATGGCTGCGGTCTATTCCCAAGGCGCGCAGGCCCGGGAGGGCGGCTCCTGGGGATGGGTGGAGCAGACAGTGCTGCGCAAGGAATTGGCCGATGTGGCGTTCAGTCTCAAGGCCGGCGAGATGAGCGGCATTATTGATACCCCGGAGGCCATTTACGTGATGCTCGTCGAAGACCGACGCACCAGCCACGTCCGTCCGCTCGTCGAAATCCGCGACGAAATCGAGCGCCAGCTGCGCGCCGAAGAGCAAGCCCGCTTGCGCAAGCTTTACGTCGACCGATTGCGCAAGAAGACCTTTGTCCTCTACTTCTGATCCGCGCGCTCATCGCGCCAGCGTCCAGCCATGAGAATCGGCATTTCCCTCGGCGACCCGCGCGGCGTGGGCCCGGAAGTCACGCTCAAGGCCCTCGCAGCTGAGGCGGCGACGGACGAGACGCAATACCTGTTAATTGGTGACGAGCAGCAACTGAGTGAACTCAACCACAGGCTTCAACTCAATCTCCCCCTCCAGCAAATCGCCGCCGGTGACCGCCAGTCATCGCGCTTTGCCATCCTCAGTCAACCCCAGACCAACCCGGCAACCGGGCCCGCGGACGCTGCGCTCGGCTGGTTGCGCTGCGCGGGCGGCCTGTGTTTAAGCGGTGAACTCGATGCCATGGTCACCGCCCCGGTAAACAAGGAAGCCATCGTCCGCGCTGGTCACCGCTTCATCGGGCAGACTGAATTCCTCACCGAACTCGCCGGCGCCAGCCGCACGGTAATGATGCTGTTGGGTCACGATGGTCACGATCGCTGGCTGCGGGTCGCGCTCGCGACTGTTCATATCGCCCTGCGCGAAGTTCCGGTCAAACTCACCTCTGAAAAGATCCTGCTCGCCATCGAGCGCGCCGCGGAAGCCTGCCGGTTGCTGCACCTGGCGCGTGCCCGGATCGGCGTATGTGGCCTCAATCCGCACTGTGGTGAAGGCGGCGAGTTTGGCGACGAGGAGCCGCGAATCTTGGCCCCCGCCATTGCCGTGGCGAAACAAAAAGGCTTGGACGTGGTCGGACCGCTCAGCGGCGACACCGTGTTTCACCACGCATTGCAAGGGGAATTCGACGCCGTCGTGGCAATGTATCACGACCAAGGGCTCGCGCCGTTGAAGACCGTGGCGTTTGACACCGGCGTGAACTGGACGCTCGGCCTGCCCTTCATCCGCACCTCGCCCGACCATGGCACAGCATTCGACATTGCGGGCAAAGGGATCGCGAATCCGGCGAGCATGATCGCGGCGGTCCGGCTGGCCAAGAAGCTTGCCGGCCGGCGCTAGCGGCCGATCTGCCCGCGCGTGACGCCAAGTTGATTTTGCAGTTTCAACTCCCGCCAGAGTTGGGCGCCCGAGATTTCTCCCCGCAGCAATTGCCGGTACCGGGTGATGGTCTGGGTCACCTCCGCCGGTGTTTCGTTCACAAATTCGATCCGGAAATGCCGCACGCCCAGCGTCAACATCCGCTCGACATACTCTGCGCCTGTCTGTGCGCGAGCATTAAATACCGTGTTGCGACAGCCCACATCCGCCTTGAGCGGATGCTCCATGCCCACGCGATCACGCAGCTTTACATCGTGCTTATCACACGGCCGACCGCAGTCACGGTAATCCTTGCCGTTGGAAAGGAACGCGCAGAACACACAATGCTCCATGTGAAACATCGGCATATGCTGATGAATGGTAATCTCAAACCACTCCGGCGGCGTCCCCTGTAACAGCGCTTCGAGTTGCGGATAATTCAAATCATAACTGGCGGTGACGCGTTCGAGGCCAAAGTGGTTTTTGAGGTAATCCGCCGCGAAGCGATTGGCGATATTCAGGGAAAAGTCTCCGATCCGCCGGTCATTGGCGAAAAATTTCAGGTGATCGTAGTTGCGGACGAGATAACCATCGGCATTGCAGGAACGCACCTGCTCCAGCGTCCATTCCTCACCCATCTTGAAGATGCGTGGCGGTGCGACCCAAATGCTGGGGCGGGCCATTCCCGGCGCGCTGACGGCACAACCGAACGCCTCATGAAAAGTCGTGACGGCTTCGCGATACTTCTTCGGGTTCTCGAAATCGCAATAAATCGTCGTCACCCCGCACTTCAGCGCGGCCTCAAGTTGCGCGAGACTGCGGACAAGAACGATTAGTTCCGCGGCTGCGCTTCTGAGAGCGTGGCTGACACTAGGCTTGTCACTGCCCGTTGGAATGTGCCGCGGACTCACTTCCGCAGCCACGAGTTGCCATCGCTTCGGCAACGCCCGCTGGCGCTCCAATTCCGTCACCACTTCGCGCCGTAGGCGATTTAGCTCGCTCACTGGCAACATCACGTCACCAGTCAGTTCATTCTTTAGCTCACCCAGTTTGAACGACGTCCCTCCAAGCCGCCCGAGTTGATCGCACAGACGGTCGGTTGCGAGTGCCTGTTTCTCCGCCTTCGCCAGCGCCATGCTGGAATCCGCACGCGCGACATGCCCGAGTTCATCACGGGCGATCAAGGTCAACGGCGCACCCACACGACCATGAACTTCCATTTCAATCGGCCGATGAAACTTGGGGGCATCACCTTCGAAAGTCTGTCGCAAGCGACGGTTCAATTCCGGATCATCCGTCTTCCAAAGTTTGTCTCCGCTGTGAACGCGTGAAAAATCAATATCGCCGTGGCCGAAGAACAGTTCCGTGCTCCGGGTTTCGGATTTCGGGTTTCGAATTTCGTAAACTCGCCCGCCCTCCTCCTGCGCTTCCGGGTGACCCGCGTCAAACACCACGCCGTCGCCGGGCTTGAGCGGCGCTACGAGTTCAAGCGCCACGCCGTCGCGCAGCACCCGTTTCACCTCTCCAAGAAAGACGCCGCGTTTTTTGCCGAAGCGCGCATGGACGAGCTGTTGGTTATTGATTCCACCGAGCCAGCCAGTATAGAGACCGCGCGAAAAGGCCATCTCGGTATCGTAGCGGCTTTCGGAAGGTAGCCGCAAATTGCCGGTCGCGTCACCAACGCTCGGCCGATCAACGCTACGGGACAATTGATTTAATGCGCCGCGATAAATCCGCGTGATGTTGGCAACGTATTCCGGCGTCTTGAGCCGACCCTCGATCTTCAAGGATGCCACGCCGGAGCGCACGATTTCCGGGAGGATCTCCAAACCGGCCAGGTCTTGCGGACTCAACAAATATTTCCGGTCGCCTAGTGGCACCGGTTTGCCGTCCGAGAATAACTCATAGGGCATGCGGCAAGCCTGCGCGCACTCGCCACGATTGGCCGAGCGTCCGCCGAGTGCTTCGCTAGTGAGACATTGGCCCGAGTAAGCCACGCACAACGCGCCGTGGACGAAGATTTCGAGCGGGAGCGTGGCTGCACTCGTAAGAGTGCGGCTCAAATTTCCTGGCAGGTCAGCCGCTTTCTCCCGAACGCAGCCACGAATCTTCTCAATCTCCTTCAGGGAACACTCCCGCGCCAGGACCACGAGGTTGCAGCCCAGTTCACGAGCGAATTCCACTCCCGCCGCGCTCGTGATTGTCATCTGAGTTGAGGCGTGAATCGGAAAATCGGGCGAAAGCGACCGGATCAGCCGTGCAATGCCCACGTCCTGCACGATAGCCGCATCCACTCCCGCGGTAATGATCGCGCGAAGATAGTTTTCCGCGTCCGAAATTTCGTTTTCAAAGACGAGCGTGTTGAAGGTGACATAGCCTTTCACGCCCCGACGATGAAGGAACTCCATCAGTTTCGGCAGGTCGGCCACGGTGAAGTTGTGGGCGCGCATCCGGGCGTTGAATTTCTCAAGCCCGAAATAGATGGCGTCCGCCCCGTTCTCCACGGCCGCTTTGGCGCATTCCCAATCGCCCGCCGGCGCGAGCAGCTCGGGCACGGGCGAACAACCGCCCGCCGGCAACCGCGGAGCGGCTGTCGGTGCGTTCAGGGAATTGCTGGGAGCCTGCGACATTCAGGAGAAGATAGCAGTCCCAACGCGCTGAGACAAAACACTTCGCCACTCCGCCTGGCAACAGCCTAAGGGCGCAACGCTTCGAACCGCAGGCGGCCGACTAACTGGTTCGGCAGGCGTAAATCCAGCGAACCGGCTTCCGGTCGTTCCCCGCCCACGTGACCATCGCAGAAAACCGCCTGCGCGCGACGCGAATGACGAAAATGCGCCGTGGCATCCGTGCGATTCGTGCTCACGTAGTAAAATTCCTCCAGCATCGGATTCTCTTCCGAGGCGGGCGGTTGAAATGTGTTCACCTGGGCGGCATCAGCAAAAAGCGCGGTGGCAGCTGAACTGACCACCCGCGCGATTTTTCGCGGGGGCTGGCTTGGCGGCATTGAAAGGTGCAGGTTGTAACCGTAACCGTAAGCAGCGCCGACCGCCTTCAGTTTGAACGACGTCATCGCCGTGTTGAGGGCGGGACACAGTTCCACTCCCCGTCCCTTGAAGTAGGGGAACAGCGCGCCGGTGGCGTGATCGTACGTCCGCTCACCCTCAGGGCCGGCGCCCAGCCAGCCGAACCAGAATAACTGACCGCCATTCGTGAATCCGCTCGTGTAACGAAAGCATGCGCCCGCGTTGTCGTCCCAATACATCTGCGCGGCGAGGCCCAGCTGGCGAAGGTTGCTCGTGCATTGGATACGATGGGCCGAACCCTTGCCGCGCGTCACCGCCGGAAACAGCAGCGCCGCCAAAATGCCGATGATGGCAATGACCACCAGCAGTTCGATCAATGTGAAAGCGCGGCGACGCATGCAGATTGTTCCAGCAATTGTTTGATTCGTTCGTAACCGTAAACCAAACGGAATCCGGGTTGAAGCACATCCGGGGACGGAAGCTCGTAAATGCGGCGATTTCTGACCGCCGAAATCGTGGACCAGCCAGGGCGCGAAACGATGCTGTCCACAGCCACCGGCTTGCCGCACCACGAAGCGAAGATGATTTCAGGATCAGCGCGACGAACTTCGTCAGTCGTGACGACGCGTCCACTGGCCGCGTGCGTGTTGCGCAAAGTGGCGAATACATCCGCTCCCCCGGCCCGTTCGAATAATTCACCCACCCACGCAATGCCGGTGATGAGCGGCGCGTTCCATTCCTCGAAGTAAACGCGCGGACGAATGCCAGCGGATGTCACCGGCGCGAGTCGTTCCCGAAATTCCTCCAGCAAGGGCTCACTTTCGGACTCGCGCCCCACCGCGCGCGCGAGCAAAACGAGTGCGGCCTCGGTTTCCGCCAGCGTGCGCTGGTTGGTCGCCAGAACGTTGACGCCGCGGCAAATGAGTTCCGCCGAAATGGCTGCCTGCACGTCTGAAAACGTAATGACGAGGTCCGGTTTCAAGCGCGTGATTTGGTCCAGATTGGCCGAGCTGAATCCGCTGACGCGCGGTTTTGGCGCCGCACCTGGAAGGGGAACGAAAAACGCCGTGATTCCAACCACGCAGTCCCACGCGCCGAGACGGTAAAGCCAGTCCGCCGCTTCCGCAGAGAGGCAGACGATGCGTCGAGGTGAGGCGTTCATGGCTTCGCCGCGCGTACGCGATACCACGCTCGGCTCGCTGGGGGATTGGTGTCGAGCAGGACCAAATTCGTCGCGTTGCCGGTGATTGGGACGGCCGAGTTAGTCCACGCTTGCAAATCGGCGGTGCGCTCCAGGGTGTAAAGCCAGTTACTGCGGCTCAGGAATTGCGCGCGCCAGAATCCATTGCTGAATGATCCCCTCAAATTCATTACCGGAGGGGGTGGCACGATGATGGAAATGTTATCCACGGCTCCATGCGCGAGGATCGATCCATCGGCACGCAGTTCGCTGTAGCTGCTGATGGAAAACGACGAGAGACGAAAATCGAAATTGGTGGGCACGGTGATGACTTGCGCCGGGCCGTACTGAACTCCGTTGTTGGTCACGGTGGTCGTGAGCGAGCGCGTTGCGGCGGTGTAGTTCATCGTGACACGGAATGCCTGGCCAGGGGGCATCTCGAGCAGGTTGTCGTGGTTGTAGAGCCAGGAATTGTTGGTGGCCACAATAGCTTGAGCGACCGTGGGCAAAAAAATGTCGAACGCCGGAAAGAAATTGAATTCCACCAGATTCTTCGGTCCGTAGGTGGCGTTGACGCCCGCGCCGCGGCAGAAATTGGTCAACGTGGCTTGGGCCAGGTTCAGAAACCCGATCGCCGCTTGGAACGTGTAGGGTTTGTTGGGATTGGTGCCGCTGACGTAATCACTGAAGCTCAGGTCAAAGCTCACCGCGAAATCGTCGCTCCGTGAAAGGATCGTGCCGAGCGGAAGATGAAAGTAACTGTTCGTCTGCGATGAGTCCCACGTGACGCGCAGGTTCTGGTTCATGCGGTCCCATTGGAACAGATTCGAGTTGCCGAAGGTGCTCCACCCCCGGGTAAGCGGGTCGGTGGAAAAATCTTCAGTTAGTGTGGCAGCTTGCGCCGGGGTCAATCCGGGAAACATGACGCAGAGCGCAACGACCAGTCTGGAGAACGCGTTCATGTGCCCGGTTCGTGATATGGACAATGGCGACAGTTGTTTTCGCAACAATACCCGCGCCGTCGCAGAAAAGCGGCCGTGAAAACCATCAAGCCGTGCTCGAAATAAAAATCACCCGGCAGGATCGGCGGCAATTTGCCTTCCACGCGCTTGCGGTGGAACCCCGTCACACATTCCTGGCAAATGCAGGCGCGCTTACGGGATTCAGCCGGCACGCGAGCCAACAATTCTTCGGGAATGTTGACCGACGCGCACCAGCACGGGCCCTTGTAGGCGGCCGTGCTGCATAATTGACATTCATTTGGTCCACCACACAGCGGACAAGACTCTGCGCCGCCACTCGCATGCGGAGTGGCGGGCAGAGCGGTTGAAGTAATGCGGGCCATGAGCGCCTCGCGGAAGGTCAGCGTGACCGTCCAGGCGGGTTGAACACGCCGGAGAACCCGTCCACTTCAGCCTTGCCGCTGAGGACTTCGACGCGGATGAAGTTGACTGCGCTCAGGCGCACCGGATTTCCCGCGATATCACGCGCCCACTCCAGATCATAACCGGCGCCGCCCGCCGAGCCGTGATAGAGCACGCGGATTTGTTCGAGGGTGAGGCCTGAAAAATCAGCCTGGGTCAATTCTGGATCCGCGGGGGTGCTGAAATCCGCCGCTCCGTCGGTGGGCAACAGGACGTCGGCTGTTGGTGCGCGGGCGGGATCAAGTTCGTAAAACGTCACACCATCTCGGCTCACGCTCACGCGGGTCTGCCCTGAATTCGCCCCGAACAATGCGCCGTCGGTCGCCGGCGTGCCGATCCACGAGAACGTTTCGAGGTCGAAGTCGTTGGTGATGATAAAGCCGGAATTGCCGTAGATGATGAAGTCCACGCCGAACCGGTTGTGCGGATGATTGAGCACGGGCGCCGCCAATCTTACCGTGAGCGAACCACCGGCACCGAGCGACAGCAATTGATCCCGGCCGTAGGCAGGATTGAAGGGCTCGGTGGCGTCCGCAAACGGATTCACGCGCGAGGGTTCACCCAGGACCGTGGCGGTGTTGGTGAAGCCCGGCGCGGCACCGGTGCCAGGTTGATACTCTAAAACGGAGACCGCAAAGTTCGCGGCCGAAGTGGTGACAACTACGCTGGCGATCGCCAGCAACGATACAATCTTCTTCATGCGCTGATCTTTCACGAGGTCGGCATCCGTTTCTGGATGGCGACGGGTTTACGGTTGAGAGACCAGCGCGGGGCGTGAGCGGCTATTTTTTGAGTTCGCCAGGCGAACCTAGAACAAAAAACCTTCACTCCCGCAAAGACGGAGAATGAAGGCATTCAGCGAATCCAATCCCGCGACGGGCGGGAATGGCTGGCCTCATCCTTCTCTTGGCGGAGAAGTGTCCACCCGCACAGCGGGCAGACTGACGAGCGCAACCAGACCGGTATCCTGACTCCGGACATTCTCACTTCCGCCTTCCCGGGCGCGAGCCCAGTGGCGATTGGAAGTTTGCAGTCCGTTACAGTGGCGCAACCGCTCCCGACTTTCACGGGATTCCCCGACGCCTGATTGCTACGACTTGCGGAATCGCTTCCGCAAAACTTTCAAAGAGCAGGATGGTTCTACCGCCCGCACACGACGAAGCCAAGATAATTTTCGGTGCTGGCCAAATTTCGAGGTAGTTCGTCTCGCGTTGCGGGGCGAGGCGGGTCGCAGCGCGACCCGCTCCACCAATTTTCGGTGGCGCTGAGCTCGTCGGGCATTGCCCTGGATTTAATGGTGCTGGCGGTCCTCGGACAAAACAGATGCATCTGCCACCGGCAACAGCTTGAACTGCCCACCGTGTTTGGCGTAACATGGCGTTTCATGGAAGCAGGCAAACAACCCCGCGTGCCCCGGTGGCCGTTCTTTCTCGGCGACGCCATCATGCTTGGGCTCGCATATTTCATCTATTGGCAGGGCACAACCCCGCTGCCACTGGCGGAGATCATCGCCGGGGCGGTATGCGTGTTCCTCGGCGCGCTGCTGGCCGTGGCCCCCTTCTTGATGGAGTATCGCGCCGGCCTAAAGGCGTTCGAACTCGGCACCCTCGGCACGGCGACGGAGAAGATCCAGAATCTGACGACGCTTTCGGCCCATATTGGGAGCGCAACGAGCCATTGGCAGCTGGCCCAACAGAATGCAGAAAAAACCGCCGCGGCCGCCCGCCAGATTTCTGAGCAGATGGCGACCGAGTTGAAAGAGTTCAAGGAATTCCTCGCCCACGCCACTGACAGCGAGAAAGCGACCTTGCGACTCGAGGTGGAAAAACTCCGGCGCAACGAGACGGATTGGCTGCAAACGCTCACCCGCGTGATGGATCACGTTTATGCTCTGCACGTGGCGGCTGAGCGTTCCGGACAACCCCAACTCGTCAACCAGATCGGCAGTTTTCAAAATGCCTGCCGCGAAACTGCCCGGAAAGTCGGTTTGGTCCCATTTGTCGCCAGCCCGTCGGAAAAATTTGATCCGAAGCGACATCAGACTGCTGGCGGAACTCAACCGCCTGAAGGGTCGCCTATCGCCGAATCCCTTGCCACAGGCTACACGTATCAAGGCCGCCAGCTCCGCCCTGCCTTGGTGAGGCTGGTTACGACTGCCCGCGACCTACCGCAAGCCACAACTCCAACGCCAGATCAGTCCAACTTGCCGCTGGAACCGGCGGCTCGGGACTGATTTGGTGCGGCCAGCAACGTTTTTCACCGGTTGTCCCTAGTACTGGTGACTGGTGTCACCATCGGGGTCTTGTATGATGACATTGTTGTTGGGACGCAAAAATGCAGTTTACCGTGTGTGAGAAAGCGTGAGTCTGCAGCGCAGCGTTCAACAAAGTAGAATTTAGCGTTTGTTCTCATTGTGTTGCAGCGAGCCGGGCCAAAAGCCCGGCTTGACTGCTTTTAGGGGCTGATCGGGGATTCCGGGGAAGAACCGCATTTCACGTACGAAACCGCAATCCCATTTTTCCACCGCTGCCAGCCCCTCTTCACTTGCGGGCGACATGAATCGTCATTGCCCCCCAAAGCAGGTTAATGATCTGCACTTCGCGCAAACCGAGCTCGCGCATGGTCACCGCCACGACATGCTGTGAAGGGTAGTGCCGCAACGATTCCAAAATGTATGAGTACGTGGCTGGGTCGCCATAAAACACTAAGCCCAACACTGGCACGAACAGACGGAGGTAGGTGAAATACAACCACCGCCACGGCACGAAATCCGGCTTGCCGCAATCCAGCACTACAACAGTTCCTCCGGGCCGGACCACGCGGCACATCTCTGCCAAACCCTGTTTCCAATCCGCCACATTCCGCAACCCGTAAGCCACCGTGGCGGCGTCAAAACTGGCTTGCGGAAAGGGCAGTTGTAGCGCATCCCCCTGTGAGAACTTGATTGGCCGCCCCCCTTGACCTCGCGTCTGGGCAATGGCAAGCATTTCCGCGGTGAAATCCACGCCGGTGACTTGCGCCTCCAACCCGGCCAAAGCAAACGAAACGTCACCAGTACCACAGCAGACATCCAGCACCGCCGGCTGGCTGGGCCCATGAGCGACGGCGAGCTGCGCCACGCGTCGTTTCCAGCGCCGGTGCATCCAGAAACTCTGGAGATCGTTAATCAGGTCATAGCGCCGGGCGATGCGCGCGAACAGGGCCTTGACCTTCCCGGCGCGTTGTTCGCCGGGTGCGTAGTACTCGTTACTCATCGGCAGCAGGTTGCCCACCCCCCGGGGACTCGTCAAATCCCGGGGCGATGTTCCGTGGAATGCGCATTTGCCCAACCCCCGCTCGATATGCTAGTCGTTAAGTGGCAGCAACGAGCAGCAATCTTGCACTCGGCGGCCAACAACTATGACCGACACTTCGGCAACAACTCCCAGAAAAAAAATCCTGGTCGTGGATGACAACGCAATCATCGTCCGGACCATCGCCTTCAAACTCAAATCCGCCGGCTTCGATGTATTGACGGCCACGGACGGCGGCGAGGCGGTCAGCACCACGCGCAAGGAAAGGCCCGACTTGATCCTGCTCGACTTGAGCTTTCCCCCGGATGTGGCCCACGGTGGCGGCGTGGCTTGGGATGGCTACCTCATCATGAACTGGATTCGCCGGATGGACGAAGGGAAACACATCCCGATCATCGTCATCACCGGCGGCGACCCCTTGCAGAACGAAAAGAAATGCCTGGATGCCGGGGCCGTCGCGTTCTTCTGTAAACCGATTGACCACGATGGCCTGATTAATGCCATCCGCCGGACGCTCGGTTTGATTGACACCCCGCCTACCCCAGGGTTCGACACCACCCACCTCAAGTCGTAGCTGCGCCCGCGTGAATCAAGCTCATGCCACCAAGTTGAAATGCCCGGCGTGCGACCAATTGCTGAGTGAGGTCACGCTCGGCTCGGTGGCGATTGACGTCTGCGACCATGGTTGCGGCGGCGTGTGGTTCGATGGCGCGGAGTTAAAGAAGGTGGAGCACGAACAACGCGACGCCGCCGGTCCGGTGATCAAGTTGCGCCACCACGCCCCGTTGGAGCCGAAGCACGAACATGTACGCCGCTGTCCCCGGTGCCAGACTTACAAACTCGAACGCCGCATTCCGCGGCTCGGCAGCGCGATTGAATTTGATCACTGCATGCATTGCCACGGGTACTGGCTCGACCAGGGAGCGCTGGAAAAACTCATCGACGAGAACCGATTTGTTTCGCCCGGCTCGCCCGGTAAGCGCATTTTCGTAAACCTCGAAGTCGTTCGCTTCATTCACACGGTGAAAATCAAGAAAGTGCCCGCGCGCGCCTGAGCGGAGAATCGGTTTGCCAACCCCACCCCACCCCGCTACCGTGGCCGCCGCTGACACGTGAAATTCACGACGACAACTACGATTTAGCGTTCATTCCGAATCCGGAGTGAACGCCCACGCCTCTGACCTACCGTCCGGGGCGTTTTTGTTTCCCATGCGCTACGTGCTCAAACAAAAATTCTGGTCCTGGGGCGATGATTTCTCGATCAAGAACGCCGCCGGGGAAGACGTGTTTTTTGTTGATGGCAAAGCCTTCAGCTGGGGCGACAAACTTTCATTCCAGGATATGAACCGCCAGGAACTCGCCTTCATCCGGCAAAAGCTTCTGTCGTGGGGGCCGACTTACGAAATTGAAGTTCATGGCCGGCTGGTCGCGGTGGTGAAGAAGAAACTGTTCACCTTCCTGCGCTGCAAGTTCACCGTGGACGTGCCCGGCCCCGACGACCTTGAAGCGCAGGGTGACTTTCTCGACCACGAATATACTTTTGAACGCCAGGGTCGCACGGTGGCCAGCGTCAGCAAACGCTGGTTCAGTTGGACTGACACCTACGGCGTGGATATCGCCGACGGTGCGGACGATGTACTCATTCTGGCGAGCGCCGTGGTGATTGACATGGTTTGCCATCAGGAAAGTAAGCGAGACTAAAAAGGTAGGGTCGGCGTGCTGCGCCGACCGGACGCCGCAGCACGGCGTCCCTACCAAAGAAATGAATTTTATGGCCGAAGAAAATCAGCAACCGAATCCGCCGCAGTCTGCGGTGAATCCTGAGCGCAAAACGCTCGATGACCGCGCAAAGATGACCGAACTGGAACGCATCCGTCACTCGTGCGCCCACGTCATGGCCACCGCCATCCTGCGCTTGTGGCCGGACGCTCAGTTTGCCTACGGTCCGCCGGTCGAGAACGGCTTTTATTACGACTTGGAATGTTCGCATCGCATCTCGCCCGAAGATTTCGAGAAGATCGAGGCGGAGATGAAGAAGGAGATCAAGGCGAACAACGTTTTCGAGAAGAGCGAAGTCACCCGCGAACAGGCGATCAAGGACGCGGAGAGCGGGCGGCTTGGCGGATTGGGTGAACGGCCCGGCAACGCCAGCAAGTTCAAGCTCGACCTGCTCAAGCAGATTCCCGAGGGCGAACCGATTTCCTACTACAAGAACGGCGACTTCATTGACCTGTGCGCCGGGCCGCACATGATGCGCACGGGCAACATCGGTGCGTTTAAGCTCACCAGCGTGGCCGCCGCGTATTACAAGGGCGACGAAAAAGGTCCGCAGCTCCAGCGCATCTACGGCACAGCGTTCAAGAACAAGACCGCGCTGGACGAGTATTTCAAGATGCTCGAGGAAGCCAAGCGCCGCGATCATCGCAAGATCGGCGCGGAGATGGGCTTGTTTGCGCTGGATACCGAATACGTCGGCCCGGGCATGCCGTTGTGGCTGCCGAAGGGCACCGTGCTCGCGGAGGAACTGGAAAAACTGGCCAAGGAAACTGAGTTCGCCGCCGGCTACGTGCGGGTGCGAACGCCGCATCTGGCCAAGGAGAAGATGTATAAAACCTCCGGCCACCTCCCGTACTACGCGGAATCAATGTTTCCGGCGATGACGCTGCTCGAAGAACAATCGCGCGTGCGCAACGAACAGCTGACGCGGCGCAAATTCGAGATCGTGGATCAAGTGCTCGCCTTAAAGCGCGACGGCGCCGCCGAATCGGCGCGGGCCAAGGAGCTGGAGCAGGAGTCGCTTGAGATTTCGATGGAACAAGATTCGCTCGGCGAGAAGTATTATCTCAAGGCGATGAACTGTCCGCATCATCACCGCATCTTCGCGGCCGAGCCCAAGAGCTATCGCGACCTGCCCTTGCGCCTCGCGGAATACGGTTGCTGCTATCGTTACGAACAGTCGGGCGAACTATTCGGTCTCATGCGCGTGCGTTCGCTGAATATGAACGACGCGCACATCTATTGCACCGAGGACCAGTTCGCTGATGAATTCCGGGCGGTCAACGACATGTATCTGAAGTATTTCAAAATCTTCGGGTTTGAGAAATACCTCATGCGCTTCAGCACGCACTCCAAGGAAGGCCTCGGCAAGAAATACGTTAACGAACCCGAGTTGTGGCTTAAGACTGAAAAGATGGTGCAGCATGTCTTGGATAAATCTGGCATCAATTATGTGAAGGTGGAAAACGAAGCGGCATTCTACGGGCCGAAGATTGACGTGCAGGTTGTCAGCGTCATCGGCCGCGAATTCACCATCGCCACGAATCAGGTGGATTTCGCCGTGCCCGCCAAGTTCGGCCTCACCTACCGCGACAAGGACAACTCGAACAAGACGCCGTTGTGCATCCATCGCGCGCCGCTGGGCACGCATGAGCGTTTCATCGGTTTCCTCATTGAGCATTACGCGGGCAACTTTCCGCTCTGGCTCGCGCCGGATCAGGTACGCGTCATCACGCTCAACGACGACGAAGCGTTGATCAACTACGCTCAGCCCATCGTGGCCGAACTGCGCGCGAACATGGTGCGCGTGGATTCGGATTTCAGCGCCACGCCGTTCAAGGCGAAAATTTCCAACGCGGAACAATTGCGCGTCCACACGATGCTGGTGATCGGCGGTCGCGACATGGAGTCGGGCGCGGTGAGCGTGCGTCACCACCAGGGCGGCCCGCAAGGTGCGAAGCCGAAGGCGGAGGTCATTGCGGATATTCTGGCGAGTATCAAAGAACGCAGGGCGTAACAACACATTGACAAATGTGCCTGACCTTGCTTAGTAACAGCTAGAGAAGGCATGAAGACCACCTGCACGACGCTAATTGCCACGTTCGTCCTTCGCGTGTGTCTTTCGGCTTCCGGCACGTTGCACTATGTGGACTTGAACAGCACTAATGCAGTACCGCCGTTTACCAATTGGGCCACCGCCGCGCTGACCATTCAGGACGCAGTTGATGTCGCAAGCGCCGGCGAAACGGTGCTTGTCCGTGATGGTGTATATGCCACCGGCGGTAGAACCGCCCCAGCGAACACGCTGACTAACCGCGTGGTTTTGGACAAACCAGTGACATTGCAGAGTTTGAACGGCCCAGCGGTAACGGTGATTCAAGGTGCGGGACCAATTGGTACAAATGCCATCCGGTGCGTCTATCTGACGAGTGGTACTGTGCTCAGTGGGTTCAAGCTTACCCTCGGAGCAACCGGAACCAGTAATAACTTCGTCAACTGGAACTCGGCGGGCGGCGGCGCCTGGTGCGCATCTCCCAACGCGGTTGTGACCAATTGTGTGGTTTCATGCAACGTTGCTTACGGCGAGGGCGGCGGAGGCTACGGTGGAACCTGGAACAATTGCACGTTCAACTCAAACTCCGCTGCCGGTGGCGGCGCGGTTTCTTCGGCCACGTTAAGATACTGCACTCTCACCCGTAACTTGGCCGCTTATGGCGGAGGTGGGACATCTCAGAGTAGACTGAACAACTGCTCGTTAGTAAGCAATTCAGCGAATGACGGGGGCGGGAATTGGGCTAGCTGGCTCACGAACTGCACGTTGACCGGAAACTGGGCGAAAAACGGCGGCGCAAGTGGAGCAGGCACTTTGGTCGGCTGCGTCATCAGCAATAACTGCGCGGAAACTGGCGGCGGAACTTACTTCGGAACATTGATCAACTGCTCGTTGATCAGCAATTCAGCACATTGGGGCGGCGGGATGTATGAAAGCACATTAACAAACTGCGCGTTGATTGGGAATGTCGCCACTTATTCAACCAACTACAACAACGGGGCAACTGGCGGAGGCGCTTACCGTGGGACTTTGATTCACTGCAGCTTGCTTGGGAATATGGCAACCAACGAGTTCGGTATCCTTAATCGTTATTCGTATGGTGGGGGAGCATCTTGGAGCGTGCTGAACAATTGCACGCTAAAGAGCAACGTTGCAGTTTATGGCGGCGGCGCCTACTCGGCCACGCTGACAAATTGTGTTTTGAGCGCCAATTCAGCCGGGTCTGGCGGAGCGGTCCTAGCGGGCACGCTGTACAATTGCTTGCTCAGCAGCAATTCGGCCACAGCGTTCGGCGGCGGCGCCTCCGAAAGCACTTTGAACCACTGCACGATATTCCGCAACGTCGCAGTCTACGACCAAGAAACGCACTACGGCACCGGCGGGGGTATCCAAGGTGGTGTGGCACACAACTGCATAATAGAACAGAACTCAGCTTATAATGGAGGTGGAGCTTATTTGGCTGCGTTGAGTGGCTGCACCCTGGACAGCAATTCGGCAGTATTTGGAGGTGGAGGTTACGGCGGAACGATGACTTCCTGTATCCTGACTGGCAACTATGCAACAAACCGCGGTGGTGGGTTCTACGGCGGCTTCACTGGCACACTCACCAATTGCGTTTTGAGGAGGAACGGAGCAGGCCGGGGAGGCGGTGCTTACTTTTGCTCACTCTACAACTGTACTGTGGTCGGGAACTGGGGAATTATCGGGGCAGGCGGGGTCGACGATGCGACGTTGAACAACAGCATTGTGTACTTTAACTCAGAGAATGACTACACTTCGATAAACGCAAACCACAGTTGCACGACGCCGCTGCCAGCTGGTGGTGTCGCCAATTTCACGAACGCGCCAATGTTCGTGGACCTCGTAGGCGGGAATCTTCGGCTTCAATCCAATTCGCCGTGCGTTAACGCGGGCAACAACAGCTACGCCCTAACAGGCACTGACCTTGATGGCCGCCCCCGTATCATCGGCGGCGCGGTGGACGTCGGTGCGTATGAATTTCAGGGCCCTGGCATGAGCGAGTTCATCGGTTGGCTTCAGCAACATGGCCAACCTACTAGTGGAGCAGCAGACTACGCAGATGCCGATTCTGACGGATCTAACAATCGACAGGAATGGTTTGCCGGAACAAATCCAACCAATGTTTTGTCTGTTCTTCGGATGTTGACGCCATCCAGCGCCACTTTCGTAGGCTTCGTAAGTTGGCAAAGCGTGACGAACCGGAATTATTTCGTTCAGCGCACGCCAAAGCTCCATGTGCAGTCAGCGTTCATCACACTGCAAAGCAACATCGTCGGCCAAACGAGCGTAACTAGCTTCACGGATACCTCCGCTACGAACGGCGGATCATACTTTTACCGCGTGGGTATAGAAGCTTGGTAGCCTCCGCGTTATCACGCTCAACGACGAGACGTTGATCAACTACGCCAAACCCATCGTGGCCGAACTGCGCGCGAACATGGTGCGTGTGGACTCAGATTTCAGCGCGACGCCCTTCAAGGCGAAGATTTCCAACGCGGAACAATTGCGCGTCCACACGATGCTCGTCATCGGCGGTCGCGACATGGAAGCCGGAGCGGTGAGCGTGCGTCACCACCAGGGCGGCCCGCAAGGTGCGAAACCGACGGCGGAGGTCATTGCGGATATTCTGGCGAGTATCAAAGAGCGCAGGGCGTGAGCAATGGAGCGCGGAGCAATGCTGCGCGCTCCATGCGTTACGCGGTCGGCGGCAGCTTTGCCAGAGCCGCCTGGATGCGTTGGATTTTTTCCAAGGTGGTTTCGGCCAGCTTTTCAGGGGAGGCTGCGGCAAGTTCCCTCGGCGAAGCCGTGACCATCCTCGTGAGCCAATGATCCGCGAGAAATGTCCCGGCTTCTTCCGGCGTTGTCAGGCTGAACAGGCCGCTGTAAAACCACGGTTTCGGGTCTTCTGCGGGATTACACCAGCCCGTCATCAAGTGAGCATTGCGACATGATAAAACCAACCGCGGTTGATCGGTGCGTGCCAGATGGTCGAGATACAATCCGGCGTTCCGGTTCAAATCGCGGTGCACAATCCACCGACCGTTCACTCGCTTGGCCCAAGCCACATGGTCCGGCGTCGTTGTTTCGTGTTGCAACATTATTGTTTCCTCGAATGTGAATCAGCCATGCAATGGCACGAGCATGGTGGATTCGGTTTTGGGTTCAACCAGGCGTCGGACGCGGACGTGTATTGTGCCGGCGGGAACGGGCCACTCGAATTCGTCGCCAGCCTTGAAACCCAACATGGCCATGCCGAGCGGGGCGAGAATGGATATTTTCCCGGCTGCAATATCGGCGTTTTCGGGGAACACGAGCGTATAGGTCAGAATTTCGCCGTCCTCCAGATCTTCCAGTTCGACGGTTGAATTCATCGCGATGACATTGGCAGGCATCTCAGGTCCGGGCACGATCCGCGCGCGGTCGAGTTCGGCTTTTAAGCGTTGGATATGCTCGGTGTTGGACGGCGTGCAAGTTTGGACCAGTTGGCGCAAACGGACGGCATCGCGTTCGGAAATAGTAATGGGCAAATTCATAATCAAATAGTTCTAAAAAGTTAAACGGTTGACGGTGACGTCGCTTAAGCGGCATCAATTTGGAACAATGGAACAGAGCAAGTGGGGAGCGGAGGCGACCGGCGAAAACCAGCGGTCCGCTCCTTAGGAAAGGAAGGCGGCCAGGCGAGACGGAGTCGCGACACAAAAATGGCGGCACGAGCGAGCGAAGCGCTCACTCACGGCCAGAACATTTTTGTTTGCGGCAAATTTCACAGGCCTAACGTAGCCGCTTATTGGAGAAGTGCAACCGATGACTTGATTGAAGCGGCAGGCTCGTGGTCGTTGGCGGCTCGGTGGTCGCGTCATGGAGGTTGACACGATGACGTGGGGCGGTATCACGGCGGCGCAAAGTGCCACTCATTTCCAAGCTGATTTAAGATGGATGAGCTGGAGGCTGGTGATGGTGATCGGTTTGCCGTCCGCCTTGACCGAAAGCCCGCTTTCTGTGGGCAGATAACATTTTGAGAGCGACACCTCGCCGTGGTTGGCGAAGACTTCAATCGAGGTTCGGTCCACGAGCACCTCAAATTGCGTCAGTGCGGTTGAGAGCGGCACTTGTTTGTCGCCACACACAATGTGATTGCGGGTGAGCAAAACCTCGGTGCCGCGCACGTTTAACCGCGGAGTCGCGCCTTCCGGCACGGATACTTCGCCTTGCACGCGGAACAGATCACCACCGGACGCAAGCGGCAACGTCTGCCCTGCCCTCAAGGTGCGATTGGTCCAGGTGTCGGTCCGATCGTGCAAAATTTCTAATTCCCGAATTGGTTGGCGGAACAGTCGTGGACCGGCGGCGGTGGTGCGCAGGGCAAGCTCACGCGGGAAGGTGACCTGTTGATTAAACGGCATGTCGGGATACCTGCCCCCGATCATCCAAGCCACCTGAACGCGACGGCCGTGGGGCGCGTTTTCCCACGTCTGCGTGGCGTAGAAGTTCGGTCCGGCGTCCGATTCGAACTGCGCGGTCTCTTCCTTGAACTCCACGCCGTTGAATTCGCCGAGCGAGTATTTGCCGTCACCCCGCACGAGCACCCACTTCATATGATTGGTGTCGCCGTCGAGTGGCAGCTGGAAAAAGTCGGGGCATTCGTAGCTGTTACGGATGGGATGCTTCTCGCCGCGCCACGAGAGTAGATTGGTGGAAGTGAAGATATGATAGCGACGGTCGCCGTTCTGTTCGCCGTAAAGAAACATCACCCAGCGCGTGGCGGGAGCGTGCCAGAAAACTTTCGGATCGCGCTCGGGTTGAACCAAGATGGGATTCTTCTCGTAGTGCCGCCACGTCCGCCCGCGGTCCAAGCTGTAGGAAATACAGTGGCTGCGATTGTCGTTGCGCGACCAAAAGGCGATGAGCGGCGGATGCTTCGGGTCCGCGCCCAGGCCCGACGTGTTCGCATAGTCCACGACGCACGTGCCGGACTGCACCCCGGTGTCCAATTGTTCTTCCCAGAAAGCCGGCTCCAGTTCAGTCCAGTGAACGAGGTTCGTGCTGACGGCGTGAATCCAACATTTGTTCCAGCGTTGCGCGAACAGGTGATATTCACCGTCGTAATAAATCAGCCCGTTGAGATCATTGAGCCAGCCTTCCTGCCGCATGCCGGGATGCAGGCGGTCCATGGCCCATTGGCGGGCGGTGAAATGAAACTGTGGTCGATGTGATTCCTGATAGAGCAGCTGCATCAATCTGCTCATCGGTGGCAAAATCGTGCGCAGCGCCACGGGCTGGAATAGCGATCGTTTGATCCCGAAGAGTTGGGACGTGCGTGCCCTGAGGTCCGTCGCCCTCAATCTCGCTACTGGCAACGCCGGAACCGTGAGCATTTTCAATTTCTAACTCACGCAGTTGGGCTGCCCGCGCGGGACCACGACGGTAGGCTGCTCCGGTTGTCGTCCAAGGAGCAAAATCTTGCCCTTCAAAGTCCGCTACCAAAACATCCCCAGAAGCCGCTGCGAGGACCGTGATTGAGCTGATTACAAGTGTTGAAGCCAATAAGACTGTGCCAAGCAGGTTCATTTATGGGAAGCGATGGTAAGAAGACCCGGAATGGTTGGCCAGCCCTGCTCAACCTATTAGAAGCCTTCTCACAAATACCTCAGGAGGATGATTGCAGCCCCGAGGTGGAGAAAGCCCTGAAAGTTTTCGGCATGATATTCGTAGCGTACCACCAAGCGGCGGAAGTTGA